>Ga0196971_1000762_pt1 | contig 19351 bp, 14 predicted proteins | sample S1v_1013CmetaG_FD_148660 | JGI IMG/M metagenome (GOLD analysis project Ga0196971, IMG submission 148660) | Soil microbial communities from Anza Borrego desert, Southern California, United States - S1+v_10-13C | ecosystem: Environmental > Terrestrial > Soil > Desert | place: USA: California... | reverse complement strand
GTTTTATCACTGGCAAAAAGGTTATTGCTGAAACTTGAAGAATAACACGAGCCGTATGACGGGAGACTGTCACGTACGGTTCTGTGAGCGGTCGAAGGGTGAAATCCCCTTCGACCTACTCGGCGTCGATCTCCGTTTGCCGAAGGCAATCCGTATTAATCTGTGATCACAATGTAAATCAATTCTCCACAATAATATTTAAAATATCTATTCTTATATTTTTCCTTCTGATCCGTGAAAATCCGTTACATCTGTGTGTTCGCCGCAGGCGAACCCGTGTCCTATCCAATGTATTTGTGTAATTTATGAAATTTGTGTCTACTCTTATTTTACACTATCGTGAATTTTCTTGCTTTACAACCCTCATCTTCCTAAGTTTTGGAAATTAAAAGGGGCTGTTAATGATTGATTTTAAAGAGAAAGCAAATCTGATATGGGCAGTGGCGGATTTGCTGAGGGGTGATTATAAGCAGGCTGATTATGGTAAGGTGATTCTTCCAATGACTGTTCTGCGGCGCCTGGATTGTATACTTGAACCTACCAAAGATAAAGTTCTTAAGTTCCTGCCTAAAGTGGCTAACAGTTCTGAAACGGTAATCGATGCCGCACTTAATAAAGCGGCAGGATTTAATTTCCACAACAGGAGTCAGTATAACTTCAATAAACTCACCGCTGATTCCAACAACATTGCTGCAAACCTCAGAAATTACATAAATGGTTTTTCACTTAGCGCACGGGAGATAATTGATTATTTCGCGTTTGATGAGCATATAACAAAACTTGATGATCCCAAAACAAACCTTTTATTCCTTGTAGTGAAACGGTTTGAAGAGATTGATTTATCAAGAATGACATCAATCGAGATGGGATATGTTTTTGAGGAACTGATAAGACGTTTTGCTGAGTTATCAAATGAAACTGCCGGAGAACATTTTACTCCGCGTGAAGTTATTCGTCTTATGGTGAACCTGCTTTTCCTTAATGATCATGAAATATTAACTAAAAAAGGTGTGGTTAAAACATTGTATGATCCTGCCTGCGGCACAGGCGGTATGCTTTCAGTTGCAGAAGAATATCTTCATGAACTTAATCCGCATGCACGACTTGAGGTATTCGGACAGGAGATAAACCCGGAATCCTACGCAATCTGTAAATCAGATATGCTTATAAAAGGACAGAAACCAAATAACATAAAATTCGGCAATTCATTTACCGCTGACGGACTTGAGGGTGAAAAATTTGATTATATGCTCAGCAATCCTCCATTTGGGGTTGAGTGGAAGAAAGCTGAGAAGGTAATTAAAGAGGAATACGAGAAGAAGAAATTTGCGGGACGCTTCGGCGCGGGACTTCCGAGGATAAATGACGGATCATTCCTTTTCCTTCAGCATATGATCTCCAAAATGCAGCAGAGGAACGGAGGTTCACGATTAGGAATTGTATTTAACGGCTCTCCGCTATTTACCGGGGGTGCGGGAAGCGGTGAAAGTGAAATACGAAAGTGGATTATAGAAAATGATATGCTAGAGGCAATAGTAGCCTTGCCTGACCAGCTGTTTTATAATACCGGCATCTCAACTTATGTCTTTATTCTCACAAACAGAAAGACAGAAGAACGCAAGGGAAAGATACAGCTCATAAATGCGACAGGGCAAAAAGATGAGGAGGAGGGAAAACCAAACAGGTTCTTTGTTAAGATGCAGAAGAGTTTAGGCAATAAACGCAAAGAAATTGGTGACGGCAGAAACGGGAAGGCTGATCAGATAGCTGAGATAACGAAGATATATGGCGAATTTAAAGAAGGTCCTTTCTGTAAAATATTTCCGAATGAATATTTCGGTTACTGGCGTATTACTGTTGAGCAGCCGCTGAAGAATGAAAACGGAAATGTTGTAATGGATAAGCATGGTTGTCCAAAGCCGGATAGTGAGCTGAGGGATTATGAAAATATTCCATTCATTATTGAAGCGAAGGGTAAGCTGAAGAAGCAGACAATTGAAGAATACTTCGAAAGGGAAGTAAAGCCGCATGTTCCTTCTTCATGGATTGATGAAAGTAAAACCAAAACCGGTTATGAAATAAACTTCACCAAATACTTTTATGAATTCAAACCCTTGCGTTCACTCGCAGAAATACGTAAGGATATCTTAGCGCTTGAGAAAGAAACAGAAGGATTGATTGAGAAGGTGATCCAGGTATAAGATTATTCCATTCTGGGCATAAATTAGTGAGTAAAATTTTGTTTGACGGCTATTTGATAATAACATAGTATTTAATGTAAAAGCAGTCAAATTCAACGTTTTTTATTTGATGGCTATTTGATTTGAGAGAATTATGCTGATATTGGACAAGTAGTTAGTTGGCTAAAAAAAAATACTTGAGCAAATATAAAATATTTACAAAGATTCATCCTTTTATGAAAAAATATCCTAAGTATAAAGATTCAGATGTTGAGTGGATTGGTGAGATACCGGAACATTGGGAAATTAAGAAATTAAAAAGACTAACTAAAATCAATCCGAGTAAGAATCTAAGCAGGATCGATAGTACATGTACTGAACGGGTTACATTTTTATCAATGGAAAAAGTAAGTGAGCAGGGAGATATAGACTGCTCAACTCTTAGACCAATTAATGAGCTTTGGAACGGGTTTACATATTTTGAAAGAGGCGATATTATTCTCGCTAAAATCACACCTTGTTTTGAGAATGGTAAGGGAGCATACTTAAAAGACCTTAAAACAGAAGTGGGCTTTGGTTCAACAGAATTTCATGTCATACGTCCATCTAATAAAATTACAGCTGCATTCCTTTTTAATCTTACGAGAACATCTATTTTTAAAAATCTTGGCGAAGCTATAATGTATGGTGCTGCTGGCCAGAAACGTATACCAAGTTCATTCATTGAAGAATACATCTTAGCATTACCTCCGATTGAGGAACAATCCAAGATAAATGACTTTATTCAGAAAAAACTAGATTTAATTAGAAATCTAATAAATCAAAAACTTCGACTCATTCAATTACTTGAAGAAGAAAAAACCGCAATAATTAACGAAGCTGTTACAAAAGGCTTAAATCCTGATGTTAAAATGAAAGACAGCGGAATTGCCTGGCTGGGGGAAGTACCGGCGCAGTGGGAAAGAACGAAGTTGAAATACTTAGGAAGAATAATTAATGGTTTTGCATTTCCTTCAGAGGATTTCAGTACTGCTGGTGTGCGTGTTCTAAAAATTTCGAATATTCAACAAATGCATATTGATTGGAGTGACGAATCTTTTTTACCATCTGAATATTATGATAAATATCCTAACGCAGTTGTAAAAAAAGGAGAATTCGTTTTTGCACTGACCAGACCAATAATCTCAAACGGATTGAAAGCTGCCATCATTGAAAGTGAAGAAAACATCTTATTGAACCAAAGGAATGGACTTTTTAAACCTTCTAATCTAATAGACCTTAAATACTTGTATTATTTGGTATATAGCCAATATTTTTATCATGAATTCAAGACGAAATTAAAGGAAACTAATCAGCCAAATATTTCTCCTGCGGAAGTTGGTAATATTATAATTTTTATTCCATCAAAATTTGAACAAGAAGTAATAGCCCAATTCTTAAAAACTAAGATTATGGAAATAAATACAATTTGTGAACACATTAAAGAAGAAATTAAGTTACTTCAGGAATACCGCACTGCCTTAATCAACGAAACAGTGACCGGGAAAATAGATGTGAGGGGATTTGGTGCGAGCGAAGAAGTCTGATGATTGAGTTCAAATGGAAAATTAAGTCAAAGGAAAAATAAAACCATAAAATTTAATTGAGGGGATTTATGCGTTTTTATGATGGACTTTGCTTCATAACTATTAATGATTCCAACATCGATGATGTAATTCAAAATCTGATCAATTTCGGGAATGATAATCTAAGGCTGGCTAATTTCGCTTTATCATTAGAGTTATATAATTGCGGGGCGAGTAACGCACATCAATGCGCGGAATCATTTATAAAAGCATATCTTGTTTCCCGAAACATAGAAACACCTTTTACACATAATATCTCCAGATTACTTAAATGGCTGTCCGCGGAAGTTGAGCTGCCTGAAAAATTATATAAAGCAAAAGAATTATCAAAGTATTACATCCTGAGGAGCCAGCGCGAAAAGAGAATCGTGACAACGGAAGAACTCCTCCATGCTATCAAAATTGCCAAATCGACACGCAGGATTATTATTCAGCTATTCAAAAAAGATGGGAAGCTGTTTGGAAGACGATCACCAGCAAAAATAAAACGAACTATTTAATTCCTGCTGCACAGTGCATGCGAATGTGTACTTATGAATTTTATAGTTTGTGAATTGAAAATTATATTTATATTTACCTGACTAAAAGAAAAGTTTATCAGGGCGGGGGTTTAATGAGTGAACAAATTCTTAAAGAAAGCACCTTCGAAACTGCTATCATTCAATGTCTCACCGAAACAGGCGAATACATTGAGACCAGTCCTGAAAACTTCAACCGTACACTTGCACTCGATCCCATCGGGCTGATTACATTCCTCAAAGATTCACAGCCCAGGGAATGGGAAAAACTAAAGTCCATTCACAATGATCAAATTGAAACAAAACTGATTCAGCGGATCGTCAAAGAGCTTGATCTGCGCGGAACGATTGATGTGCTTCGTAACGGCATCACTGATTACGGCGTAAAGTTTCAGATGGCGTACTTCAGACCGGAAACAACCCTTAATCCTGATGCCAGATTATTATACGATAAAAATCGTCTCACTATTACCCGACAGGTAAGATACAGCCTGAAAAATGAAAACTCAATTGACCTGGTATTAGGACTTAATGGACTCCCTGTAGCAACGGTTGAATTGAAGAACCAGTTTACGGGACAGACAACTCAAAACGCCAGAAGGCAATATATAGAAAACCGCGATCCCAAAGAACTTATCTTTCAGTTTAAGAAAAGAACCCTGGTCCATTTTGCTGTTGATACTGATGAAGCTTATATGACCACAAAGCTTGACGGATTAAAAACAAAATATCTTCCCTTTAATCTTGGCAATAATAATGGTGCCGGTAATCCGCTCAATCCTGCCGGATATAAAACATCTTATCTTTGGGAATATGTCTGGGCAAAGGATAGCTGGATGGATATATTGGGAAGGTTCCTCCATATTCAGGTTGAAGAAAAAGAGGATAGGTCAACAGGCAAAAAGTACAAAAAGGAATCGATGATATTCCCGCGCTTTCATCAGCTTGATGCGGTCAGGAAGATATCACTTCACGCAAAAATAAACGGTCCGGGAAATAATTATTTAATAGAACATTCCGCCGGTTCAGGAAAAAGCAATTCAATAGCATGGCTGGCGTACAGGCTTTCAAGTCTGCACAATGATCATGATGCTAGAGTTTTTGACAGCGTAATCGTTATTACTGACAGGAGAGTTCTGGATCAGCAGCTTCAGAATACAATTTATCAGTTTGAGCATAAAACCGGGGTTGTTGAAAAAATTGACAGGGACAGCAATCAGCTTTCTTATGCATTAAGCGCTGGGAAAAATATAATTATAACTACGCTGCAGAAATTTCCTTTCATTGTTGAAAATGTGAAAGATCTGCCTGAAAGGAAATACGCTGTTATTATCGATGAGGCGCATTCATCACAGGGAGGTGAAGCATCAAGGAAGATGAAGGAAGTTCTTGCTGCAAAATCTCTCGAAGAAGCAATTCAGGAAGATACTGAAGAAGGTGAGGACTCAGAAGATGTTATAAGACGGATACTTGAAAAACGGGGACCGCAGGCTAATATAAGTTTCTTTGCTTTTACAGCGACACCAAAGCCGAAGACACTGGAAGTATTCGGTACAATAGGTGCTGACGGAAAGCCGCGGCCTTTTCATCTGTACTCAATGCGGCAGGCAATTGAAGAAGGATTCATTCTTGACGTACTGAAAAATTATACGACCTACCAGACTTACTTCAGATTATCAAAACAGATTGAAGATGACCCCTCACTTAATAAAAAGAAAGCTGCCAAAGCAATCGGCAGATTTGTTTCACTGCACCCGCATAATATTGCGCAGAAGACTGAGATAATGATTGAGCATTTCAGACAGATAACTTACCCCAAAATAGGGGGCAAAGCAAAAGCGATGGTAGTAACAGGATCAAGATTGCATGCCAAACGATACTTTGATGAATTCAGACGGTACATAAAAGAAAAGAATTACAACTGGATAAAAGTCCTGGTTGCATTCTCCGGAAGCGTAAAGGATGATGATTATCCGGATGGAGTTTCAGAACCTCAGCTTACAGGTTACGGAGAAAAAGAACTGCCGGGAATATTTGAGAAGGACGAATATAAAATACTTCTGGTTGCAGAAAAATATCAGACCGGATTTGATCAGCCGCTTCTGCATACAATGTTTGTGGATAAGCCGCTTAACGGAGTAAAAGCCGTCCAGACACTATCAAGATTAAACAGAATTTATCCCGGCAAGGAAGATACATTTATACTCGACTTTGTCAACGACACCGAAACAATACTGCAGTCATTTCAGCCTTTCTATGAGCGGACCACAGTTGAAAATGTTACCGACCCGAATCATTTATATGATCTTAAAAATACATTGGACAGAAAACAGGTTTACTGGCAGTCAGAAATAAACGCGCTCGCTAAGGTTTACTTTACCTCGGGGAGTATGCTTGAAGTCAAAGACCAGGCGAAACTGAATGCTTTTATTGATCCTGCAGTTGACAGATACAAAGTGCTGCCTGAAGAAGAGCAGGATGAGTTCAAGAAGGGGTTGCGAACTTGGACAAATATATATTCCTACCTTTCGCAGATAATGCCCTTTCAGGATGTTGAGCTGGAAAAGTATTTTGTGTACGCGAGACTTCTCTCATCAAAACTTCCGCGGGAAACTATTTCAGAGCGGCTGAAATTAACTGATGAAGTAGCGCTTGAATATTACCGGCTTCAGAAAATCTCAGAAGGAAAAATTACACTTGAGATTCAGAATGAGGTTGGTTTGCCGAATGTTACCGAAGCTGGCATACAAAGACAGAAAGAAGAAAAGGCGCACCTTTCAGAAATAATCCAGGTACTGAACGACAGATTCGGGACCGAGTTCACAGATGCCGACAAGCTCTTCTTTGACCAGATAGAAACAGAACTTGTATCAGATGAAAACCTTCAGATGCAGGCAAAGTCGAACACAATAGACAACTTCAAATTTGGCTTTGATGAAGCATTCATCTCAAAGCTTATAGAACGTATGGAAGGCAACCAGGAAATATTTGAAAAGATATTAGATGATAAAGATTTTGGCACAGTAGTAAAGAGATGGATGCTGAACAAGGTTTATGAGAGAATTAATTTTGGTAATTAAAAATATTTTGAATCAGGAAAATAATTCAACTATTTAATAAGTGAATAATATCTGAGGTTATATTGCCAGATAATTCATCTTCAGTTAGTAATCAATTTAGCGCAACACCTTCACTATTAGGATATTTATACCAATGTCGTGTTGCATTATTAGAAAGCATTAAAAAGCTCAGGAATGATATAGATTTTTTAGTCTATATTGAAATCCTTGATGATGTTGCTTTTGAAACGGGTCCAAATGTCTATGAATTATTTCAAACTAAGCATCATATAAACCAAAAAGGCGATTTAACAGATGCTTCATCAGATCTGTGGAAGACAATTCGAATTTGGAGTGAGGGATATTCAAGTAAAAGCATTCCTCAAGACTCTAGTCTTTTCCTCATAACAACATCCCAAATTTCTGAAAATAGCATTGCTTGGTATTTGAAACAGGGTGATACAAGGAATACCGCTCAAGCACTATCAGCTATGAATAGTGTTGTTAATACATCTACTAATAAGGCGAATATTTCGGCATACGATGTGTTCCGTAAATTAAGTCAGGATCAAAAAAATGATCTTGTTAATTCAATTACAATAATCGATTCTTTTCCAAGTATTACCGTAATTGAAGAACATCTTAAGCAAGAACTATTCTATGCTGTTGAAAAGAAGCATTTGTCGCCATTTCTTTCTCGGTTAGAAGGATGGTGGTTGAAAAGAGTTATTAGACAATTAACCTCAACAACTAAATCTCCCATTCTGGATAAAGAGTTATACGGCGAACTTAATGATCTCAGAGAACAGTTTAAGCAGGATAATTTACCCATTGATGATGATATAATTAGCTATAGCATCGATAGCATGGATGAATATACCAATGAAATCTTCGTAAATCAGTTAAGGCTTATAGAGATTAATAATAAGAGAATATTACATGCAATAATAAATTATTATCGTGCATTTAATCAGCGTTCACGCTGGATTAAAGATGACTTACTAATGGTGGGTGAATTAGAAAAATTTGAAAAATTGCTACTTGAAGAGTGGGAGATCAGATTTGAACAAATGGTGGACGAAATAGGTGATTCAGCAGCAGATAAGGCAAAAATTGAGGCAGCACAGGCCCTTTACAAATGGGTAGAATCTGGTACTTTAAGACAGATAAGATCGAATGTCACAGAACCTTTTATTGCACGAGGATCCTATCAAATATTATCTAACGAACAACGTATTTGGTGGCATCCTGATTTTAAAGAAAGAATAAAAATTATGCTTGGAATTGCCGAGGAGACAGCATGATACCGTGGAATGTTCGTCCTGTAGAAGAGGCTAATTTATTAAATCCAGCCTTTTGCTCATTAAATATTGCTTCTGCAGTTTCTGGATATACAAAACAAATAGATAATTCCGCACCGTTTGCATTACTATTTTTAGTTTTACCTCTTGTTCTTCATAAAAGCACAAGGATTTTATTACCGCGAACAATCAAAACCTATTTAGCCCCTTGGATTCAGAAGAATTATGATCTTCGAATTAATTTCGCAGATCGGGTTATATCCCTTAAACCGTTTACCAAAGAAGCAATTATATTCGGGTGTAATACTAAATTAATTCAGATCAAGTGTGATGGGTCTATATCTCCATTATTCAGTCCAGGTTTCATCAAAAAAGTTACAAATAATTTAGATAAAGAAGCTTCTGAATGTATTGAGAAAGCCTTTTTTGTAGGAAGGTGGATATCTACTTCTGGTTCACCAGAAACAATCATGACATTATTGGGAGTTAAACCATGAGCTTTCAAATCTCAGATATAGTATTATACGGTTATAACAAAGAAAAGAGGATCCTCGCTCTTAATCAAGGTAAACTGAACATTATAACGGGTGGATCCAAAACTGGCAAATCTGCTCTTATAGAAATAGTAGACTATTGTTTGGGAAGCAGCAAATGTAGAATCCCCGAAGGTGTAATACGCAAGAATGTTGAATGGGTAGGTCTCAGACTTAATTTGTTGCAGGGACAGGCTTTTATCGCTCGACAGTTACCAGAAAAGGGACAACAAAGTTCATCTTCAATTATATATTATGATATTCAAAATGAAATTACAATACCTGATTATAGAGAACTAAAACAAACCACTACTCCTGATTCCTTAGAAGTTCTTCTGACACAGCATGTTGGAATAACAGAAAATATTCACCAACCTTCCGAAGGTCAAACTAGAAATCCATTATCTGCGAATATTCGTCATTCTTTATTCTTCAATTATCAACAGCAAAGTGAAGTTATAAGTAACAAGCTTTTATTTCACAAGCAAGGTGAGGATTTTGTTCCGCAAGCAATTAAAGATGTATTGCCATATTTTCTAGGTGCAATAGACAAAAATCATGTCGAAAAATTGTCAGAATTAAAAAGATTACGTCAGAGTCTTAAGGTCTTAGAAAGAAAATTAATGGAAGAAAAAAGTATTCAGGGAACTGGATATTCAAGAGCACAAATGCTGTTTACTGAAGCTGCAAATTTAGGAATGTTTGAAGCTGGAAATAATCCTACTACCTGGGAAGAATATATAAACGCATTAAAAGATATTATTAAAAAACCTGTTAATCCTGAAAATGAAATTGAAAGAGAAAATGCAACTTATAAAGAGCTTCAGGAAGAAAGAGATAACCTCATAGTAACACAAAGAAGGTTAAAGGATCAATTAAGCAGTATTGAATCTTTACTGAATGATAAAAACGATTATTCGACAGCTATTGACTCGCATCTTTCCAGACTAAGAAGCATAAATTTATTTGAATCAAATGATCAACATGCACACAAGTGCCCCTTATGTGATACAACTTTAGCGGATGACTTGATTCCGACTGTTGACAATATTAAAAATTCTATTCAGAGATTTGAAGGCAAAGTTCGCAGTTCAGAAGAACGCTCAATAAAAATTGATGAGACGATAAGAACACTCAGGGAAGATCTTGAAGAAATAAAAGAGGAATTAAGAGTTAATAGAGAACGTATGTATGCTTTACAAGAATCGGATAAGAATTTAGAGGAATTTACAGACCGTTCTAATAAAAGAGCTTATGTGTTAGGAAGAATTCAACTTTATTTAGAAAGTTTACCAAATATTACTATTACAAGTACACTAAATGAAGATATTAAAGGAATTACAGACCTAATTGAAAAACTTGAAACTGAACTTAGTTTGGGCATCATTCAGGAAAAATTAGTATCCATTTTATCCATAATCAGTACAGATTTATCGGATTGGGCAAAACAACTGCAACTGGAGCATTCTGAAAATCCACTCAGATTAGATTTAAGAAATTTAACTGTTGTTGCAGACACTGAAGAAGGCCCGATCCCTATGGAAAATATGGGAAGTGGTGAAAACTGGGTCGGGTTGCATCTGGCTGTTCATCTAGGCTTACATAAATGGTTTGTTAATAAAAACAGACCTGTAGCTAGATTTTTATTTATTGACCAACCTTCTCAAGTGTATTTCCCAGCAGATCCAAATGTAATTAGCGCAGAAGATGAACAAGCTAATGAAGATTGGGATGCTGTAAAAAGGATGTTCAGAATTACCTTAGATGTTGTAAATACTCTGACACCAAATTTTCAAGTCATTATAACAGATCATGCGGATATTGCTGAAGATTGGTTTCAGGATTCTGTTATTGAGAGATGGAGAGGGGCTGAAAAACTGGTCCCAATATCATGGTATAAGGATAGAAATGAAACAGAACAACGGTCTGAAGATTGATATACTTAATGGGGCTGCACATTCAGCTAATAGTTCTACTCGCCTCATGACAGGTCGTTGAGATGAGGCAGCGGCTAAAAGGTACTGGAAAGTAGATCTTTAAATCCAATCTAAATTTAGGAATTATACTTTTTAACGCATGTAATATTTTATGATATTTTGATTGACCTTGTGGATAAAAAAGCCATTTAAATTCATCATACTTTCAGATATACTGAAGCAATAGAATGAAGATATGAACCAACATCAACGATTATTACGAATAAAAGCTTTTCTGAGTGGGGGGCTATCTTTCAGGATGATGTTGTCACCACTGCTAGAATTAACAGACTTCTCCATCATTGGCTATCCCTTTTTCCTCCAGGGAAAGAGTTACAGAATTAGAGATAATTTAGAAAGGCAAGTATAATTTATTAATTTGGTTGGGTCAATTTTGCTGAGAAAAAAGGTCATTTTTCAGCAGGAATTTACAGAATTAATAATTGTTAAAAAATTTTTATAGAGATATTAAATTAAATGCTAGCCCAGCAACTGGACCAACAACTTTTTTAACTCTTTTAATTTTTTTTGAATTTTCGTAGGAGTTAAGCCTTCTTTCCATTAAGTCGAAGATTTCACTGAAATTATGGCTATTTTCTCTGTGAACCTTTTTTAATTCTTCAACACATATTTTAATATTATCCTTTAATTCAATATATGCTTCTTCAATCTTTTCTTCTTTTAATTCAACTAATAGTGAGTCAATAACCATTTCTTGATTAACCTGAAAAAATAATATCGCTGGATAAATTACTTTGATATCATTACCGAAATAATCAGCAATTAATTTATTAGTAGCTGTGGCAGGATTATCTTTAAATGAATAAGATTCGAGCGCTGCAGTTTTCTCTATCCCTTCGTCTTCAGGTTTATAGTGAATACTAAAGACTGTTAAGTAATCGCCAGATATTTTATTGAGTGCTAGCCAATAATCGCTATCTCTGAGTATTTTAGAAATTTGGGGATTTTCAAAATCATATAATATGAAAGCAAAAGCTAATGCCTTATTTTCTTCCCTATGCGTATTACATATTTCCACCATTTTTCTACGAAAAGAATCGAAATTTAGACCATGATCCTCGGAATTAAGATAGATTGCATTCATGTAATTGCCCTAAGGATATTTTTTTAAAGCAATATGTTGTAAATATTTGTAAGATAAATTAATTTAAATTTCAATTAAATTCAATTAAATATGTCTTATTGCTTTGGCTGGAAAAATACTACAACTGTATTTCTAATCTCAGATACTGCTTCATCTAATCCTGAAGAATTGGATGATTCTATTTCTTCCTTTGGTGAAAGGATGATAAAAGTAAATCGTAAATGTTTAGCTGAAGACCTGTTTAAAATCCAAGTTATTGATAAATTTAGTGCAATTGCTTTTGCTGGCAACGTATTATTCGCTTTAACTTTTATTGAAAAACTTAAAAAAGATGTAAAGGTAGGTAAAAAGGTTAGGGAATCTTTTTATAACCTTGTTCAACATACATTATTCAAGAAAGATGTTGCCTTTATTCTTGCTTATTTTGATAATGGTCCCAACCTACTAAGATTCGATTCAAGAGAACATGAAATTCAGGACGTAGTTATTGCCCAAATAGGAAGTCTGGGGGAAAATTATCCAAAATTAACAAATTCTATGGTACAAAATTTTATAGGTGCAACTGGAACACGACCTTACGAGTGTTTGACAAGCCTAATTTCATGGGCGCAAGATTATGGAATTCATGATTCTTTAAATAGGATGCTTGTGGGAGGAATATTTTTTGGGCTCTACATTGACACGGGTGGACAAAGTTGGCCCGACCCAACCACTTTTTTGGTTTATAATCATAATATGGACACGTTACATTTTGAAATAGTAAATGTCAGGGCATATGGGAATTATATTGAAATAGAGTCTTCATTTAATGGATTAATTAAATGCATCCCATTAAATTCCAATGAGATGAATTCAGAAGCTTTAATAAAAAAAGCAGATCATATTGAAATTAGACCTAATTCAGACTTCTTTGTTTTTTTTAGTGATAGCCATAGAATAATTGCAGTTATAAGTGTTTTTGGTAACCTTACGAACGAATACTTTAGATTAAACAATAATAATTTACAGCTTTCTAAAGAATTTTATGAAGAACTCTTTGGATATTTGCAAACTGCTAATGGTTACGAACCATTCAGAATATACTGGAAATGTGCTACGCAGGTATTTGACAGAAACATAGAATATATAGAATAATCAAATTGTATAAAGAGTTGGATGTTATCAAATTGCACAAGACTGCTCAGATGACTTCATCTTTATATCATAAACCATCAAACTCTATAGAATAATAAGAACAAATTAGGTGAAAATTGTAAACTTTGTTATTTAGCAGGAGTTAACCAATTGCTGTGTGTCAGTAGCGTTTTCATAAGTGTTCCCCACGCTGAACCCTGCATTTTGAGGGCCACGAAAATAAGCCAGAAAAAAGTCCACCGAAAGAAAGCCCGTTTACAGAAAAAAGGTCAAGGTAATCCAACTACTTAATTTGATGCAAGATCACCGAAACCAGCCGCCTGAAATTCAAACAAAAACAAAGCTGTCATATTTTTCGGTACTGGTAAATGCAGTGATGTATCGTCTATGCCATAACGCTCATCAAATAATAATAAAAGAAGATTCGTAAGACCCGCATTGGAAAACACTTAAGTGCAATTGACTCTTGGTCTTCTAATCGCTAAACTTGCAAACCTCAATCAAAACAGGTGGCTGGTTTTGGATGGTTTGCTGGCTGGTTTTGATGGCCCTCGACATATCTCCTTACCCTCCCGTAATTTTCCTAGATTAGATCCAGTTGGAATACCCAATTATTCATTCTCCCGATTAAACTTCCTGATAATTTAATTGAATGTCATTTGAATACGTGAAGGTTAAGGTACCGCAATAGGTCTTTGCTCACCGGGTAAGTAAAAATAGCCTTTGGTATTAAATTCAGTTAACATGTTTTCCCTTTGGTCTTGCTCCACCGCTTAGAATAAGAATGCTATTGTTTATATCGATCCATTTTCATAATAGCAAAATAGTAATTTTAAAGAAATGCCGAACAAAAAATTAATATGTCTAAGGGCATATAAAGGAGTCCCCTACACACATTTTCTCTAAGTAATTAATATATTACCAAATCATTGGTTTATTAAGAACTTGTCCGGTTGTTAATACTAAAGGATTTGCAAATTGATGTCTTGCTATTTGCTCTTTATAAATTTGGAAGTATAATCCTGTTAATTTAGCAAGTTCCTGGTTTTTTCTTTTATATGGAAAGGCAATATATATCTTTTTTTGTGGGTAAAGCCTGAGTGAGGTACGAATAGCTGGAGCGATATCAGTATCCCCTGTAACTACAACTATCGTATCCCACTCGTCATTTAGGGCTAACTCAATTAGTTTGACCGAAATAGCAACATCAGTTTCTTTCTCTTCATGCCTTATTATACGCTTCTTACAAAATGGGCAGGTAATCTCTTTATTCTTGAATCGCCCAAGCTGCACTTTAATTCCAGTAGACTCCAATGCTTTAATAAAGGTTTTATGTCTGGCAACTTTGTTAGGATCCATGTGCGTTGCGAGAGCAGAAAAATAGTAAATGGATTCGATTGATGCTCCACCACCTATTATGTGCAAGTAAGATGAGCATAATGAATGAATGTCTAACCATTTTGTTGAAACGCCGCCAAGATCCCGGCTTGCTGCTACAAGTGAGTGATATAAATTAAATCCATCTATTAGAAAGGCGGTTCTATTCATATAGACAAAAAAGACAAAAAAAAACCCTTTAGGTCGCAACCCAAAGGGGGCCAAATATTAAATATTTGGTGATGAATGTGTTCAAACTTAAATCTTTTTTGTCAATATGTCAATAAAAATCTTTAGTTTCTGATTGGGATTCAAAAACCTTGTTAATATTAACTAACGTTGTTTTTTATTAAAAGTCAACAATTAGCATTTTAGTAACACAGATTTCATAATACTAGTTCTAATTGTATTTCTTTTTCAAGTAAATAGTATTCGACATACGACATCCTGGGGCTCAAATCTCGGAATTAAAAAGGGATGGATCCATACAATATTGTGAACAAAGCGCTGTTGAGTATAGTTTAATCCTTTGGATATGGTTGACAAAAAGATTATAAATAACTGAATTGTCAACCAAAGGAGAATTTATATGACTGAAAATTTATTTGCACAACGATTAAGATCCGCAAGAATAATGACCGGATTGTCCCTTGAGGAACTTGCTTCTGCTATTGGAAATAAAGTATCTAAGCAGGCACTTCAGAAATACGAGAAAGGATTAATGAGGCCTGACAGTACCGTCCTTCTCGCCATAGCCAAAGCCCTTAAGGTGAAACCAGATTATTTCTTCAGAGAACAGAATGTTCCGGTTAGTCAGATAGAGTTTAGGAAAAAATCCAAAATGTCAGTGAAGGAACAAAATTCCATTATTCAGGTCTGCAGGGATTATCTGGAAAGATATTCTGAACTTGAAGTTCTTTTGGGGATTGACAGGCAATGGGAAAATCCTCTTAAAGAGTTTAAAGTAAAAAATCCTGCAGATGCTGAAGTTGCGGCTTTGAAACTCCGGGAATTATGGAAACTGGGATTGGATGCAATCCCTAACCTGGTTGAAACTCTTGAAGATAATAAGTTTAAAGTTTGCGAGATAAGTGCTGAGTCAGATTTGGATGGGATGGCTGCGGGAAATGACAAATCTGCTGTGATTCTTGTTAATAAAAATATGCGTGATGTTTCAAGAAAAAGATTTACTATTGCACATGAATTGGCTCACCTTTTATTGAATATTGAAACTAACAAGCCCAAAGATAAAGAGAGGATATGCCATAGATTTGCCGGTGCTCTTTTACTCCCGGCGGAAATAATGAGGAAAGAATTTGGACAAAAACGCTCCCGTTTCAGTCTGGCTGAATTGCTTGCTCTTAAACAGGAATATGGGATTTCTTTGCAGGCCATTATCAGAAGAGCAAAGGACCTGGAAATTATATCTGATTCCAAATACAAAGGCGTATGTATAGTATTTTCAAAAAATGGATGGAAAATTAATGAACCCGGAGAATATATCGGTGAAGAGAACCCCAAAAGATTTAATAAAATATTATTACGCGCTCTTTCAGAAGAAGTGATCAGCATAAGTAAGGCTGCGGCACTTGCGAACCTCAGCATTGAGCAGATGAATACTAATGCTGGCCCAATCTTATGAAAATAGTTGTAAAGGATGCTAATATTATTTTTAGTCTTGGATGCTGATTTGATGAATGTTGTCATGGAATTAAATTATGAAATCAGGACTACAGATTTTGTGCTATCCGAGATTGAACATGTCACCCAGCTAAAAAAAATTGAAGATTATATTTCAGATGGCCGCATTAAACTATATTCTTTTAGCAATGCTGAACTGGAAAAAATACATTATTAGCCTCTAACAGGTCATTATCTGTTACGGACTGTTCCGTTTTTCTGGCTTCCGAAATAAAAAGTGCAGCGCTTATAACAGGGGATAAAAAACTTAAAAATTTCGCGGTCAGTAATGGAATAGAAGTCAGAGGACTGCTATGGATATTTGATGAACTTATTAAAGACAAAAAGATAGAGCCGGATTGTGCAATTCAAAAGCTCATCTTTATTGCGCAATCCAGTATGCGGCTGCCGCCAAATGAAGTTGAGTCCAGGATCATTAAATGGAGCTCACTGAAATCAGAATGATACGGCAATAAAATTAAATTTTCGGGATATTGATTCACCCCCGGTCCTCTGTTCCACTTCTGTTCTTTGCTTTTCCTTTCTGTCCTGCGATTTCCGCCCTCCGACTTCTGACTTCCGTCATCAATCTATTTCTCCTTTCACGGCAACCGTATTCGACCACTGTACTTCATTTTCCTTCTGCCGGTATATGGCGATGTAAATAATAAAGGACTTATATTCTGCACATTTCCTTAGCTGATCTTCGTCAAGAGTTAGGATGAAGTCCATTGAGCCGGCGGGGGATAGGTTTGTCATTGTAAATTTCTCCGTGCAGGGTTCTATAGGATCAAACAGCGCCATTATGATAATGCATGCATCATCCAGCTGGGGTTCAAACCATTCCTCCATTATGATTTCAAAGTTGTCTTCAAACAAAATTACATCCCTGATGCGGAATTGAAAATGAGGTGGAGTGATTGTATTCTGTGCGCCTGGGTGATCTATATCTATAAGTTGGTAATTTTGTTTAACGATCTTATTATGAACACTTTGTCCTTCTGCTTTGGCAGCTTTCCATATAACTGAGAGAGCTGGAATCTTATTTAGAAAACCGGCGTATTTGCCGCAAGCCGCGAATTTGTTTCTCTGCGCTGCACATTCAGGAGATTGGGGAAGCTTGGGTCTTTTTGGTCTGGTGCTTATTATGGTTTTCCCATTTACATGCCTTATAACCAAATCACCCAGATTTCCGGATATCTCTCTTAATATAAGATCCTGGGAGTGTTTTTTTAATACTGCCATGAATGTACCTCTTATTTAAATTCCAAATTCCAAGCACCGGTTTAAATTCCAAATCACAAGTTGATCCGAAGGAGCACCAAATAACAAATGGCGTTAGCCATGCCTTCGGCACAATAATCAAATCACAATATTTAAACGAAGACTGTAAAACCACAGCCCCCGGAGAAGAAAAAACAAAATTTTCCAAATTACTAGCACCAGGTTAAATTCCAAATAACAATTGATCAGGAGGAGAGATCCCTTAAGGGAGACCAAATCACAAAATTATCCGCAGCGAATGGCTACGGTACAAAATGCAATGACCAATATTTAAATAAAGTTTATTCAATGTTCGAGTTTAAAATTGGTGCATGTTTGTTCTTTGTTATTTGGTGCTTAAAATCCCTCAAGGGTTCTCTCTCCATCCGCTCTCACCCATACAGCCATATTGAGCGAAGCAAAATCCCTATGGGACATCCATACAACCATACAATCCTACTTTCATACGAGCTACAAACTCATCTTCCTCAACGCGTCACGTATTCCGTACACACCAAAAAATCCTGCAATGGCAATAACTGCCTCGATGATTGATTTCATGATGAGGTTATCAGGACCAGCGACGTTCAGCATGATAAGAATGTTCTGTACAATGTAAATGAACACTGCTATCCCAAATCCCCATAATGTTTTTGAGTTATTTAATGGTTCCATTCTAATTACCTCCGGTTTAATATTGATGTTGTTTTTTAGCCCAATAGACCGCGGATTTAGCGGATCAGGCGGATCTTCACGGATCTGAAAACGATCTCCCGGCCTTGATGGAATAGGATCCAAAGGCAGGGGTTTTAAATTCTTCAGATCTTCAAAATATTTCTTCTCTTCTTTGCTCAATTCTTTCATGTTAGTTATCCTTAAGCTTGTGGGAACACGCCATAACTTATATTGTCTTTGATACCTGGGCGTGTTCAAAACTATGTTGAATGTAATCAAGCCTGCACACGCCTTTATAGGCAAATCACATCATTGTTATGGCGTGTGCCTACAATTTCCTGACCTTCCTTTCCGACATCCTCACTTCAACAACGCCAGGTACGTGAGTATAACCAGGTTAACTAATGTTACAAGCTTAGTGACATTATCCACTAGCGAAAAACTCCTCCTCGCAGCTTCCTTCGGCCTGCTGTAAAGCATCTGCAGAAACTCATCACGTGAATATGTGATGTGATCATTGTTCCCGTTGATGATTGTTACCTTCAGCAACGAAGCAATATCCTGCTGAATCCTCTTGAGAGTCTCCCTCTCGCTGCATATACATTTCGCCATGTTTAATTCCCAAATTTTTACTACTTACTATTTACTAAATACTACCTACTCTTCTTCCTCTCCTTACTCCTTACTCCATACTGCTTACTCGTTCACAAAGAGAGGCGAACCCCTGAATACCAGGAATTCGCCCTCCACTAAAACGCCGCAACAAAAGTTGACGAATACTGCAGCACCCTGTCATCTGCTGTCTTAGGAACCACAGCCAGATAAACAATACTGCCGTCATACTTAGCTGCTATCGCTTTTTGTGCAATATTAAGATCCAGCTGAAGGTTGTACTGCACCCCGAACTGGAAGTTGGGTACATCCT
>Ga0196971_1000761_pt1 | contig 19356 bp, 17 predicted proteins | sample S1v_1013CmetaG_FD_148660 | JGI IMG/M metagenome (GOLD analysis project Ga0196971, IMG submission 148660) | Soil microbial communities from Anza Borrego desert, Southern California, United States - S1+v_10-13C | ecosystem: Environmental > Terrestrial > Soil > Desert | place: USA: California... | reverse complement strand
ACCTTTGCCGACCTCAGAGAAAGAGGAATGTGACTGGCTCGCGATTCTGGACGGATGTCGTCTAATCATTGAGGAAAAGTTCAAGCTCGATGATCCAGCTGCCGTTGCTGCCCGGATTGCCGCTTTGGGCGCGGGGCAAGTTCACGGATCGTCACAGCCGCTGACACCCAATAACCGAATTTCAGGCATCGTCCGAAAGGCCGTTGGACAGCTTTCTTCGTCTGCGGCAGAAATTCCGCATGACCTTCGTATCCTTTGGTTTACCGGTTTTGGTTTTGACGGCGAGGCGAAGCACCATCAGCTTATGGCCACCCTTTATGGGTCCACAAGGATCTTTCAGCTGAAAGACCAATTTATGCGGACATGTTACTTTTTCCGGAACAGTGACTTCTACCGCTACCGCGACCACCTGGATGGCGCTGTCGCTGCGCATCTAAACGGGAATACGGCGACGGTGAAATTGTGCCTAAATCCCTACTCCCGCCGTTGGAAGACTCTTAGGGACTCTCCTTTGGCTCGAAACTTTAAGCTCGGACTAATTGACCCCATTGCAGAGGAAAAGGCAGGCGAGGCCTACATCGTCGACTCCGACATTGATCGACGCGACGAGGAAGCGGTTATCACGTTCCTTGAAAGGAAGTACGGGCTGGAGCAGGCTATGAATATGGATATGATTATGGCGTCGGCTACAGTATTGGTGCCGAAATAAGAGATGACAGCCTTATCAGGCCTTCGCTCTACTGCGTTCGTGAGCAATTTGTGTCATTTCCTTTTCCACTGAGCAGTATTCGTCCCAGGGAAAAATAAACGTTTTCTCGACGCGTTCGTGATTTCGCTCGCCGATAAAGTGCTCAAATATTGCGGTGCCGCCTTCTCGTCTAACATGGCAGCGTGTATGTCCGCACCCCGGTTCCCCGCATCCGCAGGCAGATACTAGCCTCCAGCCTGCAGCGTCTTTGCTGGCGTCCGGCGGATAGCCACTTTCATCACAAACCGGCAATCCATTGCTTACCAGCGATGACGGTATTCCGTATTCACCGCTTTGCCCTCCGGGCGAAACAACATCCTCTATAGGCTCGCCGTCCACAAATAGCAAGAAGCTGTACTCGCCGCGGTAGTGGTCGTATGCCTCGCGATCAACCTGCATGGTAAGTTTGTTCATGACAGGAAAAATGCAATTTGAGAGTGTTGCTAACCCGCTCTACGCTAAGTTTAGACCCAGGATTTTGAAGCTTGCTTCACGCATTGCCATATGGGGGCTATAGGGCTCTTGCACTTATGCCATATCCCGACAGCAAAGAAAAGCAAATCGTCAAACGATTGGAGATAACTCAAAAGTTATCGTAAACATGGGATTGTGAATGCGCCGTACCGCAAGTTACTATACATGACTTGCTAAAAATTTAAGCACCCATGCCTGCCGAAAAATCAGTCTCTGTCAGTTTCCGGGTGAGTCCAACGTTTAAGAAATTGCTGGTATTGGCTGCGGAGCGGGAGCATCGTAGTCAGACCAATCTACTTGAGACGTTGCTCTTTGCCCATTGCAATAAGGCAGGCATTTACGTTGATGATGAAGACGTCCCCGCACCCAAAACCATTCCAGGTACGGTATGACTGAAAACGAACACTCAGCAACTGCGGAGGCAGCGCCAGAGGCAGCAAGCAAACTGTTTGGTGGGGACGTGCCTATGCGGGAAGCGCTTTACCGACTACGCTTGCGGCTGCTAGACCTGACGGCACGCAATCGGTTGCTCAACTTCAAGCATTCGCCGGGCAAAGCACTGCAATTTATTCAGAGTGACCCGGATGCTGTTTTCCACCGGCTCATTGAGTCGCCCACGTCATCGAAGGTATCAATCGTTGCGGTACCTGAGCCTGAGCGTAGGGCATGGGTCATGAGGAATGGTCGCCTAACCAAACCGGACGCGCGCGAATACGCGAGTTCACTGGGGCTCAGCACATCCTATGAACTTCCACGCCATAACGAGCGTATACCGAGAAACGTGGCGTCCGGCAGCCAACTATGGACGCTTTATTACAGCGAAGAGCTCGGAAAGCACTGTCGAAAAATTGAGCGGGAAGCCAAGCTTGCCATAGAGGAAACCGGCGCTAACATGCTTTACCTAGTATTCGGATTCCTTGAATATCCGGACACCAAGGACAGTGACAAGCTATTCCGTGCGCCCTTGGTGTGCGTTCCAGTGAAAATGGATAAGGTCGACTCTGCTCAGTATTCGACATTCCATCTAACGTTCAGTGGCGAGGAACTTGCAGACAATCTCTCATTGCGAGAGAAGGTCCGGCGGGATTTCGGCCTGAGTTTGCCCGACTTTCACGAAGAAGGAGGTTCGCTTGGCGACTTCTTTGAGGAAGTCGAGGACGCCATTCGACATCTGCCGCGTTGGCGCGTCTTGCGCATGGCGTCACTGACCCTGCTTTCCTTCACCAACATGCTCCTGGTGCGTGACCTGGACCCTGATAGGTGGCCCAAGATCAACGGCGAATCGAGTTTGCTTGCGCATCCCATTGTGCGACAAGTATTTGAAGGCGGTGCCCGCCCAGGGGAAAGTTCCGGCGAAGGAGCCGAATACGGCAAGGAATACATTATCGACGAGCATCAGCACGTCGATTTACCGCTGGTTTATGACGCTGACAGCTCGCAGCATAGTGCGCTAATTGACGCGATTGATGGAAAAAATCTGGTGATTGAAGGGCCGCCCGGCACCGGCAAGTCCCAGACCATTACCAATCTGATTGCGTCTGCGCTGCACGCTGGCAAAAAGATTCTGTTTGTCGCAGAAAAGCTGGCTGCTCTCGAGGTCGTTAAGACACGTTTGGCGCAGGCTGGTCTGGAAAACTTTATCCTTGAACTGCACAGTAATAAGACCAACAAAAAAGCCGTACTCGAAAAACTGTCCGATCGGATTTTGCATAGAGGGCAGGAGCCGCCCGGACTGGGCGATACTCTGCAGTCCTTGCAAAGCAAGCGGACAGAACTGAAAGCCTATGCTGACCTACTCAACTCCGTAGTCGGAAACCGGCAGGAACTGACTGTTCACCAAGTGCTCTGGAAGGCAGAGCGTTTCAGGAATTGGCTTGGCAATGCGGCGGACGTTTCCAAATCGCTGGTGTACGGCCCAGCCTTGACGACCACCGTTGCAGAATTTACTACGTTGTTCGACCTGTGCACCTACCTTTCCAAACAGTACCAAGCCATTGGTACATTTGGGCCTGAGTATCCTTTCTGGGGTTTTTTCCCAGAAATCCTGCACCCGGGAGACGACCTCAAGGTGGAAAAACTGCTGGCAGAGTACGCTGAGCGCTTTGAGGTGTTCTCACGTTCAATGGCAAGCACGGCTGCCTTCCTTGGCGGAGGCAATCTCAACATGTCGGCCGACAGCGCCAACCGGCTTGCAAATGTGCTGGCGAACCTCGCGCCCGCTAACGCTAGCGAAGTGGCGTTTGAACTGCTACCGGCCCTGTTTTCCTCCAATGACCCGTCAGGCTCGTCATCCGGCCTAGTACTCAAGAGTCTGCGTACCATGCAGGATGACCTTGCGGCACTCGAAACCCGAATTGCCGGGAAATGGAACGGCTCGACGCCGGCGTCGGCAATAACGCTACACGCTATCAAGGAGCACGAGACTCTGGTCAGGCAGCTTGGGCTGGCAGACTGCACTGCAACGGAGCTGCAAAACAAGGCAGCCGCACTGAACATGGCGACGGCTGCCGCGGTGCGAGCAATTGGGCAGCTTGAACCATTGGCCAGGGAAATAGGCATTGTTTTTCAGGGCACTTCCGTCTGTACTGACCGGTTGCGAGCACTGGTCGAAATAGCAGATGCCGCACCTGATGTACTGCTTTCGATGCGTCATCCTGCACTTGGGCTCCCGCAAGCATTTGCTGTGCTGTCCAAGGCTCATGCCGAACTCGCTGCGATTCAGAATCAGGAGGCTTCCCTGGACGAGCGGCTGTACCTTGACGAGAAGCCATCTGAGTCCGACCTCAAAAATGCAATTCTGACCTTACGAGAAGGCGATGCCTGGTATCGCATTTTTCAGGGGAAATGGCGCCGTGCCTGCGGCTTGCATAGGCGGATCGAGCGCAGCAAGAGTAAGAAAACAGGTGCTGAACGATTAGCCGAACTAGAGGAACTACTTCAGTACATCCAGCGACGTCAAGCTTGGAGTCAGCAGCTGGAGCTGCATTCGTACGCAGGCCCCCATTTCTGCGGCGAAGAGACCCCGCTCGCCGAGCTTGTTACCTTAGCGGGATGGATTCATGAAGCTGGCAAGCGCGCTGAACAGGTAGATCTACCCTTTGATGTATTTGACCCGGTCACAGTTACCCGATCTCGCCTGGCCCATATAAGGACCGCCAAGGACGTAGTGGTGCAGGAGCTTCTTCGCTTGGACGAACTGAAGACCTCTTTCCGTGCGCAGTTCCCTTTAGCTCTAGCAAGTCTGAACCACGAACTGGGAACGGCTGCATGGGCTACCCGCATCAAGAAAATGCAGGAGATTTCAGCGGAAATTAACGCTCTTTCTCAACAAATGCAGGCGATAGTGGCGCCGCAGGTGGGGGCTGGCGAAGCCATTGAAGTAACGGACGCCAGCCACCGCATTTTGGAGTTGCGGGAAGCGCTAGCCAATCATGTTCAGGGGCGCGCCCTGCTAGGCACATATTTTGATGGAGCGACCACTCGGCTGGATCCAATCGAAGCAGCGCATACCTATGGCCGGCTCATCAAGGGGGCCCACCTCCCGGCGGCAATTGAAAAAGTGCTTGTCTCAGAAGCTAGTACGGAGAACTACGCACATCTGACCAAGCTGATTGAGGAAATCGGCGAAGGGTGGGGCGCAGCCACGGCGTTTGCTGAGGAAATGGGCAAAATCGGGATGTTCAAGATGGGTGAGTGGGTTTGTACCGACGACACATCTCACTCGGTATATGCATCTCGGTTAGCTGAGAAAACGCGTTCCGCACTAAACAACCTTGATGCTTTGTTCCCATGGGCGCTTTATCTGCAACAACGCGTCGAAGCTGAAAAACACGACTTGATACCCTACCTCAAGTTGGTGGAGGCTGGTGAACTGGATGCCAAGCATTTGCCGAATACGTTCGGGTATCGATTTTATGCGTCGATCGCGCTGTCGCTGTTCCGCATACATCCAGAGTTGAGTCGCTTCAACGGGACACGGCATTCCACCGTGAGGGCTGAGTTTGCAGCCTATGACAAGGAAATCATTAAGATGCGCGGTCAGCAGATTGGCGCAAAATGCAAGCAAATTGCACGTCCACCGACGGGTTTTGGTGGTGCGCGGGTGGATGATAAAACGGAAATGGAACTGCTGCGCCACCTGATTCCACAGCAGCGTCCACGCGTACCGGTTCGCAAGATGCTCAAACGAGCCGGTCGGTCTATTCAAGAGCTCAAACCCTGCTTCATGATGGGGCCCCAAGCGGTCGCCCAGTTCCTTGAGCCCGGCCATCTCGATTTTGATATCGTGGTCATGGACGAGGCGTCTCAGCTCAAGCCCGAAGAGGCCATCGGTGCCATTGCCCGCGGTAAGCAATTGATTGTCGTGGGCGACCCGAAGCAGTTGCCGCCGACATCGTTTTTCTCCCGCATGGCGGCGCCCAACGACGGAGATGGTGCAACGCAAGTAGCTACCGATGAAGCAGAAAGCATTCTTGATGTTTGTATGGGCCACTTTCAGCCGATTCGTACGCTTCGCTGGCACTACCGGTCACGTCACGAGTCGCTGATTGCCTTCTCCAATTACCACTTCTATCGTGGCAACCTGCTAGTGTTTCCCTCCCCGTATCCTAAAGGGAAAGCACTTGGATTGCGTTATACACATGTGACTGACGGCGTGTATGAAAACCAGATGAACGTGATCGAAGCCCGGCGTGTCGTGGATGCGGTTGTCGAACATGTCTCTCAACGTCCAGAAGACTCCTTGGGCGTCGTAACTTTGAACGTCAAGCAGCGCGATTTGATTGCCGAACTGTTGGACGAGCGATTCAAGTCGTTGCCGCAAGCGGACGAATTTCAGGCTAAGTGGGATGCCGAAGGCATGGGCCTATTTATCAAGAATCTGGAAAACGTCCAAGGTGACGAGCGCGACTGTATTATCATTTCAACGACCTTTGGTAAGGCAGCGGGTACGGCTGTCGTACGTCAGAACTTCGGGCCAATCAGCCGCGAAGGCGGCTGGCGTCGGCTAAATGTGCTGTTTACCCGTGCTCGGAAGTCTGTCGCCGTCTATAGCTCTATGCAGCCAGAAGACATCGTTGTAGACAGTGGCACACCTATAGGAACGCATGCGCTGCGCAACTATCTGGACTATGCTCGCAAAGGCATTCTCGCGCACGAGGTTGAAACAGGAGCGCCCCCAGACAGTGATTTTGAGATAGCAGTCATCGACACGTTGCGTACCAAGGGATTTGACGTGACACCACAACTTGGTGTGGCCGGCTTCCGCATTGATATCGCGGTCAAGCATCCGGATTACCCGTCAGGGTATCTGGCAGCCATTGAATGCGATGGTGCGAGCTATCATTCGGGCGTATCCGTGCGCGACCGCGACCGTATTAGGCAGGAAATATTGGAAAGCCTGGGATGGCGCGGCCGAATTTGGCGCATCTGGTCGACAGACTGGTTCCGGTCCCCTCATGTGGAAGCTGAAAAAATGTTTTCCTTCCTGGTTGGACTCCGGAAACAGCCGGTACCTGCTGAGTTCATCGTTGCGCCCGAACCAGAGCATTTATTTACATCTGGTACCGAACCTGCCCCATCGGCACCTGGTGCCAACGAGGATGTGGTTCTAAACGATGTGGCAAAGGACGACGAGCTACCTCAAATGTCGCTTTCGTTACCGGGACAATCGGGTTCAGAAATTCTCAGTGATGACGAGGACCTGGAAATTGAAGTTGGAGATCTAGTGAAATACGTAACAGTAGGAGAATTGGACACTTCGCCAGTTTCTATCAAGATTACCTCGCGCAGAACTGACCCGTTACAGGGGCTGGTAGCAGCGAACACGCCGCTTGCACAAACCCTGCTCGGTGCGGCAGTTGGCGACACAGTGGTCATGCGTGTACCGGGACAGGCGCCCCGGCAAATGCTTATTAAGGAGGTCAAGCGCTTGCGCGAAGAGTCTTTGTCATAAATATTGCACCCGCTAGAGCGCACGTTGTTTTGTAACCAAGACGATGATTTCGAGCGCGCCTGGAAGTGGGCCGCAGCATGGGGCGTGCTGGCTCGTACCAATTCCGCAACGGCATGCCTCAGGGCGCGCAAATGCAGGTTCGGACAGATAAGTGCCCCTGATGTACGACAGTCGAAGGCCTGCGCTGACCACTGCGTTTATCCCAGCTCCCTCGCCGGCGTCATGCGAAGCGAGACTTTCTTGCGGCTGACCACTCGGCGTTCGCGGCCCCATTCGGCACCGACCTTGCAGGCGTATTCGACGGTTAATTTCCCTGGCGTGAGCTTGATGACGATGGCAGGGACCTGCACACCGCCTGGAGACTGTCTGCAAAGAACGACCAGTACCCGCTCTCGCCTATTGCGAAGTCGTCCATCAGTTTCTAGCCAAGGTTTTCAGGATGTCGGTGTCGTCCTGCATGACCTTTTTGGCGAGATTCTCCTATCAGCCGGCACGGTCAGGTTTGGCGATGGCCTGGACGCTGGCGCGCGAACTGCCGTACTCCAGCCCCAGAGCGTTAATGGTCGCGCCGCGATGATGCTCGCGGACGATATCGGCGCGCTCGCGCTCCGACTTCTTGCGCGATCGCCCGAGCTGCCTGCCCTGCGCCTTAGCGGGTGCCAGTCCTGCTTGGGTCCGCTCGACCAGCAGGTCACGCGTCGTCTCGGTCACGGCGGCCAGCATGGGCAGCATTATTTTTCCAGCACTCGATGCGAGATCGACCTTGCCGAGCTGGATCGCGAGCACTTCGACCCCGCGTGCGGCCCACATCCGCGCAGTGGCCTGCACGTCGAATGCATCGCGCCCGAGCCGGTCCAGCTTGGTGACGACACTTCAGACCTATAGTTGCGCACCTTGCGGACGCACAAGAATGGCAAGGTAGTTCGGCGCGAAACTAAACTGTCTCCACTTCGCGAGTCAGTTCCGTGGATGCCATGCTTATAGACACGCCGGGACCCTGTAGGCAAGCGGTATACCGTTCCTGCATGTCACGCGAAGTAACGTATTGTCCCGGTGCCTCCTGGCACACCTGGCTTCGTTCCGATTGAGTACAGACCAGTTCGGAATCGCTACTGCAAAAAGGAAAGGATGCGCAATATGTGCTTATCCCGAGAAGGTTATGAAGAACGCAAATGGAAGCACCATCCGCGGCTCTGTGGATTGTTAGCCCACGTTCGCGTTCCTGATGATTCTCCTCCCGTATCAAGCATCAGCTATAGCGGTTTAGAGCGCCTTCAAGACATACTCGACATAGCACGCGTCGTTAAAGCAAAAAAGGAAGATGTATACAAATTGCTGACAATGCCACTGGAAGGCGACTGCGTACAACTCAAGAACGCATCTGACCAAGCGGAACAACTGAGAAACGAGTTGTTATGGCTATCCGACGAATTGGCCCACTATTCGGAACGGCTAATGCACGAGGCAAATATGGTGAGCCAGGTCGCTCGCAGCTAGTACGCCAGTAGGACATTGCGGGGCAGAAGCGTGTTATACGCTTGATGCTTGAATCATGATGCGCAGTAATTTTTGATATGTGTCAACGCTATTTGGGTGGGCGCGTCGACAAAATGGTCGGCGAATACTCGAGCAGAGTGCGCGAAGATCGGTAGCGCGGCAAGCTAAACCGCAGCATAGGTCGAAAAGGTCGAGAATACCTTGGCGACGGTGCGAGCCGCCGGCCCCGCACTTTTTCGCGGACCGCAGCCAATATTTTCCATTAAGTAATAGACTGGTGGTAGCGATGGTATGCGACCGTCGTAATACGTTGCTGTTGGATTCTCGGGGATCGTTACATTCATGCTATCGGCATTATGACGGCCTTTTATAACCGGACAGGATGAGCACTGGCTAGGGGCGCCTGCGTGCTGACTATTCCTGTCGGTGGGTTACATCGCGATTACATGAAGGCGAGAAAACAAAAGGGCTTACAGACGTGAGTCTGTAAGCCCTTGATTTTTCTTGGTGGCCCGGGGCGGAATCGAACCACCGACACAAGGATTTTCAATCCTCATATACCACCGAATTTTTTCTTACCAAATTTCTTACCAAAAGCTGCAAAACAAAAAACCACCCGAAGGTGGTTTCTCGTAAGTCCTTGATTCCAATGGTCGGGGCGGCGCGATTCGAACTCGCGATCCCTTGCACCCCATGCAAGGCGGGAGAGTGTCGCGAAGTGCCCGTAACGTCGCAACCGGCGTCCTCCCCAGCCTGCGCCCCTTCCGTGCGCCGCCTTCCTGCCGAACTGCGAGGCGGTTCCTTGCCCTCACCAGACCGACTCGTACCTCCAGGAAGTGCCACGCGTGGCACGCGCCTCTACAGCGCCGCAACCTGTTCCAGGCATCTTGCCAATGACCTCGTGCCCCGGTCGACCCCTAGGGACTTTGATTTGATAAAGAATTTTCGCTGAAGCGGGACGCACCAACGAAAGTGCGCCTGGTCAACCAAGCGCTCCGTTGTCGGGTCATAAACTACAGCGGTAATCGACCCATCTCCAGTACGCTCGAGCACTTCATTAATGACGTGGAGTGGCACCAGGAACCATTCGCGCGGTTTGACAGGGTTCTCGAAGCGGTCTTCAATGGTCAAGGCGATCTGTGCCGTGCCAAACAAGCGGTGAAAGAGGTGTTCCAGCTCGGTGCGGTTCAGTGATGAAGCTTGTAAGTAGCGACTACCTCCCCGTCGGCCAGCAGAAAGGTCGCATCCTTTTCTGCTCCTGCAATGCGTGTCTCCACCTTGCCGCCCGCGACACCGTTTTTATGGATCAAGCCGCGGTGCGCAGCGACAAATGGATGGCTCGACTGGCTTCGCAGAACATAGAATCAGCCCTGCTGCCGCGCAAACCGTAGGAGATCAAGCCCCCGAGCGTGTCTCGCCCTCCGTCAGAACATCAGGCACTTTCATTTTGTTGCGGCACTTCCGCATTTCGCCAGTGCGTGCCACATATTCAACGACTTTTGGGCAGCCGGTAGTTAAGATTGCCAGCGTCCATTAAGTTACAGATTTTTTCTTCGATTTACGGCTTTGTCTTTTGATAACGCCACCATATTTTCATTCTCCGGATTCTCATGAAACGCTTGTTTATCGCTTTCGCGGTCTCGGCCTTGGGCGCCTGCGCTTCAACGCCGCATGACGTCGAACCTTCGCTCACCTACAAGAAATTCAGCGCACGGCTTAACGAGCCCCTTGAAGTTGAAACGGGTGAAGCCTTGTTTGTTGAGGGCGGCTACATCGAAGGTCAATTCATCAAGGTGAATGAGCCGCTGGACATGATGATCCCTGGCGCCATGTTAATTCCATTCCCAGTGCATATCGCGCCTGGCACTTTGAAAATGACCCGTATTTCAATGTCCGGACGCTACTTCTGTGCGGATGAAGACAAAGCGTCGGCTTCGTTTCCAGGACTCGGGAGTGTGATAAAAACCGGTGACTGCGTCGGAATTCGCATTTCTCCGAGTAAAAAATTCGAATGGGTGGTCGATAATTCAAACCACAACCGCGCGACTACCATCTGGACACGCGCGATGTCCGATGATGAAGTGCAACGATACCAGTCCAAGGTATCAAACGTGCCATTCAAATACGATAGCTTGAAACGTATCGTGTTCAACGGCTATTACGGCGGCCAACTGCATTTCACCTATGAAGAGCTTGGTAGTTCGTCGAAAGAATCAAAGGAATTCGTGTTTGATTTTGCCGGAAAGCCGACGCTGGTAAGTATCAAAGGGAATCGATTCGAAGTGCAGAAAGCGGATAACATCAAGCTCGTCTATAGCTGGCAGAAGTTCAACTGAAGTTACGTCAGTAATTCCCGCGGGGGCTGCCCAAGGCAAGCGGGGCGGGGCACTTTGGGAAGCGCAAGCATTAAGGCGCGCCTGCCTTCGCTCGCCAGACAAGCTTAATCCGTCCGCTTCTTCTCCCGCCGCCAATCCCATGGCGGCGTAGGCGCGGCATCCCGCCACAACCCCCGCCTGGTATCCCTCGCTTCCTGTTCCGCCTGCTCATACGCCCGTCTTTGTTCCGCCGTCTGCTCCTTCGCGTAAGCGCGGTACCACCAAGCGAGCCCTGCGCGGACCTGTTCAACGTTGATGTCTTTACCGGCCAGATAGACGACGCAAACCTCGCGGTTGTAACGGTCGCGTTTGCCGCAATCGAGGTTGACGGTCTTTTGAAAGACCAACTGCGCAAGGTGCTGGCGGGAGACGTTGCCAAACGGCTGAGCTTTCTCCGGAGCGTCAATGCCTGCAAGACGGATTTTGTGCTGAACCTTGTTGGCGTCGAGGATCGTGATGGTGTCGCCGTCGGCAACCCCGACGACCCAGCCTTGGAGTGACTGGGCGAAGGCCGGGGCGGCGAGGAGCAGGGTGGCGAGGAGGGGAGCAGAGCGCATGCTACAGGCCAATCAGCCCAAGCAGCTGACGTGCTTGCAACAGGAGATCGTCGCGGACTGCATCGGTGGTGTCTCCGCAGCTGAGTTTGATGACTCCAGTAAGATCTTTGACAAGCTTGCCGAGCGCTTGCAGTTCCTCCTGTGAGGGCGTGGAATCCAGCTTCCTGGTTATGGCAACGAGGTCGAGATTCACGTGCGGCTCTGCGGCTATGTTGTAGAAATTCGACTGTACCGAGGGCCAGTCATCGCTAACCTGGTCGGCATCGAGGTACTCGCGAGCAGCGTGTTCAATGCGGTTGAGATCGGTCATGCGTAGATTTTAACGTGCTCAGTCTGCAGTACAACGCAAAGGAGTCATTAACGAATTTCTATTGACCGGCGGCACTCGGCCAATAGCAGCCGGAGTCCAGTGAGCCACAGCTCGGCATAGTTCAAGCATGCGCCGCCATTTGCTCCAACGTCGAGCACCCTCATGAATCCAATGCTTGACGGTTACGCATCACAGGCTTCAAGGCATGCCTCCATAAAAAGCAGCTCTGGCCGTAAGGGCTCGGGACAGTCGTAATAGCAAGGGATGGGGTAGAACCCAAGGCTACGGTACAGCGATTGCGCTTCCGGTTGCAGGGGACCGGTATCGAGGCGCATCTTCAGATAACCGCGTTGCCGCGCAAGCAGCATCAATTCGGTAGCAAAACGCCTGCCGAGGCCCATGCGCTGGAACGCAGGCTTGATGTACATACGCTTCATTTCGCAAATACCGGGTTCAAGCTTGCGAAACATGACGCACCCGGCGCGCGTGTCATCGACAGAAGCAAGCAGAATCGCAGCCTCGGGCGCAGCATAAGCAACAGGCAAAGCGGACAGTTCTTTTTCCAACGCCATTTCGGAAAAATATTCCCGTACAATCCATTCCCGCGGCGCATAGCGCGCATGCAGCCACGCCAGGAATTCACGCAGGCACTCGACGGCCTCTGCCACGTCGCTCTGCGAACGCGCCTCGGCAATCTGGATGCGATGCGCGCCATGTTCCATTTTGCTTATTCCAGTCGGAGAAGAGTCCATGTTACAGCCCGCCTTTTCAGTTCGGAATAGTGCGTGGCGCACAGTGGCGCATTCACTTGCGCGGTCTACCGGAACAGCATATGAAAGTACGATACGTTTACCGGGGCAGACATCGCTGCGCAACCACATCGGCCTAAACGTGCTGCGTTCAAAGCGCTTCCCATGATGCGCTTACCGAGAGTGTTTCTGGTGGCAAGCGGCCATCGCTGTCTGCCGCTGTTCCTTCGTCATTTCAAGGCGATCACAAGCCTCGGTACGCGCTTGGATCGTAGTAGGGAGAAGCGGTTCACCGATGATGAGCCCTTCGCTAATATCCGCTTCAAGCTGGTCATGGCACATGAGCGATGCGGTTTGCGAATCGTTGTACTGGGTAATGACGGTACGCATGCAAAGCGCGGTCTCGTTGGGCGCGGCATAGGCAGCACCCGCTGTTAACAGGCTGATGAGGCAAGTCGCTGCCGCACCCGCGTGGATCGTGTTCTGTTTCACGTTGTTCTCCTTCGATTACTGAGAAGGCTTTTGGTGGCAAGCCGCCATTGCCGCTTTGCGCTGCTCCTTCGTCATTTCAAGCCGGTCACACTGTTCGCTGCGGCTTTGGATTGTTAATGGAGACAGCGGCAAACCCGTTGCAATTCCTTCGTTAATATCCGCTTCAAGCTGGTCATGGCACATCAGCGATGCGGTTTGCGAGTCGTTGTACTGGGTAATGACGGTACGCATGCAAAGCGCCGTCTCATTGGGGGCGCCATAGACGGCAGTGCTCGTCCCTAGCAGGCTAATGAGGCAAGCTGCTGCCATACCTGAATTAACATTCCTTGAACGCATGATGATTCCTTCCTCGTTGAATGACTGAGCAGGGGCGCGTAGGTTAAGTAGGCAGTCCAAAAAACCTAAATCAGTGACCCATCAACTAGTCATGGTGATTCCCTGGTGTCGCCTGGCGCATCGTGGTGGCCACGATCCTTTCTCTGGCGAATTGATTCATGCCGAACGCTCCGTCATGCACCGCCGTCACTTACCGGTACGCGTCACCATGTCGCCGGCGCGCAGGCCGACCTTATCTCCCGCCCTGTCATTCTCCCGATTGACCCCCATAGCGGTTGGTGGACTTGGGGTGGCCGATAAGTTTGCCTGCGCCCCTTCCATTGCCCGTCGTGCCTCCAGTTTCTGAATGCGCGCAACAATGCGCGGATGCGCATGCGGATCGGCGTGAATGCGTTCAAGCGATTTCGGCAGCGTGGCAATTCGCTGCGACTGGTTTGCGAGTTGTCCCGGCCTGCGGACCGCGACGTCGCCGGCGCGTAAGCCAACTTTATCGCCTGGCCTGTCATCGATGCGACGGACCGGCATAGGCGTTGGTGGGATTGGGGGTGCTGCAACGTTAGCCGGTGAGCCTTCCACGGCACCGCCTGCTTCCACTTTCTGGATACGGGCAACAAGGCGCGAATGGACATGCGGATCAGAGCGGATGCGTTCAAGCACTCTTGGTATCGTGGTAATTCGCTGTGCTTGTTCGGCCGCACGCTGCTGCTCTGGCGTGGCGCGCCCGAACGGAGAGTTGCCTGTGGCCGACTGGGCCAGGGCCGGCGAGAAAAGGCAAGCCGCAGCGCCAGCCAGAACAGTGGCCGCTATCAAGTATTGTTGGGGGTGCATGGCTGGGACTCCTTCTGCCTTCGCTACACTGGAGATTCACGGTGCGTAGCCGTCATGTCGCGCGGTGACATTGCTTCAAGTTAACTGCGGCATCTCCGGCTAGTACCTCAAATTAACGACAGGAACCAGAAAAAGCCGGCGTATCGATATCCATCAACTGGAGTGGAGATTGACCTGTCCCTTTGAATTTGAAGCATAGAATGCATGGCATAGCGTGTCTTCATCCATATAGGGGAAGCCGCATGAAATAGTCGAAGGGAGCATGCAGGCAACAGACTTTCGGCTTTCCAAGATGAAAGCAGGCACACCTTTTCCAGAGCAATTGATTGCGCTTTTCTATGACGGCATTCTGGAGCCAGCGTTGTGGAAATCCGGAATGGAGGCACTCACGCGCATGACAGCAAGCGAGTCGGCAACGCTCACCGTTTGGGACAGGCCAAACGACCATGGCAGTATCCATGAAAGCGCGTCCCTTCCTGAAGAGTGCCGCCGCCAATACAATGACCACTTCACCTGGCTGGACCCGGCGCGTTCCCGCATCGATGGCTTTTCAGTTGGCGAGTGGTATATCGACCAGCACCATTTCGGTGTCCAGAACATGCAGAATAGCGAGTTCTATCAGGACTTCATGCGCCCTTATGGACTCGGCTCGGTGATGATCTGTCCACTTGTGCGACAAGGAGGTGTCGAAAGCTTTTTGTCCCTGGAGCGTTCGCTGCAAAAGCCGCTGTACGATCAAGCGGACGCTGCATCATTAATGGCAGTCATTCCGCACCTGCAGCGTGCGATCCGGATTCGCTCGCGCTTTCAATCGGTGTACGGCCAGGCAGAGATTTGTTCTTCCGCGCTTGACTGCTTGCTCATACCTTTGTTTGTTGTGAATTCGCATGGCCAGGTATTGATGTCGAACGCGTCAGCCGAATCGCTGCTACGCAATCAGTTTGTTTTGGCAGACAACGGAGCGCCTCTTGACGTGCCGTATGCGCCACCGGGCTTGTTAAGCCGTCACATCAAATTGGCTTGTGGTGAGGTGGGTACGGCGTTTGCCAGTGGCATGCTCGTCGCCAATCCGAAGCACAATGTGACGATACAGATCCTTGTTACGCCGCTACCGGCCCATAACAATCTTCATCGCATGACCGATCAACCGCTGGCGCTGGTCATCATGCATGACGCGGCGCGGATGAAGACATCGAGTCAGATAGTATTGCAACAGCTGTTTTTGCTGTCTCCGGCAGAAACGAGGCTGGCTGCCGAAATACTGCGCGGTATAACCATGCATGAGGCTGCAATGCATATCGGCGTCGAGTTGAGCACGGTGCGCAGCCAGCTCAAATCGATCTTCAGAAAAACCGGGGTCACGCGCCAGGCAGAATTGGTGCGAATGCTCTCTACCATGCACATCTTCGACCTCGTTGCTTAATTTGTCTGTTGCGTTTCTCCGAATAAATTGAATTGCCCCTCGTTTGGTCGACAAAGGAGAGCGTCTTGCGGCTGAAATTTAAATGGCGGCTTTCTGGACGACTGTATGTCTGGTTAGGGTCGACTGCACCAATTCACAGTTCGACAGCAAGCGTCCGAAACCTGGCAGGAAGCGGCCGGCACCAAATCGTGCACGTTGGTCCAGTCCGACCATTTCCGGACGGCCACCGATCCCTTATGTTTGGTATTGCTTCGCTCGCTTCCCCATGCCAGCATTCTCCGTGACGCCTTTCACAGTTAATTAAACCTGTGTGAATGAATATTGGTCGGTCAACGAGCACGTGGGATAAGGCTTTGGGGCGATTCAGTAAAAGGTTTTATCAATCACTGTTCCGGTTTATCAGTCAGACCGTGACGTATAAATCTAGTTAAGCCGCACAAGTACACACGCCTCGCCATGTCCAAGAAGAACAAAGCACTCGTCGTTGCTTTCGTTGACGCGATCAACGAGCAAAACTGGACTCGCCTTCGTAGCCTCGTTGGTGAACGTTTTGTCAGGCACAGTGTTGCCGCGGGTGAATCGGTCGTTCAGTCCGCCGAAGCCCTGGTCGCATTCCTCAAGATGGAGTTCGCCACCTTCCCCGATGCACACGAAACGCTTCTGGACCTCGTGGCAGAGGGTGAGAAAGTCGCCGCTAGGCACCAGTTTCGTGGAACCCAACTCGGTTCAATGGGGCCATACCCAGCCTCGGGTCGGGTGCTAAATGCAACGTACTTAGCCATCTATCGCATCGAGAATGAGCGCATCGTCGAGGCTTGGGCAGAGTGGGACAATCTTGCCGGGCTAAAGCAGTTGGGCCATCATAGCGCGGCCTAACCCTTCCATCGAGAGGACGTCACAAGGGCTGCGCCCTTGCGCCGCTTCTCATGTCAAACGTTAAAAATTAAATGAAACCGTGGCCCGGATACGACAGCAATCTATCAAACCACTTGATAACGCCCAACGCCAAAATTTGGCCTTTTCTCGCTCTAAGCGGAGTTCTGTTCTACTTTGCTATCGAGGTTTGGGTAACGGCAAGTGATCCGTGTGTGGTGAACAAGGGAATTGGGCATCACTGTATCGTTGCAAATTTCTGGTCCCAACTTCTCGGCGTATCTCGGGCAACGGCCGATGCTCAGTATTGGGGGGCACTTGGTTGCTTGACGCTTTTTATATCGATATGGGAATGGCGCCGTCAAAGAAAATAACCAGTAAGATTTTTAACCTGACGCTCAACACCAACGCTTCGCGCCGTTTGCCTCCACGTTAGGCGACACAGGTTGAGCACGTCGCGAATTAGGCTCGTGCTCTTGGAGCCAGACGGCAAGCGGCTCGTCACGTATCTCGAACGGAGGACACCATGGGACTCTTGACCTTCAGTATCAACGTCACCCTGGACGGCTGCGTCGACCACCAGGAAGGAATCGCCGACGATGAGACACACGCCTTCTTCACCCGCCTCATGGACGAGGGCGGGGCGATGCTGTGGGGCCGCGTCACCTACGAAATGATGGAGAACTACTGGCCAGCGGTCGCCCGCGGCGACGTGGAGGCACCGCCGGCGATGCGTGAGTGGGCGGTCAAGCTGGAGGCCAAGCCGAAGTACGTGGTGTCCTCGACGCGAAAGGACTTCCCATGGACCAACAGCCACCACATCGCCGGCGACCTGCGCACGGGCATACAGAAGCTTAAGGACGCGACCCCGGACGGCGTGCTCCTCGGTAGCGGCAAGCTCGCGACCGAGCTGGACCGGCTGGATCTGATCGACGAGTACAAGTTACTTGTCCACCCCAGGATTGCCGGCCACGGCCCGACCCTGTACGAGAGCGGGCTGCCCAGCACGCGACGGCTGGAGTTGATTTCGGCGAAGCCGCTCCGCAGCGGCGTGGTCGTCATGCACTACCGGCGCGCGCGCTGACTCGGAGATGGGCCATGTCGCCTAACAACGCGCTGCATTCGGACGGGCCTCGTGTTGCTCGGCCCGCCAGTAAGCGCGGGCGTTGAATCGCACCGCGAGTGTCCGGTATCGACAAGGACGACCGGCCGGTTAGGGTCGTTCGCAGGCGGTCGATGCACTTCAACGAATGACCGGTTTTCGGCGTATCTCTGCCGGTGTTCATGCGCAGCGTCAATGACATGAACGCGGCGCTGAGGCCCGGGCCTGTGCCAAATTATTAAAGAATGCAGCGCTCTTTCATTGGGCGGTCTCAAGCGAGAGTTGCTTGTTTTGCAATGTGATCGATGACGATGCAATTCGCGCAGCCCAACATCGCTTCGGACTTGCTTGCGGCACGGTCAGCAACACGTCCCTCGAGCTGATAGCCCCACCCGCCGTCGTCATCTTCCCAAACGTATGACGGACGACCACCATAGTAGGAGACAAGGCAACCGTCTTCCTCCTTCCATCCGTTCGCATCAAGCTTTTCAAGGATGACACCGGCAAGACTCGCTTCAATCACCTCGGGGAAAAGCGTCATGTTGGATACACCGCGCCCTGAAAGAGTGCACACAACCCAAGTCAAGGAAACGCTCTTTCGCGCGGTACGACGGATCGCCGAAGTGATGCGGAGGCAGTGATCGATGCGATAACCGCGCTCGTCTGGCACGTCGGCATATGCCACCCACACGGCATTCGGTCTGAGCCCCAATACCTCTTTGCATGTGCCCTCAGCCACAATACACAGTGCGTGCGCAAGGTCATTCATCGCCTTGCCGGATTTCCGGGCATGTTCAACCTCAAGCCAAACGACCTTGCCGCCTCGGACTGCCAGGCCGTCCGGAATCTTGGCGAGAACATGATTGTCCTGGCGGATCAGCTTTTCCGGGTAAATCTGCCCGCCCTGCTCGTGCAGGCGGACGAGGACACCGGTAGCGATAAGGTCATCGCACCAGTCGCTGTCCGGGCGCCAAGCATTTTTCTCGTACTCGCCCCAATCCTTCCCGGTCTTAACGTTCAATTGCCCGGCCTCCCGAGAAGTCGCGCACCCGGCTCCGACAGCACGAAAGCGCGGCCCGCGCCGTCTGGAAGTCCACGGCTGATAACGAGACCGCGTTCAAGCCAGCCGCGCACCACCCGATCAGCGCGCGTACGCGCGTATGCGTTGTTCGGCCACATGAGGCGGCCGAGTTCGGCACTGCGCAACCAGCCGAACTTGCTGACCCAGGTCAGCCCGGAAATGTCGTTGGAAAGGCTTTGGTCAAAGCTTGTTTGCGTCATGTTCGTACTCCGTTGAAGGGCAAGACGCCCTTCCCGTATAGCACGAGCCTGTGTCCCCGGTTGTGTATTCGCCTGTCTATCGCACCTGCGCTGCAATAGACAGGCGCTTTCGACCTTCGGTCTGCAGCGTGGCTGGGTCGCTGCGCTCCTTGCCGCCCCTCGCCCTTCGCCCTAGGTCGGCCTGCGGCCTCCTTCCCGGACTGCGCGGCCTGCGGCCTTGCCGGGTGCCAAGGTCCCCACCTGGCCTTCGGCGAGCGCTTCGCGGGCGGGCAACCGGCTTTCCGCCGGCGCTCGCGTCTCTGACGCGGCGGTCCCCAAGACGACTCGATCCTTTCCCCGACCGTCGCTTGCGCGTCGG
>Ga0196971_1000760_pt1 | contig 19440 bp, 24 predicted proteins | sample S1v_1013CmetaG_FD_148660 | JGI IMG/M metagenome (GOLD analysis project Ga0196971, IMG submission 148660) | Soil microbial communities from Anza Borrego desert, Southern California, United States - S1+v_10-13C | ecosystem: Environmental > Terrestrial > Soil > Desert | place: USA: California... | reverse complement strand
TTTGCGCAACCGCATATCTTCGATCATGCGTTGGCGCAGGGGAGATGCAGCGGGCGTCGAGAGGTTCATGGCGCTGCTCCTGTCGTGAAGCGAGGCGGATTGCCTCGTTCGCCAACATAGAAAAGAGAGTCAAACTTCTTCAATTATCTTCAGCCCTGGATCGGAGCACCCCTACCGCGCGAGCGGTTTAGTCCTTGGGCATGAAACGGAAATTTAGATCTGAGAGGGCTTGTTGGATCGGATCGCAACTTAATACACGGTATGCCTTTGCCCGTAGACATGATCATTTTTTGCACAGTTCGACAAACATAGCCTCCCGCTCTCAGAATCCGCCTCTGCCAATTTGCAAGGTTTGCGCTAGAACCTTCTGCCGCCGTTAAAGTCGTATGTCTAACTTGACTCCTGCCCGAGAAAGTCACACGGCCCCATTCTGCGGCGGCAATAGGTCATCCTGTTATTGGAGAAGCGTTATGGCTCATGAAGAACGACCCAAATCACCTGAATCCGAGGAGCGCACTGGAATGGGCGGAGCCGGGTCGGGCGGTGATTCCGCTACCGGCACTGGGGCGCCTCCCGGTGCCGGCGGAGCAGGCGGGCAGCCCATTGCGCCGGTGACGAAGCGGGACGAGAAAGAGGAAGCTGCGCCTTCGTCAGGGGGCAAAGCTGGTACGTCCGGCGAGAAAGCTCGCAAGGCGGACATCAACGTCGATCCTACCGCCATCGCGCCGGGCTCACGCGTCGGGGCGGCCGGAGCGCGCGAGGACTGCGAAGCAGGAAGCGCTTGAGGCCGGGGCAGTGCCGTCTTATTGACTCATATCCCCGGCCGAAGGCAGTTCCAATCGTCAGCCTTGGACTTCGTGACGTATGGCGGAATTCTCTTGCGACGACCCGCCCAGCCGAAGCAAGGACGAAGACGAGGGAAAAAAGAACGATGTTTCACCGGATCGATACGCTTCATAGGCTTCCCCGTAGGCCTCTAGCAAACGGGCTTCTTCGTGTCGGGAGCCGAGATAAGCATAGGCGGTGGCGATCAGATTGAAGACGAGACCATTTACCGTCAGACGCGGCGTCAGCCAAAGGACCGGCACGGCCAAGGCATTGAGCGGATGCCGAATCCAACGGAACGGGCCGCCTGCCTTCATCCGGCCGTCCGGACCGAGCCGGGGTCCCTGGGCCTCGGGTTCTGGCGGCACCTGAGGCGCGCCTGCCCACCAGGCTTTCAACCCCGGCAGACCCAACATTTTCCCCGGCCCGATCTGACCAATGGCAGTCGATCCATAAGCCACGATTCCGAAGCGGATCGCCTGCACTAGCTGTGCGGAAGGGCTTTTCAGCGTGTAAAGCGTCTTATCGGGAAGCCGCCGAACGTACCAGAACAGCAGCCCGGCCGAGGCGAACGAGGTCGCAATGTATAAAGGTCGATACCAGGCGTTTCGTTGGCGTTCGCCGACAAGGCTTGCCGCGGTCAGCTTGGCGCGGCGGCTGGCCAAGAGGCTGTGCACTGCACAAAAGGCCAGCGTCGCGACGGCTGTTCGTGAAGCGTTATGCCACATACGCGTTCCTCCGAGAATCTCTTGATGGCTGAAAATGGCACCCGGCGGGAAATCGCCTAGTGCTCGATTCGAGCGGCCGGCCTGCGGCGGGCCCAGCGGGTCCAGTCGCCGTGCTCCCGCGTATAAGGAGACGGCGTGAACAGGTTGGACGGCGCATCGGCGGACTTGGGTTCATCGGTTAGTTGCCGCTTGATAGCCCATCGGCCCAATTCACGGTCCAGCAAGCCCCCAGCGACTCGGTTCCAGAGCACGAATGGCTTTGTGATGCCGATATTGACTTCACGCCGCGGGCGCAATGCACAGCCCAAAAGGGCATCGACCACCCGTTCGGTCGGATAAACGGGCGGAAGAGGTCTTGCAGCATAACCTTCCCTGCTGCGTGCATTGTCAAAGAATGGCGTATTGATGGGCGGCGGGGAGACGGTACAGATCTTGATGCCCGGCCACTGTCTGTGGAGTTCGGCGCGCAACGCCTCGCCCAAGCTGGTGATGGCGAATTTTGAAGCGGTATAGGCGGTTTGTAAGGGAAAGCCGCGCTTTCCCGCCAGCGAGCCCAGATTGATGATGGTGCCTTCGCCTTGGTTCTTAAGGATGGGAAGCGCTGCCCGGATACCCTGTACGGTACCCATGAAGTTGACCTCCATGACGCGCCGAATCTCCTCGACATCCAATTTATCGAACAAGGCATAGACGGACACGCCGGCATTGTTGATCCAGGTATCGATCCGGCCGAAGCGCTCGACCGCTGTCCGGGCCAGTTCGTCGACCTGCTCGCGCTGGGTCACGTCCATCGGTACGGCGATGGCCTGGCCGCCCGTTTGGGTAATATCGTGAACCAGGGCGTTCAGCCTGTCGTTGCGGCGCGCCCCGACGACCAATCGTGCACCGCGTGCGGAAAACGCCCGGGCAGCGCAATGGCCGATGCCGGAAGAGGCTCCGGTGATGACCACCACCTGTTCGTTGAGTGCCTTAGGCATGATCCCTCCTGCCAGTGTTCCACTTTAGATGCGGGTGCTCCCGGTATAGATCCGCGCCGGTCGATCCGCTTCGGCAGTCTGCAGAAACGAGCTCAAGGCCGCCGCCACCCGTTCCGGCTGTTCGACTTGGGCCGTGTGGCCGCAGCCGGGCAGAACCTCCAGCCGCCCACGGGGTAAGTGTGCCACGGCAGATCGACCGTGCCGAACCGGGAAAATCAGGTCGCGATCGCCCCACAGCACGAGTGTCGGCATATTTAGCCGATGGAGTTCGTCGAGCACGATTTCGGATTCGCGTTGGCCCCAGAGGGTATTGACGGCCCTGAGGGTGAGCAGGGTCGCCTCTAAATAGCCGGGGAGTAGCGCCATCCGATAGAGCCGGTCGTACCAGGGCCAAGGGATTGACCAAGGCTTGGCAAACAGCAGGTGCGACAGCCCTACCGACCATTGCCACGCCCCGAGAGGGGTCTTGCCCCAGAGCGTCAGGAGTTCCCCAGTGCCCGGCACGATCTGACTGCGGACCATGGGGTTTATCTCAACGCCTAATCCGGCGCTGCCGATGAGTGTCAAGGCCGGCACGCGTCCTGGGTGCCGGAGCGCCAAGTGCACGGCAATCAGCCCGCCGAGCGAATGGCCGATGACCCTTACGCGCTTCAGATCAAGCTGATCGAGCAAGGATACGACGAACGCCGTAAGCGAGGCGGGCGAGTAATCGAAGTGCGGTTTATCGCTGGCGCCGAATCCCGGCAGACTGGGTGCGTACAGGGTATGGGCGGACGCCAGGAACGGCATTATCCAGCGCCATGTATGAGCACTGTCCGCCGTTCCATGGAGCAATAAAACCGGCGAGCCCCGGCCCGCCACCAGATATTCGACGGCGATGGGGCCGTGCGCGGTGCTGACCGTCAGCCGGCATTCCTGAATGATTCCATTCACGATGAAGAGCCTTGGCTTAAGCAGTTCACTCTACGCGTGGGTTTCCCTGATGCCCATGCGGAGCACTTCATATGGCGGTCTAAGGCCTCAGTCAGCGAGGCCACGATCCGGGCCCGCTCGCTGTTCCAAGAAACACCGGGTCAAGCAAGCCACCCCTGTGGGCTTCACAGCGGTAAGTATTTCACCGCTCAAACACGGAAGCCTCCATCGCGTACGGGAAATAAGGCTCCTTAAGGTGCATGTCCAAGAGTTGCGCTAACGAGCGCTTGAAGTACCGTCCTGTTTGCCGGGGGACCACCAGGCGCCGTCTCGTTGCGGCAGCCGCTTAAAATCAGCGGGATCACGGCCAAATACAGTGCGATCAGTTTCTTCATGAGCTTATCTCCTATTACTGGCTGAGCTTCTCTCATATCAACATACGGCGTTCGGACATCTGTAATACAAACTGTGATGGCCGATCGATCCGCCCCTATCCAGCCGCTCTCTGCAAATGTCGGAAATGCCCCTTTGCGCCAAGATGCCGCATGGCTTCCCGAAGGTCGGTCCAATACGGTTCGTTGAGAACGCGCAGCAGATCTCCGCGGTCGTCGGGGATCAGGTCCCAAAGCCCGCTGTTGTGCCAATGCTGATCGTTATCCCAGTCCGTGCGGTCGATGATGGGATAGAGGCAAATGCCTTCGACCGGCACCCCCAGTTCCAGTGCCCGTTCCGTCTCACGGGCGATTTCACGGATCCATTGGCCGCGTCCTTGCCCCACGTGGCTGGTCTCGCCGATCAACAGCGGCACCCGATAGCGCTCATACACTTCCTGAAGCAGGCAATGGAGTGACACGCGCCGGGGATCTTTCTGGTGCCAATACAGCCGGTTATCGGTCAGGAACTCCCACTGGTTGGAGTGATAGTAATTGACGCCGATGATATCCAGATACTTCGCGTCGCCGCCGAGATCCTCATCTCGCGAGCCCCGCAGCATGTCCCAGGCCTCGAACATCGAGTTCCGCTCCGTCCGGGCGGCCTCTTCTAAGTCCGGCCGATCGGGTGGCGCGATGACATGGATGAGCGGATCGATATGGACGATACGAGCACGCGAATCGACCTCCCACACCGCCTCGATGGCGGCAATCGCGGCCCGCACCAACTGGCGCTTGAGCTCGTGGTCGCATCCTGCAGCCCGGGCAGGATAGGGATGCATGGTATGGCTGCGGCAGATGGCCCAGCAGATGAACGAAATTTCATTAATGGGCGAATAGAGGGGCAGTGCGTCGCTGTGGTCGGCGATGAAGCGCGCGGTCGCTCGGGAAAACCGGGCAAAGCGATCGACGAACGCCGGGGAAAAGAGATCGAGATCGTCCGGCCAGCCGTAATGACACAAGGTCCAGATCACCTGAATGCCGTGCCGGTCGGCGGCGCGGATCATGGGCAGAAGCGAGGCGAAATCGAAACCTCCGGCATGCTCGATGAGAGGCCAGCGCACGCTCTCGCGCGCTACCCGAATGCCCGCATCCAGGAGCCGTGCGTAATCGCACTCCACGTACCGGTCATGGTGGGTGGCGGCCACCATGTCCAGCCGCTGTCCGAGCGAATTGATGTGGCAGGCGCCTTCGAATCCGCCCATCCAGAATGATTCGAAGTGTGGAGAGGGTTTATCGTGTCCGCTGATCATCGTCTCCTCCTTGGCATGTGATCTTTTTAACGTATGAGCTGGACGTGCTTCAAATCAGCTTGTTAGGACATTCGGTACTGACGTAATAGCGCTTCGGGCAGCATATCAGTCTGCCAGAAGGGCGAATTCGTTTGGGTTATGGCGCGGAATGAGCGGCGGCTCGGCACGTACCGAGCGGCCCTCTCCGTTTTTGAGGGCATTAACGACGAAATCAAGCGAACGATCATGGTTGCGGACGATGATCTGCTACCGAAGTTCGCTCGGCGCATGGCCGGCGCCGGTGGGAAAATACGACAATCGTCAGGGCCTGTTCCATGAAGCCTCCTTATGAAAATCCTTAGGCTCTGCACACCGAGTTCGCTTCCTAACTGAGACCGACCGCTTTGGCTTTACGTTCCGGTCGTCCCAACTGGATTTAAGGGTGTCGGGTAAGAATCTAGGCATTATGAGGGCTTGCGATGGTGACGCGATGACGCGAATCGGACTGGCCATGGCGGATTACGTACGAGGCCGCCCTTACTCCTTATAACTATCCGCGCCGGCTCGCCCGCACCGTCCCACTCTGACGTCTGCCCCTATTGACCCGCACTCCTGTGAGTTTGTAGCATCGACCCATCATTTCGAGTGAGTTCAGTCGTTCGGAGGGATTCATGGCATTGCGGCTCACGTCGTTCATGTTGGCTTTAGGAGTGGGGGCTATTCCATTCCCCACGATATCCGTCGAAGCGCATGAGTCCAACCCCGGGCCGGTGAAGGCCAAGACCTCGGCCGAAACCTCCAGCGTTCTGACCATCGACGCGGACGGACTTCATCTCGCGGCGCGTAACCAGCGGCTGAATGTGCTCCTGACCGAGTTGGCGCAGCACAGCGGGATCGTGTTCGAGCGGCCGGAGGGTTTGAAAGATCACCCGGTCACTGCAAGCGCCGATGCGGCCGATTGGACGTCGATCATTCGGGCCGCTTTGCAAGGATTCAACCATGTCGATCAATTGAACCGGGCCGGGGCGATCGAACGGGTCGTCATCACCGGGCTCAATGGCGATGGAACCGATTCGGCGGAGCCCCGTCCGAGCCTCTTCACCGACAGCGGCACCGTGAAACATTCGACCTCGAACACTCGTCCCCTCGACCTAGCTCATCTGCCCCGGAATGCCGTTCGACCCATCCGTCTCGACCGGGCGCGGCTGATGACTATGACGTTTGGCGAGGAGTTGCCGTTGAGCCTCCCGAGCGGACACCAGGCTTTCGTTCACGATAACCGCTACACCCACGAAAACGGCGACGTCACCTGGATCGGATATCTCAAGGATAACGGTCAGGCCTTTCGCGCAGTGATTACCTTCGGGGGGACTGAGGCCGTGGGACAGATCTCGACGCCCGAAGCGCTCTATCAGATCGAGCCGGGCAGGGACCAGCAGTGGTTGATTGACATCCAGGCGGCGGGCCTGAGCCATTCGCCGTATCACAGCCAGGAGCCAATCCCGCCCTGGATGGCGGCGCCGGCGATTCAAAGCGATACGTCCAAAGACCGAAAGGCAACCCAGGCGGGAGACGGGACATCAGGCAAGCCAACGGCAAGTGCCGACACCGGCTCTTCGACGCCGACGACCATCGATCTGCTGGTGCTCCACACCCCTAACGTGGCTTCGGGCAAAGCGATCACCCGCATCAACCAGTTGATCGCGCTGGCCAATCAGGCCTTCGTCGATAGCCAGGTTGCGATGAGCTTGCGGCTGGTGAAAGCCGTGCCGGTCGATTACCCGGAAGCGAGTGACAACGCGACGGCACTGCGCGATCTGACGCTGGGCCAAGACGTTCTTCGGAAAGTCGGCGCCTGGCGGCAGGAGTCGGGCGCCGATCTGGTCACGCTGATCCGACCGTTCAACCACACCGCCCACAAAGGCTGCGGCAGCGCCTGGCTGAACGGGGCCGATGGGAGTGCCCTCTCTCCGAGCCATGCGTTTTCGGTCGTCAACGATGGCCGGAGCGGTTCGTATTACTGCTCGGATTACGCACTGGCGCATGAACTGGCTCACACCATGGGAAGCGCGCACGATCGGGCTCATGCCAGTGCCGGGGGTGTTTTTCCCTATTCGTTCGGATACGCCACGCCGGGATCCTTCGGGACCATCATGAGTTACACCCATCCCCGGTTGGGGCTTTTCTCCAATCCGAATGTTTCGCTGTGCAGGGGCGCACCATGCGGAGTGGATACCACCAGTCCGGCGGCGGCGGATAATGCGCTGTCGCTCAACAAGGTGCGCGACAGGGTAGCGGGCTTCATGCCGGCCGTTCGCTAGAGCGTTTTCTGTTTTGGTGTAGCGCCCGCGATAGCGGGTGCTACACGTCTTTTTAGTCCCGTTCGAGCGCCCCCGAGCATTGCAGCCCGGCACCGGAATCGTCCAAAGGAGCACGCGAGGGATCGCGTGCGGCGACCGAGGTACACGGACGTGCCTTCGGTCGCCCCCGGTGCCGGGCGAAACGCGCAGGACCAAGGCGCTCGCCGGGTGGCCTTTTCTTTGGATACTTTCTTTTGGCCAAGCAAAAGACTAATTCGCCGGGAGCGAATTGGGACAGCCGAAGGCTGGCCCGGAGGGCGAACGCCAGGGATGGAGTTCGCAGTGTATCCCGCGTGCGGGGTGGCTCCCCGCTCGAAAACAAGCGCCGCCCTCAGCGGTACCTTGGTCGAGTTTTCGAACATCTGATCCGCTCAATGGCAACAAAAAATGCTCTAGCCGGCACTACAGGCCGCCCCTGCATGAGAAATCCCTCAAATAATCTTGGTTGCTGCTTGCACACCGCGCGGGCAGATCCATGCGCCAAAATTCCGCAGCTCAGGTTGTGGCGGAAATCGCGGTCGCTCTACGTCGCCGACCTGACGAAGTCATCGCTCAGAACGTTTCAATCCGATCCAGCGCCTGCGCCAAGGTGGCAACCGTTCGCTCGATATTTTGCAGCTTGTCGAGGCCGAACAACCCTAAGCGGAAGGTCTTGAAATCGGTACCTTCACCGCATTGCAGCGGGACGCCGGCCGCGATCTGGAGCCCCAGATCGGCGAACTTCTTGCCGGTCTTGATGGCGTCGTCACGGGTGTAGCACACCACCACGCCGGGCGCGCCGAAGCCGGCGGCCGCGACCGATTTGATGCCGCGTTCGGCCAATATCGCGCGCACGCAGCGGCCAAGCTCCAGTTGCTCATCGCGCGCCTTGGCGAACCCGTAAGCTTCGGTTTCGCGCATCACCTCGCGCAACGAACGCAGGCCATCGGTCGGCAGGGTGGCGTGGTAGGCGTGCCCACCCTGTTCGTAGGCTTCCATGATCTCCAGCCATTTTTTCAAGTCGGCGGCAAAACTGGTGCTGGTCGTGCTTTCGATGCGCTCGCGCGCCGCCGGGCTTAACACCACCAGCCCGCAGCAGGGCGGGGCGCTCCAGTCTTTTTGCGGCGCGCTAATCAAGATATCGACTCCTATTTGCCGCATGTCGACCCACACCGTGCCGGATGCGATGCAATCGAGCACAAACAGACCGCCGACGGCGTGGACGGCATCCGCTACGGCGCGGAGATAGTCATCGGGCAGGATCATGCCGGCCGAGGTTTCGACGTGCGGGGCGAAAACGAAGTCGGGTTTTTCGCGGCCGATCGCGGCAACGACTTCTTCGATCAGAGGCGGCGCGTAGGCGGGCTGCGGCCCGGATTCGACCGGACGCGCCATCAAGACGACGGATTCCGACGGGATGCTGCCCATCTCGAAGATTTGGGTCCAGCGATAACTGAACCAGCCGTTGCGGATGACCAGGCATTTCTTGCCCGTAGCGAATTGGCGCGCCACGGCTTCCATGCCGAAGGTGCCGGAGCCGGGTACGATGATGGATGAGTGGCCGTTGTAGACGGTTTTCAGGATACGCGAGATATCGCGCATGCTTTCCTGAAACACCTTCGACATATGGTTGGTCGCACGATCGGTGTAGACCACCGAATATTCAAGCAGGCCATCCGGATCGACACTGGGCAATAATCCAGGCACGGGTTTATCTCCTCGTTGTTGATTTTTGAGTTAATGCATTTTATGCGCCGGCTACGCTTACGCTGATCCCTCGATGATACGCCTGTCCAGTTCACGGACATACAATCGGGCCGAGGTCGGCGACGACCTGCGCAACGGATTGTCGGGAATACGACAAGCGCGAGGCTGCCATGATAGGTTGTAGGAATTATTCGAACGCATGGACGCTAGCCGCCTCTCTTTCCGATTGAAGATTTAGCGTTCGTGTCGAGACCTGCCGGCGCGCCGCCATTATCCCGTTTTTGCACACGCTCTCGACCTTCCACTTAGCATTCCGGCACGTTTACCGGGATGTGTACCGCCAGGCCACCTTCGGCGGTTTCCTTGTAGCGGTCGTTCATGTCCTTCGCGGTCTCCCACATGGTCTGGATCACCGCATCGAGGCTGACTCTGGCGTCCGCCGGATCGCTGTCCAGGGCGATGGCCGCGGCGGTGATGGCTTTGACTGCGCCCATGGTGTTGCGTTCGATGCACGGAATCTGCACCAGCCCCCCGACCGGATCGCAGGTCAGCCCGAGGTGGTGCTCCATGGCGATTTCCGCCGCCTGCAACACCTGTTCCGGCGTGCCGCCCGAGACTTCCGCCAGCCCCGCCGCCGCCATGGCGGACGATACGCCGATTTCGGCCTGACAGCCGCCCATAGCGGCGGAGATGGTGGCGTTCTTCTTGAAGAAGGTGCCGATTTCCCCCGCCGTCAGGAGAAATCTAATGACCTTGTTCTCGGTGAAACCATCGACGAAGCACCAGGCATACATCAGCACCGCGGGAATCACTCCAGCCGCGCCGTTGGTGGGCGCGGTGACGATCCGGCCGAAGGAGGCATTCTCCTCGTTGACCGCCAGGGCAAAACACACCACCCACCGGTCGACGTTGGCGAAATCATGGGGCTGGCGCCGCAGCAGATCGGACCATTGTTCGATCGTCGTATAGACCGCGCCGTTCAGTAATTTGCGATGAATTTCCGGGGCTCTGCGCCGGACCCGCAAGCCGCCGGGCAGATAGCCCTCCCGGTGCACGCCGCGGAAGATGCAATGCTGGATTTCCCGCCATAGCCCGAGCGCCTCGGCGTCGATCTCGTCCCGGCTTCTCCAGGCTTGTTCGTTCAAATAGGTCAAGTCGGAGACGGACAAACCCAGTGCCCTGCAATTCCGCAGCAAATCCCGACCCGAGTGGCAGGGATAAGGCGTCACGATGCGTGGCACCGACGTGGTTTCCGTGTCGTCATCGGCGGCCACGAACCCGCCGCCCAGCGAATAATAGGTGCGCTCGACGATATCACCGTCCCGAAGAACAGCCCGAAAACGCATCCCGTTGGCGTGACGCGGCAGCGTGGTCGAGCCCTCGAATACCAAGTCCCGCTCATAGACGAAAGGCAGATTCCGCTTTCCGCCCAGGGGCAGCCCTCCGCTGGCCTTGATCGCCGCAACCCGGTCCGGAATGGCGGCGGTGTCGATCCGGGTGTAATCCTCGCCCGAAAGGCCCATCAACACGGCCACGTCGGTGCCGTGTCCGCGGCCGGTCTTGGCGAGCGAGCCATACAGGCGTACGGTCAGGGATTCGACTCGGTCCGGATCGCCCAACGTTTCCAGAAACAGCAAAGCCGCCCGCCACGGCCCCATGGTATGGGAACTGGAAGGGCCGATACCGACCTTGATGATCTCGAAGGCACTGATGGAATCCATAACACTCGCTACGGCGTGGAAGACAAACGGCGGAAGGGTTCACATTCAACTCGGCCGTATCATACCGCGATCCGGAAACCGGCCACCAAACAACTCCGGGTGGACGATCTCCGCCAGAATCTCCAAACTGTCGACGATTCGGGGGCCAGGGCGGTTGAAATACGCACGGCCATCGACGAGATAAACGCGCCCGTCCTGAACGGCCGGAATCGCCTCGACCTCAGGCTGCTGTCTCAACCGGACCCAGTCTCTGAATGCCCGTGCCGCACTCTGCCCGCAGCAAGCGATGATCAAAAGTTCGGGGGCTGCCGCCTTTACGTCTTTCCAGGTTTTCTGAACGGAAGGTTTACCTTTCTGTCCCAGTACTTCCATTCCACCCGCGATCTCGACCAACTCGGGTGTCCAATGGCCGCTGCAGAATACCGGGTCCAGCCACTCGAGGACCGCAACCCGAGGCCTGCGGGCAGACTGTTCGGCCGTGCGCCGGACTTGGGCGATCCGTTCCCGTAGAGTCTGCACTACCTGTACACCTCTCTCCGGAACACCGACGACATCGGCCACTTGCCGGATCGTCTCGAGAATCTGCTCCAGCGTGGTGGCCTCCAGATTCAGGACCTTGGGTCGACCGGGAAGTTTGGCTACCAGCGCGGCCACCCGGTCGTAAGGCGGAGCGCACACGGCGCACAGACTTTGGGTCAAAATCAGATCCGGTTGCAAGACCTCCAGTTCTTTTTCCTCGAGCGTAAACAGCGGGTCCTTGCGCGCCAGGCGGTTGTTCACCCAATCATGGACTCGATCGCTCGGGATGTCGTCGCCGGCGATTTCGCAGGCTGTCACACGGGGCTTCTGACCAATGGCGGGTGGAAAATCACAATCATGAGAAACGCCTACCAACTGGTCCGTCAGGCCAAGTGCGGCGACGATCTCGGTGGCGGCGGGAAGGAGCGAGACGATGCGCATGCGACTTTATCCTCCATCACCGGGGAATTTCGGTGCCGTTATATCGAAAGACACGGCCGGTGTTAGCCAATGTGAACTCGTCGATGAGTTTTCGCATGCCGTGCACACTTTCTTCCGGCGTTGAAGGCACATCGGAACTACCCATCCGCGTCTGTATCCAGCCGGGACGCGAAATCAATACCCCGATGCTCAGCGGTTTAAGCGCTAGCGAGAGTCCTCTCATCACGGCGTTCAGCGCCGCCTTGCCGAATCGGTAGAAATAGCTGCCTCGTCGGTCGATTTCTACGATGGAGCCCATGTGTCTGCAGATCGCTACGCATGGTGAAAACGCTTGGCATTCCAAATTCCGGTCTTTTCAACGGAGAGTGAGCACTAGCAGGGATTTCTCATCGTTACGATATCCGGGGTTGACTTAAAGTTCCGCAATCCAAGAGCCGGGCTCCGCTGGGTCACGGCGAATGCTTGGTCCGTCGGGGCGGATGGGCTCACGCCTGAGGGGGCGGCAGTTTTGACAGGCAGCGGGTACAGAAGTACGCACTCTTCTGGTCCGTATCCCGCAGCGAGTTGCTGAAATGCATGACGCAGTTTGGATCCGGACAATGCGCCAGTCCGAAAGTATGGCCGAGTTCATGCACGGCTTCTTTGAGTATCCGCTCGCGAAAGACCTTCGCATCCTTACCGACATGGAGACGGGCTAAGGCGATGACCGCCGCGCGGCCGGGTTTCTCCGCCAGACCGAAAACGAAATTCATGGGTTCCACATACAGATCGAGGTCGGTGAGACCCAGCACCCGCTCGCGCGAAGAGTCATGCAGCGCAGCCAGAAAGGCTTCAGCTCGGTATTGCCGGCGGTGTGCATTAAAAGAAGCGGTTGGAATTTCAACCGGTGCCGACACTGTCGCGGCGGAGCCGAGATCGTTCAGGTCCTGAGCCAACTGAATCACGAGACCCGGGGCAACGCCCTTGAAAGGCACTAAAGAAACCGGCCACATTTTATCGAGCCCCTCGGCTGCCTTTTCCTTTAATCGCAGGGGGCAGCGCGTCAACCGCCTGCGGGTCGCCATAAATAATGAGACTGTTGTTCGGATAATAGGGGACGATTTGCACCCCGTCAGGCGCGATGTGAGCCAAAGTCCAGGCTAGCTCTCCGGCATCGGCATAATCCAAAGGGATTACCTCGATCGAGCCGGCCGGCTCGTCGGGCACAATCGAGATCGCTGCAGCCTGACGATGTAAGCTATAGCCGTGCAGCGCTAAGGCCGATTGGAGAAGTTGAAGTGCCTCGCCTTCGGAAACCTTTCCCGGCGATACCAGAGTAATTTTTCCGCGAATACGCTCGGGATCATAGATAAAGCTCAGGCCGGTCAGTTCGCTGGTTTTCTGGATGACCGTCCGAAGCTCCGCATTTTCAAAGTTTAAAACCGCTTCCCTTGACCATGCCTCGCCTAAAGGCCAGTACAGAATCAGAACAAAGAGCAAGAGCTTGAAAAGCTGCATGACCGTTTCCTACCAACCGCACTTCGGCATTCGAACCGTTCTACATGCAGCTAAGACTCCCAAAAACGTTATAAATTTGTTCTGTCTTTTCAACCTACCGGCTTCGATTGAGTAGTTCGTGGGATTAGCCCTTACTTTCGCCAAAATATTCTCGACGCCGTTTCCGTCGATCGGTCCATGAAAACCCGGCGGAAGCCGGATTTATGCCAGGGTATGGCAAGCATTTCTTACAAAACGCGGTTTACGGAGTGATTTCTCGTCCTGGAATTCTCTCTAGCGCAATGCTTCTAACTTGATCTCCGGCTGAAAAATCTGAGCCTCCGGCGGTATAGAGCGCAGTTACGTCGAGTTCTCCAGTGCTCTCGATGACCAGAAAGCCTTTCCAACCGTGGATCGGTTGAAATTCAAATTTCGCAGTATCTCCGCAATCCACCTCAAAGGCTTCGTCTGGCCCCAACTCCTCCTCGATAAATTTCGTTACTGGCCCTGGCCTTTGTTCACCAGGAGGGAAGGTTACGGCGAGCTTTTTACGTACCGTGACCTTCGTTCTATTTGGGTTGTGGACGCTGACGTTCGTTACGTAACCTCCGGGAAGGACCGTATCGGTTTCTAGGGATGTCAATGGGATATTGGCCAGGCAAATGAACGTTGCCGCATACTGGAATTTAGAGACCTCGTTGGTAGCAACAAGGCCAGGCAGCATTAACGACAGGCTTGCAAGAGACATAATCGACAGACCCGTCCGTTTGGTCTTCATGGCTCTTCTCCACAACAAATTGAAGGTTAACCCACTGCTGCCAAGGTTTAGTTCGCTCATGGGTATAGCGCACATCAGCTTTTTACATGCAAGTTAGGCTTAACACGCGATTAAATCGTTCTACAAGTTTTAACCATCAAGAGCGGCCTGGCCCAATTGGGTTGCATCCGGCGGACTCTGAAGTAAGCGGAAACGGACCGCCCGGAACTCGGGGAAGACTCGGTAAAGAATCACAAATAAGGGGGCATGTGCTCGGTTCCGGCCGGTTTTTTGAGGCGTTCATCCATGAGCCTGGTGGCAGGGAAGGCTTGGCGTATCCCGGCCCGCGGGTGAATTAGTATCCGTAGTGACCCCGGAGTGCAGCCCAGCAGCGGGGGTTTTTATTGAGGTTTGATTCAAGGCTGGAGCTGAATGCCCTGAGTTTGGGGGCATGTCCAACAGCAAGCGCTTGACACCTTTTCGTCAAGAAATTGCAAAAACGGCCTTGTGCTATATTTTGGTTGTCCATTTGTCATGCATCTGCCGGAATCAGTTGCTAACAAACACTCAGGTGTCACCGCTGGGCTGGAAGTGTTGGCTACGCCTGGTAATCATTACTATAAGAACAATGTTTAGCGCGAATCGTGTTTTTTCGGAGCGAAACAATAGAACGGGGCAGATTGAATGGTTCTTTGAGGCAAGGGAAGGCATCATGGGACCGTATGACTCCGCGGCATCTGCAAATAAAGCCCTCGACGAGTTTAAAGAGCGTTGCATACGTCTTGGATGCGACGGTGGTAGAACCTCCGAGTCGAAAGGCAATCTTAAACTCGCTCAAGACGCCTCGGGGTTGAATACGCTGGAAATGGATCCGATAAAGGAAAAGTAAGGTTTATTTCGAAGGAACCATCCGGATCCGGGAAACGAACGTGCACAAAGCATCCACGAGCGGCGATCCGACGACAGGAAGCACGGCCGGAAATATACTCCGGCCGTGAGGCAGCGGACGAGCAAGAAACGCCCGACACCTTTTCTAATCTCCACTACTGCAACCGCCATCGCCGCCCCCGCCGCAATCACTGCCAGAGCCGCTATCCCCTGAACCGCAGTCGGCGCTAGAGGAAACTGAATCGCTGGGCGATGACCATGCATATGAACTCGAATCATAGCTGCCGCTGTTCCGGTGCGAGCGGCGCTTTCTACCTGCTCTGATCGCAAACAAAAGCAGCAGGAGCAAAAATGCAATAAGCAGCCAAGTTCCGGCTCCCATCCATACCCCCTAAAGTAATTATCTCATTCGGTGTCTCACACCACCTTAAGGATAGTAGGTGGCGGAATCGGCAGTCCCGAAGATCCGCTCGTCATCAAGCTCGATGCTCTAGGGATTGGCCTTTACAAAATAGCCGACGAAGGCAGAGTCGAACTCGAGCAAGATCCGGATTTAAGGCATCGAGCACGCCCGAAATGTCGATGAGTGGTTACCGGACGAAATGAAGCGGGGACAGAAACGAATGCTCTGACCCTAGGGGCATCGATCAAACAACAGAAGCCTGATCCTCCTCTGGTTCATTCGGCATCTTGTTTAGGTATTTCCGGGCTCATCTATCGATGCGCTAACAGCCAATAAGCAACCCCGCTCAGTACGGCCGCACAGGGAAGCGTCAGTAACCACGAGAGGACGATGCCGGACATGACGCGTAAATCCACTTGCCGTGTCGTCGCGCCAATTCCGAAGAGCGCACCGACGGAAACATGTGTCGTCGAAACGGGGAGACCGAGGGGACTCGCGAGAATGACGAGAATGCCGGTAGCTAAGTTGGCCGAAAAGCCTTGCCCGTGATTCATGGCGGTAATCTTGTGACTCAGGGTCTCCGCAACGCGCCGGGAGTTGATCACGCCGCCGAGGGCGATCGCGACGGCAGTGACGAGCAAGCCCATGTGAATGCCAAAGGCAGGAACGACCGAAAGCAGAGCCGCTATTTTAGGCGTATCGTTCAAGCCGCGGGCGAAGCTCACAATGCCGGCGCTTAAGAAATGAGCGGCATCCATTACCCGTTGGCAGTTAACGCCGAAAAATGCACCGGCGTAACGTTCCGAGCAAATCGCCTCGTTGTCCACGGCCACTGACAACGTATCGGCATGCTGCAGGGCAAATACGGAATCCGGCTGCGCCAGCGGAACAACATGTTGTTCGTTGCCAATGCAGAAACAGGACTCCTTGGTGATGCCCAACCGCAAACGCATGAAGCGGAAGGCGAGATAAAGCACCGCACCGAGGACGATGGCCAGTACTGGGCTCAGTAAAAGTGGCATCAAAAACTGTTTGCCAAAGACGCCGAAAGTGACTTGTTCACCGACGGCCACCAAGCCGCTGCCGACAATGGCGCCGGTAAGGCCATGCGTGGTAGAAATGGGAAAGCCGAAGCGGGTCGCCAGAATGACCGTGAGCCCTGCGCCGAGGGCAATCGCCAAAATGAAATGCTCCGAACCCACCAGCGCGTCGGGCACAAGGCCTTTGCCGGAAAACGTCTTGAGCAGCGATTGGGCGAGGAAGATGGAACACACCGATCCGGCGAAAGTCGTGATAGTTGCCCATGAAAGTGCAGTGCGATAAGTCGCTGTCCGGCTGCCGAACAAGGACGCAACCCCCTTGAAGTTGTCATTTGCGCCGTTAGAATAGGCGAGGAATGCGACCGCGATAATGAGTATGGCTGTCATAGGCATGAGAATACTCCTGTCGGCGGAATGGGTCTCGCTGTTAATGAATGCTACGAAAGGCTTAACGACGTGAATGGTTCCACATAGCCTACGCGAAATAGGAGTACCCGGCTTAGCTTAGCCTCCACCAAGCTTGACGTGTCCACATGGCTACATCAGGAAGAGTCGCGACTCAAGCAACCGTTTGCGATTGGAAGGGTGTCTCCGGTGTCCCGGAGACACCGTTTGCGATTGGAATGACGAAGTAGGCCTTACCTTAACGACATCGGGCCGTATCCTCCGATCTCCAGGCTGAAGAGCTCCCGGTCAACTGCTGCAAAGACCCACAAAGAGCGGCGGAGCGGGAAGAGCACCTGGCCAACACCCTCCGAAGATCCGCGCATAATCAGCTTTATGCTCTAGAGCGTGTTATGAACTTTTGGCTGTGGGCAAGGTATTACGGGAATGTGTACTCGAAAACCTTACCCCAGCGATGTGTCGGACGATGAATGGACCTTCGTCGTCCCTTATTTAACCTTGATGAAGGCAGACGCCCTGCAACGCCAGCACGATTTGCGCGAGCTTTTCAATGGTCTGCGCTGGTTGGTGCGGACCGGTGCGCCCTGGCGGATGTTGCCGCATGACCTGCCGCCGTAGGAAGCCGTCTATCAGCAGACCCAGCGTTGGCTTTCGGCGGGCTGTTTCGAAGCGATCGTCCACGATCGCCGCGAAATGCTGCGCCAGGTCCAAGGCCGGAAAGCCCAACCCAGCGCCGTTGTCTTCGATGGGCGAACCCTGCAATCCACGTGTGAGAGCGGGCCGCGCGCGGGCTATGATGGCTACAAGTGCAAGAAAGGCAGCAAGGTGCATAGGGCGGTCGATACCTTGGGCCACACCTATTGGCGCTTCTGGTGACCCCGGCCAGCGAGCAAGAACGCGCGCAGGTGGCGGAACTGGCTCGGTCGGTTCAACAAGCCACCGGGCAGCGTGTCGAAGTGGCGTTTGTCGATCAGGGCTACACGGGCGAGGCGGCCGCCGAGGCCGCCCGCCAGCACGGCATTCGGCTGGACGTCGTCAAGCTGCCCGAAGCCAAAAAGGGTTTTGTGTTGCTGCCTCGGCGGTGGGCCGTGGAACGGAGTTTCGGTTGGATCGCGCGCTTTCGCCGGCTAGCCCGCGACTATGAGCGCTTGTCCCAAACCTTGGCCGGCCTCCATTTTGTGGTGTTCGCCATCCTCATGCTCGTCAAGGCTGCTCCACTTCTGCAAAATGCATAACACGCTCTAAGGGTTGGGTAGTCTGCTCTTTTGAATTCTTGTTTCGAATACGTACCATCTCTGACACAAAATTGTTACAGCCAATTGTTGCGATCACCGAATCAAAATGCCCAAGTAACGGAGTTTTGCTCCCAAGCCGGGCGCGTCCCGGATTCAAGCCCGGTAAATCCATAGAGTGATCGGCCGCCGCTACAATTCTGGTTTATCTGGGCAACTTCGTTGGTGCACTGGGCAGCGCGGTGTTGGTCCACTTTTCCGGCATGCTGAATCTGGATAACGGTGCAGTTGCCGAAACCGCCTTGAAAATTGCTACCGCTTCTGCAACAGCTTGGTCTGTTTGACGGTCTGGCTCTGCATGGCAAGCCATGATGTTATGAGCAAAATCTTGGCCATCGTTTTTCCGATCGCAGCCTTTGTCGCTCTTGGCTTCGAACATTCAGTTGCCAATATGTATTCGATTCCCATCGTGATGCTCAATAATGCAAACACGATCACCATTGTCGATTTTTTTCACAATCTCCTGCCGGTTACGCTAGGAAACATAGTCAGGGGAAGCGTTTTTGTCGCATTCGTCTACTGGATTATCTATCTACGTGGTGAGGGCAAAGGGGTGTCCTCCGGCGTCTAAATCCTTCGGACCCGCTTAACGATTTTGCTGTAACAGCGTAATCCATAGCAGGAAACGCGCTCTTCGGGTAGGAGAAATCGACATGGACCCTCAAATAGTGCCAGCAATTGTCACCAGTTGGGGCACGGCTAGTGTCTTGGTAACACCTTTATGCGGCCTTTGGTTCTCGTGCGGTTGTGGTTGGCCTTGGGGTGACTTTTTCTTCGCCTGTAACGCCATCGTCAACACGCCGGTTCCCCATTGCCCTTGGTGTGTGGATTCGCTAACCGCGATCACAAGCATCGGTGTTAGTCTCGCGGCAGGCGCTCTGGCTGCCTGGAAAATTCGTCCCTCAGCCTCGAACGCTTTTGTGGGAATCCTTTACCGATCTGGAGTCGGCACCGCTATCTTTGTCGACGTGCTTTTTATGGCGGGTTGGCTGACGGCCCTCGCCACCGGCTATCCTTCGTTTCTGGGGATAAGGTTGAATTGAGCAAGGCGTGGCAGAAAGCCTTGAAACGGGCCGGGATCAAAATGCACGGTACTCGCGGGTAGAGGATCCTGACTGATCTGAAAGGACAACCCTTAAAACACTTCGGCTACTTCCGGAGTCATTTTGATAAAGCCGGAATTAAGGCCGGAAGAGAGGCTCAAGAATTCGGGATTCCTTAGAACTTGTTTACAAATCTCGTAAGGAAATAGAAGATGAGGGAAGAGGCTGCCTGGAGTGAACCAGATGAGTTATCCGAGCGATGTGACTGACGCGGAATGGGACGAGATCAAGGACTTCTTCACGC
>Ga0196971_1000759_pt1 | contig 19450 bp, 20 predicted proteins | sample S1v_1013CmetaG_FD_148660 | JGI IMG/M metagenome (GOLD analysis project Ga0196971, IMG submission 148660) | Soil microbial communities from Anza Borrego desert, Southern California, United States - S1+v_10-13C | ecosystem: Environmental > Terrestrial > Soil > Desert | place: USA: California... | reverse complement strand
ATGTCGACCGATACGCAGAGTGCGTGCGTGACGCGGTTCTCGTCCATCCTGCGGAAGATCTCGGGCAGGCGGGCCGATAACTCGGGGAAATTGATATGGCAGTGGGAATCGACGTACATGGCCGGTATTTTACGCCTGCGGGCGCATCCTCTCTCGCGGTGGATCAGGCGACGCGCTTGCCGAGGATGACCAGGTCGCGCTCGACGCCATCGAGCGTGGCCACGCGCGGCATGTCCGCCCAGCGTTCGAAACCGAAGGCCTCGAACAGTTTCAGGCTCGGGGTATTATGGCCGAAGATGAAACCGAGCAAGGTATGCACCTTGATCTCGGGTGCGAAGGCGATCGCTTCCTTCAGGAAAAAGCGTCCCAGCCCTTTTCCGCGGGCGTCTTCGCGCAGGTAGATCGACAGTTCCGCCGTGCCGGAATACGCCGGCCGGCCGTAGAAATTCGAATAGGACAGCCAGCCGATCACTTCCCCGTCCTGCTCGGCGACCCACAGCGGCCGCTTTTGCGGCGTGTGCTCCGCGAACCACGCGTGGCGCGACTCCACCGACACCGGTTCGGTATCGGCTGTCACCTGCCGCGACGGCACCGTGCTGTTATAGATGGAAACAATGGCGGGCAGGTCCTCGAAACGGGCAAGGCGATAGGAATACGGCATGAAAAAATCGGGTTTGTTCTTATAAGGTGTGCGTCGCGCGCGACGAGCGCAATGCCGCGCCCAGCAGTTCCTCGATGCGGTGCTTGACGCGCTGGCCGCTCTCGTCCGGCGAAAAATGCACGCCGATCCCCTGCGCCTTGTTGTTGTTGGCGCCGGCCGGCGTGATCCACGCGATCTTGCCGGCGATCGGGTACTTGGTCGGGTCGTCCATCAGCGTCAGGATCAGGTAGATCTCGTCGCCCACCTTGTAGGGTTTGTTGGTCGGGACAAAGATGCCGCCGTTCTTCAGGAACGGCATGTAGGCGGCATACAGCGCCGCCTTCTCCTTGATCGGCAGCGACAGCACCGACGGCCGCGCGACGGCAGCGCCACCGGCGCCCGGTGAAGTCGTGGTGACGGGGTTGTCGGCCATGTCTTTCCTTACCTATCGCGGAAAAAGCGATGCATATTCGAGCAGCATGTCTTCGATGAAGAGCTTGGCGGCGAGCGGGTGCTCGGCCACCGCGCGGCGGTCCTTGACGGCCTTCAGCGCCTGCAGCAGGCCGGGAATCTCGGCCGCCTGCGCCAGCGCCGCCAGCTCTTTCCGGTACCGCGGATAATACCGGATTCTGCCGGAAAGTTTGAGCGAAAACACGTCGTACAGCCAGCGCTGCAGCCACGCCACGAGGTCGGCGACCGGCGCCTTCTGCAGCTTGTCGGCCGCCTTCAGCGCCGCTTCCACCCCGGGGCGCGCCAGCACGCGCAGCAATTCATCCAGCGCTTCCCGGCCGTCGCCCTGCGCCGAGTGCAGCGCCGCCAGCGGCGCGCCGCCCTGCTCCGCCAGCCAGGCATCGGCATCGTCGACGCCCTGCGCCTTGAGCCAGGCCAGCGCCTCTTCCTGTAACGGCATCGCCAGCGCAAACTTGCGGCAGCGCGACAGGATGGTCGGCAACAGGCGGTCGAGGTTGTTCGACACCAGCAGGAACAGCGTCGCCGGCGGCGGCTCCTCGAGCGTTTTCAGCAGCGCGTTGGCGGCGGCGGTGTTGAGCGTCTCGGCCGGGTACAGGAGCACCACCCGCATGCCCTGCCGGTGGGTGGACACGTTCATGAAATCGGCGAGCGCCCGGATCTGGTCGATCTTGATTTCCTTGGACGGCGTCTTGGATGCCTTGCCGGCTTTCTTCTCGCCGGCATCGGCATCCTCGCCCTCGGCCGCGCCGTCCTCTTCCAGCACCTCCGGCCGCACCCGGCGGTAATCCGGATGGCTGTACTGCATGAACCAGCCGCAAGCCTCGCACTGACCGCAGGCGTGGCCGTCGGCGGCGGGCGACTGGCACAGCACCGACTGTGCGAGGTGCTCGGCGAAGGCGCTCTTGCCGGTGCCTTGCGGCCCGTGGAACAGGATCGCGTGCGGCATCCGCCCGCGCAGCTGCTGCAGCTGCTGCCATGCGCCGTATTGCCAAGGATAGAGTGATGCTGACATCCTGTTTCTTTTAAGAATCAAATACCTGAGAGAATATTCTCAAGTTCTGCATGAATTTCCGGGATCGGCCGGGTGGAATCGATCACGCGGAAGCGCTGCGGAAAAGCCGCTGCGCGGCGCAGGTACTCCCGGCGCGTCGCGGCGAAGAAATCGGCCTTTTCCTGCTCGAACTTGTCGAGTTCGCGGGTCGCGTCGAGGCGCTGCCGCGCGACTTCCAGCGGCACGTCGAACAGCAGCGTCAGGTCCGGCTGCAGGCGCGGATGCACCCAGCGCTCCAGCACCTCCAGCTTGTCGAGCGCCAGGTTCCTGCCGCCGCCCTGGTAGGCGAAGCTGGCATCGGTGAAGCGGTCGGAAATCACCCAGTCGCCGCGCGCCAGCGCCGGCTCGATCAGCAGTGCGAGGTGTTCGCGGCGTGCCGCGAACATCAGCAGCGCTTCGGTTTCAAGGTGCATTTTTTCCTGCAGCAGCAGCTCGCGCAGCTTTTCCCCGAGCGGCGTGCCGCCCGGCTCCCGGGTGACCACCACCTGCCGCCCGCGCGCGCGCAGGAAGTCCGCGGCAAAGGCGAGGTGGGTCGACTTGCCGGCGCCGTCGATGCCCTCGAATGTGATGAATTTACCAACCGTCATGTTCTTTTTCTGCGTGTGACCAGACGGCATTATCGCTGGTATTTGTTCACCGCGCGGTTGTGGTCGTCCAGGTTGTTGGAAAATTCGCTGGTGCCGTTGCCGCGCGAGACGAAGTACAGCACGTCGGCATTCGCCGGATTGAGCGCCGCGGCCAGCGACTCCGCGCCCGGCAGCGCGATCGGGGTCGGCGGCAGGCCGGCGCGGGTATAGGTGTTGTACGGGGTATCGGTCTCCAGGTCTTTCTTGCGGATGTTGCCCTGGAACTTGTCGCCCATGCCGTAGATGACGGTCGGATCGGTCTGCAGCAGCATGCCGCGCCTGAGCCGGTTGACGAAGACGGCGGCGATCAAGTTGCGCTCCGACTTCTGCCCGGTTTCCTTTTCGATGATCGAGGCCATGATCAGCGCCTCGTAAGCCGACTTGTACGGCATGCCGGCGGCGCGCCGGGCCCAGGCCTCGTTCAGCCGCTTCTGCAGCAGCGCATGCGCCTGCCGGTAGATCTGCAGGTCGCTCGCGCCCTTGGCGAACAGGTAGGTGTCGGGGAAGAACAGCCCTTCCGGATGCTTGTACTGCGTGGTGATCCTGGCCAGCAGTTCCTGGTCGGACAAGCCGGCGGTATCGTGCTTGAGCGCCGGATGCTTGTCGATCGCGTCGCGCATCTGGCGGAAGGTCCAGCCTTCGATCACCGCCAGCGCTTCCTGCGCGAATTCGCCGCGCACCAGCTGGTCCATCAGCGCCAGCGGCGAAGTGCCCGGCTTGAGTTCATAATTGCCGGCTTTCAGCCGCGTCGCCTTGCCGGTCAGGCGCGCCAGCACGTGGAACAGCGTCGGGTTGAGCGGAACGCCGGCGGCGGCGATCTGCTCGGCGCTGCTCTTGACGCTGCTGCCGGGTTTGACTTCGAACGGAATGGGCGGCGTGCCCTGCGGCGTGATCGGATCGTAGGACCAGAAGGCGAACACCGCCGTGCCCGCGATCGCGAAAATGATGATTGCTGCAAGTAATTTTTTAATCAAGACCAGACCCTTTGAAACGTTCGGCGGCGCAGCAAACCTGCTTCGCACGCCAATTTGCAGACGTCACTATAATCGAGCCATCACGACAATGGCATTTTGAAAGCATCCCACGAGATATGACTGAAGCTATGAACACATGGTTGCAAACGCTGCGCCAGCACAATGCGCAGATCGACGATAACGGCGTGGTGAGCGGCTTTGAAGGCAGCCGCCCCGGCGAACTGCCGCGCGGTTTCGTGGCGCCGCTCACCGACGCCGGGCTGGTCGTCGCCACCGGAGACGACGCGCCGGCCTTCCTGCACAATCAGCTGACCAACGATGTCGAGCGCCTCGGGCCGGAGGAAGCCCGGCTGGCCGGCTACTGCTCGCCCAAGGGGCGGCTGCTTGCGACCCTGCTGATGTGGAAGACCGCGGCCGGGATCCACCTGCAGCTGCCGCGCCAGATCCAGCCGGCGGTGCAGAAGCGCCTGCAAATGTATGTGCTGCGCGCGAAGGTCAAGCTGGCCGACGCGAGCGACGCGGTGGTGCTGCTCGGGGCCGGCGGCGAGCCGGCGGCGGGACTGCTGAAAACCTGGTTCCCGCAGCTGCCGGCGGCGCCGCTGGCCAAGACCGACAGCGAACACGGCACGCTGATCCGCCTGTCCGACGCGTTCGGCCAGCCGCGCTACCAGTGGGCGGTCCCGGCCGCTGCCGCCGCTGCGTGCTGGACGGAACTGGTGAAGACGCTCACGCCGGTCGGCACGCCGCTCTGGCGACTGACCGACATCCATGCGGGCGTACCGCTGGTCACGCAGGCGACGCAGGAGCAGTTCGTGCCGCAGATGATCAATTTCGAGCTGATCGGCGGCGTCAATTTCAAGAAAGGCTGCTATCCGGGCCAGGAAGTGGTCGCGCGCAGCCAGTACCTCGGCAAGCTCAAGCGCCGGATGCTGCTGGCGTCGGTCGATGCGCTCGAGGTCAAACCCGGCACCGAACTGTTCTGGAGCGGCGACCCGGACCAGCCATACGGCATGGTGGTCAATGCCGAGCGCAATTTCGGCAGCGGCAGCGACATCCTTGCCGAGTTGAAACTCGCAGCGACCGAAGAAGGCACGATCCATCTCGGCTCCGCGAGCGGCCCGGCGCTCTCCTTCCTCACCCTTCCCTACGCGCTGCCGGCCTGACCACGATGGACTTGTACATCTACTACAAGGTGCGGCGCGAACACGCCGCGGGCCTGGTCCCGCGCGTCCTGGCGCTGCAGCGACGCCTCGGCGAGGAATATGGTATCGTCACCGGACTCAAGCGCAGGCCGGAGGAAAAGGACGGGCGGCAGACCTGGATGGAGATCTACCAGGCGGTCCCCGACGGCTTCGACGCCGCGCTGGAACAGGCGCTCGCGCGGGAAGGCCTGCAGCCGCTGATCGACGGCCGGCGCAACACCGAACACTTTGTGGATGTCTCTTCATGTGCCTGATCGTATTCGCGTGGCAGGTGGTACCGGGTATACCGCTGCTCGCCGCGGGCAACCGCGACGAATTCTACGAGCGCCCCACCGCCCCCGCCGCCTGGTGGAGCGACCATCCGCACGTCTTTGCCGGACGTGACCTGAGGAGCGGCGGCAGCTGGATGGGCGTCACCCGGGAAGGCCGTTTCGCCGCGGTGACCAACATCCGCGCGCCCTCCGAGAAACGCAGCGACGCGCCGTCGCGCGGCGCGCTGGTCGCGGATTACCTCTCCGGCATCGCGTCGCCGCTGCAATACGTCGAGGATCTGGCGCCGCGCGCCGGACAGTACAACGGCTTCAACCTGCTCGTCGGCAACCGGGAACAGCTGGTCTGGTATTCGAATGGCGCGCCGGATGACGAACGCAACGGCAAGCCGCTTGCCCCCGGCGTCTACGGCCTGTCGAACGGTTCGCTCGACAACCCGTGGCCCAAAGTGGTGAAGACCAAGGCGCAGTTCGCCAGCCTGCTGTGCCAGGGCGCGCCGGAAGACGCCTATTTCGAAATGCTCACCGATACCGCGCGGGCGCCGGATTGCCGCCTGCCGCGCACCGGCGTCAACCTGGAATGGGAACGCGTGCTGTCGGCGGTCTGCATCGAATCGCCGGAATACGGCACCCGCTCCTCCACCTTCGTGCGCCTGTGCGACAGCAACCCGCCGGTGCTGCGGGAACGGGTGCTCAGGTAAGGACGCGCCGCATGTGGATGTGCGGGATGCCGGCTTCCATGAAGACCTCGCCATCCCGCTCGAAACCGTAGCGCCGGTAGAACGCCTCGGCCTGCGTCTGCGCATTGAGCATCACCGCGCGGTCGCCGCGCCTGGCGGCCGCTCCGACCAGGGCGTCGAGCAGCGCGGCGCCGATGCCGCTGCCGCGCGCGGCGGGCAGCACCGCCATGCGGCCTATGTGGCCGTCGGGCAGCAGGCGCCCGGTGCCGATCGCGCGGCCTGTCTCATCCCAGGCCACCGCATGCACGCATACCGCATCCATCTCGTCCCACTCCATGTCGAGCGGAACCTTCTGCTCCAGCACGAACACCTCGTAGCGCACCGGCTTCGCATGCGCGGACTGGCCGTTCCAGTCGCCCAGCGTGATGCGCGCGTTCACAGCGCCACCGGCTTCAGCTTCTCGAGGCGGGTGATCGCCTCGCGCCAGTCGTCCGGCCAGGGCACGCCCTTGCGCACGCTGGTGTCCGCATACACATACACCAGCTCGCCCGAAATCAGATGCTCGTCGCCGCGATAGATCTCCGGCACGAAACGCACCGAGGTCCGGCCGAATCCGGCGCAGCGCACGCCGATGTCGAGCACATCGTCGAAGCGCGCCGGCGCGAGGTATTCGATGCTTGCCTTGCGCGCGAACATCTCGCGCCCGTCCTGCGCCTGCTGGATCACGCCCGGCAGCCCGGTCGCGCGCCAGTATTCGGTGAAGGCGACGTCGAAATAGGTCAGGTAATGCCCGTTGAACACGATGCCCTGCATGTCGACTTCCGCCCAGCGCACCCTGAGGGAATGGAAAAAGGAAAAGTCTTCGCGTGCCATATGAAATCAGTGAATTGACAGTCGTGCAGCTTGTGCCATTATGCCGCTATTCCGCAAGAAATCCGCGGATCAGCCCGTTCACCCGCTGCGGCTGCTCATGGATCACCCAGTGGCTGCCTTCCGGGATGCGCGCGACCTTCAGGTCGTCCACCACGTCGTCCAGGCCGTCGAGCAGGCTCTTCGGCAGCGCCAGGTCCTGCTCGCCCCAGATCACGCGCGTCGGCACGGTCACGCGGAAGTCCGCCGGCTGCAGCTGCAGCTTGCGCGGCCCGGGATTGGCTTCGGTCGGAGGATGCAGCGGTGACGCGCGGTAATAGTTCACGCCGCCGCTCAGGCCGCGCGCCCAGCAGGCGTGATAGCGTGCCCGGACCGGCCCGGTGAACCAGGGAGTGGGCGACTTGCCCATCCCGTTCAGCAAACCTTCCAGCAACGCGAAATCGTCCTTCGCCAGCGCGCTTTCCGATCCGTCCGCGCGCAGCCAGTTCATGTACTGGCTGGCCGCCTGCTGTTCCGCATCCTCGGTCAGCGCGCGCGCGAACAGATACGGGTGCGGCGAGTTGACGATGATGAGCTTGTGCAGCAGCTGCGGCAGCGCGATCGCGAAATTCCAGGCAATCGCACCGCCCCAGTCGTGCGCGACCATCACGAACTTCTCGTAGCCGAGCTGTGCCGCCAGGAGGCGCAGGTCGTCGACGATGTGCTTTGCCTTGTACGCGCCGAGCTCGAGCGGCATGTCCGACAGGTTGAAGCCGCGCAGGTCTGGCGCGACCGCGAAATAGTCGTTGCCGAACTCCTTCAGCTGCGCCTCCCACTCGTACCAGAACTCGGGAAAGCCGTGCACGAACAGGATCAGTGGCTTGCCGCGCCGGCCGGCGCTGGCGTAGTGCAGCCGCATGCCGTTGGACAGTTCCGCGAACTGGTTTTCCTGGATTTCCGCCGTCATGGTAGCGCCGCCTATTTGACGTTCATCTTCGCCTGCAGCATCTCGCGCACCTGGGGCGCGGCCGCAAACGGGTCGGTCGGGTTGCGCTGCTGCAGGATGTCTTCCATGCGCGTCTGCACATTGCCCAGCGCATGCGGGTGCGAATAGATGTAGAACCTGCCCTCCCTGATCGCATCGAAGGTGCGCTGCGCGACCTGCGCGGCCGTCACCTTGCCCGACGACACCGCCTTCTCCGATACCGCCTGCGCCGCGACCTGGCTGGGAGTCGGCGCGCTGTCGTCCTTGACGTCGTCCGGCCGGTTGCGGTGCGACTGGCTGATCCCGGTCGGCACGAAATACGGGCACAGCACCGATGCGCCCACCGGCGCATTGACCAGCTGCAGGTCGTGGTACAGCGTCTCCGACAGCGACACCACCGCATGCTTGGACACGTTGTAGATGCCCATGTTGGGTGCGTTCAGCAGGCCGGCCATGGAAGCGGTATTGACGATGTGGCCCTCGTAGCCGGGCTCCTTCTTCGCGCATTCCAGCATCAGCGGCGTGAAGGTGCGCACGCCGTGGATCACGCCCCACAGGTTCACGCCGAGCACCCATTCCCAGTCGGCGATCGAGTTTTCCCAGACCAGCCCGCCGGAGCCGACGCCGGCATTGTTGAACACCAGGTGCACCGCCCCGAATCTGTCCATCGTCGCGTCGGCGAGCGCCTTCACCTGCTCCGCCTTGCGCACGTCGCAGCGCATCGCCAGCACCTGCGCACCCTGCGCCTCCAGTTCCGACTGCGCCTTGTCGAGCGCTTCCTGCTGCACGTCGGCCAGCACCAGCTTCATGCCGAGGCCGGCGCCGATGCTGGCGAACTCCCGGCCGAAGCCGCTGGCGCCGCCGGTGATCACCGCGACCTTGTCCTTGAAGTTTTTCATGTCTCTTGCTCCTCGTTGATTGGATCAGGATTTTTTCATCTGGAATCCGACGCGCGGGAAATGCACGACCACCGTGCCTGCCTGCGGGTCGCTGCGGCGCACCGCCCATTCTGTGGCGGTGGACAGCACCAGCTCGCCTTGCACCGGATCGAGTGCGTAATCGGTCGGCATGATCGACACCTGTTCGCCGATCGCGATGCCATGGGTATCGACGACCGGCGCATCGGCCGAAGCCGGTTCGGCATTGCGGGCAATGTCGAGCGCGTCGCTGTCACGCAGCTTTTCCGGCTGGCCGTGCCCGAACGCGGCCATGCGCGCGCTCCATTCCTTGAGCCGCGGCGCGTCGTCAAGAATGCCGGCCAGCGGCTGCGCCAGCTGCACGAACCACAGGCAGTGATACACCGAAAAATCGGCGATCGACGCTTGCGCGCCGAGCAGGAAAGGCTTGCCTCCTGTCAGCATGTTTTCCAGCCGGTGCAGATAGGCCTTCAGGTTCCCGGTCGCCTCGGCCACTGTCATGCGCGGCGCCTTGCGCATGGCGGCGCGGTCGGCGCCGAAGGCCTGCATCTGTTCCGGCGTCAGCGGTCCGAGCAGGCAGGGAATCGCCACCGGCTGGAACACATAGCCGATCACCGTCCAGAACAGCGTGTCGTCCGCCCATTGCGCGAGGATGCGCGCCTGGCCTTCCACCTCGGCCGGATACAGGGCCGGTTCCGGCACAATGCGCTCCAGCACGTCGGCGATCAGCGCGGTGTCGCAGTAAATATCGGCGCCGATCTGCAGCACCGGGGTGCGCCGGTAGCCGCCGGTCAGCGCCGTCAGGTTCGGCTTGGGCATCACCGGCGGGATGAATACCGATTTCCACGCCAGTCGCTTGTAGCCGAAGACCAGCCGGATCTTTTCGGAAAACGGGGAATTCTGGTAGTGATGGAAGATCAGGTCTGCCAACGGGGACTCCGCTGAAATAAGTTGTGGATCGTAGGGTGGGTTGAGCGCAGCGAAACCCACCGGGTGCTTCTGCTACGTTTGACGGTGAGTTTCGCTGCACTCCACCTCGGCGGCCCCACCCACCCTACGGTCCTTTATGACCGCGCCGATCAGATCAGCTTGACCAGCTGCTTGCCGAAGTTTTTCCCCTTCAGCATGCCGATGAAGGCTTCCGGCGCCGCTTCCAGTCCCTGCGCGACCGACTCGCGGAACTTCAGCTTGCCGCCCGCGACCAGCTCGCGGAGCTCCTTCAGGCCCTGCGGCCACAGATCCATGTGCTCGGACACGATGAAGCCGCGCAGCGTCAGGCGCATCGTCAGCAGGTAGCGCATGTTGTAGACCGGCATCGGATCGCCGTCGTAGCCGGCGATCATGCCGCACAATGCAACGCGGCCGAACGGGTTCATGCGCGCCAGGCAGGCGTCGAAGATCTCGCCGCCGACGTTCTCGAACAGGCCGTCGATGCCGTCCGGCGTCGCCTGCGCCAGGTTCTCCTTCAGGTTGCCGGCCTTGTAGTCGACGCAGGCGTCGAAGCCGAGCTCGTTGACCACGTAGTCGCACTTCTCCTTGCCGCCGGCAATCCCGACCGCGCGGCAGCCGCGCAGCTTCGCCAGCTGGCCGACCACGCTGCCGACCGCGCCGCTGGCAGCCGATACCACCACCGTTTCGCCTTCCTTCGGCTGGTTGATCTGGGTCAGCCCGTACCATGCCGTCATGCCCGGCATGCCGACAGCGCCGAGGTAGGCGGACAGCGGGACATCGGTGGTATCGAGCCGGACCAGGCCGCCGCCCTGGGACACGCCCATCTCCGACCAGCCGAACATGCCGCGCACCTTGTCGCCCGCCGCGAACTTCGGATTCTTCGATTCCACCACTTCGCCCACCGTGCCGCCGACCATGGTGTCGCCGATCGCCTGGGGCGCCGCGTAACTCTTCACGTCCTCCATGCGCATGCGCATGTAGGGGTCGAGCGACAGGTAATGGTTGCGCACCAGCAGTTCGCCCTCCTTCAGCGCCGGCACCGGCACTTCCTCCAGCCGGAAGTTTTGCGGAACCACATGCCCCTGCGGACGGGACGCCAGCACTACCCGTTTGTACGTTGCCATCGTTTCCTCGCTATTCTCTTGATCGGTTTATTCGTGTTCCAGCTTCTTCGCGACATCCAGCCGCTTCAGGTACTTGAAGGTGCCCATTGCCTTGGCCACCAGCTTGTCGCCGTTCCAGACTTCGCCCTCGCAGAAGCACATCGTCTTCGAACGGTGGAACGCCTTGCCCTTGGCGATGATGCGCCCGCCGGCATGGCCGCCGGGCTGCAGGAAGCTGGTCTTCATCTCGACCGTCACGCCGCCGCGGGCATCGGGGTCGAGCGAGCGCCCGGCCATCGACATCGCGACGTCCAGCAGGGTCATCGTGATGCCGCCGTGCGTGACCATCCAGCTGTTCATGTGACGGTGCTCCAGGTTCAGCGCGACCTGCGCCTCGCCGTTCCCCATGCTGAGGAATTCGACGCCGAGGTCGTGCAGGAACGGAATCTCCGCCGGGAAGGGCTGCGGCTTGCCGGTGTCCATCAATGAACGGCCGACACGCCGCCGTCCACTGCGAGGATCTGGCCGGTGATGTGCTTGGCGGCGTCGGACGCGAACAGCAGCGCCGCGCCCTTCAGGTCCTCGTCGTCGCCGATGCGCTGCAGCGGCGCGCGCCGCGCCAGGTTGTCGGCGCCGAAGTTTTCCAGCACGCCCTTGGTCATCTTCGACGGGAAGAAGCCGGGCGCGAGCGCGTTGACGGTGATGCCGTACCTGCCCCATTCGCCGGCCAGCGTGCGGGTGAAATTCACCACCGCGCCCTTGGACGTGTTGTAGGCAACGGTTTGCATGCCTTCCGGGCCGTTGCCCGACAGGCCGGCAATCGACGCGACATTGATGATGCGGCCGTACTTGTTCGGAATCATCGACGCCTTGCCCACTGCCTGCGACAGCAGGAAGATGCTGCGGATGTTCAGGTTCATCACCTTGTCCCAGGCTTCCAGCGGATAGTCCTCCGCCGGGGCGCCCCAGGTGGCGCCGGCATTGTTGACCAGGATGTCGATCCGGCCGAGGCGCTGCATTGCCTCCGTCACCAGCGGCTCCACCGCGGCTTCCTTCGACAGGTCGGCGGCGATCGCGCTCGCCTCGATGCCGCGCGATTTCAGGTGCGCCACCGCCTCGTCGAGGTCGGCCTGCTTGCGCGAGGACAGCACCAGCTTCGCGCCCTGCTCGCCCAGCGCCTCGGCGATCTGCAGGCCGAGGCCGCGCGAGCCGCCGGTCACCAGGGCGGTCTTGCCGCTGAGGTCGAACAATTCCTTGATGGTACGCATATCGTCTCCTTGTATGTGCTTATTCAGAACCAGGCGTCCTGCATGTCCAGCGTCGTGGTGTCGATGCTCTCCAGCAGGTCGAGCTGGGGCTGCACCTTCGGCAGCTCCCAGTTGAAGAAGTACGCGCAGGCCTGCAGCTTGCCGCGGTAGAAGTCGGCGTCGTGGCCGTCCTTGCCGGTCGCCACCAGCGCCTGCTCCAGCCAGACCCAGGCCACCACCGCGTGGCCAAACGCCTCCAGGTACACCGACGCATTGGCCAGCGTCTTGTTCAGGTCGCCCGCCGCGTACAGCGCCTGCGTCACCGTCGCAATGCGCTGCAGCACGAAGCCGAGCGCCTTTGCGTATCCGGCCAGCTGGGGCACCTCCATCGCCCTGGCGATGGTCTTCTGCACTTCCGCGCCGAGCAGCTTGAACGCGGCGCCGCCCTGCATCGTCACCTTGCGGCCGAGCAGGTCCAGGCCCTGGATGCCGTGCGTGCCTTCATGGATGGGATTGAGCCGGTTGTCGCGGTAGAACTGCTCGACATTGTATTCCCGCGTATAGCCGTAGCCGCCATGCACCTGGATCGCCAGATTGTTGGCTTCCAGGCACCATTGCGACGGCCAGGACTTGGCGATGGGCGTCAGGATGTCGAGCAGGAGCGTCGCGTTGCGGCGCGCCTCTTCCGTCTCGGCGGTGCGCTCCTCGTCGACCAGTCGCGCGCAGTACAGGTTCAGCGCCAGGCCGCCCTCGACATACGCCTTCTGCGCCAGCAGCATGCGCTTGACGTCGGTGTGTCCGATGATCGGGATCTGCGGCTGCGCCGCATCCTTGTTCATCGGATGCCGCCCCTGCGGCCGTTCGCGCGCATAGTCCAGCGCGTGCAGGTAGCCGGTGTAGCCGAGCATCACCGCGCCGAGGCCGACGCCGATGCGCGCCTCGTTCATCATGTGGAACATATTGGCCAGGCCTTTGTGCTTCTCGCCGACCAGGTAGCCGACCGCGCCTGCCTTGCCGCCCGGCTTGTACTTGCCCTCGCCGAAGTTGAGCAGGCAGTTGGTGGTGCCGCGGTAGCCCATCTTGTGGTTCAGGCCGGCCAGCACCACGTCGTTGCGCTCGCCGAGCGAGCCGTCCGGGTTGACCAGTTTCTTCGGCACGATGAACAGCGAGATGCCCTTCACGCCCGGGATCAGCTTGCCGTTCTCATCGGGAATCTTGGCCAGCACCAGGTGCACGATGTTTTCCGACAGCTCGTGTTCGCCGGCGGAAATCCACATCTTGTTGCCCTTGAGCCGGTAGCTGCCATCTTCCTGCGGCTCGGCGCGGGTGACGATGTCCGACAGCGAGGAACCGGCCTGCGGCTCGGACAGGCACATGGTGCCGAAGAAGCGGCCTTCCATCATCGGCTTGACGAAGGTATCGATCTGCTCCGGCGTGCCGCACTTGAGCAGGGTGTTCGCATTGCCGATGGTCAGGAAGGGATAGGAAGAGGTGCCGACATTGGCGCCCTTGAAGTAGGCGAATCCGGCTTTTTCGATCACGCAGGGCAGCTGCATGCCGCCGAAATCGTAGTCCTGGCCGGCCGCCATCAGGCCGGCGTCGCAGAAGGCCTTCAATGCGGCCTTCACTTCCGGGATGATATGCACCGTCTCGCCGTCGAAATGCGGCTCTTCCTGGTCGTTCTTCTTGTTGTGCGGCGCGAACAGGTCGGAGGCGATCTGCTCGCAGGTATCCATCGCGGCGTTGAAGGTTTCGCGCGAGTGGTCGGCGTAGCGCGCGCGCCTGGTCAGCTCCTCGGCCTTCAGCCATTCATACAGGATGAAGTCGAGGTCGCGGCGGGAGACGATCTTGGATTGCATGCTGTTTCTCCTTGCGTGCGGGTCCGTCGCCGCACGCAGCTGTGAGCGATGTCAGGACGCCCGGCGGCGCCCGGGAACGAACGCGGGCGCATGCCGCGCCCGCGATCACCTTACACGACTTCGAACAGGCCGGCCGCGCCCTGGCCGCCGCCGATGCACATCGTCACGACGACATACCTGGCGCCGCGGCGCTTGCCTTCGATCAGCGCGTGCCCGGTCAGGCGGGCACCGGAAACGCCGTAGGGATGGCCGACCGCGATCGCGCCGCCGTTCACGTTCAGGCGGTCCATCGGGATGCCCAGCTTGTCGGCGCAGTACAGCACCTGGACCGCGAACGCCTCGTTCAGCTCCCACAGGCCGATGTCTTCCACCTTCAGGCCGGTCTTCTTCAGCAGCTTCGGAATCGCGAACACCGGGCCGATGCCCATTTCATCCGGCTCGCAGCCGGCGATCGCAAAGCCGCGGAAGATGCCCAGCGGCTGCAGCCCCTTCTGCTCGGCGACCTTGCTGTTCATGACGATCGCCACCGAGGCGCCGTCGGAGAACTGGCTGGCATTGCCGGCGGAGATCACGCCGCCCGGAATCGCGGTACGGATCTTGGACACGGCTTCCAGCGTGGTGTCGGCGCGGATGCCTTCATCGGCGGCAATCGTGACTTCCTTCGTCATCAGCATGCCGCTTTCCTTGTCGGCCACGCCCATGATGGTCGTCATCGGCACGATCTCGTCATTGAACTTGCCGGCGGCCAGCGCGGCGGCGGCGCGCTGCTGGCTCTGCACGCCGTACTCGTCCTGGCGCTCCTTCGGAATGCTGTAACGCTTGGCGACGGTTTCCGCGGTCTGCAGCATCGGCCAGTAGATTTCCGGCTTGTTCTGGGTCAGCCAGGTCTCGGCGATCATGTGACGGTTCGCTTCATTCTGCACGCAGGAAATCGACTCGACGCCGCCGGCGGCATAGATGTCGCCTTCGCCGGCGATGACGCGCTGCGCCGCGGTTGCGATCGTCTGCAGGCCGGACGAACAGAAACGGTTGATCGTCATGCCGGCGGTGGTCACCGGGCAGCCGGCGCGGATCGCGATCTGGCGCGCGATGTTGCTGCCGGTCGCACCCTCGGGGGTGGCGCAGCCGATGATCACGTCTTCCACTTCGGCCGCATCGATCTTCGCGCGCTCGATTGCGGCTTTCAGCACATGGCCGCCCATGGTCGCACCGTGGGTCATGTTGAATGCTCCCTTCCAGGACTTGGCGAGGCCGGTGCGGGCGGTGGAAACGATGACGGCGTCAGTCATTTGAGGCTCCTTGTATGAATTGGTCGACGTCCCGGGCGGTGCGAGGACGATTCGTTATGGCTTCTTACGGGTCGGGAATTGCAACGAAATTCGAGAATATCACATTTTTAGCACGATCGTTCGTAATTGTTATGACCATCTTTTTGCGGCTGCCGTCCCTTCCTTTTCATAGGAGAAATTGCATAAAAGCCATTGTCATGGTTGTAAGGTTTTGTAAGTTTCGAGCAAGCGTGCCGTAAGGTTCGCGTCGCACACTCCAAGCGTGCAATCAATGGGCAAAATGTCTTTGCACATTCATATTAATTAAGAGTTTGAGGAGATCCACATGGCGACAGTACAGACGACGGCTGCTCGCGGTATGACGGCGGAAGAGCGGAAAGTCATTTTCGCGTCTTCCCTGGGTACCGTGTTCGAATGGTATGACTTTTACCTATACGGCTCGCTCGCAGCAATTATCGCGAAGCAGTTCTTCGCGGGCACCGACCCGAACACCGCGTTCATTTTCGCGCTGCTGGCTTTCGCGGCGGGCTTCATCGTCCGTCCGTTCGGCGCCATCGTGTTCGGCCGCCTCGGCGACATGATCGGTCGCAAGTACACCTTCCTGGTGACCATCCTGATCATGGGTATCTCCACGTTCATCGTGGGCCTGCTGCCCAACTATGCGTCGATCGGCATTGCGGCTCCGATCATCCTGATCTGCCTTCGTATTCTCCAGGGCCTCGCGCTCGGCGGCGAATACGGCGGCGCGGCGACCTACGTTGCCGAACACGCTCCGCACGGCAAGCGCGGCGCCTACACCGCATGGATCCAGACCACCGCTACCCTCGGCCTGTTCCTGTCCCTGATGGTGATTCTGGGCACCCGTACCGCCATCGGCGAAGCCGCGTTCGCCGACTGGGGCTGGCGCATCCCGTTCCTGGTCTCCGTGTTCCTGCTGGCAATCTCGGTGTGGATCCGCTTGTCCATGAACGAATCCCCGGCTTTCGCGAAGATGAAGGCTGAAGGCAAGACCTCCAAGGCACCGCTGACCGAGTCCTTCGGCAAGTGGAACAACCTGAAGATCGTTATCCTGGCGCTCGTCGGCTTGACCGCCGGCCAGGCAGTGGTCTGGTACACGGGTCAGTTCTATGCCCTGTTCTTCCTGACGCAGACGCTGAAGGTCGACGGCGCAACGGCCAACCTGCTGATCGCGGCATCGCTGGTGATCGGTACCCCGTTCTTCATCGTGTTCGGTTCCCTGTCCGACAAGATCGGCCGCAAGCCGATCATCCTCGGCGGCTGCCTGATCGCAGCAGCGACCTACTTCCCGATCTTCAACGCGCTGACCCACTACGCCAATCCGCAGCTGGAACAGGCGATCAAGACCGCACCGGTGGTGGTTACTGCAGATCCGGATGACTGCCAATTCCAGTTCAACCCGACCGGCACCAAGAAGTTCACCTCTTCCTGCGATATCGTGAAGGCAAAGCTGGCTGCCGCATCGGTGAACTACACCAATGAACCCGCCCCGCCCGGCACCCCGGCTGTCGTCAAGGTCGGCGACAAGGTGATCGCGTCCTATAACGCGGCCGCGCTGCCGAAGGACGAGGCTGCTGCGAAGGACAAGGCTTTCTCCAAGGAACTGGCTGACGCGATCAAGGCTGCAGGCTATCCGACCAAGGCTGATCCGGCCCAGATGAACAAGGGCATGGTCCTGCTGCTGCTGGTCATCCTGGTGCTCTACGTGACCATGGTCTACGGCCCGATCGCCGCGATGCTGGTGGAGCTGTTCCCGACCCGCATCCGCTACACCTCGATGTCCCTGCCCTACCACATCGGTAACGGCTGGTTCGGCGGCCTGCTGCCGACGACCTCGTTCGCACTCGTTGCTTACAAGGGCGACATCTACTACGGCCTCTGGTACCCGATCATCATCGCGATGATCACCTTCGTGATCGGCCTGCTGTTCGTGAAGGAAACCAAGGATCGCGACATCTACGCGAACGACTAACCGTCTAATCGTCCCAGGCCTACCTTCCGGTAATCCTGGTTTTGAAGCCGCCAGCAACCCTGGCGGCTTTTTTTATGCATTTGAGAAATAACACATCCCGCATCCCTGCCCCGGCGCCTGCGGAACGTTTCCCGCCGTTTGCACATCGAAGCTTTTTGCCAAGGTTTTACGGGGATGAACATGCAAGCAACGTGGATTCTTTCAGCAAATGCCAGCCGCGCAAGATTCTTTGCGCAAGACCAGTCGTCCGACTCCCTCGAGGAAGTCAACGACATGGTGAACGAATCGGCGCGCATGCGCCGGCTCGACGCCGGCGAGACCGACAAGATCGGCCCGACATCGGGCACCAAGAGCATCCATAACACCGGCGGCGCGACGCCGAACAAGCTCTACGAGCCGCCGCAGACGCCCGACGCGCACCAGGCGGAACTGTTTGCGCGCGACATCGCCGCCTTCCTGCTGCAGGCATACCAGGAGGGCCGCTTCCAGCAACTCTCGCTGGTGGTGTCGCCGCAATTCCTCGGCCTGCTCAGAAAGCTGCTGGACCCGCGGCTGGAGTCGGTCGTGAGCCTGGAAATCAACAAGGACTACACCCAGTTCGGCCCCGACCAGCTGCTCGAACAAGTCAAGAGCTACAAGCTCAAGCACTGAGCGGCCGCATGCGGCCCCGGGCGGGCGGGAACCGCGCCCGGGATGCGGCGTCCCGAACTTATGCACATCGCCGGGCGGGCCGGTCCGATGTGCGCGTGAATTGCCAATTCGAAAGGGTGAGCCATGTCTGAGGCGACGGATGCAACACATGCGACAGCAGTAACCGGTACGACACACGCGGCCACCAACGGCGCGTCGACCTCGGTCTGGATGGCGACGGCGACCGTACCCGAGTTTCCGCCACTGGCGGGCGACCTGGTGACGGATGTGTGCGTGGTCGGCGCCGGTATCGCCGGCCTGAGCACCGCCTACCTGCTGGCCAGGGAAGGCCGGGAAGTGGTGCTGATCGATGCGCTCGGCATCGGCGCCGGCGAAACCGGACGTACGACCGCGCATTTCTTCCCGCCGGACGAGTGGTATGTTGACGTCGAGAAGGGATTCGGCGCGGACAAGGCCCGGCTGGTCGCAGAAAGCTTTGCCGCGGCCACGAACCTGGTGGAGTCCATCGTGCGCGACGAGCGCATCGATTGCGAATTCGAGCGCCTGGACGGCTACCTGTACGCGCTGCCGGGCAACGGCTTCAAGGAGCTCGACAAGGAACTCGCGGCGGCCGGCCGCGCCGGCGTCGACGTGCAACCGCTCGACCGCGTCCCCGGCCTGAGCTTCGATACCGGCCCGTGCATCCGTTATGCCCGGCAGGCGCAGTTCCATCCGCTGAAGTACCTGGCCGGGCTTGCACAGGCCTTCGTCGCGCGCGGCGGCAGGATCTACGGCCGCACGCGGGCAATATCCGTCGACGGCGACGACAGCCGGCAGGTCGTCGCCACGCTGAACGGCAGTATAGCGGCGAACGCGGTCGTGGTCGCCACCAACACGCCGTTCAACGACCGCGTCGTGATGCATACCAAGCAGGCCGGTTACCGTTCCTATGTGATCGGGGTGCGCGTGCCGAAAGGCTCGGTGCCGCGCATCCTGCTGTGGGACACCGGCGATCCGTACTATTACATCCGGCTTGAAACGCCCGATCCCGCGGCGGACCACGAGATCCTCGTCGTCGGCGGCGCCGACCACAAGGTCGGCGAGGACACCCATCCGCAGCATCGCTACGATGAAATCGAACAGTGGGTGCGCGAGCGCTTCCCGATGGCGCAGGCGGTGGAATACCGCTGGTCGGGCGAGATCATGGAGCCGTCCGACGGTCCGGCCTACCTCGGGCGCAATCCGATGGACAACAAGAATGTCTACATCATCACCGGCGACTCCGGCAACGGCATGACCCATACCACGATCGGCGCGATCATCGTGACCGACCAGATCATGGGACGCGCCAATCCCTGGCAATCAGTGTACGACCCGTCGCGCAAGGTGAAACACGGCATTTCCGACTTCGTCGTCGAACAGGCCGACACGCTATCGCGCTACGGCGAATGGGTGACCGGCGGTGAAGTCGATTCGGTGCAGGAGATCGCGGCCGGCGAAGGCGCGATCCTGCGCGACGGCACCCGCAAGCTGGCGGTGTACCGGGATGAACAGGGCGGATTGCACGCGGTCTCGGCGAAATGCACCCATCTCGGATGCGTGGTCCACTGGAATTCCGCGGAACGATCCTGGGATTGCCCCTGCCATGGCTCCCGCTTCGATACCGAGGGCGAGGTGCTGCACGGACCGGCCGCCACGGCACTGGCGGTCGTCGGCC
>Ga0196971_1000758_pt1 | contig 19464 bp, 19 predicted proteins | sample S1v_1013CmetaG_FD_148660 | JGI IMG/M metagenome (GOLD analysis project Ga0196971, IMG submission 148660) | Soil microbial communities from Anza Borrego desert, Southern California, United States - S1+v_10-13C | ecosystem: Environmental > Terrestrial > Soil > Desert | place: USA: California... | reverse complement strand
CTGGGCGTTACCTCTCGTGCCATCGTTTATGACGCCAGCAAACCCGAGACGGAGAACGCTGTTTACGATTACCTGGACAAGCATTACGGCAAGCTGGATATCCTGGTGAATAACGCCGGCGTTGCCATTGAGCAGCTCATGGGCGGCAACAACAGCAGCACCCTGCCTGCGGACATCCTGCAGCAGACCTTCCAGACTAACCTGTTTTCAGTCGTTTCATTGACGCAGAAACTGCTGCCCCTGGTGAAGAAAGCGCCAGCCGGCCGCATCGTGAATCTTTCCAGCATCCTGGGTTCGCTCACGCTGCACAGCATGCCCAATTCACCCATCGAACCCGCCAAGGCCTTCGCCTACAACGCATCGAAGACGGCGCTCAATGCCTACACCGTGCACTTGGCACATGAACTCAAGGACACCCCGATCAAGGTGAATTCCGCGCATCCGGGCTGGGTAAAGACGGAACTAGGCGGACCGCACGCGCCTATGGAAATCGCTGACAGCTACAAGACCAGCGTGTATCTGGCGACGCTGGATACTAATGGCCCGAGCGGCGGATTCTTCCATGAAAAGGAAGCACTGCCCTGGTAATGCATAGGTTCCGCACAAATACATGACGCCACCGTTTCTGCTGGTGCGCATTCTTCACAAATTTTAGGACTACAAAATGTACAGCTACATTGTTAAGACAAAAATCCGACAGACCTTCGAGGACGTCAATAACCATCGCTGGAATGAAGCGATGGCAGCCGTCGCGCCGCATGTTCACCACCGCGTTTCGGGCGCCCATGCTTTAGGTGGCAAGCGCCACAGCAAGGAAGCCCTGCGTGGCTGGTTTGAGCGCCTGGGCCGAGTCTTCCCCACTTTGCGCATCAAGGTCAACAACATCTGGGTGAAAGGCTGGCCTTGGCACACCAACGTGTTTGTCCAGTGGGATGCCAGTGCCACGCTACTCGATGGCACAGCACCCTATACCAATCGCGGTCTGCACCTGTTCACTCTGCGCTGGGGCAAAGTCCATGCACTCGAGGAATTTTTTGATTCGCAAGAAGCGGTCCGTGCTCTTTCCGCCCAAGCAGCAGCTGGCATCAAGGAAGCTGCCGCCGAACCAATTGCCAGCTAGCACCTCAAGGGGAATTCGAATGCAAGACATAAGCAAGTTGGGCGAAGTTTTGAATCTAGAGCTCGACCACAAAAGAACATTGCGTTATCTCAAAGCCGGCAGCGGCGAGCCTTTGCTTTTGCTGCATACGATCCGGACACAGCTGGATTACTTTCAAGATGTCATCCCGGCTCTCTCGAAACACTTCACGGTATACGCCGTAGATCTGCCCGGGCACGGTTACTCAACCATAGACAAGAGCGCGGATTATGACGAGCCGTATTTCCGCAGTGCTGTGGTGTCATTCATCGAGAAACTAGAACTCAGGAATGTCACGATTGCCGGTGAATCCATTGGTGCAGTGATAGCCCTGACGGTGGCGAGCCAAATGCCCGAGCGGATCATCGCGGTGATTGCGTCCAACACCTATGACTACGACAAGCGCTACGGGGATGGCGTACGCAGAGGTAATTTCCTGGCCAATTTCATTATCGGCAATTTTGCCGTACCGGTGCATGGCGCCATCTTCGCGGCGATGGAGAATAAATTATTGCTGGGATTGATCATGCGTGGCGGCCTGAAAGCAAAAAGCCGGATGCCGGATGAGCTGCTAACGGAAATCAACAATGCCGGCAAGCGAAAGGGGTTCAGGTATGTAGAGCGCAGCACTTTCGCAGGCTGGCGCAGCTGGGCTAGAGCAAGGGAAAGGTACGCCGCTGTGAAAGCACCTGTCACTCTGGTATACGGAGATCACGACTGGTCCACGCCGGCAGAAAGAGCACGCACAGCCGAAGCCCTGAAAGTCCAGCCGCTCATATTGGAAAACACCGGTCACTTTGCGTATGTCGACAGGCCGGAAAAGCTGGTTGAAATCGTCCTGGGCACCAAGTCATCGAGGTAGCGTGAGCATGGGGTTTAAGCTTCCCGCAAGGTATGGCAATGCAATCTTCGCGTTGCTGATGTCCTTCATCACCAGCCTCATCGTATCCGGAATAATTTCAATGATTCACCACGTCACACTTGCTGCGTGGCTGAAGTCATTCCTGATCGCATGGCCCATGGTGTTCGTATCCATCATCACCATTGCGCCAAGGGTCGCGCGGTTTGTGGAAGGCCTGGTGACCAGGTCCTAACGTTGCGGTCTGGTCGTGCTGTTGCCGGAGGACGGATCGCCATCCTGATGCGGCAAACCTTCTGCCGGGATATCCGGCGGGACAATCACGCTATCCTTTTCCGTCGGCATGGGCGCCGGCACGGTAACGCTTTCTGAATCTGCATCGCAGGGTGGTTTTTCGGTAGATGCCAAGTTATCGCATGGCGATTCAACCGGATCATCCTTGATGCGCTCGGGCTCTGCCATGGCGCTAACTGGCGCCATGAATAACAAGATTGCCATGATCATTTTACGCATGACTTGCTCCTTTCAATATTCCGATCGCGCTCACAGGCCGAACGGATAGGTTTCCGGCACGCCCGGACGCTGAGCCGTGGGTAGCGGCGTCACTGCAGTGGTCTCATCAAACCAGACATAGGCGTCGAACTGCTCGGCCAGTGAGGCTTCCGCGTAGTGGCTTTGCAGCTCAGACTCGGGGCGGTAGATGACGCCGATAAAACGCTCCAGGCGTGGCTCACGCAAACGGCTGCGCAACATCTCGTGCTGCCCTTCCCTCAAATCAAGTAGAAAGCGCGAGATATCGGCCTGGTGTGCAGCGAATTCATAGCTATCTTCACGCGAAGGCCGCACGCGCTTGATCTCCATCTCGCCATCCCAATCGGATGCAGCGGCAACGGTGCCGGTGTGCGTGCCGAATCCGATCAGGGCCGCGCTGTCGCCGAAGCGTTCGCGCACCAGCTGGCCGATATTGAGTTCATCGCGCATGGTGCCCATCTCGGTGGCGGCGGCATTGCCGATGTGCGAGTTGTGCGCCCACACCAAGGCCTTGGCGTCTGGGCCGTGGGCATCCAGCAGGTTGACCAGCGTGTCGAACATGTGGGTATCGCGCAGGTTCCAGCTTTGCGCCGAGCCGTAATACATCACGCGGTAATAGCGCTCCGCTGCCGCGATGAGGCGCGCATTCTGTGCAGCGTCGAGAAACTGCGTGCCGTCGGCCTGCGCATATTCCAGCTGTTTCTCCAGAAGCTCACGCAGTTGCGCAATGACGACTTCTTCACATTGCTCGTATTGGCCATTGAGCACAACCCGCCCATAGACGGCCGGATCTTTCTGCCACGGCGTGAGACAGCCGTACCGCTCGCGCGCAATGCGTGCGGCATCGGGGTCTACGCTGTCCAGATAGCCGAGCACGGCGGAGATGGCGCCAGAGAGGTTATACATATCGAGCCCGTAGAAACCCGCACGGCGCTCTGCTGGCAGGCTTTCGTTGTGCTCGCGCAGCCATTCGGTGAATGCCTCGACTTCGGTGTTGCGCCACATCCAGGTGGGGAAGCGGCGGAATGGCGGCTGCGAGCCCGGCACTGCGGGTCTATGGCGTACGTAGCGATCTATCATCGCGGCATCAGGCCAATCGGCCTCCACCGCTACGATGTTGAAGCCATGCTTTTCAATGAGCCGCCGGGTGATCAGCGCACGTGCACGGTAGAACTCGGCGGTGCCGTGGCTGGCTTCTCCCAGCAGCACCACCTTGCAATCCGCGAAACGGTCGAAGAGGTGCGCGAAATGCGGATTGTCGAATTCCGGCAGCGGCTCGGCGGCCTCCCTGATCAGGCCGGCCAGTGTGGATTTCTGCTGTGTCCGGTTGGCCGCAGGTCTGGGCATGCGACCCTCGCCGTCCTGTGGCTCGGCCCAGCCGTGCTTGCCAATCAAGGGCACGAATCTCACTCCGCCCAGGGATTCCTCAACAAAGTCGTTTTTGCCCTTGCGCGTGACCTTCAACAGCTCCTGCGAGCGGGAATTCTCGCCTATGGGCATGATGAGCCTGCCGCCGATGGCGAGCTGCTGTCGCCAGGGCTCAGGTATGTCGGGTCCGCCCGCTGCCGCGAGAATGACATCGAACGGCGCCGCATCCGGCCAACCCAGCGTGCCGTCGCCGGCACGGACTTCGACATTGTTATAGCCCAGCTTCGCCAGCCTTTGCCTGGCCGATTCCGCCAGGCTCTCATGCCGTTCGATGGTATGAATTTTGTCCGTCATACCGGCCAGAATCGCCGCCGCATAGCCGCTGCCGGTACCGATTTCCAGCACGCGGTCGTGTGGCTTGATCTCGGCTTCGGCAATCATCAGCGCGACGATGAAGGGCTGCGAGATGGTCTGGTCTTCCTCAATCGGCAGCGGCACGTCGTCGTAGGCGAATTCCTGCAGGTACTCGGGGATGAACATCTCGCGCGGCGTGCTGGACATGACGTGCAGCAGCCGCTCATCGCGAATGCCGCGATGGACAATCTGCCTCTCAACCATGAGGCGACGACGTTCGGCCAAGTCCTGCATAAGTGTTCATGCAAGCAGAAACCGGAGCGGGAATCTGTGGCCTGCGCCACTGTGGCAATTCCTTGCTATAAAAAGATTGCTGGCTTTAATTCAAAACTGCCCGTATAGTGCCGCATCCCTGCACGAACCAATCTGCGCAGCGGCCTCTAGAATTACTTCCCGATATATCTCGTCTGTCTCGATTGGTACTGCTTCAAAGCCCACATGGGCGCAGTTGGCCGACATAACTCCAACTGGAGCAAAACTTTGTCTATTGAAACAAGCACGACCCCCGGCTTTAACGAGCTCGGGCTGATTGAACCACTGCTGCGCGCAATTAACGACGCCGGCTATACCACCCCTACCCCGATCCAGCTCAAAGCCATCCCGCAGGTATTGAACGGCGGCGATCTTCTGGCTGGTGCGCAAACCGGCACCGGCAAGACTGCCGGATTTACGCTACCGATTCTGCAGCTCTTGAGCCAGAAGAAGCCAAGCGGCTCCACTGTTGGCCGTCCGCGCTGCCTGATCCTGACGCCGACGCGTGAACTCGCTGCTCAGGTTGAAGAATCGGTCAAAACCTATGGCAAACATCTGCCACTGAATTCGTATGTGATTTTCGGCGGGGTGAATATCAACCCCCAGACCACGCGCCTCAAGAAGCCGCTGGATATTCTGGTGGCAACGCCGGGCCGCCTGCTGGACCACGTGGGTCAGAAGACGATTGATCTTTCCGGCGTCGAAATCCTGGTGCTGGACGAAGCCGACCGCATGCTGGACATGGGTTTCATCCGCGATATCAAGAAAATCCTGGCGCTGCTGCCCAAGCAACGACAGAACCTGCTGTTCTCCGCCACTTTCTCCGATGAGATTAAGGCGCTGGCGGACGGCCTGCTGCACAACCCGGGATTCGTGGAAGTGGCACGCCGCAATACGGCATCCGAGCTCGTCGAGCAGACGGTCCATCTCGTGGGCCAAAAGCAAAAGCGTGACCTCATGAGCCACCTGATCCAGATGCATGACTGGCAGCAGGTACTGATTTTCACGCGCACCAAACATGGCGCGAACCGCCTGGCTGAAAAGCTCGGCAAGGACGGCATCACCGCCGCCGCAATCCACGGCAACAAGAGCCAAGGCGCGCGCACCAAGGCGCTGGATGATTTCAAGAAAGGCTCCGTCCGTGCGCTGGTCGCAACCGACATCGCCGCCCGTGGCTTGGACATCGACCAGCTGCCGCAGGTGGTGAATTTCGAATTGCCCAATGTGCCAGAAGATTACGTGCACCGTATCGGCCGTACTGGCCGCGCAGGCTCAACCGGCGCTGCGATTTCGTTGGTAGACAATGAAGAACTCAAGCTGCTCAAGGATATCGAGCGCCTGATCAAGCGCGAACTGCCCAAGGTCGCGGTGGAAGGCTTCGTGCCCAACGCCAACCCTGAGCCAGAAGCGCCGCGTCCTCCGCGCCAGCAACAACAGCGCAGACCACAAGCTGCGAAGCAGCCGTCCGACAGACCGCAGGGTCAGAGAGAGCGTCAGCCGCAAGGCCAGCGCCAGGCTCAAGGTCAACGCCAGAAGCAGACGCAAGGCGAAGGCCAGCGCCAGAATCCAGCGCGTGCTGACGCTAACGGTCAAAAGGCCAACGGCCAGCGAAAGAATGCGAACGGCCAGCCGCAAAGAAACGGTCAGCCTGCCAATGGTCAGCGCAGGATTCCGCAACGTGCCAACACCGGCAAACCAGGCAACCGCACAAGCCCAAGGTCCAGCGACGATAAAAACCTCTCCGAAGCTGCGCGTCATCAGGCACAGCCGCAGGATTCGTTCATCACTCGCAGCCTGGGCACGCTGGGCAGGATCGCTCGCGGCAGCTGGGGCAAGTAAGGCTTGACGCCAACTTGTGCTAAACGACACAGCTTGTTACTGCACATATCCAAGCCTCCGCAAGGAGGCTTTTTCATGCCCATCTGTTACTATCAAGACATGAAAATTTGGGTCGACGCCGACGCCTGCCCTGTCGTCATCAAGGAAATCCTGTTCCGCGCGGCAGAACGCACCAAAACCGAAACAATCCTGGTCGCCAACAAGCTGCTGCGCGTGCCGCCTTCGCCTTACATCCGAGCCGTGCAGGTACCGGGCGGCTTTGACGTAGCGGATAACGAGATTGTGCAAAAGCTCGAACCGGGCGATCTCGTGATCACGGCAGACATCCCCTTGGCGGCGCAGGTCATCGAAAAACACGGCCACGCGCTGAATCCGCGCGGTGAGATGTACACCACGCACAACATCAAGGAACGGCTCGCCATGCGCAACTTCATGGAAGAGCTGCGCAGCAGCGGCGTAGAGCTGGGCGGACCGAACAGCCTGAACAACAGCGACCGGCAGGCATTTGCTGCCGAGCTGGATAAATTTCTGGCAAGCCACATACGTCACAATCGGTAAATAAGCGTCGTACATTAATATCGCTTCGTTCAAACTCAACAATTCGAAATGGCCGAGCCTTTAGTTGCCAAATATGGCTTAAGCGTTGTGCATAGCATCGCGGATGCTATTGCAGAGGTACATCCTCATTTCAGACGCGACGAATTTATCGCCGACTGCAGCGATGGATTTGAGGCGCTTGCTCTCATGGACCGCGGCAGGAAGATCGCCCGCACAATGAGAAATCACCTGCCGGACGATTATGCCGTCGCTATTGAAATACTGATGAGATCGTTGCCCGGGACCCGCATCGATTGCTCCAACATGTCCTCTTTCGTATTCCTGCCGCATGTGTATTTCGTGGCCGACTACGGACTAGGGCATTTCGAGGCATCAATGAATGCGCAATATGAACTGACGCAGCGGTTCACAGCGGAATTCAGCATCCGCAATTACCTGGAGAAATGCCCAGCCGAGACCCTGGCAAAGCTGGAAACCTGGGTAAACGATCCCAATCCGCATGTTCGACGGCTGGTGTCCGAAGGCACCCGGCCCAGATTGCCTTGGGCTAAACGTTTGCCTCAATTCCAGAAGGACCCAAGGCCTGTGCTCAGATTGCTGGAGCAGCTCAAGGACGACGAATCGCTTTATGTACGACGTTCTGTTGCCAATAACCTCAACGATATCTGGAAGGATAATCCTGAGGTTGTGATTGAGGTGGCACGCGAATGGCTGAAAGATGCGCCAAAGCCGCGCAAGCAGCTTGTTCTCCACGCGTTGCGTTCCGCTATTAAGCAGGGCCATGCGGAAGTGCTTGAGCTTATCGGTTACAGGCGCGCACCCAAGGTGGCAATCATGGACATTCAATTGCCTGATGTTGTACGCATAGGGCAATCGGCGACTATCAGTTTTGTTGTAGAGAACCAGAATTCGCAAGCGGCCAATCTGCTCATCGATATCCAGATGGGGTTTGTTAAAGCCAACGGCACGGTGCGCAACAAGGTATTCAAGCTGTCTTCCATGCAGCTCGCACCCGGGCAATCCCGAGCCTGCAGCCTCACTTTGAAACTGCATCAAATGACCACTCGCACCCACTATGCCGGCACGCACCCAGTGGCCGCGCTCATCAATGGCACGCTGTATCCGTTGGGGAGCTTTGAGGTTTTGGCTTAACTAGCCTGTACACGCGCTACCGCGCAGAAGCCGCTAATCCTTACTTGTATCTTGTGAAATCCGTCAGCTTTGAAAGGAATTCACAATGGAACTGGAAGGCTCCTGCCAATGCGGCGCTGTGCAATTCAAACTCAACAGCCCCACGCCTTATCCCTATCAGCGTTGTTACTGCTCGATCTGCCGCAAGACGCAGGGCGGTGGCGGCTATGCAACCAATATCGGCGGCGACGCCAAAAGCATCCAGGTTGAAGGTCTGGAACACATCACGATTTATCATGCCAGGGTCCGCAATCCCGGTCAGGAAGATACGGTCAGCACGGCAGAACGCTGTTTCTGCAAGCATTGCGGCAGCGCTCTGTGGCTATACAGCCCGGAGTGGCCCGACCTCATCCATCCATTCGCCTCGGCCATCGACACGCCATTGCCTATCCCGCCGGAGATCACTCACATGATGGTGGGCTCCAGAGCATCATGGGTGGAAATTGAAGAGATGCCTGGCGATAAGGTGTTTGACGAATATCCTGAGGAATCGCTATCCGGCTGGCATGAACGTCTGAACCTGACGAAATAGCAGAAGATTTGCACGTATGTTTCAAGGCAAACAGAGCTGTAATGCGCCTTGCCCTACCATGTTCAGTCCAGCCCATATCGGCGTTTGGAACATCAAAAAGGAATCTGAAACATGCATGTGACCTATGACCAGGCAGAGAAGATTATTGACGCAGCTATCGCCAAAGCCACCGAGATTGGCGTGCCATTCTGTGTGGCCGTGCTGGACTCCGGTGCAAATTTGAAGGCATTCCGGCGTATGGATGATGCCTGGGTCGGCAGTATTGATGTTGCCATCAAGAAAGCGAAAACCTCCTGCTATTTCGCGATGCCATCAGGCGAGCTCGGCAAACTCTCGCAGCCGGGTGGATCACTCTTCAGCATAGAACATTCCAATGAAGGCATGATCACCTTCCCTGGCGGATTGCCCATCGTGGATGACGAAGGTGTGCTGGTGGGCGCCATTGGAGTGAGCGGCGGTACCGTCGAGGATGACCACAAGGTTGCGCAGGCCGGCGTGAAGGTGGCGGGCATTTGCGACTTGCCCAAGCACCCCTGGCGTACCTGAGTCTCTCGCGCACGAAGCTGCTTCCGGTTCTCCTGCTAGCCGGCTGTCTTCTCGCGGCCTGCAAGCAGGTGCCGGAAGGCATCACTGTTGTCGATCACGTTGACCCGGACAAGTACATCGGAAAATGGTACGAGATTGCCCGGCTCGACCATTCCTTCGAGCGCGGACTGGAAAATGTCACAGCGACCTACAGCCTGCGCGAAGACGGCGGCATCAAGGTAATCAACCGCGGCTACAACCCGGAGAAAAGGGAATGGGAAGAAGCCGAAGGCAAGGCCTATTTCACCGAACCAGCGAATGCCGATGGCACCTACCCGGGCAAGCTCAAGGTGTCGTTCTTCGGGCCGTTCTACGGTGCCTACAACATCATTGCGCTCGATAAACCCGGCTATAACTACGTGATGCTGACCGGGCCTGATCGCTCGTATTTCTGGATTTTGTCGCGCACTCCACAACTCGCCGAGTCGATAAAATCGAAGCTGATAGCCCAGGCTAAATCTTTGGGTTTCGAGACCGACAGATTCATCTACGTCGCGCAGTGACCCCATCAGAATGTACGCCACAACACGGAAGTCGCGCCGCGCTGCGCCTATATTTTGGCCATGGAGCACAGTTCACCATCTGACCCCAACCTCCAGACGTGTATAGATCTCACCACACGTTGCCATCAGACTTGCCTGCAGACTGCCCTCAACCATTGCCTGGAAAAAGGCGAGCAATTCGTTGAACCGGAGCATTTCCGGCTCATGATCAATTGCGCTGAAATCTGCCAGGCTTGCACCAACTTCCTGTTGGGCGGTTCGACATTCACTGAAGAGATTTGCACGGTTTGTGCGGACATCTGCGAAGCCTGTGCGCTGAGCTGCGAAATGATAGGCGACATGGAAGACTGCGTGCGCATCTGCCGCGAGTGCTCGGTCAGCTGCCGCGACATCGCTCAGGCAGCCAACGCCTAGCATCGCCTTCTGGCTGAAAATCAGCCAGAAGCATTTCACATGGATAGACTTAGTTGAGTACGACCCTGCCGTGCGCACTGGGCTCGGCTGACGGCGCATTGCCAACCACCAGCGCCTTTGCCAGCTTGAATAGCTGCAGCATCTTGTTGGCTTCCGCGTCCCAGTATTCAGCCGCGTGCACGACGACCTTGATCAGGCAGATATGCGGGTCATCCTCGCCTTCCGGGAACCACGCGCCGATCATCGGCGACCACATCTTGCGAATCAGCGCCCTATCCTTGACCTCTTCCGCCTGGCCACTGACAGAGACATAGAGATTCTCGTCATGACGCACGAAGCTGACATTAACTTCGGGGTTGAGCGAAATGTTGTGGGCGATGTGGGATTGATCAGAGGCAAAAAACCACAACACGCCTTCCTGATCGATCTGCTGATTAGTCATGGGATGGCTGATGAGATGGCCATACTCATCGCGCGTGGTGAACATGCCGATGTGGGCACGCTCGATCTTGGGCCAGATAACGGAAGGGCTTTCCTGGGTGGCATGGGGGCTCATGAGTTGTCTCCTGTTTCACTTCAAAATGAGATGTCCAGCCCTTCCGGTCGAGGGTTAGGCTGCGATTCGTACCTTATTGCGCACACGCTTGCTGCCAGCCAGACCGGCAAGACCCAGCAGCATCATTGCAACTGTTTCCGGCTCAGGCACGGGGGCTGCCAAGTGGGCGCTGCTGCTGGCAAGGGTCAGGTTCTTGACACCGGCAACATCCACATACAGCGCATCGGTGGTGATGAAGCAATCGAATGCCGTGCAGGTGGATACCTGACGGTTGGCAATCACCTCGATACCAAACACGCTCAGCAGCGTCTGGTTGGGCGCACCGGTGATTTCGATACTGTTCAGACCGCTCAGCAAGCCGTAACCGGTCAGGCCGACGATGGAGGAATTACCGATAGCCGAGAAGCTGCCGGCGTCGCCGGTGACAGTGGAGCTGGATGAAATCAGGTCAAAAGAAAGACCGGCAAGCTGGGCCACATCGAAATCGACGTCAGCGATGGAGGATGAGGCGGTGGCTGTCTTGAAGCCGCTGCTACCGTCCACATTGCTGGAAGACTGTGCGTTCAGCAGACCGGTATTAAGCCTGACCAGGCTGTCGTTCAGATTGATTGAGCTGATGGACTGTGTATCTGTGCCATTACCTATAACTGAGGCATAAGGCGCAGGGCCGATTAGCGGGTTATCGAAGACGGTCGCCTGGATGACATACGCGCTGGCATCTCCTTCAGTGACTGTTGCATTGGCGGGTGCAGCCGCGAAAATACCAACGGCCAAAAAGGCGCTGGCGAGGGCATTCAGGATGTTGCTTTTATTCTTCATCGAAAAATACTCCATAAAATTGAAAAAGGCTGAGTTGCATGAACGGAATTGCTCCGACTCCGAATCTACTCAGCCGCATCCGTAATACTTTGTGCGTTTGCCCACGCTTACACGCGATTCTTTACACAAAAGATGAATTCCGTTCACATTTCAAATTTATGTGCCTGTGACAATGGTCCGCACATGTCGGACCATTTTCGGTGCGTCAACCTACTCTGTAAGGATTCAGGAAATCTGAAGGTGCTGCGTGGAAAGAGAATGATGGTTAGAGCTTGCGATGAATTGCATGCAGCCGGCATGCAGAATGAAACGGAAGGGCTAGCTGCCCGGCCCTTCCGTAAGTTCAAGTCAAGCGGCGTGCATGACCTTGCTGCGTAGACGCTTGCTGCCGACCAGACCGGCCAGACCCAGCATCATCAGTGCGGCGGTTTCAGGCTCTGGCACGGGTGCGGCCAAATGAGCCGTGCTGCTGGCGATTGTCAGGTTTTTCTTGCCCCACACATCCACGTACAAGGCGTCAGTGGTGATGAAGCAATCGGTAGCCGTGCAGCTGGAAGTCTGGCGATTAGCGATGACCTCGATACCGAACAGGTTGAACAGCGTCTGGTTGGCCGCGCCCGTAATCACGACATTGTTAAGACCGGACAACAGGCCAAACCCTGCCAGGTTGACGATGGAGGAACTTCCGATGGCAGAGAAGCTGCCGGCATCGCCAGTCACTGTGGAGTTGGACGAAATCAGGTCGAAGGACAGGCCCAGCGCGTGTGCCAGGTTGAGCTCAACATCGGCAATGGAAGCGGAAGCCGTGGCAGTTTTTGAACCGGGGGTGCCATCCACATTGCTGAATGCGCTGGTGTTCAGCAGGCCAGTGCTTAGGATCGAGCCGACATTCACGCTGAGGATTGAATCGGAATCAGCGCCATTGCCGCTCACGGATGAGTACGGTACGGGGCCGATGAAAGGATCATCGTGAAAAGCGGCCTGGACGACAAAAGCGCTGGCATCACCTTCGGTCACCAGTGCATGGGCAGGAGAAGCGGCGAGCAGCCCAAAGACGAGGATGGAACTGTACACGCCATAGAGCAGTTTCTTAATGTTGTTCATTGAAATGACTCCCATCAAAGAATTGAAGAGGAAAGCAAGGATGTACGTCGGGGACGGAGAATCCCCGATTCAATGTACCCAAACTCAGCCATAAAATATGTTCGCTGCCTAACTCATGCCCATCTTTATATTGCACTTCTTTATCGCACCCTGAAGATGGCTTCGGTGTCCCGCCAAACAGGTAAACTAGGGAAAAGAGGAGAATGAAGATGCCATTGGAAACCTGGGAACTGCTGAGCTACGTCGTGACGGTGTTCGGCCTGCCGCTCGCCATCGCCACTTTCATCTGGGAACAGCGTAAGGAGCGCGAAAATGAGGAAGAAGAGGTGTACCAGATGCTGTCCGATGCCTACACCGATTTTCTCAAGCTGGTAATCGACAATCCCGACCTCAAGCTGCGCTCGCAATGCCATATCGACAGCCTGAGCGAAGAACAGCAGGAACGCATGTATGTGCTGTTCGAGATTCTTATTTCATTGTTCGAACGCGCTTACCTGCTGGCCTACGAAGAGAACATGAGCGGCAAGCAGCTGCGCCGCTGGCGGTCATGGGAGGATTACATGGGCGAATGGTGCGAGCGCGCCGATTTCCGCAAACTGCTGCCGCGGTTGTTGCACGGCGAAGACCCGGATTTCTCGGCCTATATTCTCAAAATGGCCGAGGAACGCACGATTATTGAATCCGGTCGATGAAGCATGGCAAGGGTAAAGGCTCCGAGAATAGAAAACCTTGTCCGAAATCGCAGCCGGCATCGAGCAGCACATCCTTTTGTTCCTCAGTTTCTATGCCCTCCGCCACCACCTTGAGATCCAGCTCGTGCGCCATGGCAATGATGGATCTGGCGATGGCGCTGCTGCTGGGATTGACATCAATATCCTGAATGAAGGATTGGTCGATCTTGAGGTAATCGATGTCGAATTCCTTAAGATAGGCCATGGATGAATAACCTGTGCCGAAATCATCGATCGCCACCTGGATGCCGGCATCGCGGTATTGCAGCAAGGTCTCTATGACCTTCGGGGTGGCGTTCACCAGCATGCCCTCGGTGATTTCCACCGAGATCGAGTTCCGCTGCAGCCCTAAGCTTTTCAGATGTTCGGGCCAGTTGAGTTCGCTGCCGGAAGCCTGGAACTGGATCGCCGAGCGGTTCACGCTGATCTCGAAACCAGAGCCGAATCGCTTGCTGAGCTCAAGCGATGCCGATGCGGCTTCCCGAAAAACCCAATCGCCTACCTGATTGATGATGCCAGACTCTTCGGCCAGCGGAATGAATTTGTGGCGCTCCACGTCACCCATGTCCGGGTGGTTCCAGCGCAGTAGCGCCTCAGCCTTGGCTACCCTGCCCGTGGCTAGTTCGACGATAGGCTGGTAGACCACCTGGAATTCCTTGTGATCGAGTGCCTCACGCAATTCCCCTATCAGTTTGAGCCGTGCGAAGGCTTCGTCCTGCATGGCCCGAGTGAAGAAGCTGAACTGGTTGCGGCCTGATTTTTTGGCGTTGTACATGGCCTGGTCTGCATTGCGTATCAATGCCTCGGCATCGTCGGCATCCGTGGGATACAACGTGATGCCAATGCTGGCGGAGATATTGGCCTCCTCCCCTTCCAGCGAGAAGCTGGAGGTCAGCGCTTCCAGCAGCTTGTTCGAAATTTCCTCCACATGCAGCTGCCCCTGGAAATCGGTCAGGATCACGGTGAACTCATCACCGCCCAACCGCGCCACCGTATCGGATGCCCTCACACAGCCCTTGATGCGTCGTGCAGCCTCAATCAGTAGCAAGTCGCCAGTATCGTGGCCCCACTGGTCATTAACCTCCTTGAAACGGTCGAGGTCGATAAACAGCAATGCGACACAATGGCCGAACCGATCCGCCTTCTTCATCTCCTGTTCAAGCCGATCACGGAACAGCCGACGGTTGGGGAGATCAGTCAGGTTATCGAAATTGGCTTCATGCCAGATCTTCTGTTCGATGGACTTGCTTTCGGAAATATCCGTGACAGTACCCACCATGCGAACCGGCACACCTCTATCGTCATGTTCAACCACAGCACCGCGCGCCAGTACCCATGTCCATCCTCCAGCACCATCGGGCACCCGGTATTCGCACGAATAATTCTTGGTTTTTCCCTCCAGATGGTGTTCCACTCGGTCTTGCACATGCTGCAAGTCATCCGGGTGAATCATCTGCTGCCATTCTTCCCCACGGATGACGGGCCGCTCTTCCCCGTAGCCCAGCTTCTGCGCCCATGGGTATGGGTAGTAGATATCGTTCGTGAGCAGGTTCCAGTCCCAGACGCCGTCACCGGAAGCTTCCATTGCCAGCTTCCAGCCCTCGTCATGACGTCGCATGTCATCCTGGATGCGCTTGGTCTCCGTAATATCCACGCCTTGGCCGCAGATGCCGGTAACCCTGCCCTCCTTATCGCGGATGGGTTCGTACACTAGGTCCATGTAACGCTGTTCCAATGCACCATCGCTGTTGCGCCGCAACAGTATGGGTACGCCGTGATTTACATAGCGCTGACCGGTTGAAAATACCGAGTCATGCAGTTCGAAAAAGCCTTGCGATGCGACTTCAGGGAAGGTTTCCCGCAGGCTTTTCCCGGTGATATCCCTGCGGCCCACCAGGGTATAGAAAGCTTCATTGGCCTGTTCCAGGATGTGATCAGGCCCGTGTGTGAAATAGACAAAACCCGGTGAACGGTCGAACAAATGACGAAGACGGTCACGCTCTTCGCTAAGTGCCTTGTTCAATTCCTGTACCGCCTGGGTTCGTCCAAACACATTTGCTTCCAGGCTGTCGAGTTCGCCCTTGTTCTTGAATACCGCTAACTGATTGCGGATTTTTACAAGATCGCTGACATCTATCGTCGTGTGGCAGATACAGACCAGCTCATCATGCTCGCCATAAATGGGCGTGTTGACAGCGCTCCAGTACCGCTCTTCATAGAAAGGAACTCCACGTTCAGGGTAAACCTTGATCGGATAACGCTGGATAGCCAGCGTATCGGCCTTGCGCGACTCCATCGCCCGTTCAAGAGAATTCCGTAGCGCATCCAGACCGGTATCGTCCTGGTCATCCGGATTGGCCTGAAACACATCGAACACATTGAATCCGACCAACTGCTCCCGCTTTCGGCCGGAGGTTTTGAGAAATGCTTCATTGACATCAAGAATCACCAGCTCTGGCGATAACAGGTAACTACCAATAGAACAGGTATCAAATACAGCCTTGTAAATGCTGAGTGGGACCATCATGGCGCCTAATGAAAACTGCCGCCCTGAAGTTATTGAATATTATTTGATTAATATACTCAGGGCCTGCAATTAGGGTCTGTGCGCGGCACAACCGATGAAGGAATATGCTTTTTGGAGCCAGCATTCAGGCGTGATATCTATGGAGCGCGCACCTTGTAACCCGCCTTGCGCAGGCGGGCCAGAATGCCGCCCTCGCCTGCCAGATGGGCAGCACCCACGGCAACAAAAAGCCGCGTGGCATTGGCTTTTTGCGCAACGTGTTCGGCCATGCGCTGATTGCGCTCATCGAGCAATTTGGTGCGCATCTTCTGCCATAACTCGCCCGGTAAACCGCTGGCCGTTGCCTGCTCGTCCACCTGCGCGATGATCGCGGCATCGCCCTTGAGGTAGGCATTCATGAGATCGTCAAAGTCTCGCTGCTTGTCTTCCTCGCTGCGTTTAAGCACGGAGCGCAGTATGGTCAGCTGTTCTCCCTTGCTCAGGCTGTCGAGCAGAGTGAAGTGCGCGCGCGCATCTTCCAGGCCAGCGACTTCCTTGTCCAGCTCCTGTGCCTTGGCATACAGCCGTATATCCTGCGTGTAGGGTCCGAGCCCCGTGGGCAGATCGAACATCATGGCCAGCAGCCAGGGCTTCAGGCGCATCACTACGTCATCCTGCATCGCGTGCATTTCAGCCAATTGCTTGACCTTGTCCCATTCCTGCTCGGTCAACAACTCGGGCAGGCTATGGCCGGGCAGGAAATACAGCGAGGGATCGGAAGGCGGCAGAGTCTCCATGATGAAAACTTCACTCTCTTCCAGCGCCTTGATGATCGCAGGTGAAAAATCAGTGACGCGCGTATCGTCCACGTGGATGGTGCCGAACACATGGCTCACTGTGCCATTGGGCGCTTCAACCTTCCACAACAAGCCGGTTTCCGCCGCCTGGACCAGTGAAGCAAGGCCCAGCAGCAAGGCGTAAAAAAAGCCTCGCAGGAGGCTTTTGGCATTGAATGCGTCCATGGCAATCCTTATCTCACGCGGAATGCTTTTTCGACACTGGCTCAGCCTTTCTGGTTCGGGCTGAGTTTCTTAACGCGTTGTTTTGTGCATTGCGAGCAGCAACAACGGGTTTCACCGGCAAGGGCTGCCAGGCTGGCACCAAGTGCTTTTTGCCATTACCGATCAGGTCTTCGCGACCCATCTTCTTCAGCGCTTCGCGCAGCATGGGCCAGTTGTTGGGGTCGTGGTAGCGGATGAATGCCTTATGCAGCTTGCGCACGCCGCCTGCCTTGGGGATGGGCACGGCCTCGCTATCCGGCGTAACCTTGCGCAACGGATTCTTGCCCGAGTGATACATGGCAGTTGCCATTGCCATCGGAGTGGGCGTGAAGGTCTGCACCTGATCCAGCTTGAAGTCGTATTTCTTGAGCCACAGAGCGAGATTCAGCATGTCCTCGTCGGTGGTGCCGGGATGCGCCGCAATGAAGTACGGAATCAGGTACTGTTCCTTGCCTGCTTCTTTGCTGAAACGCTCAAACATTTCCTTGAACTTGTCATAGGCGCCCATGCCCGGCTTCATCATCTTGGAAAGCACGTTTTCTTCGGAATGCTCGGGCGCGATCTTGAGATAGCCGCCAACGTGGTTCTGCACCAGCTCGCGGACGTATTCGGGCGATGTCACCGCGAGGTCGTAACGCAGGCCGGAGCCCACCAGGATTTTCTTCACGCCGGGAATGGCGCGCGCCTTGCGATACAACTGGATCAGCGAGGAATGATCGGTATTGAGGTTCTCGCAGATGCCAGGATAGACGCATGAAAGCTTGCGACATGCCTTCTCGATGGCCTCCGACTTGCAGGCCATGCGGTACATGTTGGCTGTCGGCCCGCCAAGGTCCGAAATGACGCCGGTGAAGCCATCCACCTTGTCGCGGATTTCCTCGATCTCGTGCAGGATGGATTCTTCCGAACGGCTCTGGATGATGCGTCCTTCGTGCTCGGTGATGGAACAGAAGGTACAGCCGCCGAAACAGCCGCGCATGATATTGACCGAGAAGCGGATCATCTCCCAGGCCGGGATTCGAGCATCCTTGTAGGCCGGATGCGGTTTGCGCGCATACGGCAGGTCGTAGACGTAGTCCATCTCTTTGGTGGTAAGCGGAATCGGCGGCGGATTGAGCCACACTTCGCGATCGCCATGCCTTTGGACTAAAGCTCTTGCATTGCCCGGATTGGATTCCAGGTGCAGCACTCGGGATGCATGGGCATACATCACGGGATTGTTGGCGACTTCTTCATAGGCAGGCAGGCGCACGACCTGACGTTCACGCGGCACTTTTTCCTTGCGCACGATCTGGATCTGGCTCACGCCAGGCGGCAGCACATCGGCGTTGCCGACTTTGGCATCGGTTTCACAGGATGAACCCGCCCCCATTTTCATTTCGTAGGGGTCGATGTGGGCTTCCACCTTGCCGGGGCGGTCGAGCCGCGTGGAGTCGACCTCCATCCAGTCATCGGGAATGTCTTTTCTCAAATAGGCAGTACCGCGGATATCGGTAATTTCACTGACCTTCTCGCCTTTGGCGATGCGATGCGTGAGCTCGACCAGCGCGCGCTCGGCATTGCCGTAGATGAGGATGTCGGCCTTGGAATCCACCAGCACCGAACGGCGGACCTTGTCCGACCAGTAATCGTAGTGCGCAATGCGGCGAAGCGAGGCCTCGATGCTGCCGATCACCAGCGGCACCTCGGAATAGGCTTCGCGGCAGCGCTGGGAATACACCAACACTGCCCTGTCCGGCCGCTTGCCGGCTTCAGCATTGGGGGTATAAGCATCGTCGGAGCGTATCTTGCGGTCGGCGGTGTAGCGATTGACCAGCGAATCCATATTGCCCGCCGTCACGCCGAAATAAAGGTTGGGTTTGCCCAGTGCCTTAAAGGCATCGGCGGATTGCCAGTCCGGCTGGCTGATGATGCCGACGCGGAAGCCCTGCGCTTCCAGCAAACGCCCAACCAGCGCCATGCCGAAGCTGGGGTGATCGATATAGGCATCGCCCGTTATGAGGATGATGTCGCAGCTGTCCCAGCCGAGCGCATCCATCTCCGCGCGGCTCATAGGCAGGACGGGAGCGGTGCCAAAGCGCTTCGCCCAATAGGGACGATAGCTGTTGATCGGACGTGGTGTTTCCATGGAGGCGCGCATTCTACCCCAAAAAGGGTAAATTCTCTTTGATTATCACAACTTATCTTCTACAAATCCGTAGACAGTTATGGGAAGATGCAGGTTCGCTGTAGCTGGAGGGGGCTACACAAATGAAGCAGAGAATCACTATCATCCATCGATTCCTGTTGCCCGTCGCCCTGCTGGTCATTGCAAGCGCAGTGATTCTGGCAAAACGGGAAACGTACCAGCAGATGCGCGCGCTAGAACATCAGGCGCACTGGGAAACTGCTGCCCTCATCCGCCTGCTAAACACCACAGAATCTCTGGTCAAGGATCGTGTGTCGGCCTCGCTGAGCCTGCTCAAGGAACGCGGCAACGTCATCGGCCCGCCCTCGATCAAAG
>Ga0196971_1000757_pt1 | contig 19489 bp, 14 predicted proteins | sample S1v_1013CmetaG_FD_148660 | JGI IMG/M metagenome (GOLD analysis project Ga0196971, IMG submission 148660) | Soil microbial communities from Anza Borrego desert, Southern California, United States - S1+v_10-13C | ecosystem: Environmental > Terrestrial > Soil > Desert | place: USA: California... | reverse complement strand
TGCAACTCGTGGAAGACGCGCGACGCGAAGGCACGATCGCCGGCGAATATGCGCGCATCGGTACGGCGGTGGAGGAAGCCCTCGCGCGCCGAACCGGCAAGCGCATCCCGATGAATATCGACGGCGTGACGGCGGTGATCTTTTCCGAGCTCGGCTTTGCCGCCGAGCTGGGGCGCGGCCTGTTCATCCTGTCGCGCGCGGTCGGCATTCTCGCCCATGCATGGGAGCAGAGAACGCAGGGCGGGCGCATCAAGGGGCCGATGCCGCCCTCCGTTCCGTACACGTACACCGGCACGCCGGAACGCCGCCTGACGCCGGACGAGCCAGCCGAGGGCTAGGCCCGCGTGTTGCAGGCAGGGCTCCAGGAAGCCCGGCGTGGTCCCGCCGTTGAGGCCCTGGCGGCTTCAAGGCGCCCACGGGCGGGTGCCGCTGTCATTCATGGCGACCGCCGTCAAGGAAGGGGCGGATCAAGTCATCGTGCCGTATTCCGAAGTGTCAGCGATCGAACAGATCATGATTTTTCCCAGGCAGATAATGATCCGCACGCTTTTCACGAGGAGCAGGACAATGAATGAACTGAACGAGCGCTTGTGTGATGCCGTCATGCATTCGGACGACATGGAAATGCAACGGTGTTTCCAAGCAGGAGCACAGACCAATTCCGCCGATTGCAACGGATGGACGCCGCTGCACTTCGCGAGCAGCTGTGCCGATGCGCGCATTGCCCATCTGCTGATTCGCCATGGCGGGGACGTCGACGTACGGGACAGGGGCGGCCTGGCGCCGCTTCATATCGCCGCCTTGCGCTGCCGACCGGACATCGTCCGGCTGCTGCTGCAGGCCGGCAGCGCTCCGGACTTGCGCGACCAGTATGGCGTCACACCCCTGTTCCTGGCAGCCGGAGCGGGCGACGAGGACACGGTCAGGCTGCTGTTGCACGCCGGAGCTGATGTGACGTTAGCGGATTCCCTTGGCTACAACGCCTTGCATTGGGCGGCAGGCAACAGGAACCCGGAGGTGGCGTGCGTCCTCCTGGATGCCGGCACGCCCTTGCATTCCGCCGAGAGCGAAGGCATGTCCGCACTGCATCTCGCGGTGTTGGGCGGGAGCGCCAGTGTCGCCGCACTCCTCCTGAAGAGGGGGATCGACATCGATGCCAGGGACAGTTCGGGCCAGACCGCACTGCACCTTGCCGTGCAGCAGGGAAGTGTGGAGATGGTGGGCTTGCTGGTGAAGGCCGGGGCGGGCGTGCTGGAAGTGAACGATGCGGGCAACGCGCCGATCGACATCGCCGAAGCGGAAGGCGACGCGGCACTGCTGCATGTCTTGCGGTCGGGGCGGGAAGGCCTGGCCGGCGACGACGCCGGCTACGCGTGGCCGTTGAGGGCCGACCGATGGCGAAGAGGGCGCCGCGTGGGCGGTTTTTGATCCCGGTTACGGCAGCGCGCGCGCTGCCGTAATTGTTTTCGGGGCAAGCTTTGTGCCGCGCCGCCAAAAATACCCGACTATCTTGTTATGTCTTATATCTTATAGAAGAGTTGTTCAGGTACAATAACGCTAGCACAGGCAGGTCAGGATTTTTCCTTATCTTTTTTCTAACCAAACTGGAAGAGCACACTCATGCTAGCAGCGTACCGTAACCACGTCGCCGAACGGGCGGCCCTCGGCATTCCTCCGCTCCCGCTATCCGCGGCACAGACCAAGGAACTGGTTGAGCTCCTGAAGAACCCGCCGGCAGGCGAAGAGCAGTTCCTCGTCGAGCTGCTGACCAACCGTATTCCGGCCGGCGTGGACGATGCCGCCAAGGTCAAGGCCGCCTTCCTCGACGCCGTCGCCAAGGGCACCGAAAAGAGTCCGCTGGTGTCGCGCGAACTGGCCACCAAGCTGCTGGGCACGATGCTCGGCGGTTTCAACATCAAGCCGCTGATCGACCTGCTGGGCGATGCCGCCGTGGGCACCGTCGCGGCAGAGGGCCTGAAGAAGACCCTGCTGATGTTCGATTACTTCCACGACGTCAAGGAACTGGCCGACAAGGGCAATGCCAACGCCAAGTCCGTCCTGCAATCGTGGGCCGACGCCGAGTGGTTCACTTCCCGTCCGGAAGTCCCGCAGAGCATGACCCTGACCGTGTTCAAGGTCTCCGGCGAAACCAACACCGACGACCTGTCGCCCGCTCCCGACGCGACCACCCGTCCCGACATCCCGATGCACGCGCTGGCGATGCTGAAGAATGCACGCCCCGGCATCAACCCGGACGAGCCGGGCAAGGTCGGCCCGATCAAGCAGATCGAAGCACTGAAGGCCAAGGGCAACCTGGTCGCCTACGTCGGCGACGTGGTCGGTACCGGTTCTTCCCGCAAGTCGGCCACCAACTCGGTGCTCTGGTTCACCGGCGAAGACATCCCCTTCATCCCCAACAAGCGCTTCGGCGGCGTCTGCCTCGGCGGCAAGATCGCCCCGATCTTCTACAACACCATGGAAGATGCCGGCGCGCTGCCGATCGAACTCGACGTCAACAAGATGGAGATGGGCGACGTCATCGAGCTGCGTCCGTACGAGGGCAAGGCACTGAAGAACGGTGAAGTCATTGCCGAGTTCAAGGTCAAGTCCGACGTGATCTTCGACGAAGTCCGCGCAGGCGGCCGTATCCCCCTGATCATCGGCCGCGGCCTGACCGCCAAGGCGCGCGAAGCGCTCGGCCTGGCGCCGTCCACCCTGTTCCGCCTGCCGCAGAACCCGGCCGATTCCGGCAAGGGCTTCTCGCTGGCGCAAAAGATGGTCGGCCGCGCATGCGGACTGCCGGAAGGCCAGGGCGTGCGCCCGGGCACCTACTGCGAACCGAAGATGACTACCGTCGGCTCCCAGGACACCACCGGCCCGATGACCCGCGACGAGCTCAAGGACCTGGCTTGCCTGGGCTTCTCCGCCGACCTCGTGATGCAATCCTTCTGCCACACCGCGGCCTATCCGAAGATCGTGGACGTGAAGATGCACCAGTCCCTGCCGAGCTTCATCTCGACCCGCGGCGGCGTCTCGCTGCGCCCGGGCGACGGCGTGATCCACTCCTGGCTGAACCGCCTGCTGCTGCCCGACACCGTCGGCACCGGCGGCGACTCGCACACCCGCTTCCCGATCGGCATTTCCTTCCCGGCGGGTTCCGGCCTGGTGGCATTCGCCGCCGCCACCGGCGTCATGCCGCTGGACATGCCTGAGTCGGTGCTGGTCCGCTTCAAGGGCGAAATGCAGCCCGGCGTCACCCTGCGCGACCTGGTCAACGCGATCCCGCTGTATGCGATCCGCCAGGGCATGCTGACTGTCGAGAAGAAGGGCAAGAAGAACATCTTCTCCGGCCGCATCCTCGAAATCGAAGGCCTGCCGCAGCTGAAGGTGGAACAGGCATTCGAACTGTCCGACGCATCCGCAGAACGTTCCGCCGCCGGCTGCACGGTCCACCTCGACAAGGAACCGATCATCGAGTACATGAACTCGAACATCACCCTGATGAAGTGGATGATCGCCAACGGCTACCAGGACAAGCGCACGCTCGAGCGCCGCATCAAGTCCATGGAAGCCTGGCTGGCCAAGCCGGAACTGCTCAAGGCCGACGCCGATGCCGAGTACGCTGCCGTCATCGAAATCGACCTGGCCGACATCAAGGAACCCATCGTCGCCTGCCCGAACGACCCGGACGACGTGAAGACCCTGTCCGATGTCGCCGGCGACAAGATCGACGAAGTGTTCGTCGGTTCCTGCATGACCAACATCGGCCACTTCCGCGCAGCGTCCAAGCTGCTGGAAGGCAAGAGCGACATCCCGGTCCGCCTGTGGATCGCCCCGCCGACCAAGATGGACCAGCAGGTGCTGACCGCCGAAGGCCACTACGGCAACCTCGGCCGCACCGGCGCCCGCATGGAAATGCCGGGCTGCTCGCTGTGCATGGGCAACCAGGCACAGATCCGCAAGGGTTCCACCGCAATGTCGACCTCGACGCGCAACTTCCCGAACCGTCTCGGCCTGGATACCCGCGTCTACCTCGGTTCGGCTGAACTCGCGGCCGTCTGCGCGATGCTCGGCAAGATCCCGACGAAGGAAGAGTACATGGCGAACATCGGCGTGATCGACAAGAACGCGTCCGACATCTACCGCTACATGAACTTCGACCAGATCGCCGAGTTCCGAGAAGTGGCGGACACCGTCCAGGTGTAATCCACCGCTGCTCTTGCAGAAAAGTAGAAAGGGCTTCCCGCGAGGGAAGCCCTTTTTGCTTGCCGCTCAACAAGAGAGGCATTGATCAATCTCAATACCCGGCGATGCCGTTTCATTAACATCGCGGCCATACATGCTTTTCTGAGAAGAACAAGATGTAGGTACCGGAGCCGGCGGTATGGAAACGTACCGGCACCAGATTCCCAGCCCTCCCTGCACACAACCGCCGTCATCCCGACGAAAGTCGGGATCCAGTGGCGTTCGCTCCGCCCCGTCCAGTGAACGTCATCCCGGAACCTTTCAATTTTTCACCGACCTAAATTCTTGTCAGAAGAACACGCCGGAGGTCATCATGCTGCACAGTGCCAATGCGCTTCGCGGATTCGCCATCGCCGCCACCGACGGCGAACTTGGCAGCATCAAGGATGTGTACTTCGACGACGCCGAATGGACCATCCGCTACCTCGTGGTCAACACCGGCGGCTGGCCCAATGGCTACGATGTCCTGCTGTCGCCGATGTCGGTGCTCGACGAAGCATGGGACCGGCGCGCGCTGCGCGTCGATCTCACCATGCAGCAGATCCAGAACAGCCCGAGTATCGATACCGCCAAGCCGGTCGAGCGCCAGCACGAGGAAGAATTCAACACCTACTACGGCTTCCCCTTCTACTGGGCCGGGCCGCATCGCGGCTCCGCCGTGTACCCGGGTGTGATCGAGAAAAAGCCGCTGGATGCCGCCGACGTGCTCGCTATCCGCAAGCGGCTCGAAGAAGAGCGCGCGCATGCCGATCCGCACCTGCGCAGCTGCAGCGATGTGGTCGGCTACCATATTCACGCCACCGACAAACAGATCGGGCATGTCGAAGACTTCCTGTTCGACCGCACCGACTGGTCGATCCAGCTGATGGTGGTGGATACGCGCAAGTGGCTGATCGGGAAACACGTGCTGGTCCCGCCGAAACAGGTCGAGCGCGTCAGCTGGGAAGACCGCACAGTGTTTGTGAACGCCACCAGGGATCAGGTGGAGCACAGCCCGGAATACGACGAGGCGCATCCGCCCGAGAGCGGCGCGGAACTCGAGCTGTACCGGGTGCGCGACCAGGGAACACGGCCGCCATCCCGGCTCTGGTGAACCTCAGGTCTTCTCCGCCTTGTCGTCGTGCTGCCAGGAGTAGCGCGGACGCTGCTCCTCGGGCGTCGGCCGGCGGTCTGCGTATTCCTGTTCTTCGATGACGTCGATGTACTGGCTGCCATCCATCGGGCGGCCGGCGAACGGACTAGCCGGGACGTTTTTCTCCGCGGCCTTTTTCGCGTCGGCCTTGCGGGCGTTGCGCTGTTTCATGACGCGTCCTTTCCTGTCGGCGCGCCGTGCAGGAAGCTGCGGGGCACGCCCTTCATTTCCATGAGACCAGTATAGGTCGCGATTCGTTTCATCGAGGCCGGGGACTGCCTGCTTGCATTGAAGGTCCGCAACCCCTTTACTGACACCTGAAAAACGTGCGGCATCGAATTTCACGCGAGGCCTTGAAGTGATTGGTGCCGGCTGTAGGACTCGAACCCACTACCTGATGATTACAAATCAACTGCTCTACCAGATGAGCTAAGCCGGCACGGAGACATCGGGAGCCATCATAGCGGGATGGCGGGAAACGGCTTTGCGTAAACCCAAGATGCACGTTAAGCCGCCTGCGCCATTTCCCCCGCGCCGGTGAGTCGGCCGCGGTAGAGCGCCGCGATCAGGTCGGACTGCGTGATCATGCCTGCGAGCCGGCGTTCCTTGTCGAGGACCGGAACGTGGTGCAATCCCATGTCGGACAGCAAGGGCACCAGTTCCACGATATGCATGTCCTCGGACACAGTGCGGACATGGCGCGTCATGATCTGGCCGACCACTTCCGGCTTGTCCGAGTGCAGGCTGCGCGTGCGGCGGATGAAGTGGCGCAGCTTGGCGTCGAACCCTTCGAACACGTCGAGATTGGCGTTCTTCATGAAATCGACAAAGGTGATGATGCCGATCACGCGCCGCGCGCGGTCGACGACGGGCAGCGCCTTCACCTTGTGCTTGCGCAGCAGCGACCACGCTTCCTGGAGCTCGGTACCGTATTCGACCGTGACAAGGTCGCGCGACATGATGTCGGCGCAAGTGATTTCCTCATAGCGCCGGCGGTAAGCCTGCATCTCGGCCTGCTTGAACAGGGATGCCAGGTCGTCCCGGTCCACGTCGAGCACTTCGTTGTACTTGTCGAGCACCGCGTCCAGGTCCTCGGGGGTGAAACCGATGCGGTTCGTGGGCAGGGCATCCGCAGTGTTGTGCTTGCCCGCGTCGGCATGGTGCGCGTGCGGATAGCGGTGGCGGGTCGCGTTGTTGAAGAGCAGGGCGGTGGCGAGCAGCAGCAGGGAATTGACAGCCACTGGCGCCAGCACGAAGCCGAATCCCGCGGCGTGGATCGCGGGCCCGCCAAGAACTGCCGTGAGCGCAATGGCGCCGCCGGGCGGGTGCAGGCAGCGCAGCGCAAACATGGCGGCGATGGCGCCGGGCACGGCGAATGATGCGGCGGTCACAGGATCGGGAATCCAGCGGGCGCACAAGACGCCGATCGCGGCGGATACGATGTTGCCGCCGAGGACAGGCCAGGGTTGCGCCAGCGGGCTGGAGGGCAGGGCGAACATGAGGACGGCGGATGCGCCCATCGGTGCGATCAGCATGGGCAGGCCGGCATCCGGGCCGAGGATGAGGCGGCTGGCAATGGCGGTCAGGAATATACCGAGCAGGGTACCGGCGCAGGCGCGCAGCCGCTCGCGGCCGCTCACGGCCATCGAACGCGGAAGGTAATCGCGCAAACGGTGGAAAGACGGTGACAAGCGAAACTCCGTGCAGGAATTGCAACCGGAATACGTGTCAGACGGGTTCCGGCAAAAACAGCGAAGTCTACACGAAATGCACTTTTTTGGTGCGGACTGGCTTCCCCGGTCAAGCCGGGGTCAGGCCCGCGCTGACGCCTTTAGAAACCGTTTCACGCCGTTCTTTTTCAGCACCTCGCCCCAGGATTCGATGCGGTAAATGTCGCCGACCTTGTGCAGCACCACGCCGAATTCCTCGCGCAGGCGCTGCACCTCGGCATCGATCGTTTCCTTGTCGTGCCCGGTCAGGTCGGCAATTGCCGATACCGTGGGGCGTTCCAGGAGGTCGATGGCGGACAGGAGGACAAACAGGCGGCGCGCGTCGTGGCCGGGATACTGGGGCACGCCGAAGTGGTTTCTCGGAAAGTTCATTGCGATTCTCCTGCCTCGAACCGGCGGGGCCGGGTAAGGCTTCTTATTGCATTGCGCTTGCCGGTAGTGCGTCCCTGGATGCCGGGCAGGCGGAAGACGCAATGAGTGATTGTAGTCCGATTCGCGGAGGCGGACAGCGGTGAAAATTCGCGCATGCGCGCGGTAAAAATTTCAGCAAAGAGGGCTTTTGCAGCGCCTTGTACCGTGAGCAATCACGCTGCGACGCAGGCATGTTTTTCGCTGCGGCGATAGCGGAAAGGAGCGCCGAGATGAAATTTCAGCTGAAAAGGATTCCGGACCAGGTCATGGTGATCACCGGTGCCACCAGCGGCATCGGCCTGACCACGGCCCGCAAGGCTGCGCAACGCGGGGCGAAGCTGGTGCTCGTCGCGCGCAACGAGGACGCGCTCAGGCAGCTCACCTTCGAGCTGTCCAAACGGGGCACGGAAGCAATCCATGTCGTGGCCGACGTCGGCATCGAGGAGGATGTGAACAAGGTGGCGCAAGCGGCGATCGACCGCTTCGGCGGGTTCGATACCTGGGTGAACAATGCCGGGGTGTCGATATTCGGCCGCACCGAGGATATTTCCACGGGGGATTTGCGGCGTCTGTTCCAGACCAATTTCTGGGGCGTGGTCTACGGCTCGCTTGCTGCGGCGAAGCACCTCAAGCAGCGCGGCGGCGCGATCATCAATATCGGCAGCGAAGTGTCCGACCATGCCTTGCCGCTGCAGGGGATGTACGCGGCCTCCAAGCATGCGGTCAAGGGATTCACCGATTCGCTGCGGCTGGAACTGGAATCGGAACAGGCGCCGGTGGCGGTGACGCTCGTCAAGCCGGCCGCGCTCGACACCATGTTCGTGGAGCATGCAAAGAATTACATGGAGGTGGAGCCGCGCCTGCCGCCGCCCATCTATGCGCCCGACATCGCGGCCGATGCGATCCTGTACGCCGCGGAAAATTTCAAGCGTGACATTTTCGTCGGCGGCACGGCAAAGCTTGCCTCGTCCGGTGCCTACTACGCCCCGCGCGCCATGGACAGTTACATGAAGCGCTTTTTCTTCCGGCAACAAAGAACGCGCACGCCGGCCAGGGATCGCAACCTGAACAGCCTGCACCATCCGGGACCGGACTTGCAGGAGCGTCAGGGCTTGCCAGGGCCGGTCTTCGAATCCAGCCTGTACACCAGCGCGGCGACCCATCCGCGTGTCGTCACCGCCGTGATGTTCGGGCTCGGCCTGGCGCTGGCTGCCTGGTGGCGCATGCGGTCGCCGCCCTCCGGCATGCGACCGGGATGAAGCGCAGCAGCATTGATCGATTCCTTATCACCGAGAGAAACGCCATGTCAAACCTGAGCGAAGGGCAACTTGCCGAACTTAAACGCATGCTGGATGGACGCTACAAGGAACTGAGCGAGGAATTGCACCGCGAGGTGAACGGGCAGGACGATTACCTCGACCTTGCCACCGAAGTGCCGGACCCGGGCGACTCCTCGTTCGCCAACCTCTCCGTGGACCTGGGCAACGCCGCGATCACGCGCGACATCTCCGAGCTGCGCGCAATCGAGGCGGCGCGCAGCCGCATGGAGAACGGCACCTACGGCGACTGCGTCAACTGCGAAACCGAGATTCCGTACGAGCGGCTGAAGGTGCAGCCGACCGCGGAGCGTTGCGCGCCGTGCCAGGAAGCATGGGAAAAATCGCATGCGGAAGGAGGGCGGGGCGCGACCATGTGATTGGCGTATCCATGCGGCATTGCCGCCTATTGCAGTTCCCTCATCCTTGCCTTGTTACCGTACAATCGCAGCATAATTTACGGTAAAAAGGAGGACGGGAAATGGATGCCGCACTACGCGATACCCTCACGCAGATGCCGAAGGCGGAGCTGCACATGCATATCGAAGGTTCGCTCGAGCCGGAACTGATCTTCGCACTGGCCGAACGCAACCAGGTCAAGCTGAACTACGCGTCGGTGGAAGACCTGCGCCGCGCCTACGCCTTCACCGACCTGCAATCCTTCCTCGACATTTACTACGCCGGCGCGAGCGTGCTCTTGAAGGAGCAGGATTTCTACGACATGACCTGGGCCTACCTGCAGCGCGCCAAGGCCGATAACGTGCGCCATGCCGAGATCTTCTTCGACCCGCAGACGCACACCGACCGCGGCGTGCCCTTCGCCACTGCCATCAACGGCATCCACCGCGCGCTCAAGGATGCGCGCGAGGAATGGGGCATGAGCGCGGCGATCATCATGTGCTTCCTGCGGCACTTGTCGGAAGAAGCCGCGCTCGAGACCCTGGAGCAGTCGCTGCCGCATCGCGACAAGTTCATCGGCGTGGGCCTGGACTCGTCCGAGCGCGGGCACCCGCCGGAAAAGTTCGCGCGTGTCTTTGCGCGCTGCAAGGAGCTGGGCCTGCGCCTGGTTGCGCATGCGGGCGAGGAGGGGCCGCCGGAATACATCCGCACGGCGCTCGACCTGCTCAAGGTCGAACGCATCGACCACGGCGTGCGCTGCCTGGAAGACTCTGCGCTGACGCAGCGCCTGGCGCGCGAGAAGGTGCCGCTCACGGTATGCCCGCTGTCCAACATCAAGCTGCGCGTGTTCGACAAAGTCGCCGACCACAACATGCTCAGGCTGCTGGACGCCGGCCTCGTGGTTACCGTCAATTCCGACGACCCGGCCTACTTCGGCGGCTATGTGAACGAAAATTTCCTGCAGATGTTCGAGGCTTTGCCGCTGGACAAAAACCATGCGTACCGCCTCGCGCGCAACAGCTTCGCCGCGTCCTTCCTGGATGCGCAGGCAAAGCAGAAATTCCTGGATGAAGTGGATGCATTCTTCGAGCAATAAGTTGCCCCGAGGAGTTCGATGAAAGATGCCGCGTTGCCTGTAGTGTTGATCGTGCTGGGCGCAGCCTGGCTGCTCAACAGCCTCGATTGGCTGCCGGAAATTCATTGGCTATGGATTCTCGGCCTGGCCGGGGCGGGCATCGCCATCCTCGCGCTCGACGGCATCACCAAATCCTCGGTCGTCGCCGGTCCCTTGCTGATCCTGGCGGGAATGCTCTCCTTCTTCCGCCAGTATTACGGCCTCGGCTGGCGCTTCATCGTGCCCATCCTGCTGATCGCCGCCGGCATCTTCATGCTCGTCGCGCGCTCGCCGGCCATCCCCGAATCGCGCACGCTGACGCGCCGCTTCCAGGACAGGGGGCCGCATGGTTGAATCCCTCTCCGCCGCCGCGCTCGCCGGCGGCCTGTCCTGGGCCAGCGGCATCCGCCTGTACATGACGCTGTTCGTCGCCGGCTGGTTTGGGCGCGCCGGCTGGATCGACCTGCCGCCCGCGCTCGAAATATTGCAATCGCCCCTCGTGATGGCAGTCACCGGCACGCTGCTGCTGGTGGAATTCCTCGCCGACAAGGTTCCCGGCATCGACTCCGCATGGGATGCGGTGCAGACCTTCATCCGCGTGCCGGCCGGCGCCGTGCTCGGCGCCGCGGCGCTGGGCGAGATGGGGCCGGAATGGACCGCGATTGCGGCTCTCCTCGGCGGCACCTTCGCCGCCGGCGCGCATGTGACCAAGGCGGGCAGCCGTGCGCTGATCAATACCTCGCCCGAGCCCTTCAGCAACTGGGCCGCGTCGTTTACCGAAGACGTTGCCGTGCTGGGCGGACTGTGGATGGCCTTCTTCCACCCGATGGTGCTGTTCGCCTTCCTGATCGTCTTTTTCCTCATTGCATTGTGGCTGCTGCCCAAACTCTGGCGCGGCCTCCGATGGCTTTTCAGAAAGTTGAGTACCTGATGCTGAAACAGGCATTGCTGATGACCCGCCGCGACTGGCGTGCGGGCGAACTCCGTTTCCTGCTCGTCGCGCTGATCGTCGCCGTGGCCTCGCTGTCATCCGTCGGCTTCTTCGTCGACCGCATGCGCGCCGGACTGAACCGCGACGCGCACCAGTTGCTGGGCGCCGACCTCGTCATCAACGCCGACCAGCCGATCCAGAACGCGTGGCGCGAGGAAGCGCAGAAACGCGGCCTGACGCTGGCCGAGACCGTCACCTTCCCTAGCATGGCGCTTGCCGGTGAAGGCGACAACACGCAATCCCAGCTCGCCTCGGTGAAGGCCGTAACGCCCGGCTACCCGCTGCGCGGCGCGCTGCGTATTGCCGCGGAAGCGGAAGCGCCGGACGCCGAAACGCGCGAGGTGCCCGAGCCCGGCACGGTATGGGTGGACGCTGGCATGCTGCAGGCGCTCGATGTCGGGATGGGGGATACGCTCAGGCTGGGCGACAAGTCATTCCGCATTGCAAAGGTGATCGCGCTGGAACCGGACCGCGGCGCGGGCTTCATGAACTTCGCACCGCGCGTCATGCTGCCGCTCGCCGATCTTCCCGCCACCAACCTGATCCAGTTCGGCTCGCGCGTGATCTACCGCCTGCAGGTGGCCGGCGAGCCCGCCAACGTGGCCGCCTTCCAGCGCTGGGTGCAGAAACGCATCGAAACCGACGTCGTCAAGGGCGTGCGCCTCGAATCGCTGGAATCGGGGCGTCCGGAAATGCGGGCGACGCTGGACCGCGCCGAACAGTTCCTGTCGCTGGTCGGCCTGCTCTCGGCCATGCTGGCGGCGATCGCGGTGGCGATGGCGGCACGCCGCTTCATGCTGCGGCATCTCGATGCCTGCGCCATGCTGCGCTGCCTCGGCCTCACGCAGAACCAGGTGACTTCGATGTACCTGATCGAATTCCTCGCGGTCGGCCTCGTCGGCAGCCTGCTCGGCGCCGCGGTGGGTTTCGCCGCCCACTTCGTCCTGCTGGAATGGCTGGCCGGGCTGGTGACCAACAGGCTGCCGCCGGCGAGCATCCTGCCCGCCGTGCAGGGCGTGGCCACCGGCCTGCTGTTGCTGGTCGGATTCGCCATCCCGCCCATCCTGCAGCTGCGCAACGTGCCGCACAACCGCGTGATCCGCCGCGAGCAGGATGCGCCGCAGCCGGTCACGCTGGCGACCTACGCGCTCGGGCTCACGGCTTTCCTCGGCCTGCTGCTGTGGCAAGCCGGCAATCCGAAACTCGGTCTGCTCACCGCCGCCGGGTTTCTGGGCGGATTCGCGGCGTTCGCGCTGATCGGCTGGCTTGGCCTGAAGTCGCTGCGCTTCCTGCGTCCCGCGATCAACCGGCCGAGCTGGCGTTTTGCCGTCACCGCCCTGCAGCGCCGCACCGGCGCCACCGTGGTGCAGATCGTCGCGCTCTCGCTCGGGCTGATGGCCTTGCTCCTGCTGACCGTGATCCGCGGCGACCTGATCGACGCCTGGCGCAATTCGACGCCTCCCGATGCGCCGAACCGTTTCGTCATCAATATCCAGCCGGAACAGAAGGCCGAGATCGAGCAGCGCATCGCCACTAACGGCAACGGCCGCAACCTGCTTTACCCGATGATCCGCGGCCGCCTGGTGCAGGTGAACGACAGGATCGTCACGGTGGACAGCTACGCCGAGGACCGCGCGCGCCGCCTCGTCGACCGCGAATTCAATCTCTCGACCATGCGCGATGTTCCCGAGCAGAACCATGTGGTCGCCGGCAAGTGGTTCGATGACAGCAAGCCGGAAGCATCGGTGGAAGAAGGGCTGGCGAAAACGCTGGGCCTGAAGCTGGGCGACCGCATCCAGTTCGACATCGCCGGCCAGCGCGTGGAAGCTACCATCACCAGCCTGCGCAAGCTCGAATGGGGATCGATGCGCGTGAATTTCTTCGTGATCCTCAACCCGTCGCTGATGAAGGACATGCCGCAGACATGGATCACCGCCTTCCACCTGCCGCAGGAAAAATCGTCCTTCGTGAACCAGCTCACGCGCGACTTCCCGAACCTGACGGTAGTCGACGTGGGCAGCATGATCCGCCAGGTGCAAGGCGTGCTCGACCAGGTGATCGCAGCGGTCGAATTCCTCTTCCTGTTCACGCTCGCCTCGGGTGTGCTCGTGCTGTATGCGGCGCTCGTCGGTTCGCAGGATGAGCGCATCCGCGAATCGGGCTTGCTGCGCGCGCTGGGTGCGACGCGCACCCAGCTCTCGCAATCGCAGTGGATCGAGTTCGCGCTCGTCGGCGGCCTCGCCGGCATGCTGGCCGCAAGCGGCGCCGCTGCCGTGGGATGGGCGCTGGCGAAGTATGTGTTCAGCTTCGACTGGACATTCAGCCCGGCCGTCTGGCTCGCCGGTTTGCTCGTCGGTTCCGTCTGCGCCTTCGTGGGCGGATGGGTCGGCCTGCGCAATGTGCTCAGGCATCCGCCGCTGCAAACGCTGCGCGGCACCTGAAGGCTTCTTGCCGCCCGTCACCGGCGGCGTTTTCCTCACGACATCTTCTTTCGGATGGGACTTAATTTCGATTAAGTCCCTCCGTCTGCGCGCGTGCTTTTTCGCAAGGTTCGCCGCCTGCCTTCCTCCTATCTTCATTGCTGTAGGCGAAGCAAGTCGCGCAGCAAGAACAGTGTAACGAAACCTTTCAGTTTTCTGCTTCGAAGACACGTCTATCAAGTTCTCGTGCCCTATGAAAAAAGGGCAGTTGAGGTCAATACAACGCTTTGATTCAGGCGGTTTTCGTATCTGGGTCGCCGTTGATGAGTGTCAAAACAGGCAGGAAGGTTGAACGTAAAGTTGTAGAGAAGATAAGTTGGTGACTGCCATTGAATGGAGAGAGAACTGTAGGGTGGGTAGAGCGCAGCGAAACCCACCATGCGATCGGCAAGTCGCATTCCGTGGGTTTCGCTTCGCTCTACCCACCCTACGAAGCTATGTTTCTCGCAGCCACCAGCGCCACTCATCTCTCAGCAAAAGCCAATCGGTCTTCATGGCCGGATAGTACTACTCAGTGGGGTAATCATATGCACTTCAAGTCCAAGGCGTCTCTCAAGAGATGGAGTATGGTTGTTGTCATGCCGGTCGTCGCCGGATGTGCATCGGTCGCACCCGGCCTGCACTTCAACGGATCAACTTACAGCTCGGGCAGCAGTGCGCCCGATTCCTCCTCCGCTGCCGCAGCCGCAGACAACATCAACCCGGTGCTGCGGCAGATCACGCCCCAGCTCGTGAAGAACGAACGCGAACTGCGCGAGAAGCAGGTCACGCAGGACATCACCAAGCTGCTCGGCAGGCCTGCTCCGTACACCATCGAAAGCGGCGACGTGCTGTCCATCGTCGTGTGGGATCACCCCGAGCTGTCGAACGCGGCCACAGTCGCCACCGGCGGACCGGTCGGCCTGGGCGCGGATGCATCGACTTCTGCGACCACGGCGCCGCCGGCCGGTTTCATGGTCGATCATGAAGGCGTGATCCAGTTCCCCTACGCGGGCGCCATCAAGGTCGCCGGCCTTACCCAGGACCAGGCGCGCAACCTGCTGTCGAGCAGGCTCTCGAAGTACCTGAAGCAGCCGAAGGTCACGCTGCGCGTGCAATCCTTCCGCAGCAAGCGCGTCTATGTCGACGGCGAGGTGAAGAACCCCGGGCTGCAGGCGATCAACGATATTCCGATGACGCTGGTCGAGGCGATCAACCGCGCGGGCGGCGTGCTGCCCACCGGCGACCAAAGCCAGATCATCATCAACCGCAACGGCGTCAACTACTACATCAACCTGCCGCAGCTCGTGCAGCGCGGCGTCAATCCCTCCAGCATCATGCTCGCCAGCGGTGACGTGGTCCGGGTGCGCTCGCGCGACGAGAGCAAGGTGTTCGTCTCCGGCGAAGTGGTCAGCCCGCGCGCACTGCCGATGCATAACGGCCGCCTGACGTTGAATGAAGCGCTCGGCGAATCGGGTGGCATCAACCCCACCAGCGGCGACGGCAGCCAGATCTACGTGATCCGCAAGCAAGGCGCGGAACAGGTTGTCTACCAGCTCGACGGGCGTTCGCCCGGCGCGCTGGCGATGGCCGAAGGCTTTGAACTGTCGCCCAAGGATGTCGTGTTTGTCGCGGCCACACCGCTGGCCAACTGGCATCGTTCGATCAGCCTGATCCTGCCCGGCGCGCTGTCTTCCGCCGTGGGCGCGGTGGGCCCAACGCGTTAGCAGTAGCAAGGGCACGGCAAGCCCGTGCCGCGTAGCGGATGCCCGGCGGATTCCGGGTGTCCGGCCCGGATAGTGCCATGACAGGAAAACTTATCCCGCTCAGCAAGTCCATGTACCAACAATAAGCGAACAATCCTATGATGAATCCATCCATACCCCTGTTGACCGGCCCGGCCAGGCCGCAAGAAAACGAAGCCGAGCTGTCGACGTATCTCGACGTCTTGTGGGAAAGCCGCTGGCTGATCGCAACGATCACCCTGGTTGCGGTGCTGCTGGGCGCGGCGTATGCATTCACCACGACGCCGGTGTACCAGGCGAACCTGCTGATCCACGTCGAGGAGGAAGGGCCGTCGAAGTCGCAGAACATCGTCGGCGACTTGCAGTCGATGTTCGATGTCAAGACGTCCGCGCTGGCGGAGATGGAATTGCTGCAGTCGCGACTGGTTGTGTCGCGCGCGACCGATAACCTGCGCTTGTACATCAACGCGGAGCCCAAGCGCATTCCGGTGGTCGGCAACTGGCTGGCCGAGCGCAACAAGCAGCTCTCCACGCCGGGCCTGTTCGGCTGGGGCGGCTATACCTGGGGCGCGGAGAAGATCGACGTCGCCGTGTTCAACGTGCCGGAATCCCTGCTGAACCGCGAGTTCAAGGTGATCGCCGGGCAGAACGGCGAGTTCCGCCTGCTGCAGGAGGAACAGGGCATTGACCTGAAGGCGCGCGTGGGCGAGACCGCGATCTTCGAGCTGCCGCGCGGCACCATCGAAATTCGCGTCAACCAGCTTGACGGCAAGCCGGGGTCGGAATTCCTGATGTCCCGCAGCTCGCGCCTGGCGACCATCGAAGGCATCCAGAATGCGATGAAGGTCGAGGAACTCGGCGGCAAGCAATCGGGCGTGATCGGCGCCAGCCTGCGCGGTTCCGATCCGAAGGTCGTGCACACCGTGCTCAACGAAATCAGCAAGGAGTACGTGAAGCAGAACGCCTCGCGCAAGACCGAGGAAGCCGAAAAGTCGCTCGCCTACCTGAACAAGCAGCTGCCGGAGCTCAAGGGCCAGCTGGAGCAGGCTGAGGCGAAGTACAACGCCTTCCGCAATGCCAACGGCACGGTCGACCTCGGCGAGGAATCCAAGCTGACACTGCAGCAGTCCTCGACCGCGAAGCTGAAGAAGATGGAACTGCAGCAGAAGAAGATCGAACTGCTGGCCCGCTACACCAGCGAGCATCCGGCGGTGCAGGGCATCGATAGCCAGCTGCGTGAAATCAATGGCCAGATCAACGCGATGAACGACCACATCAAGCAGCTGCCCGCGCTGGAGCAGAACCTGCTCCGCCTGCAGCGCGAGGTGAAGGTCAACACCGAGTTGTACACCGCGCTGCTCAACACCGCGCAGCAGCTGCGCCTGATCACCGTGGGCAAGGTCAGCAATGTGCGCATGGTCGATACGCCGATGGTGCCGGAGAAGCCGGTCAAGCCGAACCGCCCGGTCATCCTGGCGCTGTCGCTGATGGCAGGCCTGTTCCTGGGCGTGATTGCCGCCTTCTTCCGCAAGTCGCTTGCCGGTGCCATCGATTCGCCGGAAGAGCTGGAGCAGATTGCAGGCGTACCGGTGTATGCCACCATCCCGCACAGCAAGAAGCAGCGCGAGTTGTACCAGCAGGTCAATGCCAAGCACCAGAAGGTGCCGCTGCTGGCCAACGTCTCGTCCACCGACGTCGCGGTCGAGAGCCTGCGCAACTTCCGTACTGCGCTGCAGTTCTCCATGCCGCAGTTCAAGAACAACATCGTCCTCATCACCGGCGCCACACCGGGCATGGGCAAGTCCTTCGTCTCGGCCAACCTGGCCGCGATCATGGCGGCCACCGGCAAGAAGGTGCTGCTGATCGATGCCGACCTGCGCAACGGCCTGCTGCATCTGTACTTCGGCTTCGGCCGTCATGACGGCCTGTCGGATGCCATCGCCGGCGCGCGCCGCCTCGACCAGGTGATCCATCCGGGCGTGATCGAGAACATGGACTTCATCACCACCGGTACCTTGCCGCAGCATCCCTCGGAGCTGCTGCTGCGCCCGGCCTTCGGCGCCTTCCTGCAGGAACTGTCCGCGCGCTACGACCTGGTGCTGATCGACGCGCCGCCGATCCTGGCCGTGGCCGACACGATGATCATCGGTTCGCACTGCGGCGCCATCTACATCATGACCCGTGCCGGCGTCACCACGCCGGGCGAGATCAACGAGTCGATGAAGCGCCTCGCTCAGGCCGGACTGGAAGCCAAGGGCGTGTTGTTCAACGACCTGAAGGTGCGGCCGGGACGCTATGGTTATGGCTATACCTATGGACGTTACGGGTACAACCAGAAGCCGGGCAGTACGCCGTTGATTGAGGCGTCTTAACCCACCTCGCATGCCGGTTCCCTCCACCTTGTAGGGGGATGAACGCGGGGTTTCGCAAAGCATGCTTTGCGCCGTGTGAATCCGAGCGGTTTGCAAGCCGCGAGGTGGACGGGTTAGGGTGGGGGTGTGAAGCTTGATCGACTCCATGCAGGGGCTCGGCCTCACACCCCCATCCCAGCCTTTCCCCTGGAAGGGGAAGGGGCCGTCAGCTCTCCGATCAACCTCACCTGATCATCCGCCTATCGTGCTTCCCATCTCCCCCAGCATCTTCAAGGCCTACGACATCCGCGGCATCGTCGGCAAGACCCTCGACATCGGCGTAGCACGCCAGATCGGCCAGGCCTTCGGCACCGCGGCCCGCATCAAGGGCGAACAGACCGTCATCATCGGCCGCGACGGCCGCCTGTCCGGCCCGGAATTGTCTGCCGCGCTGGCCTCCGGCCTGCAGCGCGCCGGCATCAACGTCATCGACCTCGGCGTGGTGGCCACGCCGATGGTGTACTTCGCCACCCAGGTGCTCGATGCGCAGTCCGGCATCATGGTCACCGGCAGCCATAATCCGCCCGACTACAACGGCTTCAAGATGGTGCTGGCCGGCGAAGCGATCTATGGCGACGCCATCCAGGGGCTGTACCAGACCATCGTGCGCGGCGACTTTGCCAGCGGCAACGGCAGCTACGGCACGCATGACATCAAGCAGGCCTACATCGAGCGCATCGCCGGCGATGTGAAGACCAGCCGCAAGATGAAGATCGCGGTCGACTGCGGCAACGGCGTGGCCGGCGCCTTCGCGCCCGAGCTGTTCCGCGCGATGGGCTGCGAGGTGATCGAGCTGTTCTGCGAAGTCGACGGCAATTTCCCCAACCACCATCCCGACCCGGCGCATCCGGAAAACCTGCAAGACCTGATTCGCTGCCTCAAGGAAAGCGATGCCGAGCTCGGCCTGGCCTTCGACGGCGACGGCGACCGCCTGGGCGTGGTGACCAAGGATGGCCAGATCATTTACCCGGACCGGCAGCTGATGCTGTTTGCCAAGGACGTGCTCACGCGCCATCCGGGCAAGGAAATCCTGTACGACGTCAAATGCACGCGCCACATCGGGCCGTGGGTGAAACAGCATGGCGGCGTGCCGCTGATGTGGAAGACCGGGCATTCGCTGGTCAAGGCCAAGCTGCGCGAGACCGGGGCGCCGCTGGGCGGCGAGATGAGCGGCCACATCTTCTTCAAGGACCGCTGGTACGGTTTCGACGACGGCCTGTATGCCGGCGCGCGCCTGCTGGAACTGCTGTCGCGCGAAGCCGATCCGTCGGCGGTGCTCAATGCGCTGCCGCAGGCATCGAGCACGCCGGAGCTGCACCTGCACCTGGAAGAGGGCGAGAACGTGCAACTGATCGGCAAGCTGCAGCAGGAAGCGAAATTCCCCGATGCCGAGCAGATCGTGACCATCGACGGCCTGCGCGTGGAGTATGCGGACGGCTTCGGCCTGGCGCGTTCCTCCAACACCACGCCGGTGGTCGTGATGCGTTTCGAGGGTGAATCGGCCGAGGCGCTGCGGCGCATCCAGGAAGAGTTCCG
>Ga0196971_1000756_pt1 | contig 19500 bp, 20 predicted proteins | sample S1v_1013CmetaG_FD_148660 | JGI IMG/M metagenome (GOLD analysis project Ga0196971, IMG submission 148660) | Soil microbial communities from Anza Borrego desert, Southern California, United States - S1+v_10-13C | ecosystem: Environmental > Terrestrial > Soil > Desert | place: USA: California... | reverse complement strand
GGCTGGAACGCTGCCAGTGCCGCAAGGCTCGAATTCAACGCAATCACATCGGTTGTGCTTTCCTGGTCTGGGTCCGGCTCAAGTCCTTGGCGGCTCAAACCGGTCGAACGGTCTATCAACTCAAGCACGGCTTACTGGATGACTACCTTATTCGACAACTTAAAAATCCTTCGCTAGAAATGCGTCTTGCGTAAGTCCTGAGATCAAAGCCTGACCCCTTAATTAACCTGCACGCTGACTAACCATCCGAGCATCCAATTGTTTCAGAACCTCTCTTGCGGCGGCTTCCGACGAGGCGGGATTCTGCCCGGTAATCCAGTTACCGTCGGCAATGGCATAAGGTTTCCAGTTATCGACTTTCGAATACTTGCCGCCGTTCTTTCTTAATTCATCTTCCACCAAGAACGGCACGACCTCGGTGAGCCCAATCTCCTCCTCCTCGGCATTGGCGAAGCCTGTCACGGATTTCCCGTATACGAGAGAAGAACCGTTCGCCGCTTTGGCATGGCGGAACCCGCCAGGAGCATGGCACACCGCGGCAACCGGCTTGCCGGCGGCATACATGGCTTCGATCAACGCGATCGAATCCGGATCCTCGGACAAATCCCACAACGGGCCGTGACCGCCGGGGTAAAACACGGCATGGTAATCCGCGGCCGAGACGCCCGCTAGTTTGACAGTGTTAGCCAGAGCAGCTTGGGCGGCTTTATCCTGCTTGAAGCGCTGCGTCGCCTTGGTTTGTGCCTCCGGCTCGTCGCTCTTGGGGTCCAGCGGAGGTTGCCCACCCTTGGGCGAAGCCAGCGTGATTTCGATGCCCGCATCTTTGAATACGAAGTACGGAGCGGCAAACTCCTCCAGCCAAAACCCCGTTTTTTTGCCGGTGTCGCCCAGCGTGTCGTGCGACGTCAGCACCATCAGTACTTTCATAGTCGTCTCCTTGGTGTATTGCTGCGGCGCTCAAGCAAACCCTCGGTTCTCACCGATTCATCCCGGGCGCGGCGCCGATCCGAAAAAATACCGGCACTTTCAAGTCCGACCCGAACGCGGCGGTGTCGTTCACCGTAGAAGGCACGGTTCACATCCACGTTCCGCCCGGCACTTGTAGTCCTCGGCCGCTTTCACGCGGGCGGCTTGCCGAAGCACTCCGCGGGCCGAAGGATTCCTTCGGCAAACGCCGGCTGCACATTTTGGTCTATGTGATATTGAAGCGTATCCTTACAGAAGCCGGCATGTACGACTGGAATGTCGTCGTCTCGATGTTCGAGCACGATTATCAATACGCCCGCAATCGGCTCGAACCATCGAAGCCAGGCCGAAAAACCGATTATTGTTCTTATGATGGAGGTGAACGATGCGGAAGGCTTTTTGCGGACCTTGCGTACCGCGATCTCTCATGCTGCGATTTCTCCTGGCCGGCATTCTTGCGGCCTATACCGCTCTTCCCGTCGCAAAGTCGTTCGATACGGGGAGACACCGGATAATATCCGCGGAGACTATCGTGCTGCCCCCGCCACAAACCACGGGTCCCATGTCGCTCGAAGAAACTCTGCATCGACGCGCTTCGGTGAGAGATTTTCTCGGGACGCCGATTTCGTTGCAGGATGTGTCCCAACTCTTGTGGGCCGCCCAGGGGATCACCCGCGACGATCATCTCAGGACCGCACCCTCGGCCGGTGCGCTTTATCCCCTGGAGCTCTATCTGATAGCCGGGGACGTGAGCAATGTGCCGGCGGGCACTTACCGGTACCTCCCAAACCGGCATAGAGTCAAAGGGATTCACCGCGGCGACTTTCGGGCCGATCTCGCCGCCGCGGCGCAGCATCAGGATTGGCTGAAAGAGAGCGCAGCGATCCTGGTCTTCGCCGCCGTGGAGGAGAGAACGACAGAAAAGTACGGCTCCCGCGGCCTTCGTTACATCGATATGGAAGCCGGGCACGCCGCGCAGAATGTGCTGCTCCAGGCGGTGGCCCTGGGGCTCGGCGGCACGCCGCTCGGCGACTTCGACGACGAGCGGGCGGCGCAAGTTCTGGATCTGCCTTCCGAGGAAAAAGTCCTGTACCTGGTGCCAATCGGCAATCCGCGCTGAAATCCCGGCGACGAGAGCGATGCGCCGCGGAATCCGGAACGTCACCGTGGCAGTTGACGATTTTCAATATCTCAGGGAGTGAACCATGCGACGTCTGCAGATTGCCATCGTCGGTTTCGGCCGACTCGGTCTGGCCTGTGCCGAAGCGGCACGGGAAGATGAACAGATTGTCCTGACCGGTGTCGTACGCCGGCCGGAGTCGGCGCAAACTCTGCCCACGCCTTTCGATCGGGTTCGGGTTGTTTCCCATATCCGCGAGTTGTCCGGCCTCGATGCGGTGCTGGTATGCGTTCCGGCGGAGTGGGTTAAGGGGTGCGTACACGATCTGCTCCAGCACGGCTTGCCGGTCGTCGAGTGCGCAAGGTTCCATGGCGACGCCGTCCTTGAACACAAACAGGCCATCGATCGCTGGGCAATTCGCTTCGAACGACCCGCTATCGTAGGCGCCGGCTGGGATCCCGGCGCGCTGTCCCTGATGCGGGACTTGTTCGCCCTGCTCACGCCGAAAGGACACACCGACATCAGCCACCGGCCCGGCATCAGCCTACACCACACCACGGTGGCCGGTTCGGTGCCGGGCGTCAGGGGAGCGCTCTCCACCGAGCACCGGGACGCCGATGGGCAGGTGCAGCGCTATGTGTACGTGGAATTGGCGGAAGACACGAGACTGGAAGAGGTCAAAGGCGCCATTGCCGCCGACCCACTGTTCGGCGGCGATAGCACCGCCGTGTTTCAGGTCGAGAGTCTGGCGGCTCTTGAAGACGAGCACGGCGTGCTTCTGCAACGCCACGGTTCGGCCGGCCAAACGAAACACCAGTATCTGATGTTCGAGGCCCGCCTTTCCGAGGCTGCCCTGAGCGCTCAAATGATGCTGGCGGCGACCCGGGCGCTGCCGGGTTTGAAGCATCGGGCTTATTCGCTGCTCGACCTGCCTCTGGGCGCCCTCTGGGGAGCCTTGCGTAAAGATTCGGAACAGACTTTCCTCTGAGTTACTGTCGATGCTTTGCGCCGCATCCTACAAAATGTCGCCGTGCTTTAAACCTATTCTCATTTGAAAGCCGCCGTTTTTGAGCTGCCACGATGACAACGGTAACTCCATCTTTCAAATGGGGCGCGGTTTAGCTGCTACTCGCCGGCCTTCTTCCTAATCGGCGCAGGTATATTGGCTAAGATTGAGTGAAACAAGGTGGGATCGTAACCGACAGCAAACCCCAGCAAGGATAATAGACCCGCCATCCTTAGATACTGGTCGGCGGTTGTGTCGCTGAGGGCTTCGGTCCCTCCGGGAATGCCGATGGCTAAACCAGCGATGTACAACAGATAGACCAAAAAGCTACGGCACATGCTGGCCAATGGAGACTCGATCCGGTAGGCCATGCTTACGGGCCCTAACTGGTTGCCCGGGTCTGTGGACTCGCCTTGGGTTTCAGAGTCCGTTTGATGCCCGTGAAATGTCAACCGGCTCGATACACCGCCTATCACGCCAGCAAGGCATGTCAGAAGGGCGACGTTGGTATAGGTGTATAGAGAAGTAGCAGCAACGAAATCGAGCCAATTGAATGATGTTGCGAGATGGTCACGGTAGGGGCGCGACGAAATCAGCAGCCCTGAGCCGAACAGTGTGATCCAGGCGACGAGACTTAAAAATCCTATGACATAGTCGATCCACTTTCGGTACAGCATAGCTTTCACCTCGGCGCCTCCGTTGATGTAGCTCTCAGATTTTAGAAGCTTTGAAGGGATTAGCCAGGCCGTGTCCCGTTTGAAATTCGAAGTTTTCTCCATGGCTTAGTCCGCTCGATCCAATGACGGTCGGATGGAGCCGGTTCATTTTGAATGAGTCGAGCAGAAACTCCACACTTTTCGAATGAGATGCGGTTTCAATCGACTCACTGCGAAGCTACGGTGCGATTTCGCGCACGGCCGTTGCCGTCAAGCGATGGGCAGGTTGCAGGCGTACCCGCCGCTCGGCGCGGTGTCCGATGCGTTCGGCGAAGGCCGTTGGATCGACCAGCTTAGCGCGGCCATCAGTTCGGTCGTATTAAAGCATTTTTCGCTATGGTGTGGCGGTGCACAGATGAGGAGGTCGCCTAACAGATGCCGCTAAGGGGGCGACTCGTTTGAAGCAGGGAGCCGCCCCGTACGCGGGTTCCTTGCCCAAACCGTAGGCCGGATTAAGCGAAGCGTATCCGGCGTTTCGTACGTCGATTGCCGGGAACGGCTACCGCCTTATCCCGGCCTACAAGCTGCGCCTCGTCGTCTCGGACCGGGGGCGCTACACCGAACCGGAAAACGCTGTAGTGCAGGCGCCGAGCGGCCCGTCGAGATTGGTCGCGGCTGGTGTCGATCATCGGCTCAAAGCGGCGATGCTCGGGTTCGCTTCATAGCGCGACAATGCCGAAAGTCCAGATAGCCGTATGTGTTCAAGCGGTCCGGAAAAACGTGCTCAGTCCTGCGACCAAGGTTCGCCGCTCTCTTGCCGCGGCTTTTTCTCGCCGGGCTCTTCCGGCGCTTCCGCCGAAGGCTCCTGCTCCAACGGTTCTTCCTCGGGGTAGCCCTCGCCCCATTCGTCTCCGCCTTCTTCCGGAGTTTCTGCCGCAGGTCGATCCTGGGGTTTCACGATTTCTTCCAGAGGCTCGGCCCAATCCTCGGGAGGCGTATCGGAAACCTCAGTGCCGGTAAGATCGTCCACTTCCGCGACATCCAGAGGCCCGCTCCAATTCTCCGGTGCCTCGATCGGCTGAATTTCGAGCCGGTACCAGGCGTCGAAATCCATTTCTTCCACGTCGCCGTCGAAATGCTGGATCTCCACCGAATCCGCCTTTTCGTCCGCGGCGATGACCTGAAAGGCTTGACCCTTATCCAGATGTTGATACCAATTGCCGACGATAGGATCTGCTTCAGAGTTCATCGTTCCGCTCTCCCCTTCATATAGCAAACCGAGTCCTCGCCCTATCAGCGAGCATCCCGAGTAAAACCAGGATTACCTCGGTCTAAACGTTTCGATAGTTCGGATAGGGATTTTTGTCCGGTCATATAGCGGATTAGGCTATTGAAGCCATCGGCCGTTCCGCTGTCGCGGCGGGCATATAGGGTGAAATCGTGCGACGCCGTCCACTGCCGGCCGCTGAATGATCTGTCACAAAATCGCGCTATGGCTGGTGTGCGGGGCCGGCCTGCACCTAATAGCCGTGCGTCCCTTTATGCAGTCCGGCTTCGGGGTGAAGACTCTCTCCGGCGACATCCGTACTAATGAAACCTTTATCAGTAACCCCAAGCTTCGACCTTGCCGTTTTTCGTGTATACGGATCCGGGCGATATACGCCAGCCTGTATGGTAAACATGCTGGATTTCGCCCTCATCCCGATCTGATGGATGTTCGCTGATCGGCACGCCCCATGAAGCATAAAGGGCGCACCAACTCATGCCCTTTTGAATTCGCTCTTGCGCCACCAATGACCATTCTTCAGACGTGACAAGTTTTCGTCGTTCTATTTCGCCTTTGTATTGTTCTGCCAAGGGGTGAGAGATGAACCATGCGGAGTAAATGCCGTAACCGCGGCAGATCTCGCGATCGCTAAGTTCAGTGATGTGCGCCGGAGCCGTAGCGCAGCCTGCCGATAACGCTGTGGTCAGCGCCACAAGCGCCGAACGAAGCCAAAGAGGATTGATAAGCCTGGAACTCATAAGCACCTCGCGTCCCGAACGGCAGTTGTAGTGTTGTCGGCTGCGAGCCGCTCGGCCCGTTTGGTATGATCCCGAACATGAACCCCTCGCCCGCTAAGGTACAAGAACTGGGCTCGTTTCTCGTAAGCCGATGTGCGGACCGAGCGATCGCCATAACCAATCAAGCTCTGTCCAGCCGAAAACGGAGAGTCCGATTATTTAGACCTTATCCGAGGTTTCTCGTTACCGCATGGCTCTCGCGCCCGTTCTTCAGCCGAACGGACAACGGCAATCTGGGGCCGCAGATGTTTCTGTCATAAGGTCAAGAGGCTAGGGGTAAATCCGTGGCTCGTCAGAAGCTGTCCGAGGCACAGGGAACTTGCGGCATTCTTCAGACGTTTTCGTGTCTGAAAGACCAGATCCCTTTAAAAAATGCCTTCGATTTTTTTATCCTGGCTCGATGGAGCACGCAATGCCCGAGACAATCACCATCGTCCACAACAAGGTTCCGAACCGAATCCGTGTCCGGGTGCCGCTGATCAGAAACAAGCGGACCTTGGCCGAGTTGCTCAAGCAAAGCCTCCTCGGGGATCCTCAGGCGAAGGGGATCTACCATGCCGAACCGAACATCACCACGGGGACCTTTCTGATCAAATATCACCCCGCCTTGCACACCGAAACGGAGGTTATGGAGCGGGTCCGGACAATAGCGCGGAACATCTCCGCCGGAACCATCGAGATAACGGCTAAGCACAAGAATCCCAAGCTCGGCAAAATGCAACCGCAGGCTTTTTTCACGCGAGAGCTTATGGTGAGCATCGGCGGGAACGTAATTGCTGGACTCATCCTCGCAGCCCTGATCGCCCGCGGATAGACCAGACGCCCGCGGCTTGGCTTCTCTTAATCTCCCTTCAAGGGGCAAACGGTGATCGCGGCAGCGGACCAATCCGCCTTGAGCAGGATTCGTGCATGAGTTTGCGTGCGCGCCGGAGCGTTGCCTCGGCGAATGAGGCTTTCCAAGAGCTGTCGTTCCTCTACAGACAGTTGAACGTGGTATTTCTTTGGCATCGGAATGCTCCTGTCACTCAACCAGTGAATGCTTTGGAGCATATCCGATTTCAGCTACCCGTCACATGAACTCGGATAGACTACTAGGCTCAGGAGTGACGATTGCAGCGCGGCCGCCGCCTTCGCGATGGCTGAACCGAGCCGAACTCCGTCTAAGAGTGTGTGTGAAAAGCTGTTTCTCGCGGCTTTCGCCCTGTTCCGCAAGCATTATCGGAGGGAATGAAGCTGTCGGCGACCAGGTCTATATGCCAGACCGTAAGTGAGACAACACCCGTACGCAAATACCGGACTCCCTCCGAGGCATTCCGATGACTCACTTCGGTGGCCTTCCCCTACCATCCCCCGCTGACGGCAGAAAACCGACTGATTAGTCCAATAAGACAAACATCACTATTAAGGGGGCAGAAGAGGTAAACTCAGTAGCCTAGCTGTCCTAACGCAGCTGCAGCACACCATGAAACAGAAAAATCTCTGCTCTTTTGAAGCCCTATTGGATGCCGCCAAGGCTAATAAAGAGGCACTGCCTGCGAATCAGACCTTGTGTCAGGCACTCTTCGAAGCCTTACCGGATGCCATCGTGGTCATCGATTCTCGGGGACGCATCCTGCAGATGAACGCGGAGCTGGAAAGACTGTTCGGTTATGACCGCGGAGACTTGCAAGGTCAACCTATCGAGATCCTGCTTCCGGATCGCTATAGAGAGCGCCATATCGACCAGCGGCAACGCTATATTGCGGCACCTTACCGGCTCAAGGTGAGCCATCGTCCCGAACTCTACGGCCGGCGTCGGGACGGCACCGAGTTCCCAGTAGATGTCCACCTGGCGCCGACCAACTCAGCCGAAGGCACGCTGACCATAGGCGTCATACGCGATATCACCGCGTACAAGACAGTCGAGGCGGAGATACAGGAGCATGCGCACCTGAAGGCGACCATCGCCGATCTGAGCCAATTGGCCTTGGCTGGCATCGGACTTGACCGGCTGATGGAGCACACCGTGGCGCAGATCGCCCGGTGTCTCAGAATCGAGTATGCCAAGGTCTTGGAACTTCTCCCCGATGGGCAGGCGTTGCGGCTGAAGGCAGGCGTGGGCTGGAAGGAAGGATATGTGGGGGAGGCAACGGTCGGCGCCGATCTGGACTCCCAGGCAGGCTATACGCTGCTGCTCTCCAAACCGGCCGACGAGAGCACGTTGATCGCCGGAGAGCCGGTCATCGTCGAAGACCTCCGCAGCGAGACACGGTTCAGCGGACCGCCCTTACTCTTTGAGCATGGCGTGGTGAGCGGCATGAGCATCACCATTCCCGGGTATGCGCGTCCCTATGGTGTCTTGGGCGTGCATACGACTCAGTGCCGCGCTTTTACCCAGGATGATGCCCAGTTTCTGCGGGCCGTCGCCCACATTCTGGCCTTGGCTATCGAACGTCGGCAAACCGAAGAGGCATTGCGCGAAAGCGAGATGCGCGCCCGGCGCTTGGTGGAGGCGAACGTTATCGGGGTGCTGGAAGGGGTTGAAGACCAGATCCGCAACGCCAACCAGATCTTCCTGGATATGATGGGTTACAGTCGTGAAGACCTGGCGGCCGGGAAATTGCGCTGGCCGGAAATGACGCCGCCCGAGTACCGTCTCTTGGATGAAGCGGCGCGGGACCAGTTGCTTAATCACGGCGCCGTTACACCCTTTGAGAAAGAATTCATTCGCAAGGACGGCGCCCGGGTGCCGATCTTACTCTGCGCCACCGTGCTGGAGCGCTCCCCGTTCACCTGGATTGCTTTCGTCGTCAATTTGAGCGAGCGCAAGCGGCTCGAAGACTCGTTACGGCGCCGCGCGGTGGAGCTTGCCGAAGCCGACCGCCGCAAGGACGAATTCCTGGCGATGCTGGCCCATGAACTCCGCAACCCCTTGGCGCCGATCCGCAATGCCGTTCATATCCTGCATCGCCAAACGCCGCCTCTTCCCGAGTGTCACCGGCCTCTCGAGATGATCGAGCGGCAGACGCAGCACCTGGCCCGGCTGGTGGACGACCTTCTGGACGTTTCACGGGTAACGCGCGGCAAGATCAACCTGCAAAAGCAGTCGGTGGATCTTGTGGCGCTAGCCACCCGGGTGGTGGAAAATCATCGGCCCATCGCATCGACGCACCAGCATACGGTCACGTCGACCTTGCCGCCTTGCCCTCTTGCCATCGAGGGAGATGAAGTCCGGTTAACGCAGGTGCTCGATAATCTCCTCAACAATGCCATCAAATACACCCCGGATGGCGGGCATATCTGGGTAACCGTCGAAGACCGGAACGGAGAAGCGCTCGTCTCGGTCCGCGACAACGGCATTGGCATTGCCCAGGACGACCTCCCCGGCATCTTCGACCTCTTTGCCCAGGTCAATCCGGGGATTGACCGCGCCCGCGGGGGATTAGGCATTGGGCTTTCATTGGTCAAACGGCTGGTGGACATGCATGGCGGCCACGTCGAAGCGCGCAGCGAAGGCACCGAAAAAGGCAGCGAGTTCATTATCCACCTCCCGCTCTTATCCCGAAAAACCGAGCCGCCCTCCTTTTCTAGGGGCGTGCTGCCGACGTCGGAAGCACGGGCCGCGCTACGGGTGTTGGTGGTGGACGACAACTACGACGCGGCGGAATCGATGGCCCTGCTGGTGAATTTGTGGGGGCATGAAACGCACGTCGTCCATGATGGCCACGCCGCTGTGGACGCCTGCCGTACGTATAAGCCGGATGTAGTCTTACTCGATCTCGGTTTGCCCGGAATGAGTGGCTACGAAGTGGCCCAGCGCCTACGGAAGGACTATGGAGATTCGATGATGCTTTTCGCTTTAACGGGATACGGGCAAGCCGAGGATCGAGCGCGTACCGCGGCGACGGGTTTCAATTATCATCTGGTCAAGCCGATCGATCCCGATCCCCTTAAAGCCTTGCTCGCCTCACTAGGCGCACGATCTATCTAAGAGGCTGTCTTCAAACTACTGCGCGCCATACGCGCGTTGCGGCTCGGTGACATCTTGCCCTTTCATAAACGGCCGTTTACGCAAGACCTCCCCATTCCCGAGAACGCGACTGTAATTCAACTTGGTGTATTGATCAGCGTCGAGCACGATGCAGGAGCAAGGTTTTCTTGTATCCGAACCTGTATGGACTTTCGTTGACTCTTGAGAGGCTCAGAAATCCATGCCGCCCCGGGTCAGACGTGTACGCTGATAACGAATCTGGGTGCTTGGCGGTTTCACCCGGCCCCACTGGAGTGTGAGAGCCGGAAAAGTCGGCAGGCCAGAAACCGAATCTAGGGGTGAACGGGTGTCTAAGAGGAATCGGAGTCAATCTTCAGGATGAAATATTATGAATAAACATCTGTTTATTGCCGCCATAGTTGGGGTGGCCATCGTAGATTTTTCGCCTGTCGCCGCGCATGAACCATTACTGAGCAAGCAGGATATCCCTCAAGCAGTCCTCGCGGCTTTCCAAAAAGATCATCCTACGGCCAAGCGCGTAAAGTACGAGGAAGAAACTATCGACGGGAAAAATGCCTATGAAATCGCCTTTCAGGATGAGAAAGCCCAGGAACGGTCTGAGGTATATAGCGCCGACGGCACTTTGATGGAAACCGAGAAGGTCATTAAAATCAACGAGCTGCCTGAAGCTGTATTGCAAGCGGTAAAGGATACCCATCCACGTGCTACGCTCCAGCGAGCCTTTCAAGTTTCCAATACCAGCGGTACCGTAACAAGCTATGAAGTTGAGATCAGGGAAGGCAAAAGAGAGCGAGAGGTTGAATTTGATACGAATGGAAAAATCCTATCGCGCTGCTGAAGCTCTCCAGGGCAGGCGGAAGCAACCCGGCTTTGATCGGTCAGCTGGTCGCCTATCAATCCACGAATTGCTATTTGGTCATGATTTACGCAGAGCAATGGTACTGATGAATTGCTACCCCGGCTGTTGATTTTCACTACGCCCAGTCGCGTCGTTTGGCTGCTGAAATCCGTGATACAGCGCCTGAACGCCGCTGTTGTGAGTTATGGTCATCGACATCTGAATGGATCTCCTCCTCGATAAGAATTCAGCAGGCATCCTCGGGCCTATCTTGAATCTAAGGGCCACGCGAAAGACGCTAACCCAGCGTAGAACCTCAGGCTGCGTTTTCTGGTAAAATCGCCGCGAGATCGAGCGGCAGGCGCACCACAAATTCGCTGCCTCTCCCAGGCCCTTCGCTGTACGCTTCGACGTGGCCGCCGTGCAGTTCGACAATCTTTTGCACAATGGTCAAGCCCAGCCCCAAGCCGCCTTGAGCCCGATCCAGTGTGCGTTCGGCTTGAGTGAAGACCTCGAATAGGTGCGGCAAGAGCGCTGGGGAAATGCCTTCGCCGGTATCCCGCACTGAAATGAGGACTTCGCCGTTTTCACACGTCGCGGTGAGCCAAATCTCCCCACCGTCCGGGGTGTACTTGGCGGCATTCACGAGGAGGTTCGAGACCGCTTGCGCCAGCCGGACGGCATCGCCCTCGATGCGCACCGACTGATCCGGTATGGAAACAACGAACCGATGACGACGTGCATCGAGGAGTGGCTCGCAGGTCTCGACCGCTTGATCGATTAGCGCCGCCAACTCCACCGAGGCTTTTTGCAGGGTCAGCTTGCCTTGGACAATTCGTGAGACATCGAGGAGATCGTCCACCAATCGCACCAGGTGTTCGACTTGCCGGTCCACCACCTCGCGCGCCCAGTGGAGCGCGGGGTCCGGCGCGTCCGGCCTCCGCATGATTTTCACGGCGTTGCGGATGGGCGCCAGAGGATTTCGGAGTTCATGGCCGAGCATGGCGAGAAATTCATTCTTGCGTCGATCGGCTTCACGCAGTTGGTCGGCCTGTTCCTGCAGTTTCGCCTCGATCTGCTTGCGATCGGCGATATCGTTGACCAGCGCGACGACGCCTCGCACCTGGCCCTCGGCATCCGTATCCGGTGTGTAGGTGGCGCTGATCCAGCGCGTACCGCTCGCCTGATAAGGCACCTCCAGCTCGAAGGCGACGGTATCCCCGGACAGCGCCCGATCCAGAAGGGGCTGGATGTGCTGCCACGCCACGTCACCCATAACGTCACGAACACGCCGGCCGCGGATCTGTGCCCAATCTTCGCCAAACCAGCGTTCGTAGGTCTCATTGACCCATCGATAGCGATACTTGCAGTCCACGTAGGAAATCGCCGCTGGGGTGGTGTCGGTAATCAGGCGAAGGAGGTTCTCGCTCTGGCGTAGGACCGCCTCGGCGTCCTTACGCTCGGCGATTTCCAGTTCCAGCGCCCGTTTGGCGTCCAGCAAGGCTTTCTCGGTCTCCCGGCGTTCCACCACCTCACGGTAAAGCCCTTGCTTGCGCTCCAAAACCGTCTGCAGAACGCGCCGTTCCGCCTGGCGCAACCGCTCGATAATCAGGCTGAGAACGACGCCTACGCTCACCAGAAACACGAGACGCAGTCGGTCGCCCGAATCGGCTATGGCGAACGAATGCTCGGGGTTGACCAAAAAATAGGCACTGGCCAGTCCACTTAATCCGGTAATCAGCAATCCGGCGCTGAATCCGCTAAACCACGCCGCCAGCATGACGGCCACCAGGAAGAGCAGCAGCGGGGGCGAGCCGTTAAAGAAGGGCTGAAGAGACTTTAAGACCAACAGAATGACCGAAGCGGCCAGTAGCCCTGCCACATGGCCGTTGAAGAAAAGGCGTTTCAACAAAGGACCTCGACGGAGCCCATCCGGATGAGCCAAGGCCAATCGCTCGAGGAGAGTCGCTAGCGTGGCTGAGCTCCCGGGCTGCCCGCGGTCCATCGCTAAGGTTTGCGCCCGGTTATATCCGGCAAGGGCATACCAGCCGGATTATCGATGCCGGTCGCATTGACGACCGTGTCCCACTGGAACGGGGTGCCGCGGAGCGTGGCACTCCGAACGTCCTCGGGCACCAGAATAAACACCACGAAGACAAGGGCGGCCAGCAAAGATGTAGCGGACACCGCCAAACCCAATAACAATAATTTAGCCAAGCCACTGACAGAGGGTTGAGACATTATCGTAGACATTTGATCGACTCTCTTCTCGGGGTGGATAGACGATTCGAGGGCCAGAGGACTTGGAGCCTTGGCACCTTGAGCAGACGTTACCGCGTTCGGCGAACGGATGCTGTGATCTATTACCACTTCCGAGGCAAGCGGATTTAGGCTTTAAACCTAGAACTATTCGAGATGGATCAATCGCCTTTTATTTCGCCAGCGGGTTCTTCGCCTCTTCGAGCTGCGCCAAAATCTGCGCCTTGGCCGCGAGCCAGTCCTCCTCTTCGAAGCCGGGTGCGAAGTTGCGTTTCTCGGCCAGATAATACGCCGCCTCCGCTACCATGCGATCAACGGTCTCCTGATTCGGCCGTTGAGCCCGTTTGAACGCGGCGATCCGGCTGACGTCCTTTCCTGTCGCCGAGGAGCGGGCCCGAGGGGTGGCGACGGTCTCGCGTGGTTTCGCCTCAACGGCTTGGCGCGCAGCCGGCTTGGGCTTTTTGTGCTTGGTTCCCGCGGTGGGCGAAGCCTTGGCGGGTGTTGCGATGACCTCCGGTTTTTCCGATCCCGCATCCGCAGCCTTGCTCGCGGCCTCGGAGGTCTTGCCGGCTTTGCGCTTAGGGGTGGATACCGGTTTTTTCGTGGTGTCGATGGTCGATTCACTCATGCTACTTCTCCACTGGAGGTAAATTCGGTTCTCACTGATTCAGCCTTGAAGATCCTCTCACGAAACATCGGGGCATCGGGTAATAATGACAAAAATATCGGGTTTGATTGTTTCAGATCCCTTAAACGAGTGTCTTCCCGTCCTCGACAATCTTCGTCTAGCGAGGGCCATCGACATGAGCCCCGTTGTCATCGTCGATGGCCTCTCGGATTTGGAATCCCCGACAAAATCGCCCTACCCTTAGGTATTTCGGGAAGCTCAGGACTTCACCAGGGGCTCCGACCATGTCACGTTTAGACCTCCATCTGTGGACGGTCGGGGGCAGGCCAGTCGAGGTGAAAGAACTTGCCCCGAGCATGGTCGGTCCGCTCGTAGGTATGGGCGCCGAAATAGTCGCGCTGCATCTGCAACAGGTTGGCAGGAAGCCGGGCACTGCGGTAGCCGTCGAAATAAGCGAGCGCGGACCCGAAGGCGGGAACGGGCACACCGTTGGATACGGCGAGGGCGACCGTCTGCCGCCATCGGCTTTGCCCTTCGTGCAAGACGTCCTTGAAATAGGGATCGAGCACCAAATTCTTCAGGTCCGGATTCCGGGCGTAGGCATCGGTGATCTTTTGCAGAAAGCGTGCACGGATGATGCAGCCTCCCCGCCAGAGCTGCGCGATGGTTCCGAAATCGAGTTGCCAGCCGTAGGTTTTTTGCGCTTCCGACAGCAACTGGAACCCCTGGGCGTAAGCGCAAATCTTGGAGCAATACAGCGCGTTCCGAATCGCATCCAACAGGGCTGCCGAGTCGGCCGCCGGCTGAATGTCCGGGCCTTTCAGCAATTGGCTGGCTTCGACCCGCTCTTCCTTGAGGGCCGACAAGGCGCGGGCGAATACGGCTTCGGCGATCGAATTCGCCGGCGCGCCCAATTCCAATGCGCTGGCGGCGGTCCACTGGCCGGTGCCTTTCTGTCCGGCGGCGTCCAGTACTTGGTCGACGAGGAACCCATCGCCCGCGGGATCTTTCTGCTGCAGAATGTCCCCGGTAATCTCGATGAGATAGCTGGACAACTCGCCGGCATTCCATTCGCGAAAGATCGCTCCGATGGCGCCGGCATCGAGCCCCAGCAGGTTTTTCATCAGCCAATAGGCTTCGCAGATCAATTGCATGTCGATGTATTCGATGCCGTTGTGCACCATCTTGACGTAGTGCCCTGCTCCATTCGGCCCCAGATAGGCGGTGCAGGGCACGCCGCCCTCGACCGGCTTTCCGGGCACGGCTCCCCCCAGAGGCGCGCCGCTTTGTGGATCGACCTTGGCGGCGATGGCGCGCCAGATCGGCTCAAGTTCGGCCCAAGCCGTCAAGCTGCCGCCCGGCATCAGCGAAGGTCCGAAGCGCGCGCCCGTTTCGCCGCCCGAAACGCCGGAGCCGATAAAGAGAAATCCCTTGGCCGTCAGCTCCTTCTCTCTGCGGATGGTATCCAGCCAATGCGCGTTGCCGCCGTCGACGATGATATCTCCGGGCTCGAGGTGAGGCAGCAGGCTTTCGATGGTGCGGTCGGTCGGCGCTCCCGCCTTGACCAGTAAGACGATCTTGCGTGGGCGCCGAATGGCTTGGGTGAACTCTTGAAGGTCGGTAAAACCGAGGACGCGCTCGCAGGAGGGCTCCTCCCGCTTGCAATGCGCCATGAATTCCTCGGTTTTTTCGGGGCTGCGGTTATAAACCGCGATGGTATAACCGTGATCGGCGATGTTCAGCGCCAAGTTTTGGCCCATGACCGCCAGTCCTATTAGCCCGATGTCTGCGTTGTCACTGTTCATAACGGTACCTATTGTTGGTGGATGATGAGCCCAACTGTTAATCCGCACATTGATTTGATCCCTTTCAGCGGCGAATTTTGACGACATCGGCAATCGATGCCGGCTGCTGAAGGGTGATCAATCCGACGCGCTAATTTACATGGGTATCCTAGCTGAAGAGAGTCCGCGCTACAGCCGGGGAGCCAATGTGACTCAGTTCTGTGTCAGTAGATGGCCGATTCGATGAACATGGCTGAAGCCCCTGCGATAGCGGCACTGCAACACCCCGGATTCTGCATTATTTCGCCAGGAGAATCAGTTCATTCTGCGTCTCATCCAGGGTCATCCGGAACCGGTTCAAAAAGCTCATCCCAAGGAGCTTGGTGCCCTGAAGACGGTCGTCCGGGAAAAAGGCGACCGGCACGGCCGTTGCCAAGACGGAACCCACCTGAACGACTTCGAGGATACCTACTTTGATCGGTATGGTATCGCTTGCGGTGTGGCTGAAACCCTGCTGAAGCGTCTCCGGAGTGAAGCCGAGTTCGCTGGCCATCGACTCCGGCAAAGCGAGCGTGGAGGCACCGGTGTCGACAATCAATGTGATCGGCAGCGCCACCCCGTTCGGTCCCACCAATATTGTATCCACCTGATGATGGGGACCGAGCCGCGTCGTCTTGATGGTGGCGTTACGAGATCGTTCTCGGACTGGGATCTTGGCACTGGTGATCACCAGCCGTTCGACTGCGCCGGGCTGCCCGCCCATGAGCACGTAGTTATACTCCTCGAGGAGGCTCTTGAGCCGGGTAGGCAGGTCACCGGCCGTTGCACGCGCGGCTTCCGACCCGATGCGGTCCAGCCCTTCGACGGCAAAACCGCGGTCTTTCGCCAAAGATTCCAGCTGAGCGCGAAGCGTCTCCGCTTCGACCCACGCTGGCACCATACCGATGAGGAGGAGCCTGCAAAGATATCTGAGTAGAGGTCGAGGTCTTAACATCGGTTTTCTCGCGTGATTGGCCATTCGGCCGTTAGATCCGTCTTGGACCAGAATCCTTAGAACCTGTTTGCAAAAAGTAGCGAGCGGACGTCAGCCGGGGGCGGCCGGAGCGGAGGACCCGGAGTGTACATGGAGTACATGAGGAAGCCGAGCACCGCCCGGCCCCGGATCACGGTCGCGCAGTAGTTTTGCAAACAGGTACTTAAGCGCTTACTCCGGGCAGCGGTTTGCCGCAGGCGGCCTGGACCGCTGCGAGGCGCTCCTTGGCGTGTACTTGATCACCCGCCGGTTAAGCGTGGCATGATCGACATCGATACCGCGCTCCTCTGTCGTCATTTCATTATGCCGATAGCTCAGCGGGTAAACCAAGTACTACCGGATACACCGGAGGATGATTCGCTCTTGAATCGGGCGCGCTTCAGGGGGCGCCGGATTCAGTAAAGGCCTGGCACGATCCGCCATGGCACCCGTGCCCGGTAGCGGCGCCAATCTTCTCCGTACTTCGCCAGACACATGGTGTCATCCCGCCGCTCTCGGTGGACGAGAAGAATGCTGAAGTAGACGATATGGAAGTAAGGCAGAGCATGGCCGAACGCAGTCGGCAAGCACCACGACAGGGCGATCATCAGGTCGCCGAAGTAGTTCATGTGGCGTGACAGGCCCCACCACCCAGACGTCAGCAGCAGCGTTGCCTTGGCGGTCTCGATGTACTCGGGAGGTCGACCCCACACGGGTCGATCCGGGTTGCGTCGAAATCGGTGCTTCTGGATGTTTGCCCCGCGGAAGATCGTATAGCCGAGAAGGTTCAAAGCCACAATAGCAGTGATTCCCCAGGCCGGCAGGTCGTGCGTATGGTTAACCAGGTACTGTGCCTGTAATGTATAGGTGAAGGGCAACCACACAAGGTCGCCCCAACAGAGCATCCACCCGAACTTCTCGTGCTTGATGTCCCAGGTCGTGAGAACGGCCTCTTCATGAATGAAGTAGTCGATGAGGTAAAAGCTCTGGAACCCGACCACCAGTAACATCGGCACGGTCACCGTGCCTTGCAGTTCATATTGTTTGGCCGCAATGGAGAGATTCAGGAGCATCCAGAAGATCATCCCGGGGCGGGCTTCGCAATACAGCTTGATATCGAAGAACCCGATCCGCGGATTGAGAGCCGTACCCATGAAGTAGTCATAGAGCGGTCGCCCCGTCGGCCCTTCCCAGCCGGCGCCCTTCAGGCCCCAGACATAGAGAAAGCCGGAGAAGGCAAAGGTGAAGATATTTACCACCGTCATGAGTGGACCGAGCTGGTCATACAGGAGCGTGGCATCCAGCCAACCCAGCGCTACCGCGCCAGCGAGCACTCCGAGCGTGAGCAGAAAGGAAAACATCCCGTTCATCCGATACTCGAGCCGGCGCCCGTCCGGCAGCGGCATTCCCAGAACCTTGCGGCCAGGCGCCCAAACTTGTAAAGCCGCCTGCCACAAAAACCAGGCGCCGTAGATCGCGGCCGCCTTCCACGTGGGCGGCGAGACGTGTGACCAAAGCTGCAGCCATCCTGCCGTGTCTCGCGGAAACACCAGCGCCCCTTGGTAGTACCTGACGCAGATCCACAGGTAGTATACGAGCGGCGGCAAGGCGACCATGAGCACCAGCCAAGAAAGGCCGAAACCATACTTTTGCCGCGCCGCGTCGACTGTGACGCCGTATCCGGGGTTTTCACGGTTCATCAGCCGCTCCCTCGTTCGGTTCAGAACTTTCGGTTTACAACCAGCTTGCGCAGCGCCATCTTGCCATATACCCACACCGTCTCGGCCAGCGTCGTCCCATCGAAAGCACTGAACACCACGTCGCCCAGGATGAGCGGGAACGCCGCAGGTACGAAACCCCGACCATACTCTAACATCCAGGCCGCTTCCGGGATTTTGAACCCCTCAGCTTCACCGCGTTTCAGCACGGTGTGATCGCCCGGTCGAGCCACCTCACGGACACCGCAGCAATGTGGCCGGTAGGTCCAGACCTCACCGGCCAATACAAAGTCATGAATATCCATGCGATAGCGGCCGGAGAAGCCCTCGGTGCCGACCGGGGTTCCGAAAATAATGAGGTACTCGGTCAAGGACGCATGAAGGATGGTCATCACCCCGGTTGCCCCCGCCGTAAGGCTGAAAAGCCACCTGCGCTGGCGGCTCGCATCGATGTGGGCGGGATACGCATTAACAACAGCCTCTACCACAGTCCCCACCATCTCGTCATGCGGCTTTCCCACTCCATGTCGGGCGATGGTGTGAAGCCTCTCGATATCGAACACGTAGCGCATTGCGCACCTGGGCAGATAAGCGTGAAGGCGTGGCTGGCGTAAGTTCACAACTCCGCATCAACGATCTTGTGCCGGGTCGGCCACTTTGTACATCTAGGCAACGTCCAACCGCCGGGAGTTTGGCCACTCGTGCCGCACCGGGCTCATTAGTTTTGAACCGCCCCGGCTTTCCTGGAGGCTCCAACTTTTGAGAGTATGGAGCCATGAAGACATCGATAAAATATTCACTGGAAATAAGGGAGCGTGCCGTTCGGATGGTGCGAGAGCATCAGAGCGAGCATGAATCCCAGTGGGCGGCCATCAGTTCCATAGCGGCCAAGATCGGTTATACGGCCGAGACGCTGCGCCGCTGGGTACGGCAAGCTGAGAAAGACAGTGGTGAGAGCGAAGGGCTCACCAGCACCGAGCGAGAGCGGATCAAGGCACTGGAGCGAGAGGTACGTGAGCTGCGCCAGGCCAATGAAATTCTGCGCAAGGCGTCGGCTTATTTTGCCCAGGCGGAGCTCGACCGCCGGTTCAAGCGATGAAGGCGTTCATTGATGAGCATCGCGACGCCTATGGGGTCGAGCCGATCTGCAAGATGCTGCCGATTGCCCCATCAACGTACTACCTGCATGCCGCTCGGAGGGCCGATCCCGACCGGAGATCGGCCCGAGCCGTGCGTGATGAGCGCTTGAGTCAGCAAATCCAGCGGGTTTGGGATGAGAATTTCCAGGTCTACGGCGCGGACAAGGTCTGGCACCAATTGCATCGCGAAGGGGGGGTGTCAAGTTAAGTGTGTAACTGGGATTAGTTCATAGGGTGACGCGATCGCCCAGCAGGATCACGAAGTGGTTCAAAGCCCGCTTCCAATCCTGGATCGGCATGGTCCATTTCTTCTCGATCC
>Ga0196971_1000755_pt1 | contig 19514 bp, 15 predicted proteins | sample S1v_1013CmetaG_FD_148660 | JGI IMG/M metagenome (GOLD analysis project Ga0196971, IMG submission 148660) | Soil microbial communities from Anza Borrego desert, Southern California, United States - S1+v_10-13C | ecosystem: Environmental > Terrestrial > Soil > Desert | place: USA: California... | reverse complement strand
GAAGGCCTTGCCCGAGGGGCTCACGCTGGCGTCGAGCGTCGCGCCCGGCGCGAGCAGGTCGACGAGCGCCTCGGGCACCGGCACGCGCACCTCGACGGTGCCGACGTCGACGATGCCCAGCACCGGCGTGGGCGGCATCATCGCGACGTACTCGCCCGCGCTCTTCATGCGCGCGGTGATGACGCCGTCGAACGGCGCGCGGATGGCGGTCTTGCCGAGCGCGTCCTCCGCCGCCGCGACCGCCGCCGCGGCCTGCTGCAGCGCGGCCGCCGCCTGCTGCTCGCCGATCTGGGCCTTCTCCAGCGCCGCCGTGGCCGCGGCGCCGCCCTTCGCGAGCTCCTCCGTGCGCTTCAGGTCGAGCGCCACCGAGCGGTGGGCGGCGTCGGCCGCGGCGCGGGCCGCCTGCGCCTGCTGCAGCTGGATGCGCTGCGTGGAGGCGTCGAGCTCCATGAGCACGTCGCCCTTCCGCACCCGCGAGCCCACGTCCACGCGGAACCGGAGGATCCGCCCCGAGGCCTCGGCCGAGAGCACCGCCTCGTGGCGCGCTCGCAGCTCGCCCGTGGCCCGGAGCACCGCGCCCGCGTCGGCCCGGGGCTTCACGACCTTGACGCCCACGGCGCGGGCGTCGACGGAGGGGGCCGCGGGCAGGGCGGCGCGATCGGCCTTCTCGCACGCGGAGAGCGCGAGCGCGGCCGCGAGGGCGGTCAGGGTGGCGAGCTTGGGCGAGATCTTCATGACGGGTTCCCCACGAGTGAAGCGGTCGAGCGGCGAGGTGTTCACGGAAGGTCGGGGCGCGCGACGCCGTGCAGGAAGACGTCCACGAGGCGGCCGGCGAGGCGCTGCGGATCGGGCGGCTCGTCGCCGGCGACCCAGGAGATGACGACGCCGTGGACCAGCCCCATCAGCACCACGGCCGCCTCGCGCGCGGGCAGCCGGAGCCCGCCCGGCCCGGCCGCCGACTCGAGGAAGGCCGCGAGGCGATCGAGCAGCCCCGCCCGGAGGGCCCGCTCCTCGGCGAGCGCGGGCGGCCGCTCGAAGAAGACGCGGAGCGCGTCCACCCGCTCCGCGACCAGGGCGAGCTGGCGCTGGAGGAGGAGCTCGAGGTGCTGGGCGAAGCTCAGCCCCGTCGGCACCGGGGCGTCGAACGACGCGAGCACGCGGCGGCGCATGTCCTCGCGCAGGCCGTCGAAGATCGCGTCCTTGCTCGCGAAGTACGTGTAGAGAGAGGCCGCCGTGAACCCGGCCTCGCGGGCGATCGCCTGGACGGTGGTGGCGTGGAAGCCGCCCTTCGCGAAGACGCGCGCCGCCGCGTCCAGGATGTCCTGGCGGGTCCGCTCGATCTCGCGAGCGCGGCGGTCTTCACGGGCGTTCGGCGGCGCGGACACGAATGCCTTATCGCGTCGACCGACTAAACAGTCAATGCGACCGAATGGCCATTCGGGACGCTGGACGACCCGGAATGGGCTCTCTGCTCGTATTTCCGGGTGGTTGGCGAACGGCCGCTACGCTCGTGCCTCCGCCCGGGTGCGCCGGACGGCATCGACGATGCGGAACGGCGCGAGCGCGAAGGCCCTGGCGAGCCGGTACGACTCGACCGCGAGGCCGACGAGGATCCCGACCACCGACTCGTCCGCCAGCTCCTCGCGCCGACGCGCCTCGGCCGCCTCGCCCGCGAGCTGCGTGACCTTGGCCAGCTCCTCCTGCTTGGCCTCGCGAGCCTGCGCCGCGCGCTCGCCGATGAACCGCTTGCCCGGCGCGCCCCGGCGAAGGTTGGCCGCCTCCTGACCCACGACGTTCCGCTGCGATCCCGGCCTCATCTTGTTCGCCATGAACGGAAGCTAAGGACCGGGCGCCGGAGGTGACCGGGACGGAACGCCCCAGGCGCTCGCCTCGTTCACCCCTTGCGGCCCCGCGCGGGCGATGCTAGTTAACGCCGGTTTCGCGCCGACATAGCTCAGCTGGTAGAGCAACTGATTCGTAATCAGTAGGTCCCCAGTTCAAGTCTGGGTGTCGGCTTCATTACTTCCCTGTTTCCGCGTGCTTATGATGCCCTGGGCGTGGCCGAAATGCGGCCCGCTAGGGCCCGCTAGACCTTTTCAGCCCCCTGCCGTCCATCCATGGCCCATGCCTTGATGGGCTTTGAGGACGGTGCCGAGGCCAAGGTCGTCTTCCTAGTCTTCCTTTCCAGCGCTGCTCACCGTCCAGGGTGAAGGCGCAGCCCTCCTTTCGCCGCTTGTTGTGGTGGTCCGTAAGCTGCGAACGGCCGACGTGAACTCACGTCCCGCGCTGCGCCAGTTCGTCGGCTCTGTGTCCTGCTGGTGAGTCACGAGTCGAACGTAAGGGGGCCCGCCAAGGCCGCAACGTTCGCGATGCGTGCAAGCGGAGAGCGGGCAGTTCCGCCGCCGACTGAAATTCATCTACCGAGTCAATTCTCGGTCGCTCTCATGATCCGTAGCGGTGGTCGAGCGCTCAGATTTACGCCGCGAAATCCCGACCTGAGTCGCCATCTGCAGGATCCTCATTCTGAGCCGTAGTCGCAGTCCCTAACCAGACGCCGACCGCGGAGTTCCGCGCGCGAGCACGGACACACCGTCAGGTGCATCGTGTAGGCTCTCGCGAGAAGGCAAGACTGGGGGCCTGATGAGGATCACGCGCATCAAGAGGGCGACGGGATACCGCGTCTTCCAGGACTTCTGCTGGCCCAACGACCTGCACGACTTCGGACAGTTCAACCTCATCTACGGCTGGAACGGCGCGGGGAAGACGACGCTCTCGACGGTCTTCAGACACCTCCAGGATCGCGAGCCGATTCAGGGTGGAGACGTCGAGCTACAGATCGACGCCCGCACGATCTCAGGTACCGACTTCAAGTCAGCCTCACTCCCGGCCGTCCGAGTCTTCAACAGGGACGTAGCCATCCGCTCCGTCTTCGAGTCCTCAGGAGAACTGGAGCCGATCTACTTCCTTGGCGTCGATAGCGTGGAAACCCAGAAGCGCATCGAGAACGTCAGCGAGGAGATCAGGTCAAAGTCCGCGGCTCTGGCGGAGGCAGAGAGCGCCGCCGAGCGTTCCCGGAAAGCGCTGGACGAGTTCTGCATCCAACGTGCGAGGCTTATCAAGGAGGTTCTGCTCTCCTCCCGAGCGCCCGCCTATGCGAACTATGACAAGAAGCGGTTCAAGACGGCCGTCACGAAACTGAACGACGTTTCTGTAAGTCTGGCGATGCTCCCCCCGGAGGAGCAAACCCACCTCAGGACGCAGAAGGACGCGCAGCCCAAGGACCCCGTCGCCGAGCTCCAGTTCCGGGCTCTCGATCTTCCTGCACTGACGTCCGCTGCTGAATTGCTGCTGAGAAGAAGGATCATTTCGAGTGTCATCAAAGAGCTCGCTGACGATCCCGAGGTCGCGGCATGGGTTCAGCGTGGCCTGCTGCTTCACTCTGGATCCCGGGAGACCAAGACCTGTCGGTTCTGCGCGACGAGCCTCTCGAAGTCTCGACTTACCGATCTCGAGGCTCACTTCAACGACGCCCTGTCACAACTCCAGTCAGAGATCGGCACCTTGGCGGCAGATGTCGAGTCCGAAGACCTCCGCTTAGCTGCCCTTCAGGCTCCAGAGCCGGCCACCCTCTACGAAGACCTGCGAGACGATCTTCGATCTGCGGGGGAGTCTCTCCGTGGTCACACGGCCACCGTGCGCCAGTTCCTTCAGTCGCTTCGGCGCACCTTGGTGAAGAAGCAACAGTCGCCGTTCGAGGAGATGGCGCTGGACACGTCCGCCAAGGCTGATGGCGCTGCCATCATGAGATCGCTCGCGGCCATCAACTCCATCATCAAGCGGCACAACGACAGGACCACGGACTTTCAGAATAGCGTCAAGGACGCGTGCGCCAGGCTCGAGGCTTCCTACGCCGCGGATGCTTACTCCGAGTACCGTCGGCTCTCCTCGCAAGTCGACCAGGCAGAGGCTCGCTGCCGCGAAACCGAGATTGGTATCGACGCGCTGAACGTCTCACTCGCCACCCTGGAGCGAGAGGCTCTCGAGTACAGGCGTCCCGCAGACGAGCTTAGCGCAGACCTTGCAGCGTACCTCGGAAGAGATGAACTGCGACTTCAGGCTCGGAAGACGGGATATCGCGTACTGAGAGCTGGTCAACCCGCCATGCACCTGAGCGAGGGGGAGAAGACCGCCATTGCCTTCCTCTACTTTCTCAAGTCGCTCAGCGACAGGTCTTTCGACCTGGCGAACGGCATTGTCGTGATCGACGACCCGGTTTCAAGCCTGGACGCCAACGCCCTATACTCGGCCTTTGGCTACATGAAGGAGCGGACCAAAACGTCCGGGCAGCTCTTCATCCTCACCCACAGCTTCCACCTCTTCAGGCAGGTCCGAAACTGGTTCCACTACCTGCCCGGCCAGAACAAGAAGGATGTCGCCGCGAGACCCGCTCGCTTCTTCATGTTGTCCACGGTGCACGCGGATGGACGGAGAACAGCCCGACTAGGCCCACTCGACCCGCTTCTCGAGGAGCACGAGTCCGAGTACCACTACCTCTTCAAACGTGTACGGGAGGAGGCGGGGAAGAACCAGGACGGAGAGCTCCTTGAGCGATGCTACGACATCCCAAACCTCGCGCGGCGTCTCTTGGAGGCGTTCTTGTCCTTCCGGTTTCCGGACGTGGACAGCCTGCACACGAAGATGGACCAGGTCGACTTCGACGCGGCACGGAAGACGAGAGTATTGAGATTCCTGCACACCTACTCGCACCACGACAGCGTCGCGCCCCCGGCACATGACCTCTCTATCCTCTCGGAAACGCGGGCCGTGCTGCGAGATGTGCTCGACCTGATGAGGCATGCGGATCCCGGTCACTTCGACCGCATGCTCGAAGCGACGACCGATAGATGACGCGGCGATGGCCCTCGACCACTGTGCTTCTCCACCGCTCCGGGTGGTAGGCTACTTACGTTGTTCTGGACGAGACGCCCGGGCGAGGAGCCGATATGCGGTTCACCTATCTAGCAGCGCTTTACGGGTTCTCCGCGTCACACGAGCACGTGGCCGTTCCTGTCGGCGCAGACGAGGTTCTCCGCCGCATGGCCCACGAGGTTGTCGGAACAGAAGACCTCGTGGCGATCTACATCCCGCAGGGCACGGACGAAGTCTATCAGCCTGGCAACCAGAGAGGTCGCGTAGTCGGCGCCGTCCGGCTCGTGCCCATGCCGCCGGGCCGAGGCATCGAGGACTACTTCGATAACGACGTCGACGGAACTCGTCGGTGGCCCGTCGGCTGGCCCTGTCAGGTGGTGTACGCGCCACCGACCGAAGGATGTCCCGTGCTGAAGTCCCTCGTCGAGCTCGTGCACGGTCCGCGCTCTTTTCAGCCATTTGTTGCGCGGTTTCAGTACGGCCCCATCAAGCTCGACCGCGGCGTCGCCGATAAGCTATTTGCGCGCTTCGCTGGCTTTCCGTTGATCCCAAGCAACAACGAGTCGCCTTAGGCCGCCTCGCCGTACCGCTGATAGACGTGCTCGAAGACGGAGGACGCCTTCTCCTTGAACACCTCCGGCGAATAGGCACGTGGCAGCCCCTCATCCAGGGTCGCCTCTATGGCACTCCTTACCCGTGCACGCGCCTGCACGGTCTGGCGCCACCCAGCGGTGACGATCCCCCGCAGTCGACCAAGGAGCTGGCGTGCGACCTTCTTCACCTCGTCTCGCTCGACGGACGTGAGCTCAGGGCCTGGACGAGTCAGGAGGTCGAAGACGACCAACTCATCTTCGGTCAGCTGCTCGCGCACATGTCGCGCCTGTTCGTCCGAAAGCGTTCGAGACAGGTCCAGCAACTGCTGGAAGAGCTGCTCGATCTGCATGGCACCAACGTTGTACTGCTGGATGAGCTTCTCGAACCGCTCCTTGAGGTCAACGCGCGTCTCGTTAGCCTGTATCATGCGGTCGAGTTGGAGACGGATCGCGGCCTTGAGTCGCTCTAGGTCGAGGTTCTTGGTCTTGGAGCGCTCGAACTGCTTCGCGAGGGCCTGGAAGTCGATGCGCGAGAGGTCGATGGTGGACGGGCCCTCGCCCTCCCCTTCCCTGGCCTCGGGCACAACCTGGATCGAGCGATCAAGCACCTCGCCAATTCGCCCAAGTACGCCGGCGAGGTCGGCCTGCTCAGGCGCGACCACGGCCCGGATTCGCTCAGCAACTGCGACGATGGTTGCCATTCGCACCGCGAACTCCGCTGCACTCCGGTGTGGCTTCACGGCAGCGTAGAGGCGGTCAGCGAGCCGCACGGCGCCCAGGAAGGTCTTCCGGCGTTCGTCTGGCTGGAGCAGAGCATCGGCGGCGAGGCCTACCCGCGTGAGCCGCTGGAGCGCAGTAGAGCTGGCTTCGATCTCTCCGAGCCTCACCCCGGCTGCGGTACAGAAGCTCTCCACCTGCACCAGAGTCCGTCGAAGCTCGGCAACGAGTTCTTCCTTGTCGCGGACCGGCTCAGTGTTCCCGCCGCCGACCCCGTAGATAGCAAGCGCCTTCTCGAGAGAGGCGAAGACGTTGGCGTAGTCCACGATCAGGCCGCTGTGCTTCCCTGGAAAGACCCTGTTCGCGCGCGCGATGGTCTGCATCAGCGTGTGGTTCCGCATCGGCTTGTCGAGGTACACCGTGGAACAACTCGGTGCATCGAAGCCGGTGAGCCACATCGCGCAGACGAACACGAGCGAGAGCGGATCGCCCGGATCCTTGAACTTTTCGTCGAGCGGCGGCTGAGAGCGGACCATTCGCTCACGATGGGGCACGATGTCGAGCCCGAGCTTCTTCATCTGCTCGATCTCGTTCTGACCCGGCGACACGACCAGGGCCATGTCCACCGACTCGAGCCTGCGTAAGCGCGCTTCAAGGGCGGCCTGCTCCTCCTCCGACTGCCCGTACTGGATCTGGGCCCGAACACGCATCCTCTCGGCTTCCCAGGCGCGCCGCACCTTCTCGTACGCTCGCAGCGCGGTGGCCTTGTCGATGGAGACGACCATCGCCTTTCCCTGAAAGCCGCGGCCGAGGAAATGCTGCACGATATCCGACGCCACCTTGTCGAGCCGGTCGTCTCGGGTGATGAGGTGGTACTGCTGCCCGAGAAGGCGCTGCAACCGGGCCTCGTCCTCCTCTCCGAGAGATGCCTCCTCGATCACGTCGTAGAGCTCGTCATCGAGATCCGGGTTGACGAGCCGAAGCTCGGGCGTCCGGTTCTCATAGAAGAGCGGAACGGTGGCCCCGTCTTCGATGGACTGCTGGAAGTCGTATACGCTTACGTAGTCGCCGAAGACCTCCCGGGTTCTCTCCTCACCAGCGATGAGCGGCGTACCAGTGAATGCCACAAACAAGGCCCTCGGCAGCGCCGCTCGCATGTTCATCGCAAGCTGATCGTACTGCGACCGGTGTGCCTCGTCGGCGATAACCACGACGTCTGCGCGGTCGGCGAGCACCTCCGCAGTCTGGAACTTGTGGATCAGCGTAAAGACGTACCGATGGTTCTCTCGCAGCAACTGTCGCAGGTGCGCGCCGCTCTGGGCGTGGCAGGCTTCGGCATCGGACACCGCACCGCAAGCGGCGAAGGTCTTCGCGATCTGACCATCGAGTTCCACCCGGTCGGTTACGATGACAAAGGTCCAGTTTCCAGGAACCGTTCGCAGGATCTTCTCCGCAAAGAACACCATCGCGAAGCTCTTGCCCGACCCCTGCGTCTGCCAGAACACACCCGCTCGCCCGTGTCCGGCTTCCCGCGCACCTAGCATCGCGCGTATGGCGTTGTTCACCCCCAAGAACTGATGGTTCTGAGCGAGCACCTTGGTGAGCCCACTCTTGTGCTCGGAGAACAGGGTGAAGTTCCTGACAAGGTCGAGAAGCCGCTCAGGTGCGCACGTGCCACGCAGCAACGTCTCCAGGGAGACGGTCCGCGGCTCCTCTTCGCGCTCTACCCGCTTCCACTCGAAGAAGCGATCCCAGTCGGCCGTCAGGGTACCGACCCTGGAGTCACTGCCATTCGAAGCGACGAGCAGAGCGTTGAACGCGAACAAAGCGGGCACGCCATTCTGCGGATGCCTGTAGCTCGTCAGGTTCTCATCGAAGCCTTGGCGAGCCGGCACACCTGGCTTCTTCAGCTCGATGACGACCCACGGCAACCCGTTCACGAACAGCACGACATCTGGGATGCATGTGTAAAGCGGTCCGCGTATCGCAAGCTGCTCGACGGCTAAGAAGTCGTTAAGCTCCGGGTGCTCCCAGTCAACGACACGGATGCTGCGAGCCTCCTCGCGTCGACTTCGCGCATCCCTGACCACGACCTTCACGCCCTCACTGAGCAAGCGCTGCACTGCACGGTTGCTCGCAGCCGGCTCCATAGCGGTGCGGTCCGCCAGCAACTCGTCCTCTGCGAGCTCGAGTGCCTCCCGCGGCACGTCTGGGTTCAGCCGCGCCAGCGCGGCGCGGAGCCGTGTCGTGAGCACGACGTCCCGAGGCTCCGCTCGCCCTAGCGTACCGGCAGGCCCGAACGCCTCCTCCGTTGCCGAGATGGTCTCCCAACCAAGCTCCGCCAAGACCTCGACGGCCGCAGCCTCGACCAGGTCCATCTCGGAGTACGGGTGCCCAGGGCTCACGCGGCGCGCTCAGCCGCCTTGACGGACAGCTTGCCGGAAAGGAGGCGGGGGAGGAGAAGGTCGCGGCTCCGACGGAGGACCATAGTGAGGGAGACAAGCTGCTGCTGCTCTGCCAGCATCGGCTCTACGCGGATGGAGAAAGCGGTGACGACACTGCTCGGCGGGACCAACACCGGGAACTCAGCCATCACTTTCCAACTAGCTCTCGGCATCTTCGCGCCATTTGCGGTCGCGCTCGCATGCTGAACGAGTTCGTCGCTACCCAAGATGCAAGTCATGAGGGCGCGAGCCTCCGGAGACCGAGCAGCAACAACGATGGTATCCGCCGAACAGACTCCGTCGAACGGAGCAACACACACCTTGTGAAAGTAGGGCCGGATCTTTCCGAACAGAACCTCGCCGGCGAGGAAGCGCAACTTGCTAGACCCCAGGTCCGCGACCTCCTCCCAGTCGTCAAGCGCATAAGACCGTCTGGGAATGTGCTCCAGGCCCACGTAACGCGCGGGCCCCTCGAGCAGGCGCCCTTTCGGGACTCCGCGGCGGCTCTCCACCGCTAGGTCATCCAACCGGCCTCTCCGCCAGCGGCTGGGATTCCGCTCGTTCGTTGAAACACACGACAGGGAAGGTACACGACTGAGAACGAACCACTCCCGGTACAGCGCACGCACCATTTGATCGAGAACGCGGATGCGCTGCTCCGCATTGTTGATTAGATCGTCGTATGCAGCCAGCACGGCCGCGATCCGCTCCTGCTCCTCTAGCGATGCAGGAATGCGAACACGAACTGCGCCGATACGGGCGGGGGCGGTGTGCTTGACTGTGGCGCCCGTAGCTGTCGCTCGGATCTGCGCCCTTACGGGCGAGGAATTCAAGAGATAGTACACGAATCGCGCGGCCGCTTTCCGACTATCTACCCACACCTTTCCCAACCGCTGGTTGTGAAGAAAGCACGCACCCTCAGGTATGAATGCCGCACTGCCAAGGATCGGCGCATTCTGCGTCAAATCCGTCATCGCAACGAGCAGATCGCCAGGGGAGAGCACATACTCGCTGGGAACAGGGCCGACGTAGTACTTCTCGCGCTCTCCCTTGAGCTTCAGACCACCGTCAGCCTTGAAGTTGCCTGGAGTCAACAGAATCGCTGGGCCAGCGTCTGAAAAGAACTCCCCTTTGAATGCGAATCCGTGCGTGATCCGAATCAGTTCGCCCAGGGTCGTGTCGCGCCAGCCGCGCATCAGCCCTCCAGGATCTCCGCCGCGTTTCGGACGATCACCTTCTCAAGCTTCCTGGCTTCGGCGGCGAGCGTCAGAAACTCGTCATGCATCTTCCGGAACTGATCGCTGAACTCTTCATCCGCCACATCCTCCCCGGGCGCCACTCCCACATAGCGGCCAGGGTTCAGGCTGTAGCCCTGCGCTTCGATCTCGGCAAGCGTCCCGACCTTGCAGAACCCTGGCACGTCCACATAGCGCGGCTTCTTCCCGAACACCTCCCGCAGCTTCCTTTCGGCCTCCTTGCCCCCGTAGCCGAAGTCGAGCGACTCGTCCCGGTAGAGACGGACCACGTTCGCCACGAACCCGATTTGCTCGTCCGTCCAGTCGCGATGCGCACGATCAATCTGGCGGTAAACGCCCCGCAGGTCGAGGAAGAGTACCCGGTCGCGCCTAGCTTTCGGCTTTCCTCGGTCAAGGAACCAGAGCATGCAAGGCAGTGTCACCGTGTAGAACATGTTGGAGCCTACGGCGACCATCACGTCGACTGCACCGGTATTGAGGAGCTGCCTGCGAAGCTCTGCCTCGGAGTTTTGCGCATCCGACGCGGAGTTGGCCATCACGAACCCGGCCCTGCCTTTCGCGTTCAGCGCCGAGTAGAACAACTGGATCCAAAGGTAATTAGCGTTGTCCGCCTTCGGCACACCAAAGGGGTAGCGCCGGCCCTGCCCGACCGCATCCTTGATCCGCTCACGATCGACGTTGTTTACGTTGAACGGCGGGTTCGCAAGCACATAGTCGAAAGCGCCAACGGCCGAATGCGGGTCGTCATAGTAGCTGTTTACGTCACCGCCGTGACGGATGACACCCTCAAGTCCATGCACCGCAAGGTTCATGCGGCAGAGGCGACCTGTGGCGTCTACCTTCTCGACTCCGAACAGCTTCAGCGAGTCTTTGTCATTTCGCTTGCTGTGCTGAGTCACGAATCGTGCGCTCTGAACGAACATCCCGCCTGATCCGCATGCTGGGTCGAGGACGCGCCCCTCGAACGGCTCCAGTATCTCGACGATGAGCTTGACGATGGACGTGGGGGTGTAGAACTCGCCACCGCCCTGCCCCTCCGCTAGGGCGAACTCGCCGAGGAAGTACTCGTAAATCTTCCCGAAGGCGTCTCCCTCCAGGTCTGCCGGGATGGTGGAGAAGTTCTTGAGGAGCTCCTTTAGCAGCTTCGGCTGAAAGCTCTGGTACGTCTTAGGCAGGACACCGGCGAGCTGCGGGTTCTCCCGCTCGACAGCGCGCATGGCATCGTTGACTGCCTCACCGAGCGACTTGCCGTCGCGCCCCCCCTCCGGCCAGTCGCGCAGAACCTCGAACCTCGCCTCCGTCGACAGGAAGACGACGCCCTCTTCGTGGTATGCGGCAGGCTCTCCTACGCGTGAGCCACGGCGTCCCGATGCCGTCTTCTCCAACACCGCTCTTCGCGCCGCGAAACGAGTGTCGGCGAAGCGCAAGAAGATGAGGCCCAGCACCGGCTGGCCGTACTGGGCGGATGTGAGGTCACTGTTGGCGCGGAGCTCGTCGGCCGCCTTCCAGAGCTGCGTTTCAAGGGCGGAGGTGGCGACGTCCTTCTCGTAAGGGGCGATCCAGCGCATGAGCCACTATACCGCCGTTCGGACGCCATGAAGCACCTATGTCCGGCTGCTTCCCCTGCGGCCGCGAAGGGCCCTGTCAAGGAGCACGATCCGCCGTCCGGAACGGGAGACGCTGGGTGATGTGCTCCTGCCCTCAGTGTCAGGGCAGGAGCACACCTCGACTCTACGGGTCGAAGTCTCGCCCCGGGACGTCGAGTGCCTGTCGCTCCATGTCATCCGCAACTTGACGTGCCCACTCGAGCCACGCGGATGCAGCTGCCGTGGGAGTCCCGCGTAGGGCCGCAGCGCTCCGCTTTACGACATCAACGAACCGACGTAGCCGTTCTGCCGTCTCGAAAGCCTCGAGTCGGCGCTGAAGGTCGTCACGCCTTGCGGCCGTACTCTCAGTCTTGCTACCGTCTTCTCGCGAGGCCCGCTCAGTCGGGTCGCGCTCGTGATCCTCGTGCTCGTGTTCCGCGAGGTCGTGCGCAGTTCTCGCCGCGTACGCTCGCTCGGCCTTTCTCAGGAGCCCTGCTAGGAACGCGGGGATCTTGGTCTCGAGAGGCACTCCCTCCGTTTCACGCCAAGACCTCTTGTGGCCATCACTGCAGTTCCTGATGACCAGGGAGAGGCGTTCCGCGTGGAGGTCTGAATCGGTACCTTCCAAGTACTCGTCCACCTCGTCGATTCCGAACTCGACGTCGATTCCGCCGACCTTCACACCGGTCGCGCTCGGACGGTTAGGCCCAGGTTCGGTGACAAACACCACAAACCCTCTCGCCTCGAGCGCCTTCACGACTGCGTCCATGATGCGTAGCCCGCGCTCAAGCCGCGGTGCGGTCGCGTTGACGTCGACACATGCGTGTCTCGTCCGGATCTCGCGCGTCCCACCGCGGCAGGGCCCCAACACCGAGAGCGATGCGGCGACCAGCGGGTGCGGGTCGGTGAGTTCGGGCTTCACGACGACCGTGGGCCACGCAACGCCATGAAACGCAGCCTTGACCGCCCCGGAGACCGGTATGGAATCTACTCTTGCGAGTGTGTAGGTGCTCAGTTCGCCGGGCCCGGGCGGAGCGAGTCTTGGCGGCTCGGTTACGTGCCCGGCACGAGCCTTCGCCCACCAGCCTCTCGGCGGAACGGGAACGCCGAGCTGTACGCATATCTTCTTGAGGGTCGTACCTGACAGGCCGTACCGTGTTGCGACCCTCTGCACAGGCTCCGACCACACCTCCTCGTACAGCCTCTCACGCGTGAGCGTCAGGGGTTCTTGCTTCATGTAATGCTCGGGTGCCTGCTGACGTGAATGGGTTCGCGCTAGACAGACCGCAAGGTCCATCTGCGCGCCCAACGACGCGTGGTGAGGGGACCGCCCAGCGTGCAGGCAAGGGCTTGGGCGGCACCCCGCAGCCGAGATGTGGCTGCGGTACGTCCTTATGCCGCACTTAGGGTGCAGTTTTCGGAACGGCCCGCTACATGCTCGCGAAGCCCTCTAAGCAGGTTTGCAGCATCGGTCGCGAGCCACCGGCGACCTACTGACTCTTCATCAGCAGACTCACAGTGTCTCAGGGTGCGTCGCCACTGGCGACCTACTGAGTGTTCATCGTCTCCACCGGCGACTCCCGGCGACCTACTGACGAAACTCAGTAGGTCGCCAGCAAAATGGTCCATCCATAGTCCATCCCTGCAGTCGAAAACTGCAGGAAACGCACGCCGACGTGCATTCCGTAGAGAAACCGCGTGATTCGTAATCAGTAGGTCCCCAGTTCAAATCTGGGTGTCGGCTTAAGACCTCGAGTGGCCGCCCCGGGGCAACCGCGGCGGCCACTGTCGCATCGGGCCCACGCTCTCGGCCGTCGCCGGTTGAGAACGCCCGGAGACCCGTTGTATCGCGCCCCCTCTCGTGTGTTCGCGCCTCTCGACGACCGGTCTGGCCGGACGCCGCGCACGACCGATGAGCTCGTGCGCGAGCTGTATCGGCGCACCGTGGCCGAGTTCGAGGCACACTTCATCCAGTGGGTGCACTGGCCGAGCCTCGACGAGCTCGACCAGGTCCGCCAGGTGATCGGCGTTCTCGACCGGTTCTGCCTGCTCCAGGCTTACCGCGGGCAACTGGAGAAGCTCTTCACGGACGTGGCGACGTGCCGCCTCGAACCCTCGCCTCGGACGATGCTCGAGCTCCTCGAGGTCTTCCCGGCCGAGGCCGAGCGCCGGCTCGCGGACCTTCGCCTCTCGAAGGCATCGCTCCGCTGGTTCACGGATCGCTGGGCCCACGACGTGAACCAGATCCTCCTGGACCTCGACCGCAGCATCGTCGAGAACGCGAGACCGGCGCTCAACGCCGCGATTCACTGGACCGCGGTGCATCCCGTCCTCGAGCAAGCCCGCAGACGGACCTCGGCAGGCATCGAGAAGTAGCTGCGCCCCGAAACAGCGCGGCGACGCGGTAGGATGTCGAGCGCCTCCGGGAACCAAGCACATCGACGAGCCCGCCAGGCACACCGTCCGTCCATTTCACTCGCGCGTGCACGGCGGACGTGCCGTGCCCGAGAGCTCGATCGCCGGGAGATGCCCATGGTCAGCCTGCCGCGCCGCCGCCCCGCGTCTCTCCTCGCGCCCGGCCTCGCGGCCCTGCTGCTCGCGGGCTCGGCGTGCTCGGGCGGGAGCGGCGGCGACGAGCCCGGGCTCGGGATCTCCGAGCGATACGCCAACCGGTGCGAGCTTCCCAGGATCGGCTTCGACCCGATCACGCTCGTGCCCTACCCGGACGTGCTGGGCAGCCGCGTCGACGAGAAGCGCTGGATCCGCGAGTGGACCTACGAGACGTACCTCTGGTACCGCGAGGTCGCGGACGTCGATCCCAGGAACCGCGCCTACGACTCGCCCCAGGAATACTTCGAGGTCATGAAGACGTTCGCCACGACCTCGTCCGGCAGGCCCAAGGACCGCTACCACTTCGCCATCCCGACCTCGACCTGGAACGCTTACATCCAGGGCGGCGCCGAGGTCGGCTACGGCGTCGCGTGGGCGCGGATCTCGGATGTCCCGCCGCGGGTGCTCACCGTCGCCTTCGTCGAGCCCGGCTCCCCTGCGGATGGGCGGCTGGCGCGCGGGGACACCGTCCTCGCCGTGGACGGGGTGAGCATCGACGCGACCGACCCGGCCGGCGTCGACGTGCTCAACGCCGGCCTCTTCGACCTGCGCGCCGGCGCGACCCACACGCTCCAGGTCCAGGCTCCCTCGGCGTCCGCGGCGCGGCTGGTGACGCTCACGGCCGCGGCCGTCACGCTCGACCCCGTCCCCCTCGTCGACGTCCTCGACGTGGGGGAGCGGAAGGTCGGCTACGTCCTCTTCAACAGCCACATCGCCACCGCCGAGGCCGCGCTGGCCGCCGCGGTGGAGCAGCTCCGGGCCGCCGCCATCGACGACCTGGTCCTCGACCTCCGCTACAACGGTGGCGGCTATCTGGGCGTGGCGGCTGGTCTGGCCTTCGAGATCGCCGGCCCGGGCCCGACGGCGGGCCGGACCTTCGAGGAGCTGCAGTTCAACGACAAGTACACGACCACCGACCCGTGGGGCGCCGAGATCCTGCCGCTCCCTTTCCTCGATCGGGCGCTGGGCTATGACGGCTCGTTCGAAGGTCCCCTCCCCCACCTCGACCTCGCGCGCGTGTTCATCCTCACCAGCGGCAACACCTGCTCGGCGAGCGAGTCGATCATCAACGGCCTCCGCGGCCTCGACTTCCCGGTGACGGTCGTGGGCACGACGACCTGCGGCAAGCCCTATGCGTTCCGGGACGTCGACAACTGTGGGACCACCTACCTCACGATCCAGATGCGCTCCGTGAACGCCAAGGGATTCGGCGACTACGGCGACGGGTTCACGCCCGGCGGGTCCGGGGTGGCCGGGGTGCCCGGGTGCCAGGTCGCCGACGACCTCCGGCACCCGCTCGGCGATCCCCAGGAGGCCCAGCTCGCGACGGCCCTGCGCCTCATCGGCGGCGGCGCGTGTGCGCCCGCCCTGCGGTCGGCCGCGCCACTCGCCCGGCCCCGCATCGTCCGGCCACCCTGGGCGGAGCTCCGCATCCAATGAGCGACGGGATCGCCGGACGAGGACATCCGGCAACACAAAGGCGTGGCGGAACGCCGCAGATGCCCGTCGCTTCCGCGATGTCGGGCGGACTCCCCCGTTGGTTCGCACCCCCGAGAGCTCCCGTGCTATTGACCCCAGACCGCCGCCGGCGCTCACGGGCGGCGCTCACCTGAGAGGATCTCACCGATGCGGAGACTCGGCGTCGTCGTCGCGCTCGCGATGCTCGCGGGCGCCGGCTGCAAGAAGAAGGCGGAAGACAAGCAGGCCCCCATCGTCATCGGCAACGTGATGCCGCTCAGCGGCGACATCGCCACGTTCGGCCAGAGCGCCAACAACGGCGTCAAGCTCGCCATCGACGAGGCGAACGCGACGGGTGGGATCAAGGGGCAGAAGATCCAGCTCCAGGTCTACGACACGGTGGGCAAGCCCGAGGAGGCGGCCGTCGCCGCGACCCGCGCGATCACCCAGCAGAAGGCGGTGCTGCTCATCGGCGAGCTGGGCTCGGGCGGCTCCCTCGCGATCGCCCCCATCGCCGAGACCAACAAGGTCCCGACCATCTCGCCCGCATCCACGAGCCCCAAGGTCACCAAGGACGGCGACCGCACGCGGGCGAACATGTTCCGCGTCTGCTTCATCGATCCGTTCCAGGGCACGGTGATGGCGCGGTTCGCCCGCCAGAACCTCAACGTCAAGCGCGCCGCGATCGTCCGCGACGTGGGCAACGACTACTCGATGGGCCTCGCGGAGTACTTCGCGCGCACGTTCAAGGAGCTGGGCGGCGAGATCGTGGTGGACGTGAGCTACCGGGCCGGCGACCAGGACTTCAAGGCGCAGCTCACCAAGGTGAAGTTCGCCGACCCCGACATCGTCTACGTCCCGGGCTACTACACCGACGTCGCGCTCATCGGGCGCCAGACCCGCGAGATCGGCGTGAAGGCGCCGCTCGCTGGCGGCGACGGCTGGGACTCCAGCAACCTCTACGAGATCGCCCAGGGCGCCCTCGACGGCAGCTACTTCTCGAACCACTACTCGACGGAGAACCCGTCGCCGATGGTCCAGGAGTTCGTGAAGAAGTACGAGGCGGCGTTCCAGGCGAAGCCGGACGCGTTCGCCGCCCTCGGCTACGACGCCGCCCTGCTCGCGCTCGACGCGATGCGGCGCGCCCCCGAGCTCACGCCGGGCGCCATCCGCGACGCGATCGAGCAGACGAAGACGCTCCAGGGCGTGACCGGCACGATGCGGCTCGACGCCGACCACAACGCCGTGAAGTCGGCCGTGATCATGGGGATCCAGGAGAACGCGCCGAAGTACGTGGCGACCGTGGATCCGTAGCCGGGACCGACGAACGCAGCGCGAGGGGCCCCGGTCCGCCGGGGCCCCTTCTCTTTTCCGGCGACGGCTACCCCTCCGCCGGCGTCGCGACCTTGAGCCCGACGATCCCCGCCACGATGAGCGCGATGCAGGCGAGCCGGAGCGCCGACGCGGGCTCGCGGAACAGCGCGATCCCGAACAACGCCGTCCCGATGCTCCCGATCCCGGTCCAGATCGCGTAGGCGCTCCCGAGCGGGAGCGTGCGGAGCGCGATCCCGAGGAGCGCCATGCTCGCGACGAGCATCACCGCGGTGAAGGCGGTCGGTCCGGGCCGGGTGAGCCCGGCGCTGTACTTCAGACCGACCGCCCACGCGATCTCGCAGAGCCCGGCGACGAACAGGACGAGCCACGCCATCGCCGGGCGCGCGATCAATGGAGCGCCGGGGGCGACTCGGTCTCCGCCTGCGGCTGCGGAGCGCCCTGCTCGCCCTGCTGCGGCGGTGCGTTGATCCGCTCCGACGCCTGGTCGAGCGCCTGGCTGCCCTTCTCGACGGCCATGTCCTTCGCCTGCTCGCCGAGCTCCCGCGCCTTGCGCTTCGCGGGCTCGAGGAGCTGCCGCTCCTTCTGCGAGACCGGGAGCGCGAAGCCGAACAGGGCGCCGAGCGCCGCTGCCCCGAGCGCCCAGAGCCCGGTGTCCTCGTGCGTGCTCGCCCGGATCTGCCCGCGATCCGGCAGCCGCTCGCGCAGCGCATGGGCCTGCTCGCTCATGCGGTCCTTGAGCTCGCCGGCCTTCGCGCCGACCCGCTCCTTCATCTCGCCCGCGCGGCCCTTGAGGTCGTCCACCCTGGAGCCCGCGCGATCCCGCATCTCCTGGACCCGCGAGCCGGCCTGCTCCTTCATGTCCTGCAAGCGGGAGCCGGCCTCGCCCTTCATCTCCTGGAACCGGGAGCTGGACTGCTCCTCGTACCCCTCGGCCCGCTGGCCCGGGACCTCACCCACCTCGGACGGCAGCGTGCCCTCCTCGTAGGTCTGGTACGGCGAGTCTTCGCGGTACCCGGACCGCCCGTAGTACTCGCGGTAGTCCCCGCGGTACCCGGAGCTGCGATACCGGCCGCCGGAGTGGTCCTCCTGGCGGAAATCCTCCCGCGACTGCGCCCGCGACTGCAGCGCCTTCGCGACCAGCGCCCCGACCCCCGCGCCGATCGCCGGCGCCAGCCAGGAGTTGTGCACCGCGCTGTCCCGCATCTTCCCCATCTTCTCTCGTGCCATCTCGCGCGCCCTCCCCTTGGCGTACTCCGGCGTCAGGCGTCGTGATACCTCGCCGGCGAGCTGCGCGATGCGTTCGCGCCTCTGCTCGACTTGATGTCGTGCATCGTCTCTTTCGCCCATCGCCCATCCTCCTTGATGTGCTCGACGGCCCGCGACGGGCGGGCCTTCTTCAGCTCCGTGCGTCCGGCGGCGATCAGCCCCCCGCCGACGGCCGCGTAGATCAGCGTGACGATCAGCGCCGAGAGCCAGGCGGGCATGAACGTCGCCCCGACCAGCACCAGCGTGATGCCGAGCAGGAAGAGCCCCACGTAGGCGACCGCCCCGCCGGCGCCGATCTCGGCGCTCCCCTTCTGAACCTTCTCGAGCTCGGTCCGGAGCTCCGCCTTCGCGAGGCGGAGCTCGTCGCGCACGAGGCCCTGGCTCTGCTGCCCGAGCTCACGGACGAGATCCCCGAGCGGCCGGTCGTGCAGCCGTTCGCCCCGGTAGAGCTCCCGCTCCGCTCTCATGGCAGCTCCTCGTCCCAGTACGCGGGCCGGCCCTCGGCGTTCCAGCCGCCGTCGCCGCTCCAGCGCTGCTGCCCGGGGTCGCGCTTCATCACGCGCGCGACCGCGAGGCCGGCCACGAAGCAGGCGCCCAGCAGCAGGCCCGGCCGCGACCGGATGCCGGATCGCACGTTGTCGAACAGCTCCTCGGCCGAGTGGCGGCGCAGGTACTCCGCGCCGCGCCGCGCGTAATCCGCGGCGTACTGGCCGAACCGATCGCCCTCGGCGGACTGCGCCACGCGATCGAGCAGATCGCTGAGCTGCGCCTTCTGCCCGTCGACCGTGCTCATGGCGCGCTGGCGCGCGCTGTGCGTGAGCTGCGTCGCCTTCTCCTTCAGCTCCCCGGTGTCCTTCGAGCCGGGCGAGCCCTGCGCATACAGGTCTTGATCCTGAGATCCGAATTCCATGTTCGCCCCTCCGGCGTGCATCGCGTCTCGGAGAGAAGGCTGGGCATGAGCGCGCCGGACCGCAGGAGGGGTGCGGCCGGGCGGCGACCCTGCGTGGGGCCGCCGGTCGTCTGCGCGCCGCGGACGCGCACGCTCGCGCCGCTCCCCTCCACGGCCCTGACAGCATCCGCTCGCCGCGCCGGGCGTGTGCATCTTCCGGAAACCGCGTCCAGAGGTCGAAGAGGTGCGCGCCGCGCTGCGGCGGTGTGGTGCCCTCGACGCCTGCGGCGCGTTCACTCGATCGAGGAGGACGGAGATGGCTTTGAGGAAGGCAGCGTTCGTGGCGGCGGTGCTCTCGCTGCTCGGAGGCCCCGCGGCCTACGCGCAGTCGGGCGGCGGTGCGGGCGGAAGCGGCGGAGCGGGGGCCGGAG
>Ga0196971_1000754_pt1 | contig 19517 bp, 14 predicted proteins | sample S1v_1013CmetaG_FD_148660 | JGI IMG/M metagenome (GOLD analysis project Ga0196971, IMG submission 148660) | Soil microbial communities from Anza Borrego desert, Southern California, United States - S1+v_10-13C | ecosystem: Environmental > Terrestrial > Soil > Desert | place: USA: California... | reverse complement strand
AGATCGAGCGGCTGGAGCGGGGCGAAATCCCGATCTTCGAACCCGGTCTCGACGACCTGGTCGCCGCCAATGTGCGCGACGGGCGGCTGTCCTTCGCCCTGGACGGCGCCGAGGCCATCCGCTCGGCCGACGCGGTGTTCATCGCCGTCGGCACCCCGTCGCGTCGCGGCGACGGCCATGCCGACCTGTCCTACGTCCATGCCGCCGCCGAGGAGATCGCCGGCCTGATCGAGGGCTTCACCGTCATCGTCACCAAATCGACGGTGCCGGTCGGGACGGGGGACGAGATCGAGGCCATCATCCGGGCGCGCCGACCCGACGCCGACTTCGCCGTGGTCTCCAACCCCGAATTCCTGCGCGAGGGCGCGGCGATCGAGGACTTCAAACGGCCGGACCGGGTCGTGGTGGGCACGGAGGAGGAGCGCGCCCGCGATGTGATGCGCGAACTCTATCGGCCGCTGAACCTGAACGAGACGCCGATCCTGTTCACGGGCCGGCGCACCTCGGAACTGATCAAATATGCGGCCAACGCCTTCCTGGCGATGAAGATCACCTTCATCAACGAGATGGCCGACCTGTGCGAAAAGGTCGGCGCCGATGTGCAGCAGGTCGCGCGCGGCATTGGGCTCGATAACCGGATCGGCTCCAAATTCCTGCACGCGGGCCCGGGCTACGGCGGATCCTGTTTCCCCAAGGACACCCTGGCGCTGGTGCGCACGGCGGTGGACGCCGGCTCGCCGGTGCGGCTCATCGAAACCACGGTCGAGGTCAACGACGCCCGCAAGAAGGCGATGGCCGCGCGGGTGTCCTCGGCGCTGGACGGCGAAATGGCGGGCAAGACCGTCGCCCTGCTGGGTCTGACCTTCAAGCCGAACACCGACGACATGCGCGACGCGCCGTCGCTGGACGTGGCCCCGGCCCTGATCGCCATGGGCGCGACGGTCCAGGCGTTCGACCCCGAGGGCATGAAAGAGGCGGCCCATCTGCTGCCCGACGTGGTGTTCAAGGAGGGGCCCTACGACGCGGTCGAGGGCGCCGACGCGGTGGTCATCCTGACCGAATGGGACCAGTTCCGGGCGCTCGATCTCAACCGGGTCAAACGCCTGCTGCGCCAGCCGGTCATGGTCGATCTGCGCAATGTCTACCGGCCCGAGGACATGCGGGCGCGCGGCTTCCGCTACACCTCGATCGGGCGCGGCTGATTGGCCACTCGACTGTGCACTGACCTGCCCTCGCCCGTTCCCGGAAAGCTATCAGCATGACAACCACCCAAGATGACACACTGGTGATCTGCGGCGCAGCTGCAGTGGATGGGATCCAGAACTTCGGGGATGAATTGCTGCAGCAGATCTATACTCGCTGGGCCCAGGAAGCGGACCCTGGCTTGCATGTGGTGATGCACGGGACCGACGAGGCTTCAGCACTTGCGGATGGAACCCGGCTCCGCGGCGTTGGCTTCATTGGCGGCGGCTATCTGGGCGAGAAGGCGACGGGGCGTGGGGCACTGCACGAATGGCTTCGCAACGGCGCATGGGGCGTTCGCAATCAACTTCTCTACGGCTCTGCTCTCGCGCTCGCGAGGCGGCACGGCGTGCCTCACTGCGTCAGCAGCGTCGAGTTTGGCCCAATCTCCAATCCGTTCTATCGGGCCTTCGCCGTGAGACTGCTGTCGACCGCAGAACACGCGACGGTCCGCAACCCGGATTCCCGCGAGTTCGCCATTCGGTACGGCGTCAGCGCCGGAAAGGTGAACGTCTGCCCTGATGTTGCGCTGGAGCTGACCCGACGCACCGTTCAGCAGGCTCGGAGCGGCGAACCTCCGAGAATCGGTCTTCACCTGCATGCCGTCGGCGGAGAGACCTGGCGCGAAGGCATTGCCACGCTGGTGAACGCGGCCCTGCAGAATGGACTGAAGGGCGCCGAAATCTGCTTCATCTACGATCAGGTCAAAGCGGGGGAGCGTCCGGCTTCCGCCCGCAAGGCCGAAGCATTTGCGCGAGAGCGTTGGCCGGACGTGAGGGTCATCCCCTACGAGAACGTCGAGCAATTGCTCTCCCGCCTGGACGAGATGAACCTGATAATCACGACCAAGCTCCACGTGGGCGTGGTCGGTCGGGCGCTGCATCGCCAGGTCCTGTCGCTACCGGTTGTGGCCGACGCCCGCCGCTTTGCGGTAACCAAGATGCCACGTTTCTACAGGTCTATCGACGAGGCTTGGCGCTGCGTGGACCTGACCTCGGATGCGATGCCCGAGTCACTGCTCAGATTCGCGTCGACGGTCTCGCCCGAGGCGGCACCCCTGCCGGTGACCTATCTCGACCAGGTTCTGACGGAGCGGGAGCGCTATTCCCGCTTCGTCCTCTCAAGGGCCTGAACCGCGGCGCGCAGGCAAGACAGTGAAAATACTCATCATCGCCGGCAATGTCCGTTCAGCTGTCGCCAATCGCGCGGATCTGATCGAGGCCATGAGGACGCAGGGTCATCAGGTGCAGGTTGTCGTGCCGCGGCAGGACTGGTCCTCCGCGATCGAACGTCTGAAGGTGCCGCATGAGGTCTTTCAGCTGTCGAGAACCGGCCTGTCGCCGCTCTCCGATCTGAGAAGCATCGGGGCATTAGTGAGCATAATGCGGCGTGCGAAGCCGGACCTGGTCTTCTCCTATAATGCGAAGCCGGTGATCTACGGCGCGATCGCCGCCCGTCTCGCCGGAGTCCCGCGCCACTACGGCATGGTGACCGGCCTTGGCTATTACCGGGCCGGCGGCGGCGGCCTCAGGCTAATGCTGACGCGCTTCGCTCAGGAGCGGCTGTATCGCGTTGCAACCGCGCTGAGCCGGGCGACGATCTTCCAGAACCGCGACGACCTCGAGACCTTCCGGCAGAACGGGCTCATGTCACCGTCGGCAAACGCGGTCGTGGTCAACGGTTCGGGGATCAACCTTGAGCGCTTCCCCGTCCAGCGGCTTCCGGCAGGCTCGCCCGCCTTCGTCATGATCAGCCGCCTGCTGGCCTCAAAAGGCGTTGAGCAGTTCGTCGCGGCGGCAGAACAGCTTCAGGCCGATGGCGCCAAGGCGCGCTTCGTGCTGGTGGGGCCGCATGATCCGGATTTGCCGGGCTCGCTGCCTGTCGAGATGATCGAGAACTGGCGTCGGCGCGGCGTGATCGAGATCGTGGGCGGCGTCGACGACGTCTTGCCCCAGCTCGCGCGCGCCAGCGTCTTCATCTTGCCTTCCTTCTACGGCGAAGGCACGCCCAGGGCCGTGCTCGAAGCGATGAGTTGCGGTCGCGCGATCATCACCGCGGACGCACCAGGCTGTCGCGAGACGGTGCTAGAGGGTGTGAACGGCTGGCTTGTACCGCCGCGAGATGTCGATAGCCTTGCCCGAGCCATGCGCCGCTTTGTCGACGATCCCTCGCTCATCGCCGCGATGGGGCGGGAGAGCCGCCGCCTGGCCGAGGAACGGTACGATGTCCACAAGGTCAACCGTCAGATGCTGGACATTATGCAGCTTGCGGGACCGCATGGATCATGACTGACGTGTACGTCCGATTGGGCAAGCGCGCGTTCGACATTGGTGCAGCGCTGATCCTGATCATTGCGCTCTCCCCCGTCCTTCTGGCGGTCGCGCTCGCCATTTTCCTCGACGACCCCGGCTCGCCGCTTTTCAGGCAGACCCGGGTGGGCAAAGACAAGCGCCCCTTCCGTATTATCAAGTTCCGAAGCATGCGGACAAAGGCGCCGCCCGAGACAGCCGCGGCAAGTGCTTACTCCGAAAGCGATCCAAGGATCACGCGCGTTGGCCGGATAATCCGCGCCACAAGTCTCGATGAGTTGCCGCAGCTCTTCAACATTCTCGCCGGCTCGATGAGTCTGATCGGTCCGCGGCCCATTGTGCCCGCGCAATTGACAGCCATACGCCGGGATCAGGAAGGGCGGTTCCGGGTCCGCCCGGGCATAACCGGGTTGGCCCAGGTATCGGGCAGGCGCGAGCTTGCCTGGCCCGATCAGCTGGCACTTGATTCAAGGTACGCCGACAAGATCACGCTCCTTGGCGATCTGAAGATCTTTCTCCGGACGTTCGCCGTCGTCTTCCGGGCCTCGGACGTCTACGGCGACCCTAGGAAGAACTGGAGAAACTTCATCAGTCATGAGGATCAGACCCCTCCATGAAGTTTCTTCTGATTCCGGACGACGCCCGCATGATCGACGCCTGTGTGGCGCACGGCATCGATCGCGTTTTCATCGATCTGGAGGTGGAGGGGAAGCTCGAGCGGCAGGCTGGATTGAACGCCCACTTCAGCAGCCATGGCCTCGCCGACGTGGCGGACGCGCGAAAGCAGATCCCTGCCGGCGCCGCTACTGAGCTTCTTGTCCGGATCAATCCGGTCTCACCGGCCTCCGCGGACGAGGTCGACGCCGTGGTCGGGCTTGGCTGCGACCTCGTCATGTTGCCGATGTTTCGCAGTGTTCGCGAGCTGTCCGAGCTGGCCAGGCTGGTTGACGGGCGCCTGCGCACCGTAGGGCTTTTCGAAACCCCGGCTGCGCTGGGCCGGCTCCGGACCATGTTGGCGGCCGCCGATGCGCCTAAGGAAGCCCATCTTGGCCTCAACGACCTTTCACTCGGGCTTGGTCTCGATTTCCTGATGGAATCGCTGGCGGGCGGTCTGGTGGATCACTTCTGTCGCGAGTGCGCAGGCGCGGGCGTGCCGTTTGGCTTTGGCGGCGTAGGCGCGCTGGGCACCGGCGCTGTCCCCGCGGAGCTGATCCTGTCGGAGCATGTTCGTCTCGGCTCCACCGCTGTCATACTTTCTCGAACGTTCCGGGACGCAGCCCGCACGGACCCGGATCTATTCGGTGAGATGATCCGCGACCTTCGCGCCTACATAGCGCGGCTCCGCGAGCAGCCCTGCTCGGTGCTGGAAGCAAATCGACGTGCGCTGGTTGAGGCGGTCTCACGAATCGCTGCGGAACAAACAGCCCCATGATTCATCTGCTCTACGTCCAGAAGCGAGAGATTCTCGCTATCCACAGCCCGCAGGTGGAGAACTTCGTCGCATCGAGGCTTCCGGAGGTCTCACTGAGATTTTCGGACGGGACGCCGCATTCGGACGACGCCAGGGCGGACTGGATCATCGCTCCTGCGGCAGCGTGGGCGGAGCCCTTGCTGAATCGCGCGAGCAAGGCGAGCTGGATACATTTCCAAGGGGCCGGCACAGACCAGCTCGATTCCTTCATCGCCTCCCGGCCCGATCTGCGCTTCACAACCTCGTCGGGAGTCAATGCTGACACCATCGCGGAGTACGTCACCGCCGCCCTCCTGCACTTCGCCAAGGATTTCGACCTGCTTCTCGCCGGCCAGCGCGAGGGGCGATGGGAACGGAGATGGCTGAGGGAACTGACCGGCTCCACGGTCGTGATCTTCGGGACGGGACGGATTGGCGAAGCGACGGCCCGACGTCTGCGCCCGTTCGGCGTACGTCTGATCGGGGTGTCACGCTCGGGGCGGTCCATCGAGCCGTTTGATGAGACCTGGCCGGCCGGGCGGCTGCACGATGTGCTGCCGCGGGCTGACGCCGTGGTCATCGCCGCGCCCCTCACGGACGAGACCGCGGGAGCGTTTGGAGCCGATCAGTTGGGGCTGTTGCCGGATCACTGTGTCATCATCAACGTGGCCCGGGGCGGAATTCTCGACGAGACGGCGCTAAGGGAGAGACTGGTGGACCACCGGCTGCGTGGCGCGGCCCTGGATGTCTTCGAAGAAGAGCCCTTGCCCCCCTCCAGCGCCCTGTGGCGCACGCCCCGCCTGCTCATTACGCCGCATGTGGCGGGAACGACCCAGCTTTATCTTGATCGCATGCTGGAAGGATTTGCTCGTTCCATTCCACCAGAACAGATCGCCCGCCCTGATCTCAGCTGAATGATTGCCAAGCGTCAGGCGAGGTGAAATAAAAACGCTCGCTGAAACGCCCCAATAAGGTCGAATCTATGCTCTCTCGGCAAATCGCCACCAAGGCCGTCCGTTCACTCAAGGTGAACTTTCCCATGCTGGTGGACGCCAAGTATGCGGTCCAGGTTTGGCGGCGCAGCCTGGTCGGCAAGCCTCATGAGCTCGACTTCGCCGCTCTGAAGCACCTTAAATGGCCCGGTACAGACGAGGATTTCCTCTTTCTCGACATTGGAGCGAACCGCGGTCAGACCATCTCGTCCGTTCGAATGTTCCGCAACTTCAAGATAGTTTGTGTTGAACCTATCCCCACGCTGGCGGAAAAACTGAAAAGGCGCGCCACCAAGGACCCGGGGCTGACCGTCATACAGGCCGCCGCCTCGGATGCGGCGGGAACGTTGCGGCTGTACATTCCGCGTTACAAGAACTTCTCTTTCGATGGACTTGCCTCCACCCAATACGACGCTGCGGCGAGCTGGCTTGGGCCGGACAAGCTATTCGGATTCGATCCGGCGCATCTTCACGTCGATGAGGTCAATGTCCCCGCTATCCGCATAGACGATCTCAATCTCACACCGAGTTTTGTGAAGATCGACGTCCAAGGCGCTGAAATATTCACCCTGCGCGGCATGGTCGAGACGATTTCACGGCACCACCCGATCATCTTGCTTGAGCGGCCGGAGCTGGATATTGAAGTGGCTTTCCTGGCGGAGCATGGATATTCGCCGTGCAAGTTTGACGGGCACTCCTTTACCCCGGGCGTGAAGGACAATCTGAATACATTCTTCCTGCGGGAGGAGCACCACGCGATGTTCTCGATCCCGTTCAACGACTGAACTGTTCGACCTGTGTCTGACAGAGATAGCGGGGCGCGCCGGCTACGTGCGTGGGTGGGCACGGCATTCAGCAGCCGGTTGGTCCAGAGCGGTCTGGGTAGCGTCTTTGTCCGAATAGCTACGGCGCTTCTGGCAGTCCTCAGCTCCGTCGTGCTGGCGAGGGGGCTTGGGCCGGCCGAGTACGGCCTTTATGCCTACACCTTGTCCATCATTCTGGTGGTCGCCGTTCCGGCGCACCTGGGCCTGCCCACGCTCGTAACCCGCGAGACCGCCATCGCCCACGGCCGTGCGGATTGGGGGCGTATGAAGGGGGTGTGGCTGTGGTCGACCAAGGCTGCAGGCGCCATCTCCGCGGGGCTGGCCATTCTGGGAGCGGCTGCGGCTGTGCTCTGGTCCGACCATCTCGCCCCGGGCCAACCGGCGGTGTTGGCCTGGGCCGTGCTGCTGATCCCGCTGATCGCCGTGGGCACCCTGCGGGGTGCGGCGCTCAGGGGACTGCAAAGGCCAGTGCTGGGGCAGTTACCCTACCAGATCATCCGTCCCGCCCTGTTGACCGCCGCTGTTGCGGTTCTGGGGCTGGCGCTGGGCGTCCGGCTTTCCGCCGGCGATGCCATGGCTATTCATGTGGGGGCCGCGCTCCTGGCCTTCATCGTCGGCGCCGGCATGCTGTGGCGCGCCCGTCCTCCGGGGGTCATCGACCGCGCCGTCGCCCCGACCTACGACAGCAGGGCATGGATCATGAGCACCCTGCCCCTCAGCCTCATAGCGGGCATGAGCCTGCTGAACCAGAACATTGGCGTGCTGGTGCTGGGGGCCGCTGGCGATCCCACGGCGGCCGGCGTGTTCCAAGTGGTGATGCAGGGGGGCCTTGTCCTAGTGCTGGGCCAGGCTGCGCTCGACATGGTTGTGGCCCCACGCTTCGCGAGGCTGAACGCGTTGGGCGAACGAGGCAAGCTGCAGCGTCTCGTCGCCCTGAGCGCCTGCGCAAGTCTGGCCATGGCCGCGCCTGTCGCACTGATCTATATCGCCTTCGGAGAACCGCTACTGGCGCTCGTCTTCGGAGACGGCTTTCGGGACGGGGGGGCGGCCCTAGCGATCGTGGCTGTGGGTCAGGTCATCAACGCCGGGTTCGGTTCGGTCAACGCATTGCTGAACATGACCGGGTTTGAGCGCGACACCGCACGCAGCCTGACGATCGCCGGCATCGCCCACGTCGCAGCAGCCGCTACGCTTATTCCCCTGTTCGGACTTATCGGAGCCGCCGTTTCCGCGGCAGGCACCTTGGTCCTCTGGAATCTGCTGCAATGGCGGATGATCCGCAAACGACTACAGCTTGAGAGCACCGTGCTTGCGCTATACGAACGATTTCGGCCTCTCTGATCGTGGAGAGAGCCTGGGAGCAGACCCTGTTGGAGGAGGCTGAATGCCCCTGAGTCCCCACTTTCCGGCGCCCGCGAGATCCCGTCTCCGCCGGATCGGCTGGGCCCCGGGGGTTATTGTCTTGGTCGCCTACATAATCGGGAAGATGTTCTATCTCAGCCAGAGTGGGCTGCCTCAGCCGGCCGACCTCGGGCTCATCGCCCTGGCTCCCTTCTTCATTCGCCGCCAATACCTGACAGCGACCATGGGTTCGGTCCGCCCCTATATCGCGTTTCTGGGCCTGGTTATCGTGGTGAACTTGGTCTGGTTGTCGATCAGCCAGAATATGGATTTCCTGCAGACCATCGCCTTCTACGGTTTCAATGCGATCGTTTTCCTGTTCGTGCTGTCTGTGGTCGGGAAGCACAGGAGCTCCATCGAGCGGTCGCTGACGATAGGGCTGTTCATTGCTGTCGCGATCCAGATATTCGTGGTCATGTCCCACGTCGGAGAGGCGGCTCGATCATCGGGAACCTTCCAGAATCCGAATCAGCTCGGCTACTGGGCCCTCTGCGTGCTCGGCATATTCTTTCTGGCGCGCCAGGCGCGAGCAGGTCTGCTGGAACTCATCTTTACGTCGGGTGCCCTCTACATAGCGTTCGTTTCACTTTCCCGATCGACGATACTGGCTATCGCCCTCTTGGCCGTCGTTCACTTCGCCCGGCACGCGCCGCGGCGCACCATGGCCGTACTTGTGGCCGGACTTCTCGCCGGAACCGTAGTGATGCTGGTGCCAAGCCCGGCACAGCGCAGCTTGGAGCATCGCTTTCAGCAGATGGAAGCGATCGAGAAGCTCGAGCGGCGGTTCGCCCGTGCGTCCGAAAAATCGCAGCTTGAAGTCCGTGGATATGACCGGATCACCGACAACCCGACGTTGGTCGCCGTGGGGGCAGGAGAAGGATATCATGAGCGGTTCAGCAGCATCGACCGGGAGCTGCACTCCACGATCGGTACAGTTCTGTTTTCTTACGGGCTGCTGGGAATGGTCGCCTTCCTGATCTTCCTGGGGTCGCTGACGGGCTATACGAAGATCCTTCCCTACCTCTATCTCGCGCCCTTCGTGTTCTACGGGCTGGCGCACCAGGGACTACGCTTTTCGTTCTTCTGGGTTTTCTGCGCCTTGCTTGCAGCGTCGAGCCGGGGGCTGCTCTCGTCCAGCTTCAGATTGAATCTGCCATTCCGGCGCGGCCCTTCCATCCCGGCGCGAGGCGCCGCTGCTTGGCGGAGACCCGGTTATGCTTCCGCTTCCGCTTCCGCTTCCGCTTCCGCTTCCGCTTCCGCTTCCGCTTCCGCTCCCGATCTGGTCAGGCGCCGCAGCCCCCGCTGACGCGGGCATCCATGCATGGGTCTCATGATCCCCTGAGACGGCGACCTGCGCCTGATGTCGCAGTCGCGGCTCCGGACCCAAAGCGGCCTCCTGGTGGCCCGCACTTGCTCAAGACTCGCGTGGGCGGCATCCGGCAAGTCGGACGCGCTTCAGGGTGCCGTTACGCGGCAGCCGACCATCGCGCCATCGCCGCCCCTTCTCCACCAGCACATGTGGGCGGCCGGGGATTCCCGGCGGCCCGCTGATCACGCGGCCGCAGTCTCCGCTCGGAAGTCCGCAATAATGGACCGAACCATCGCCTTCACGACTTCGTCGTCACCCGCAAGAGAGGCATCCCTAAGCCGCTCCAAGGCACTGATAGTCAGCTTGGTTTCAGACGTCGGCGCCTGAATTTCCATGATCCCTTCACTGCACGGGGTGATTTCCTCGTTCTCCTCGAACAGCACTTCCGTCAGCTTTTCTCCCGGCTTCAGGCCCGTGAACTGGATTTCGATCTCCCCCTCAGCGCGACCGCTCAGAGCGATCATCTGCCGCGCAAGATCGACAATCTTCACGGTCTCGCCCATTTCCAGGAGAAACTTCCGCGCCTTGCGTTCATCGCCTCCGGTGCAAAGCGCTGTACTGTGAAGAACCAGTTGAACCGCTTCGGGTATAGTCATGAAATAACGATTCACTTCGGGATCTGTAACCGTTAGCGGTCCGCCTTCGGCGATCTGCCGCTGAAATATCGGAATGACTGAACCTGCCGACCCGAGCACGTTGCCGAACCGAACCGCGCACACCCGCGTCGGATAATAGCTTTGCAGCTCCAGAAGTGTCTCGGCGATCCGCTTCGTCGCACCCATGATGCTGGTTGGAGCGACCGCCTTGTCGGTAGAGATCAACACCATCTGCTTGACCCCGCATCCAACGGCGGCCTGCAGTACGTTCCATGTCCCGAACACATTCGTCAGGACGCCTTCGGCCGGATTGTCCTCAACCATCGCCACATGTTTCAGGGCGGCTGCGTGGAAGACCAGATCCGGCCGTTCCCGCTGAAATACATCCGTGAGCCGTGACAGGTCCCGCACGTCCGCGAGCAGGGCCCGGTGCGTTACCTGGGGACCAATCCGTTCGATCTCCCGATCGATTCCGAACAGGAGAAACTCGGAATGATCGACGAGTGTCAGATGCGCGCAACCGAGCGTCGCGAGCTGCCGGCAGAGCTCCGAGCCGATGCTGCCCCCAGCGCCGGTAACCAGTATTCTCCTGCCCGCCACCAGCGCCCGCAGCGGTTCGGGATTCAGCGAGACCGGAGCGCGCGGAAGAAACTCCTCAAGGCGAATCTCCTGGAGCCGGCTGCCAGTGCTTTTCTCTTCATCCTCAAGGAACTTGATGGACATGGGCCGCAGCAGGGGATGTCCAGCCTGGCGCAACCGCCCAATGAGGTTCATCGACAACTGAAAATCGGTGACCGGGTCCGCTAGGAAAAGCACCGCCGCGGGGGTGCTCCCATCGGACGAGCGCCGGCTTGGGATGGTCCGCTCAAGCCGGGCTGGCGAGCCGACGCAAGGTATGTCGTGAAGCCTCAGTCCCGATTCCTGCTTAACGGGAGACAGGATGGCGACTGGCCGATATGGCGAGGCGGCGTCTGTTAGCAGGTGGCGGATGTGTCGGTCGGACTCGGCCAGCGTGCCCACGACGAGGAGCGGGATCTTGTCGGAGGGCGAGCGACGCCACCACGCGGGAAAGGCGCTCGCAGCCAGCGAGCGGTCATAAAAGAGCCGCCAGCCCAGCCGCAGTCCCACAAGCATCAAGAAGCTGAGCAGCCATGCGAGCGGCAGCACAGACCTAGGCAGCCGGATTCCCCTGTCGAGGAAGAAGATCAGAACCGTGAACAGAAGCACCGTCAGGGTCATGTTGCGGAGGAGCGCTATGGCTTCCCGGGCGGACGTGAACCTCCATGCTCCGTGTTCTGTCCGGGAAATGATTTCGACCAAGCCGGCCGCCCCGGCGTAAAGCGCCGCCCAACCAAAGACGCGTGATGCGTCCGGATGCTCGACCCACCAGCTGAGAGGAAGGGCGCGTCGCAGTTCATATGCGATCAAGAACGCGCAGAACACCGTTACTATGTGCGCGCCAAACTTCGCGGTTCGCGTCAGCATCCCTGCTATGTCTCCTCATCTTCCGCAACACCGGACCCGCCGCCGTCGTCATGCACAGGCTGGCGGGCCTTGGCGGAACGTGTAATCCAGCATCCGCCGTGACGTTTGATAGGGATATCAAACCCGGTCAACGGCGATTCGGAAGTGTGTCATGCGCGCCATGAGTGTGGCCGCTCCCAGTACCGCCGCTGAAATGAATGTCGCCCAAATCACGGATCGAGTCATCCGGACAGTACGCCAAGCAGCTGGAGTTGACCGCGAAGGTGCCGTGCGGGACAACGCTACGTCCTCCTTTGTGTGCGCCAGCTGCACCGGTCGCCGGCTCTCGCGCTCTCCACCGCCAAACTCACAAGACCGTTTTGTTTTCCCGGGTACCAGAATCCATGATGCGCCACTCTCCTTTGATTGTCGTGCTTTCGACCGCCCTCTTGGCGAGCTGCGGGGGCTCGCGCATGGATCTGTCCGACATGACCGCCGCGGCCCCCGCCGATCTGCAGTCGCTGCCCGGGCCCGCGCCTTATGAGGGCGAATACAGGATCGGCGTCGGCGACAAGATCAATGTCCGGGTCTTCCAGGTTCCCGACCTGTCTTTCGATAACCTGGTCATCGATACCTCGGGCAACATCCAGTTGCCGCTGATTGGCGCTGTGCGCGGGGCGGATCGGACGGCTGGCGAGATGGCGATCGACATCGCAGAGCGTCTGTCCCAGCAGTACCTCCGAAATCCTCAAGTGACGGTGACGGTGACCGAGGCCGCAAGTCAGAAGATCACCGTCGACGGCGCTGTCACCAAGCCCGGCGTCTATGAAATGCGCGGTTCCACGTCCCTTCTGCAGGCTGTGGCGATGGCCGAAGGACCTAGCCGTGTCGCGGACCTGAAGAAGGTCGCCGTGTTTCGAACGATCGACGGACGACGCGCCGTGGCGCTCTTCGACCTCGAAGCGATCAGGCAGGGTCGAGCGCCGGATCCGCAAGTGCTGGGCGATGACGTCATCGTCGTCGACACATCGCGCCTCAACAGCGCGCTTCGTGAAATAGTCGGGGCGGTGCCGGCGCTCGCGGTATTCCGCTTCTTCTGATGCCAGACGGGCGCTCGCCTTCGATCTCCGCAGTTCACCATGGGGCGGGGTGGGGTCGGGCTCTCAAATAATGTGCGCCAGTCAAAGCTTTGCGATATCAGCTCACCTGGATTGTATGCGGCGAAAGCCGGAACTCTGTAACGGATTTTAGGAATGTCGGGCGACAATAGTTTCGATGAGGACCACCGGCGTTCGCAGGTCACGCCGGCGCACCACGGCGACGATCTGGGTTGGGTGGACCAGGCCGAGCCTCAGCCGACCGTCGACTTGGCCGCCTATTGGCGGCTCGCGCTCAAGTACCGCTTCCTGATAATCGGCTGCTTCCTGGGAGCCCTCGTGATAGGGGCGACGGTCACGCTTTTGATGACGCCCATCTACACTGCGGAAGCCACCCTGCAGATCGACCGGGAGTCGGCGCGGATCGTCGAAACGGAAGACGTGACCCCCCGCGAGAACCTGATGCAGGGTGAGGAATTCTTCCAAACCCAGTACGGCCTGCTACGCAGCCGGTCGCTCGCCGAGCGGGTCATTGAGAGCCTGGGGCTAGCGAGCTCCAATCAGGCGCTGGAGGCGATCGGCGTAGAGGCGCCCGAAGGAGGCGGCACCGCCGCCGAACAGGCGGCTCGCCGCAAGGCCGCGGCGCTGAAGGCGCTGCAGGCCGATCTCAGCGTGTCTCCCGTACGCGGCTCCAGGCTGGTTGCGATCGGTTATAACAACCCCAATCCTGTGGTTGCGGCTCGCATCGCCAACGGCTTCGCTGAGAATTTCATCCAGTCTAACCTGGACAGGAGATTTGAGAGCTCGAAGTACGCCCGAGAATTTTTGGAGGAGCGGATCGTCCAGACCAAGGAGCGCCTGGAGGCGGCCGAACGGCAGTTGGTGGCCTATGCGGCCAACCAGCAGATCATCAATGTCGGCGAGCCCCGCGACGGCGAATCCAGCAGCGGAACGCAATCCCTGACCTCTAACAACCTCGTGGCCCTCAACAGTGCGCTGGCTGACGCTCGCGCCGAACGTGTAGCCGCCCAAGAGCGCTGGCGTTCGGCAAGTTCATCGGAACTCATGACCCTGCCGGAGGTGCTGCAGAATCCGACGATCCAGCGCTTGACCGAGCAGCGCGCCATTCTGGATGCCGAGTACCAGCAGAAACTCAGCCTCTATCAGCCGGATTATCCGGAAATGGTGAGACTGAAGGCGCGGATCGAGGAAGCTGATAGTCAGATCCGTACAATCGCGGGCAACATTCGCGGGTCGATCCGCAGTCAGTATCAGGTCGCCGCCAATCAGGAGCGGTCCCTCCAGGCCCAAGTGAACGCCCTCAAGGGGGATGTTCTCGACCTCCGCGACCGCTCGATCCAGTATAATATCCTGCAGCGCGAGCTCGACACCACGCGTACCCTGTATGAAGCGCTTCTGCAGCGCTATAAGGAGGTTGGCGTGACCGGCGGCGTCACAGCCAACAATATCTCTATCGTGGATCCGGCGACGCCGCCGCGCGAGCCGTCGAAACCCAATATGCTCCTGAACATGGCCCTTGCCGCCTTGCTGGGGCTTGGCCTCGGCGTGATCACGGCATTGGTGCTCGAAGCGCTGGACGAGAGCGTGGCGACTCCCGAGGACGTTGAGAAGAAGCTCGGCATCCCGGTGCTCGGCGTTGTGCCGCTGCTTGAGAAAGGGCAGACGACGGGGGAGGCGCTGGCCGATATCAGGTCAGGTTTCTCGGAAGCCTACTACTCTCTCCGGACCGCGCTTCAGTTCTCCACACCCGACGGTGCGCCCAGCAGTCTGCTGGTGTCCAGCGCCCGGCCGGCCGAAGGGAAGTCCACCACGGCCTACGCGGTCGCGCTGAGCCTCGCCCGCGTCGGCAAGCGGGTCTTGCTGGTTGACGGCGATCTCCGCAATCCTTCGATGCACCGGGTCCTGGGCGTCGAGAACGATCGCGGAATGAGCAACCTGCTGTCCGGCTCGGCGGATCTCGCCTCGGTGGTCCAGCGCACGCGCCAAGAGAGTCTGTACTTTATTCCGTGCGGCCCGCTCCCGCCGAACCCTGCGGAGCTCTGGGGCGGCGAACGGCTGCGCCAGTTCCTCGCGGAAAGCCGCAACAGGTTCGATCATGTCGTGATTGACGGCCCTCCGGTACTCGGTTTCGCGGACTCCCCCCTCCTCGCGGGCGCCGTCAGCGGAGTTCTGTTCGTTCTGGAATCGCGCGGAACCCGTCGCGGCCAAGCTCGCGGAGCGCTGAAGCGGCTTCAGGTCGGTCACGCTCACCCACTGGGAGCGGTTCTGACCAAGTTTAATGCAAAGGCCACCTCCTACGGAGGCTACGATTACGCCTACGACTACCACTACGGTGCTGAGGAAGGCAGGGACGGAAAGACTAGGAAGGGCAAGCCGGGTTGAGGGACGGGGTGAAGGCTTCCGCCGGACCGCGTAGGCGCGTCGTCGCCGAGGGTGTCGCCCCCTATGCGCTGATTGCCGGGGCGGTGCTGCTGGGGTGGCAGGTTCTGATCCAGCCCATCATTCAGCGGGCGCCCGTCGAGACGGCCGTTCGACTCGCTCCGACTTCCCCCTTGGTTCTACGTCGGGCGGCGGAAGCCGAGTTGCTGGCGGGACGCAATGACAACGCCGGTTTCCTGGCACGGGACGCATTGGCCCGGGCTCCCTTCGACGTCCGGGCCCTGCGTGTGATCGGCCTGAGCGAAGCCCGAGCCGGCCGTGAGGAACGGGCCGACGACATCCTAACATTGGCGGGCAACTGGAGCCTGCGCGACGACCCGACACATGCCTGGCTCGTTGAACGTCGCCTCAAGCGCGGCGATTACACGTCTGCCTTTGCCCATGCAGACACCTTGGTGCGGCGAAGGGATGACATCCGGCCTGAAGTCTTCCGCCTGTTCACGGTGGCTGGCGTTGAGGACCCACAGCGGTCACTACCCGTCCTCGCCGATCTCTTGGCGGCGAACCCGCCTTGGCGCCTCGCGTATCTCCGCAGCCTGAGAGAAAACCCACAGGGCTTACAGCTCGCCGCAAATCTCGCGATCCTGCTCGAACAAACCCGGTCGCCACTGTCCAACTCCGAACTGCAGAACCTTTACCGGAGCCTGCTGAACCGCGGCTATGTTGACGCCCTGCGCACTGTGCGAAACCGGGTGGGGCGCCCCCCCGCCGATTTCCTCCTGACCAACGGCGACTTCTCCGAGCCCGATGCGCCAGAACCGTTCCAGTGGCGCCTGGTGCAAAAGGCCGGCGTCGCCGCCGAAATCGTGGCGGACGACGCCAATCCGAAGAATCGCGCGCTCCGGGTGGACTACGACGGCCGCGCCTCAGGCCGGATTGTCGAGCAGTTGGCACTGCTACCCGAGGGCTCATATCGCTTCACGGCCTCCGCGAGGACCGAGGCGGGCGATCCGGCCGACCGACTCGTCTGGACCCTTACCTGCCTGACTGGAGGGCGGACCTTGGCCTCTATCCCCGGCGGGAAGGAAAACAGTCCGGGAGCCCATTGGTCGACAGTGACGCAAACGTTCACCGTGCCCGTTCCCTGCCCAGCGGTGTGGGTCCGACTGGAAACCCGCGGCGGCGACCGCCGCGCTTCGACCATCGCGTGGTTCGACCGTGTAGCGATCTCCCGCAATCGTTGATCTGGAAGGCAAGGGGCCAGTCAAAACGCGAATTTCGCATTGCTTTTGAAACCTCCGCCGCCTATACGGTTTTGGGATAGAGGCGGGTCAGCCCGTTTAGATAACCTGAATTGAGGGGATTTTTCATGCGTAAGACCATCGCCGCCGTGACGGTTGGCCTCCTGCTGGTGGCCGGACAAGCTGCTGCAGCCAATGATTCGGCCGTCGCCCGCGTTGGCGACCGCATCGGCGCCCGCGCCGACGTCAGCTCCGAGTTCGCGGGCATCCCGCTTCCCGTTCTTCTGATCGGCACGGCGGTTCTGGTCGCCACGATCGTGGTGGCTAGCGACGACGACTCGGAAAGCGACTAAGTCAGGACGGGTCGCGCGGCGTTCGGCGATTCACTGACGTAGCGCGTGCCAAACAAGCTCTGGAAAGGCCAGTGGGATGCCGCCGCTATTGCGTCGGTGGTTCTGCTGGCCTTTGCTTTTGCTTTTGGCGGAGCCAGTCGTGAGCATGCCCTGCGGCTGGCTCTTGTGGAATTGGCGGCACTGCCAGTCCTGGTCCTCGCGACCACTCGACTAATCCAGACCGGGTCGTGGCGCGACCATCGACTAGCCATCGGACTGGTCGCTGGGATCATCGGCCTTCTGGCCTTTCAGCTAATACCCCTTCCTCCAGCGGTCTGGTTGGCGCTTCCAGGGCGTGATCAACTGGGGCTTGCGTTACAACTGGCCGGTGTCGAACCTGGTTGGAGCCCCCTGAGCCTCACACCTGAAAAAACGTGGCAATCCACGCTCGCGCTTGCTCCTCCGCTCGCAATGTTCACCGCAACGCTGACGTTGGACCAGCCTCAGCATGCGCGGCTGGTGCGGCTCTGCATCGCCGCAGCATTAGCTGGAGTTCTCCTTGGAACCGCCCAGTTAGTGAACGGCGGCACGCAACTGTACCTGTGGGCTACCACGGGCGCCGGGTCTGTGGCCGGCTTCTTCGCCAATCGGAACCACTTGGCGTCTTTTGTCCTGACCGCCTTGCCGTTCCCGATCATCTGGGGTGCGGCTGCTCTGCGCCGGTCGGACCCGCGAACCCTACCACTGTGGCTCGGAGCCCTGTTCTCGGCCTTGGTTGTCGTAGCCCTCGCAGCCATTCGCTCCAGAGCAGGCATCGTTCTTTTCCCCCCCGTCGTGATAGCCAGTCTGCTGGCTGCCTGGATTGCATCTGGAAGGGGTCGGCCCAGTCGGCAGCTGTTGATCGTCATCGGCGTGATTGCGGCCGCGCTTACCGCCGTCGCCGTTCTGGGCCTATCGCCGATTCTCGCGCGATTCGACACGCAGGGGGCGCCGGAGACGAGGTTCGAACGTTGGCCGTTCGTGGCCGAGACCGCCGAGACCTATCTGCCTCTCGGATCCGGCGTCGGCAGTTTCGATGCGGTATACCGCTCTGTGGAGCCGCTAGGCGAACTCGACGGGACGTTCTTCAATCAGGCTCACAACGAATACCTTGAGCTCTGGCTGGAGACCGGCTGGGTCGGCGCCATCATCTTAGTCGTGTTCTTTGCGTGGTATGCTCGACGTTGCTGGAGCGCCTGGCGCGGTCCGCCGTCGCGCGAGCGCGACCTTCAGCGCGGAGCCAGCATCGGCATAGGCGTCCTTCTCCTACATTCGATCAGCGATTATCCTCTTCGAACGTTGGCGCTCGCGGTAGTCTTCGCTCTTTGCTGCGCCTTGCTGGAATTGGCCCAGCGCCCGGACCGGGTCCAAGGTCGCCAGAACCCCGTCTGACGTCAGGCGTGATCGGCGCCCGGACCGGCTTCAGGGCGAAGCGAACGGATCCTCGACCAAACAGATGCATGCCCGAGACGGGTCAGCCGCGATAGACGGTCTCTTCCTCGCTTCCTGCCGCCGAGGTGCCCGTCACTCGAACAAGTAGCCGACCTTGCTGATCTTGATGTCTGGCTCCCCGATGCCGGGCCCGAACTCCGCGGGCAGGGTCAGCATCCAGTCGCCCGAGCCGGAGAACACCGGGAAACTGGCCGGCATCGGGACCAAGTGGTCTTCGCCATCATAGAGCGGCGCAAGAGGATCTGACGGGGCGGCCAGCGGATTGGCATCATGATTTCTCTCGCCATCGCCGAAAGCGAACGCCCAGAGGTCGCCCAGCAGAAATTCGTCTTCCTCCATGGCAGGAAGGGCCCATGCGTCCGCCCCCTTTCCAAGAGGCAGGACGTTGCTTTCGTCGGCCATCTCGGGAGCGGGCAGAGGGTCTCCGTTCAGGTCAAAGAGCCCGTCCGCAAATTGCAGTTGCTCGACGTTTGTCAACCGATCCGTTCCGTCCGCCCCGACCAGGGTGGTGACCCCACCGCTGGTGGTTATGGTGTAATTCGCGCGATTGCCGCTGAAGACGGCAGTGTCAAGCCCGGCGCCGCCGTCGAGGGTGTCGGCGCCCGCGCCGCCGTTCAGGATATCGTTGCCGGCGAGACCGGACAGGACATCGTCGCCGCCGCCCCCGTCCAGGGTGTTCACCCCGGCGTTGCCGGTGATCGCGTTGTTCTGCTCGTTGCCGCCCAGGTTGATGGCGTCCGTCTTGCCAGAGTTGATCGTCGTCAACTCCTCAACCCTCACCCCCGCGCCAAGGGTGTAGCTGACCGAGGCGCGTACGACGTCCGTCCCCCCGCCCACGGCCTCGACGATCACATCGCCGGCATGGTCGACGTAGTACCGGTCGTTCCCGGCGCCGCCGATCATCGTGTCCGCACCCGCACCGCCATCCAGGACGTCGTCTCCGGCGCCGCCGTCGAGGGTGTCGGCGCCCGCGCCGCCGTTCAGGATATCGTTGCCGGCGAGACCGGACAGGACATCGTCGCCGCCGCCCCCGTCCAGGGTGTTCACCCCGGCGTTGCCGGTGATCGCGTTGTTCTGCTCGTTGCCGCCCAGGTTGATGGCGTCCGTCTTGCCAGAGTTGATCGTCGTCAACTCCTCAACCCTCACCCCCGCGCCAAGGGTGTAGCTGACCGAGGCGCGTACGACGTCCGTCCCCCCGCCCACGGCCTCGACGATCACATCGCCGGCATGGTCGACGTAGTACCGGTCGTTCCCGGCGCCGCCGATCATCGTGTCCGCACCCGCACCGCCATCCAGGACGTCGTCTCCG
>Ga0196971_1000753_pt1 | contig 19524 bp, 18 predicted proteins | sample S1v_1013CmetaG_FD_148660 | JGI IMG/M metagenome (GOLD analysis project Ga0196971, IMG submission 148660) | Soil microbial communities from Anza Borrego desert, Southern California, United States - S1+v_10-13C | ecosystem: Environmental > Terrestrial > Soil > Desert | place: USA: California... | reverse complement strand
TACGTCCAGCGTATCCGGCGGAACCCCCTCTCCAGTGCAGTTGCCCGCTGCGCCCACTTCAACCGAGCCCCCAGCCCCTGCCCCCTCAGGTCACGGCGTATCACCAGAAGGTCCGACCAGAGATAGGGCTCCCCCTCATCAACGGCCGGGACACCGTAAGAGAAGCCCACAAGCTGCCCGTGGGGATCAAAGGCGCCCAGGACCAGCCCACCGATCCTGTCTGTCACCACCATCTGGTTCGTTACGATCGACTGCTCCTTGCCCCAGGTCTCCATCTGGAGCGCATAGGCCGCCGTGTATTCCGCCATGGTTTGGAGCGGCCGAATGACCACGTTCGCCATGGGGTCACCCCACGAAGTGGCGATAGAGCACCGCCGACACGTCCGCCAGCAGGAGGGAACCCTCGTTGTCCGCGTAAAAGCGGGGATCGGCGCAGCCCCGGGTCATCATGCTGACCACATACCGGCGGCCCTTAGCCTGCACGAAGCCCACGTCGTTTCGGGTTCCCCGGATCGACCCGCTCTTGGAGGCAACGGTAGCCGGCGGCTCCTTGCCCTCCTCTACGAAGCCGTCAAAGTCGGAAATGCGGCGGGTAATCCCCTCCTTTAGGTGCTGCCGTCCCAGAATCTCCAGCATTTCAGCGCAGGTCGCCGGAGTAAGCACCTCCTGAAGAGCGATCATCCGCATCAGACGGGCCAGGTCGGCCGGTGTGGCGCTATTGGGCGGCGCCCCGGGCGGCGCCTTGAAGAGCTTGTTGTTCAGGCAGGTATGAGTCAGCCCCAGGGCCGCCATGGATTCGTTGACTGGCTCCCGCCCCACCAGGTCAATGAGCATATTTGTCGCTGTGTTATCGCTGACGATGATCATCAGGGTGGCCAGATCCCGCACGGAGAGCGAGAGACCGGGTGTCAGGTCCTTGAGCACTCCGGAACCCGGCACCACATCCTCCTGCTTCAGCAAGAGCATGTCGGTGAGCTGGAAGCGCCCCTCGCCGGCCTGCCGCCATACCTCGTAAAGAATGGGTAGCTTGATGGTCGAGGCCGCTGGGAATGGCTCGTCCGCCCGAATGGCAATCGTCTCACCTGTGTCGACTGAGTAAGCCCACAGACCGAGGGTTCCGCTGAACCGGGCGGTCAACTGTTCGATGGCCGAATGGACAGACACGGTCGCACCTCCTACTGCTTTAGCCGCGGGTCCAGAACGTCGCGCAGCGCGTCGCCCAACAGGTTGGCCGAGAGGACTGTGCCGCTAATGGCCAGCCCGGGGAAGGTGAACATCCACCAGGCGTCCCGTAGATAGGTCCGGGCGTCAGCCAGCATGCCGCCCCACTCCGGCGTTGGCGGGCGGACTCCAAGGCCGATGAAGGAGAGGCCGGCTGTGGAGAGAATGGCCACGCCCACCCCCAGTGAGGCCAGCACCAGAATGGGGGCAAAGATATTCGGCAGGAGATGGCGTAGCACGATGCGCAGACCGGACGAACCGAGCGCCCTGGCTGCCTCCACATACTCCCGCTCCTTGGCGGAGAGAACCGTCCCCCGGACCAGGCGGGCATAGGTCGGCACGCTGGAGATGCCCACCGCGATGACCAGGTTGTTCATGCTTGGCCCCAGGGTGGCGATGATGATGAGGGCCAGCAAAATGCCGGGAATGGCCAGCATGACATCGACGATCCGCATCACCAGCTGGTCGACCCACCCGCCCATGTAACCGGCCAGCATCCCCAAAGTGGAGCCGATCACCGCGGCAATGAGGACAGCCATCAAGCCAACCCGGAGCGAAACCCGCCCACCGTAGATGATCCGGCTGAGAATGTCGCGCCCCAGGTTATCCGTTCCTAGCGGGAAGGCCTGCGATGGCGCCTCCAGCGTATGTACGGAGTAAACCTTCAGGGGATCATGAGGGGACACCTGGTTGGCAAAGACTGCGGTGACCGTCAGAACGACGAGGTACAGGGTGGCCAGCACCGCTGCCTTCTTCCGGAAAAACCTGCGAAACAGCTTCACGCCGCCCGCCCCCTTTATGAGTATCGAATCCGGGGGTCGAGGAGGCCGTAGACCATATCGACCACCAGGTTGACCAGCACGTAGGCGGAGGCCACATACAGGCCGATCCCCTGCATCATCGGGTAGTCCCGTGCCTGAATGGCGCCCACGGCCAGCCGCCCCACGCCCGGCCAGGCGTAAAGCTGCTCGATGATAAAGGTGCCGCCGAGCAGCGAACCAATCTGCACGCCGATGATGGTCACCACCGGGATCATCGTGTTCTTCAGGGCGTGCTTGAACAGCACCACTTTGCCGGCAAGGCCCTTGGCCCGGGCGGTCCGAACGTAATCGGAGCTAAGCACCTCCAGCATGCCCGAGCGAGTCATACGGGCCAAAACCGATGAGGCCAGCGCGCCCAGGGTGATGGCAGGCAGAATCAGGTGCTTCCAGGATGAGGCTCCCGCCACCGGCAGCACGTTTAGCCGGACGCCAAAGACGTACATCAGCACAATCCCGATCCAGAAGGACGGCACACTGACGCCCAAGATTGCGACCACCATGGTCAGGGAATCGATCCAGGTGTCCCGTTTGGCGGCTGCGATCACGCCCAGCAACACGCCAAAGGGAATGGCGATGCCCATGCCGGCGAAGGTAAGCAGCAGTGTGGCGGGGAGTCGGTCCGCCATCTCGGCGCCCACCGGGCGCCCGCTCTTCAGGGAGACACCGAGGTCACCGCGCACCGCCCCCCAAACGAAACGCGCGTACTGCTCGGGGAGCGGCCGATCTAGACCCATCTCATGCCGGAGACGGGCCACCTGGTCGGCGCTGGCATGCACGTCGAGCATCACCTGCACCGGATCGCCGGGGGTCAAGTGGACCATCGAGAAGATGACCAGCGACACGCCCAGCAATGTCGGCACCGCTGCCATGAGGCGCTTGATTACGTAGACAAACATGAGACGCCTCCTTCCGCATCCGAAGGGGACGGTGCAGGGCGGGGAGGACCCCCGCCCCATCGCTGGCTGGAACGATTACTTGGCCTTCACCGAGGCGTCAATGAACTGCATCCCCTTGGTCGGATGCATCCAGATTCCCTGGACCCGCTTGTTGACGGCAAAGAACTGCTCCTCGTTGTAGATCGGTGCCCAATAGGCCTTGTCGATCATCAACGCCTGGAGCTGCTTGTAGACATCGGCCCGTTTGGCCGGATCCACCGTCGTGCGACCGGCGTCAATCAAGCGGTCCAGATCGGCGTCCTTCACCTTGGACCAGTTGATGCCATTTCCGATCTGGCTGGAGTGGAGGAACAGGTAAACCACATCCGGGTCGGCGTAGGTGTAGCCCATCAGGCTCATGTCGTGCTTGCCGTTGGTCAGTCCGGCGGTGAGGGTGGCCCACTCGTAGGGCTGGACATCCACCTTCACCCCAATCTCTTTCAGCTGCGCCTGAATCAACTCTGCGGACGCCTTCCATGTGCCGGAGGTCATGGTAAAGAGATTGAGCGTGAGTGGCTGGCCGTTCTTTTCGTAGTACTCAGCACCCTTGGTGTAGCCCGCTTCCTCCAACAGCTTGGTCGCCTTCTGGGGCTCGTGGCGTGGTCCCTTCGCTTCCACCCCGGGGTCATATCCGAAGAAGACCTCGGGCAGTGGGCCAAAGGCGGGCTTACCATAACCCTGGAGAACCGCCTTGATGATCGCTTCCCGGTTGATGGCGGCATTGATCGCCTGCCGGACCTTCAGGTCTTGCAGGATCGGGCGCTCCAGGTTGAAGATCACAAAGAGGCCAAGGCCCTGCCGCTTGATGGAAAGGGTTTCAAAGTTGCTGTCACTGTTGAATCGCTGCACGTTCTGATAGTTGACGTTGGTGATATCCACGTCGCCGGACTCCAGGGCGGCGATGCGGGTTGCCTCCTCAGGAATGATCTTGTACACCAGTTCATCGGGAAGGAGCGGGCCCTTCTGTCTGTAGAAGGCTGACGCCCAGTTGAAGTCAGGGTTCCGCTTCAGCGCGATCCGTTCACCCGAGCGCCAGTGGGCGAACATGAATGGGCCGGCCCCCACCGGATTCCGTCCGTAGTCGCCCTTGTCAACCGCTGCCTTGGAGAGCGGCACCAGGAAGCCGGTGGTCAGGGCGTCCGCGAACGGAGCAAATGGGTTACTCAGGGTGACCTTCAGTTCATAGTCGCCTACGGCCTCAACCGACTTGGCCTCCTTGAGAAGGGCCCCGGCGTTCTTGGCCTGGGTTGCGGGGTCCTTGGCCCGTTCGAAGGTATACTTCCAGTCGGCCGCCTTCAGGGGGTTCCCATTGTGGAACTTGACCCCTTGCTTCAGCTTGAAGGTCCAGACAAGGCCGTCGCCCGAGACCTCATAGGTGTCGCAGAGGTAGCAGATGTAGGCCTTGCTTTGGGGATCCTGCACGAGCATAGACCCTCCGATCAACCATGAGAGGCTGGCGACCACCGCCAGACCGCTCTTTTGTGGGTCGAGCGTGTCCGGCTCGTCAGAGAGCCCATAGTTGATGGTTCCACCCTTCGCCGCACCGCCCGAAGGTGCGTCCCCGCCGTCTTTCGCAGCACCGCCACTGGTGCTGCCCCCGCCGCTGCAAGCAGAGAGCAGCATGATCAGGACCAGGAGCAGGGAAACAGTTGGACCCCAGCCTCGCTTCATCATCCCAGAACCCTCCCCCGTATCAAGCTGTCTACTCGAGCAACCCCTTCAACCGGTGGACCGATTCCTCGACCGCCTGCAGGCGGGTTGTCGTCTCCCTCTTGCGGGCTAGTGCCACGCCGGCGAGAACGGCGTTGGCAACCGCTATCGATGCGGTGTTGGCGTTGAAGAAACTGGAGCTCTCGAAAGGGCTCTGCAGCACCAGGTCCGCCAGCGGCGCAGCCGGACTGTGGTGGCTATCCGTAAGGAGTAACACCGGCAAGCCCTTCTCCCGGGTGTACCGGATCACATCCAGCACCGCGCGGGCGTAACGAGGAAAGCTGATGGCGAAAAGCAGATCGTCCGGCTGGACCGGGACCAGCTCCTCGGCCAGAAATCCGCCTGTACCCGTGATCAGTGTCGCGTTGCCCAGCGCCTGGTGCAGGACACTGGAAACGTGAACCGCCACCGGGTAGCTGGAACGCATTCCGAGCACGTAAACGCGGCGGGCCTTGATGATCATCTGGACCGCCTGCTTCAGCAGCGCCTTTGGGTTGGCGCTGCGGGCCTGCTCAACCGTCCGCAGCTCCATTGCGAAGGATCGGCTGAAGATGTCGTCCTGCGGCTGCCCTTCTAGCCGCTGAGGCGGGGCCAGCGTGCTCCGGAGACCGGCCCGCACCGCCTGCTGCAGCGCCGGATAGCCGGAAAACCCCAGTCGGACCGCACAGCGAGTGACGGTGGCCGGGCTCACGCCCGAAACGCTGGCCAGACGCTCCACCGTAAGGAAGGCAATCTCTTCGGTGTGGGCCAGCAGGTAGTCTGCAACCCGTCGCTGTGCCAGTGACAGCCTCGGATAGAGCGGTGCGATGCCTCGTTGTATTGACGGAAAATCCATGCTAGTTTCCTCACAATGAATTATTCGTCTAGATGAAAAAATCATTTCTCGGACGGCACGAAAACTCCTTCCGTCTGATATAATTATTTCACGCCATATTTACGTTCTGGGAAGGGGACCAGCCGTATGCATCCGCTGCAGCCGAAGGACCTGTTTCAATTGGACCGTATCGGCGACCCACAGATATCGCCAAACGGCGAATGGGTAGCCTATGTCAGGCAGTGGATCGCCCCCGAGACGTGCACGTTCCGTTCGGATCTGTGGCTCGTTCCGGCAGATGGTTCCACCCCGTCCCGGCGGCTCACCACCGCCGGTACCAGAAATCTCTCTCCCTGCTGGTCGCCGGATGGCACCCGACTGGCCTTTCTCTCCAACCGGGACGGGAAGACCCAGGTCTGGGTGCTGGACCTGGTAGGCGGGGAAGCCCGGCAGGTGACCCGGGGCGGTGCGGAGCCAACCGGCCATGTGGCCTGGAGCCCTGATTCCGCTCAAGTGGTGTTCGCGGGCTGGACGCGGTTAGCCGAGTGCGATGAAATCAGCTACCCCGGCGCCCCGGCACCTGACTCGGAGGGGATCTCGGAACAAAAAGCCCGGCCCCGGGTCGTGGTGCGCCTGGACCACAAAAAAGACGGAACCGGCCACTACGGCGACCGGTTCCGCCAACTGTACATCTGCCGGCTGGGGGAGAAGCCGGCCGAGCCCGTTCGGACCGTAACCATGGAAGCACACTGCGATGCTCCGGCCTGGTCGCCCGACGGCCGTTACGTAGCTTTCGTTGTGACCGGCGAAGGGGACCGGCACTTCTTCTCCGGATCAAGCCTCTACCTGCTGGATGTGGCCACTGGCAAGGCCAGACCTGTGTGGCAGCCTGGCGGCTATTGCTCCTCCCCTGCCTGGTCCCCAGACAGCAAGCGGCTGGCGCTGGTGGCCGACAATGCCGCAGCGGGGCCCTACTGCACCACTGATGGCCTGTGGGAACTTGATCTGGCCTCGGAACAGGCGGTGAACCTGACCGCCGCCTTCGACCGGGAAGTGGGCGAGGCCATCTCCAGTGACTGGCGCCACGGGGGGCACACCGGTCCAGTCTGGACGCCGGCGGGATGGCTCTTCCTCGCCCGGAGCGAAGGCGAGTCCCACCTCTTTCTCACCCCGGGTGTGCTGAAGACCCACGGCCCCATGGCCGTGGGCGGGTACAGCGCAGGTGGAGGGCGACTCGCGTACCAGGCGAGCCAGCCCGCCGAGCCCGATCTGATCTATGTGGATGGACGGGTGGTCGCTCGACCGGACAAGGCCTGGGACGAAATGGCCCTGGCGCCCGCCCGCCGATTCCGCTTCGCCGGGGAGGGCGGCATGCCCATGGACGGCTGGGCCATGTTCCCTGAGGGGGACGGCCCGCACCCAGCAGCTCTTTGCATCCACGGCGGCCCGCACAACGCTTATGGCGAAGCGCTGCAGATTCAGTTCCAGCTCCTGGTGGGAGCGGGCTATGCGGTGGTCTTCGTCAACCCGCGGGGGAGCCAGGGCTACGGCCAGGCCTTTGCCAGCGCTGTCTGCGGCGATTGGGGCGGCGCTGATTACCAGGACCTGATGCGTGGGCTTGACGCCGCCATCGCTATGGGCGGCATTGACCCGGAGCGATTGGTGGCGACCGGCTGGAGCTACGGCGGCTACATGACCAACCGGATCGTCACCGAGACGCGTCGCTTCAAGGCGGCCGTGAGCGGTGCCTGCATCGCCAATCTCCACTCGTTTCACGGCACGTCGGACATCGGCGACCCGTTCCTGGCCACACAGGCGCCGGGCCTGCCCTGGGCAGAGCCGTCAGCGCTGCTGGCCCGCTCGCCGCTCCAGGCAGTGGAGCGGGTGGAGACGCCGGTGCTGCTCCTCCATGGGGAGGACGACCTACGCTGCCCGATTTCCCAGTCGGAGGAGTTCTACGTTGCGCTCAAACGGTTGGGCAAGGAGGCTGTGCTGGTACGCTATCCCGGCGAGTCGCATAGCTTCAGCCAGCCGCTGCACATCTATGACCGGCATCGTCGCACCATCGCGTGGTTCGACCACTATACCAGGCGAACATAGGTCTCGATACGCACCCATGCGTGAGTACAGCATACCTTCGTTTCCTTGTCGAGGAGCCCGCGAAATGCAGAAGGGCCCCAGGGGTTGCCCTGGAGCCCTTCCTGTTTAGGCAGCACTGAGAGCAAAGGCCCCGGAGGCCAAAACCTCCGGAGCCCTTACCGTATGTGGAGCTGGCGACAGGAATCGAACCTGCAACCCCCTGATTACAAATCGGACGCGGTTGTCCGTGCTGTATCACGGAGTGTTGCCGAGGCTTGTGCTGTAAGGGTTGTTGGGACTGGGTGTGTCATCCAGTATCGTGGAGTATCACCGAGATTTGGCCCGTAGGCAGCACGATAGGCAGTACGGGGCAGTCTCGTCGAGGGACGTTGACAGTGTGGCCAGACCTGAGCAGAAAGTGTCCAGCGTGGTAATCGGATGCTCTCCGCCTGATCCGACCGGACAAAACTAACGGTTGCCTCGCGGCTTCCGCGGCCGATCACCGGCCTGTGACTCAACCCAACGCGAACAAGCGCCCAGCAGGATACCGCGATCTTGCGCAGAACGTTCATGTTTATCTGCTTTACCTGGGGGCGAAACCATGTCCGCTGAGCTGATCGCCAAGTATCTCGAGGCCCGGGCCGCTCTGCTGGCTGCAGAAAACCGTGTCCTGAAGGTCATCGCGCCGATCTCGTCGGCTGCCACTGCTCTGCGTAACTGGGACCAGGTCATGATCTCCAACACCTCGGTCGGCTTCCCGATGGATATCGCCCTTACGCACAAGCCAACCCTCAACGCTCGTGAGTGGCCCACTTTGGATCAGGTCGCTGAGGCATTGGCGGCCTCGCATGACGCTCGGCATAAGGCCGAAAACGCGTGGCACGCAATCCCCTCTGATCTGCAGGCTGGCCTGCAGCCCCTACCCAAACCGCAACAAGCGTGACGATCTCGGATTCGTCCCATGGGTTGGGTGAATGGAGAGCCGGGCAGGGGTAACCCTGCCCGGTTGCTGTTCTTACCCCATAAGTCCAGTTTCTCAACGCCGCCCTGTGGCTGACCAAGCTGCTCTCCAAGTTGACGAATGGAATGGGGCGTCTGCCGGTGAGCGAAGGAGGTTCCCCTCGCTTTTCCCTCGGAGTGATTGGACGCGCACGAAGATTGAGTGCCTGCCGTCGGCGACTCCACAGAACTCTCCCTTCGGAAAACGCTGACGACCGGGCCGGACTACTACACAGACACCACGGGACGGATGCACAACAAGAGGGAGGCGGACCAGCCAAGGCCTACCTCCCCCATCATTTTGGTCTCGTCGCGGTGAACTGTGACGCTACATCAAGTACCGAAACAAGACGGCGTAGGTAAGAAACGTGTTCAACGTGTTCAGCACCACCACAGTGCTAAGCCGCCGGGTCACCAGGTACAGGCCGCCGGCGACCAGCCCCCATGCCACACCTACCGAGAGGTAATCGTCCACACCGCTGCTAAGGTAGACCAACCCGAAGAACAACGAAGTGCCAACCAGCGCCACCCAACGGTTCCCGGTGGAAGACGCCATCCGCTCCCACAGCACGCCGCGATACGTCACTTCCTGACTAAGTGCTGCCGCGACCGACGCCGCGGCCAACAGAATCATGTCAGTGGCCGTTGTCGGGACAAGACTGACCCCAGTGCCGCCACTCGAAGCCCCGGCAGTGACGAACATGGCCGTCACTAACTGCACCATGGGAATGACTACCCAGCCGGCGACAAAGGCGGCCAGCGTCAGCCCAATGTCCTTAATGCCTGGCACTGCCCACCTGAACTGGATCGAACGGCCGGCCAGCGCCAGAAGCAAGCCGACAAACAACGCGTTCACAATCAGCGTCGTGGCCCACAGGGAAGATGTAGTCAACGGCATGCCGCTCAGGTGGAGCAACTGCAGCCCCGCCCATTCCATGAAGGGCAACAGCAAGGCCAGTCCCAAAGCCAAAGGCCACGAACTACCCCTCGGACTCTGTGCGCTAGGCGGAGCATGACCAAGACCAGCCCTTGACATGGTTCAACCTCCGTTCTGTGCGGTCGCGTGTTGTGGCTTACATCAGGCGCGCCCGGGTGAAACCCGTTTCCAACCCAAGCGGAACAGCATGACACCCAGTACCAGGAAGAGCAACCCCCACACTCCAAGGGCAAGCCAGGCTGCCTTGGCGTCTGAAGCCCCATCCGGACCGTACAAGATGAGGGCATGAAACGCCTTCATCGCCTGCCCGGTGGGTAGAAGCCTGCCAAATACCTGTAGAGCCGGGGGAGTAGCCTCAATGGGCCACCACGTGCCGCCAAGCGCCGCCAGGGCCAGGCACACTGTCGTTGCAGTTGCACTGAGTTGGTCCGGGGTTCGACAAACGACACCCAAGAATAGACCAAATGAAGCGCAAGCCGCCGTAAAGATCAGACCGGTGCCGATCACCATGGCGGGAGCGCCGCCCCAGTTCACATGAAACACTACTGCACCGAACCCGGCCAAGCACAGGAACTGAACCATTCCAACTGAGACTTTGCCGAGCAGACGCCCAGCCAAGTAGTGCCAGCCGGAAATCGGGGTCGCAAGCAATCGCCGCAGGGTGCCGTTTGCCCGTTCCTGGACAACCCCCTCACCCGAGTAAGCTGCGAACATAAGGATGAACATGACGAGCATGCCAGGTGAAACCTGTAGGACACCTTCAGCAACCATCTTCCAGGCTCGTTCAACCTGAACCTCCGGCATCAAGGCGGCCAGGTACCTGTCGCCCGCCAAGGAAGGGTTCACCCCGGGTACGAGATTCTCCGCCAAACTTACAGCAGTTCCCCGGCCCGATACGGCAGCTTGAACAGCCATAATCCGGGTGTAGGCGTCAAAGCCGCGCTGGGTCGTGGAGTCCGTCATGATCCGAACGGCCTCGGCGCTCACCGCCGGAGCCAAGATGACAGCATCCAACTTCCCTCTCCGCAATGCTGCCTCAGCCTCCGGAGGGGTGAACACACTGTGTTGCATCCCCTTCTCTTTGGAGAGGACGTCGATCAACCCTTGGGTCACCGTTGCCTCACCCGGTACCAAGCCAATGCGTAGTGGGGAGTTGCCCGCCCCCCCGAACACGATCCCTAGCACCGATGTGAAGAGGATGGGCATCAGGATCAACATCAAGACGGAAATGCGGTCCCGGACGACATAGATCCACTCGGACAGGAACACAGCCCAGAGCTTACGCACGTCCCGGTCGCCTCCTTGCCAAAAACGCCGCTGCCAGGACCAGAGCGCCCGCCCCGTAGGCAGTGACCCCGATGAACAACCGAGCGAGCTCCGAGGCGGTAAGGCCACGGGAGAGACCGTTGAACAGCCCGGTCACCCAATAGTGCAGGGTGGCCTTCGCAAACAACTGCAACGAAGGGCTTGCCCCATCCAGCGGCACCAGGGATCCCCCTAGGACACTACCGCCGAGAACGAAAAGCGTTCCGACGAGCCCGCGCGTTGAGCTGCCCAGGGGAAGGACCGCGAGAGTCAGGGCTACAGCAGCGGAAGCGATCGAAGCCAGAAGGATGGCCAGAACCAGGGCACCAGGTGCGCCCCACTTCACCCCGAATGCGATGCGGCCAACAATCAGGACCGTCAGAGTCTGAACACTGGCCACCGAAGCCACGGTTGTGACAAACCCTAGAGCGACCGTCGCCGGACGAGCCGGAACGCCTGCCAGGCGCAAGTTGAGACCGCGCCTGTGTTCCCCAAAGATGTTCACCATCAGGCGGAAAGCACTCAACAGGCTGAAGAAGATAGCTAGCCCGCCGAACTGGACGCCCAGTGCATCAAACTGCTGTAGCGACACATGTTCCAGCCTGGCTGACACTGGCGTTGGCACTGGAGTATTCCACGCGGGTGTGGGGTCTGCATGGTTCTGAAGCAAAAGATCGGCCACACTGCGTCGCGCCTCTATTTCTACCACCAGAGTCCGGAGGGTTGCCTCTGTGACCTGCGCAACCATCGAGGCCTGAAACAGTGTCGTGCGTCCGGCTTCTACGGTCACCTTCACTGGTCTTCTGGCAGACACGGGGTCTGAATCGGAGACCAGCACAATGGCGTCGAGGCGGCGGTCCTTGAGTCTTAACCGCGCCTCGTCAGTTCCCGTGAAAAGCGCTGATTCTAGAGTGCCGGTGGCCTTGTATGCCTCCTGAAGCACCTGCACCGTCAGCAGATTGCCGGAGCTGGCCACGACGCCAACGTGCACCACGGGGGTTTTTCCGTGCCCTACCCTCCCTAGTGCAAGCCCCATAATCACCGTGACGACGACCGGGAGGAGAATGGCCTCCAGCCAGAAGCTCTTGTCCCTCATCCGGCTGATCAGTTCCGCCTGAACGAGGCGCAGAAGCTGAGTCAATCCCGCAGCCCCCTTCCCGTGAGCTGCAAAAAGACCGACTCAAGGTTGGCCTCCTCGAAGCGGAAACCAGTCACTCCGGGCATAGAGACCAGATCAGCCACGGATGCCAACAACACCCGTACGTCCTGGATGTCGATGGTGGCGACGCCTGCGACGACGTTGACGAGTCCGGCACCGGGCAGCCCTTGCAAGCGGGCGAGAATCTCTGCGTCGATGTCTTGAGCGAACTCAATGCGAAGGGTAGTGCCGCTCGGTAGACGGCGGCGCAACTCCTGAAGGGTGCCGTCCGCAACGATCTCCCCTCGGTCCATGATGGCGATGCGGTCGCAGACCTCCTGAGCATCACTCAACTGGTGAGTGGTGTACAGCACGGTCGACCCATCTTTAGCCAGGCGGTGTACAAAGTCGATGATCTGCCGCCGCGACTGTGGGTCCACCTCGAGCGTCGGCTCATCAAGCAGTAGAACCGCCGGCTTGTGGATCAGACCCAGCGCCAAATTGAGGCGCCGCCGCATCCCCCCTGAAAAGCGGGAGATTGGTTCATTCGCACGGTCAGTCAGACCAGTGAGCTGAAGCAGCTCGTCGGTACGCCTGGACAGCTCGCGACTGGGCACTCCATACATGCTGCCCCAGAAGGTCAGGTTCTCCCGGGCGGTGAGGGCCCCATAGAAACCGGGTTCCTGCGGAATCAGCCCTACCTGCCCGCGGACAACTCTGGGCTCCCGCTGAAGGTCATGGCCATTTACGAGCACGGTGCCCTGATCGGCTGAGTCAATACCGGCGATGATGTGGATGATGGTCGTCTTGCCGGCCCCGTTGGGACCCAGCAGGCCAAAGACCTCCCCGGGTTGCGCCCGGAAGCTCACGCCTGATAATGCCTGCGTTGTGCCAAACCGTTTGTGGACTCCGGTTACCTCAATCATGGCCTGCCCTCCTACCCATCAGATTCCGCATGCCGCGGAATGCAATCAGGACCAGTTGCCCACCATCGCTCCACGGGGTCGGAAACAGGTTGAAGACGAGGTATACAACAGCTGTAATGGCCGCTCCAGTGACTAGCGGATGAGGACCGAAGGCGTTGAGACAGACCAACGCAAGCCCCAGCAAAGCCAACTCAACCAGAACCCCTCCCGCCACCAGAAGAATCTGCTGCCAAAAGGAGAGAACGTCGTGGAAGGGGCCGACTAGCGTTACCGCCCATGGCCATCCGAAGCGCACGCGGATGCGTCCCGCACGACCGCCGAGTGTCCTTAGTACGAGGACATGCCCCCACTCATGCCACAGGGTAAGCAGGACGGCAGCAAACGGAATAACCACCCAAGTGGTCCAGTTGCTAAGTGCGACAGCGATCAGTTCGACAGGTCTGCTGACGTTCAAGAACACGGAGGCCCAGGAGACGACCCCTGCCAAGAGGAGCAGGGACAGGGTGGCCCAACCAGCGACCCCGTGCGGTGTAATAGCGTTGATGTTAAGGCCAGCCTTCGCCGTACCGGCCGTGAGAGCGCCTATCTCGAGCAACGTATTCCTGTCCGCTTCACTGACAGAGGCTTCATTCGGGTTAACTCCCTGCAGAAGCCACCGCCCGACGTGGGGTTTGACTCGGAACGCCCTTCCCGACGAGCCGAGATACACAACATACCCGGTTCGCTCAGGTAGAAGAGCACAGTCATCCACAAGGTGGACAGCCTGCTTCGTCACTCGGCAGGGAGTCCGGCTGCAGCCGCGTAGACCACCGCCTCGTCGACTCCGTTCACCCCCAAAAGATCATGCAGCTTGTCGTCGTAGTAGCCACCGATGGGGACCATGCCGAGCCCCAAAGCCGGGGCAAGGAGGCTCAGGTTTTGCATGAGATGTCCTGCTTCGAGCAAGACGAAACGGTACCCGCGTTCTCCGTACTTATACTGGGACCGCATGAAGATCGCCGTCACCACCACCGCAAAGTGGCAACTGTCAGCGGCTTCCCGTTGCGTCAGGTTTTCGAAGACGGCGCCCGCCGTGGCGGCATCTCCCAGCACCTCGAGGCTGTGCTCCCGCGGGTTATAGTGGTACAGCCCGGCGTTCAAGTCCTGAACGTTCCGAACCGCCACATACAGTTCAAGGGGGTACAAACCGCCGCCGGAGGGGTAGGTCCTCACTACCTTGTCGCTGCCCTCAGCTCCACGATGCACGAGACCACAACCCCACCCAAGCCAGTCCGAAACGAGCGGAAGCGGTGTAGCCGTCGAAGTGTCATAGACGCGCACACACTGGCGCTCCAGCAATGCCTGATTCAGCCCCATGGTCATGGGCGCCGGAGCAGGCAACTGCACCCGAGGGTGAGTCGCGTATACTTTGAACGGATTTGCGGCTGCGTTCTGGAGAGCTCGATGACCGAGGAACATCTCGATGCGAGCACCAAGACCGACCGCTGTTGACTGGTAGAGCTTGCTGGCCTCGTGGTATTGCTCTGAAGGGCTGTCAGGGTCCGGCTCCGGGAAGCGCACGCCCGGAAACTCGGGATCCATAGCCCCAGAAATGCGCTCAAAGATTGTCTTCACGGGTGCTCCCCTTTCTGACAAGTCGCTGATATACCTGCCGCACGATCAGGGGAAAGGATGGGGTACCGGGTTGAAGTCAGCCAAGGTCCTGGGGCCGCCATAGCCGAGCAAAGCCGGTACCGTGTAAAGGCGCTCCCCGCCCAGGGGCTCGAAACGATGGTCGGCGCTGAGCGGAATCGCCCCGGGAACAATCGCTCTGACCACAGTCAGACCGAGCGAGCGAATGTCTGACGGGGTTATGTCGACGATGATCGCCTCCAGCCCCCGCTGGGACAGCCGATCGACGACCCAGTCGACCTGTCCAGGCGGGTCGCTGACCGGACACTGATTACGAAGAGGGCTGGTTCGCTCACTGTTGAGGAGGAAGTCAGCATGGGGAAGCATTTCGTGACTTCCCCACAGGTTCACATGGTCCTCAAAGGAATGCACATCGCTGAAACTGTCAAAGCGCCGCAGGCCTTCGGACTTGGCCATCTGGCGGAGCCAAACGCGCGTCTGCACGGACTCCATAAGCGCCTTTCGGGCTGCCGCTGTCCCAGTGGTTCTGGTTGCCGCCCCGACGGCCAGCGCTGTATTCTGCGAGCCTTCCTCAACCACCGCGCAGAAGTAGGTGGGGACCCCGATATCTGTTGTGAAGTCGAGCAAGTGATAGCGGATGCCAGGGCGATCATAACGCCGCTTGACCTCTCCCACCAGATCAGGATCTGCCGTTATGTCCACCTTGGGCGCGGGAAGTCGGCCCAACCAGTGCATCATGAAAGCGTCGCGCTCGATGACTTCGCACAGACCTGACAATACCGCCTGATGGAAGGTCTCCCCGCACGCAGTGCCGGTGGAAGTATGCATGGCGAGGATGGGTTCCCCCGGAGCGCCCTGGTAAGGCAGGTAGGCGAACTGGGCTGGCACCAGTACCTCGCACTTCCGGGTGAGAGAGTATCCCAAAGCCCACCGCATAGGCTGGTCCACGGTTGCCGGCGAGAAGGGCCAACGCGATGTGTACTGCTCAGGCGCGTACAAGGCAAAACGCCTGGGGTCAACGGCTGCGTCGCGGAGGCTATTCCAGGGAGCCCATACCAAATCACCGGTCTCTTGTAGACAGGCAGCGCCGGCGTAGCGCTCGATTCCTTCACCGAGGGTCGCTGCGATCGCTTCCTCACGAGTCCGACCAGCCGCCGAACTCCGCTCCAGATAGGAGAATCCGAGCCACTGCTCCAGGTCCGGGAGTTGTGCGGCGAAAAAGTGCAAGTCCGGGTCGCCAGGGTTGACCTGCAGCTCGGTCAAGTCATTCACAATACCGGTCAGCGGATGAACCACTTGCTTACGAAGCCGCGCCCATCCCGACATACTCATTCCCCCATCCAGACCCGTTCAGCTTGGGCCGATGCAACTCGGGAGCAACTGGGGCATCGAGGCAGCTTTAGCACCGGAATGCTCTCTGTCTCAAGCATGAACGGGGTGAAGCCCACAACACGGTTAAGCGTGGACATATAGAAGTGAAGGCCTGCCGCGTATTTCATAGCCTCAGTCACGGCCAGGGCAATCGCCGGCTCGAACAAGGGCGCCACCGACTTGTCCAAATAGCCGGCTGCGTGGGGCTGGCTCTCGACCATTTGGCGCAACGCGATATCTAGATCTGAACCTTCAAACCGGTTGGCCTGTCTCCGCCGTTCAAAGCAAGTAAAGCAAGCGGTTTCCCCAGGGATGACGAACGGGCCGATCATGAAACCGACTTCGCTCTCCGGCTGCACCCCGATCCAGGGGCGCCCCGCCTTCACGCACGCCTCATTGACCAGACTCATGAAGGCCGGCTGCCACCGGTCAAGCGCAACAAACACAACGGAACTGCGGGACACAAACTCAGCGATCTCCTGTGCTATGGGACCGCCAGGCTCAAAGTTGCCGCTGGCCTCCAGGTCGATGTCGTTAACAATCTCCTCATTGAAAACACCGAACGATGTCAAACAGTCCAGGACATAGCGCCGCAAGCGAGGGCTGACTAAGGCCCCGAACCTGTGGGCTCCAAGTTGCTCAAGCGCTTTCTGCGCATCCACCCCGAGTCCATCGAGCAGCGCAGCGAAAGGGGCGAGTTCATGCTGAACCGTGACCTCGGCAGAGTCCTGAAGCAGGCCGGCGCGCTCCAGAAGGGCGACGACCTCCTTCACCTGTTCGGGGTTACCCATCGCAGCGGCGACCTCGTCTACGCTCTTGCTTCCGTCCAGGTGTGCAAGCACTTGAGGCAGCAGAGTGATTGAGGCTTTCCCCCTCAGTTGCAGGACCCGCCGAAGCGACCGTAGGTGTAGGGTTTCCTGACCCGGGACCACCAGAAATCCACGCCGTAAGCGAAGGCGGCGAGACGATTCAGACACCGAAGACCCTCCCCACTCTGGTATACATATGTACGCGCCATTATCCGATAGAAAAAGCGGAAGTCCACCGCTGGAGCGCCCTGCGCGGACGCTCCAGCAGCAAACGTCCGTCTACTTAGTGCCCGCGTTGTTGTCCCTGGACGTGCTGCAGCAGAGCGTGCAGCAGCAGCATCCAGCGGAAAGGGTATTGGGACCGGTCCCGCCCTGAATCTCTTCAACCACCAGGTCCACGTTCGGATCGTGGCTGAAAGCCACCAGGTTCTTCTGAATCCGCATACTTTGTTTTCCTCCTCTTCGTACAAATTTGTCGTATCTGAGGGCAAGATCAGCGAACGGACAAGACCGTTGCCGTCTCCATAGTAAGTAACGATAGGATTGTCTGCTCTGTTCGATGTAACCAGAAAATTTAACTCCTTTGTGAGTCCATAGTGCGATGTTCGCACTATTTGTAGACAGTAGTTGACGAGGGAGACTATGCGGAATCGGGTGGAACAGACCGGGACGTATGGGTAGGTTGTCAAGCGCCTTTTCCAGGTCTGCGCCACGAAGGGTTACGCGAAAAGGAGGCCGGACTGCGGCCGCCGAACTTGCCCGCTCTGTCGCCTTAACCGAAACCACCCTCATTCTCCGATCGGACAGCGGTTTCACTTGGCCTAGCAACTTTCGTTGGATCCGTGTGCTCCAAGGAATTCTCCGGCGAGGGTGTCGGTTTGAGTCGCGAATTTCCTTTTTCTGTGACAAGATGGTTGTGGGGAGAGTTCGGCGCCGCACAGTACGCAAGACAGGCCTCCCAACCACGGGAGGCCTGCTCTCATTCCCTCGTGTCTTCCCACAGCAACTCCGTCAACGCCTCCTGGTAACCTGCCTGGCCAACCTGCTCCATCTGCCCCACCAGGTCCGCAAACTCCACCGAGAGCGTCGACAGCGCCCGCAGCTCCGCATCCTTCAACGGACGCCCCCCCGCCGCCACGGCCAACCGATACGCCTCAGCATCCATGCGCCACAGGCGAATGGCCTCACCATACTGGCGCAGCAGTCCCCGGGCGATGCGCAGCCCGCCGACATCGAAATCCCCGCTGTACCTGATTACGGCACCGCCTTTGACCAAGCGATCCAGCAGGACTACCGCCGCTGCGCTCAACTGCCCGCTAGTACAAACCAGCGTCGGCCACTCAGTTGTAGAGACTCCACCCTCCCGCCAGCGGTCCAGGAACGCCCCAAACACGGCCGGGTTCTCCACCACAAACGCCACACCCCGGTGCGCCCCCACCGCCTCCCACTGCTGCAGAGTGCGCAGGGGATATGCTAGAGCCGCACCAGTATCCCGGGCCGCCCGCAACAGCGGCTCGTTCCCCACCAGCCCCACCGCCAGCACAGTGGAGGACACGTCGTCCCGATCCAGGCCGGCGGCCGCCAGCAGCATGCTCCGCCATGTTGCATCGGACTCCGTACCCGCCGCAGCGATCGGAAGGAGGGCGGCCAGCCCCCGCAGCAGCAGCCGACCCGCAAGGCGGTCAGGGTCGAAGGCATGCGGATCGCCGGCGATCCGGTTGGCGAAGACGGGGAGGCGCTCCGTCGCCCCCTGCCGGGCGGGCAGGTTTACCACCGCCCGGAAGACCAGCCGAAGGCTATCCTCCAGCACCGATCCGTGCTGCTTCCAGTCGGAGCGCAACTCCGCCAGAAACGGCAGCAACTCCGATGGAGCAGCCCTGCTCATCCTTCGCAGGAAGTCGTCCCACTGGGCCGTGTCTTGGGCCTGGGCCTCCTTGCGGGTCACGAAAGTTTCGCCGAAGTAGGCCTCCAGCGCATCGCGCAGGCTGCACGGAAAGGCGCTTCGGCAGAGGAGTTCCTCCTCTACGTCCCGCAGGGAGATCACCACCGACCCGTCGGCCTTCTTCTTGGGCGGGCTGCCGAAGAAGACCCGCAGGGCAGTAATCTCCTCGCGGGTGGGCTCAGGCAGTGCCACCGTTCCAGCGGTGTCGCCCAGCTCGATAAACCGCTTGCGGAGCAGCTCCATGATCCGCCCGAAGGGGCGCTGGCGGAAGTACTCCGCTGCTTTACTCTTCACGGGCTGCCGCCACCTCCCCCAGGACGGTTTCCAGGCTGCCGTGGCGCCTGGTGCCGTCCCAAAGATAGAAAATCGGCGTGACCACGTTGCCGCGTCGGACAAGTTCGTAGGTCGCACAGCCGGGGAGCGTTTCCGCGACGCCCCAAAGCTTCTCACTGGTCATGATCCACGAGAAGTTCAGCTCCACCAGGAACCGGAACATCTCCTTGGTGTTCTGCTCGTCCACGCCGGCGAAAGCCTCGTCAAGGCCCACCAGCTTGGGGGCATCCATCGCGGCTGTCTCGTAGCGGGCATGGGCAGCGGCCAGCAGCGGGATAAACATGGCCAGGCTCTTTTCCGCGCCGCTGCGGGCGGTGAAGCGGATATCGGTCATGAGTTGCCGATCCTGCCCGGGTAGCTTGGAGAGCAGGGTGAACTCAAACCAAAGCCGGTAGTCAAGCACCTCGGCCAGGGCGTCAGCGAAGGTCGACTCCTGTTCGCCCCGCTTCTCGCGCTGGCGCACCTCATCGACCCGGACCCGGAAGTGGCCGATTAGCTCGGTAACGCTGTCCGGCGGAAGCTTGTCCGGGTCTTGCTGCAGCAGCTCCACCA
>Ga0196971_1000752_pt1 | contig 19532 bp, 26 predicted proteins | sample S1v_1013CmetaG_FD_148660 | JGI IMG/M metagenome (GOLD analysis project Ga0196971, IMG submission 148660) | Soil microbial communities from Anza Borrego desert, Southern California, United States - S1+v_10-13C | ecosystem: Environmental > Terrestrial > Soil > Desert | place: USA: California... | reverse complement strand
TATACGGGCACATAATGCCCATTCTGGTGTCGTTTTCGGCAACGTTGATCGAGTTTCGGCCGCTATATTGCGTCAAACGCGCGCCTGAGTATTTTGCGCGCCAAATCAGAGGGCTGCGCACGGCGCTCGCCCTGGGAGCGAAGCGTCCATCATGCAGACATCACGCCGCCGGGTCGTCCTCGCGCTCGGATCCGCCATGCTTGCCCCGCTCATGGCCGGCGAAGCATTTGCTCAAACCGCGAGCCGCGCCGATCGCAGCTTCGAAGCCCTCGGCCGCCGCTGGCTTGACCGCTCGATGCGCTACTCGCCGGTCTCCGCGACGACGATCGGCGATCACCGCTACGACAATCGTATCGACGATGTCAGCGCCGCCGGACGCAACGCCGCGCTGCGCTTCACGCAAGACACATTGCACCAACTCGAGCGCATCGATCGCAGTCAGCTTTCGCGCGCTAATCAAGTCGACGCCGCGATCCTGGAAAATTCCTTGCGTGCGCAAATCTGGCAAACCGAAACGCTGCAGACCTGGGCCTGGAATCCGCTCGGCTACCAATCGCTCGCGGGCGGGGCGCTCTATGGCCTGATGGCGCGCGAGTTCGCGCCGCTGCCGCAACGTCTGCGTTCGGCCATCGCGCGCATGGAGCAAATCCCCGATCTGCTGCGCAAGACGCGCGAGGAACTCGTCCCGTCGCGCGTGCCTGTGCCATACGCCGACACGTATGTGGCGCAGAACCGCGGCTTGAAATCGATCGTCAGCGGCATGATCGAGCCGCACAAGGGCGAGCTGTCCGCCTCCGATCAGCGCCGCATGGAGCGCGCCATCGCCGCCTTCAACGCCGCCGTCGATGAGCATCAGACTTGGATCGAAGGCACGCTCGTGCCCGCCGCCCAGGCCGACTTCCGCGTCGGCGCCGAAACCTTCGACACCCAGCTCGGCTTCACTTTGATGTCGACCATGCCGCGCGCCGAAATCCGCCGCCGCGCCGATGAAGCCGTGCGCAACGTGCGCGCCGAGATGTACCGCGTCTCCAAGCTCGCGCTTGCCGGTCGCGCCGATGCGCCGCCGACGCCAGAAAACCCGGCGCCGGAGCAACAGCAAGCCGCCATTCGCGCCGCGCTCGATCTCGCCGCCGCCGATCGCCCCGCGCGCGACGAACTCGTGCAAACCGCGACCGCCGGCACAGAGGAGGCGCGCCGCTTCGTCATCGAGAAGGATTTGATCACGCTGCCGGAAGGCCCGGTGCGCATCATCCTGATGCCGGAATTCCAGCGCGGCTACGCCGTTGCGTATTGTGACTCACCCGGCCCGCTCGAGCGCCACCTCGAGACGTTCTACGCCGTCTCGCCAATCCCGGACGATTGGACTGAGGAGCAGACCACCTCGTTCCTGCGCGAGTACAACAATCGCGGCACGCTAGATATCGCCGTGCACGAAGCGATGCCGGGCCACTACGTCCAGATCTATCACTCCAACCGCTATCCCTCGACGCTGCGCGCCGTGCTCGGCTCCGGCTCGTTCATCGAAGGCTGGGCCGTCTACGCCGAAGAGATGATGGTGCAGGAAGGCTTCCGCGCCGATGATCCGCTCTTCCGCCTGACCCAGCTCAAGATTCAGCTCCGCACCATCACCAACGCCATCATCGATCAGGCCATCCACGTCGATGGCATGAGCCAAGAAGAAATGATGCGCTTCCTCACCGAAACCGCGTTCCAGGAAGAGCGCGAAGCCGCCGGCAAGTGGCGGCGCGCGCAAATCTCCTTCACGCAGCTCTCGACCTATTTCGTCGGCTTCCAGGAACACTTGGAAACCCGCGCCGAAGCCGAGCGCCGCGGCGGCGCCGACTTCAATCTGAAGCGTTACCATGACGGCGTGCTGTCGTTCGGCTCGCCCCCGGGGCGCTTCGCCCGCCAACTCCTGCTGGAAGAACCGATCCAATGATGGACCCGAAGACGAACGCTGCGTTCGATGGGCATGAAGACGTCATCTTCGTCGGCGACGAAGCGCTCGGCTTCGCCGGCATCATCGCCATTCACAACACCGCCCTCGGCCCGGCCGCGGGCGGCTGCCGCATCTGGAATTACGACACGCCGGAAGCTGCGCTCACCGATGCGCTGCGCCTGTCGCGCGGCATGACCTACAAGAACGCCATGGCCGAACTGCCGCTCGGCGGCGGCAAGGCCGTGATCTACAAAGTCGGCCCCGACCGCACCAAAACTTTCCAAGCCTTCGGCGACGCCGTCGAGAAAATCGGCGGCCGCTACATCACAGCCGAAGATGTCGGCGCCAGCGTCTCGGACATGCGCACCATCGCCGAGCGCACCTCCTACGTCGCCGGCCTGCCGAAGGAGGAGGGCCATGCCGGCGGTGACCCATCGCCTGTGACCGCGCTCGGCGTCTTCGTCTCGATCAAGGAAGTGCTCGGCGGCCGCGTGCAGGGGCGCACCATCGCCGTGCAGGGCGTCGGCGCTGTCGGCTACAATCTCTGCAAGCTGCTCAAAGAAGCCGGCGCCAGCCTCATCGTCGCCGACGTGAACGAAAAGAACCTCGAGCGCGCCAAGGCGCTCGGCGCCACGACGGCCTCCGTCGATCGCATCCACGCCATCGCCGCCGATCTGTTCTCGCCCTGCGCGCTGGGCGCCGGCCTCAACGCCGACACGATCCCGCTGCTCGCCGCGCCGATCGTCTGCGGCGCCGCCAACAATCAGCTCGCGACAGAGGAAGACGGTGCCCGCCTCGTCGCCCGCGGCATCACTTATGCGCCGGATTATGTCGTCAACGCCGGCGGCATCATCAACGTCTCTGCCGAGTACCTCGGCGAGCCGGCCGATGTCGTCGAAGCCCGCGTCCGCGCCATCGCCACGCGCCTCGCCAAGGTGCTGGACATGGCCAAAGCTGAAAACATCCCGCCGCACCAAGCCGCAGACCGCATCGTCCGCGAACGCATCGCCGCCGCGAAAAAGAACTGAGGACAGCAATGAGCTCGCGCAAATCGAACGCTCTCGATCTGCATATCCCTGCGCCGCGCGCACGGCCGGGCGATAAGCCCGATTTCAGCGGCTGGAGCTTCCCCGAGCCCGGCGACACGCCGCGCCCGGACGTTGACACCCCCGCGGTCGAACTGCGCGACTACGCCTACGGCCTCGTCCGCGTGCTCGACATGGAAGGCAATGCGCTCGGCCCCTGGACACCGCACATCGAGCCGGAAACGTTGCGCCGCGGCCTCAAATACATGCTGCTGACGCGCGCCTTTGACGACCGCATGTATCGCGCCCAGCGCCAGGGCAAGACCAGCTTCTACATGCAAAGCTTCGGCGAAGAAGCGATCTCGGTCGCGCAAGCGCTCGCGCTCAACCCGGACGACATGTGCTTCCCCAGCTATCGCCAGCAGGGCATCCTGATCGCGCGCGACTATCCGCTCGTCGAGATGATGCACCAAATCTACTCGAACGCGCGCGACCCGATGAAAGGCCGCCAACTGCCGGTGATGTATTCGTCCAAGAAGGACGGCTTCTTCACCATCTCCGGCAACCTCGCCACGCAAGTGCCGCAAGCGGTCGGCTGGGCGATGGCGTCTGCTTACTCAGGCGATCTCCGCATCGCCTCCACATGGCTGGGCGAAGGCTCGACCGCCGAGGGCGACTTCCACGCCGCCATGACGTTCGCCAACGTCTACAAGGCGCCCGTCATCATCAACGTCGTCAACAATCAATGGGCGATCAGCTCGTTCCAGGGCATCGCCGGCGGCGAGAACACGACTTTCGCCGCCCGCGGCGTAGGCTACGGCATGCCGCCGCTGCGCGTTGACGGCAACGACTTCCTCGCCGTCTACGCCGTCACCCAATGGGCCGCCGAACGCGCGCGCTCCAACCTCGGCCCGACCTTGATCGAACACTTCAGCTATCGCGCCGGCCCGCACTCCACCTCCGACGATCCTTCGCGCTATCGCCCAGCCGAAGAAGGCCGCGCCTGGCCGCTCGGCGATCCGATCGAACGCTTGAAGACGCACCTCATCTCGATCGGCGAATGGAGCGATGATCAACACCGCCAGGCGCAGGAAGAAGCGATCGAAACCGTCCGCACCACCGGCCGCGAAGCGGAAAAAGTCGGCATCCTCGGCGCAGATGGCTCGCATCCCCGCGAGAGCATGTTCGAAGACGTTTACAAAGAGCTGCCGTGGCACCTGCGCCAGCAACGCGAAGAAGAGGGCGTCTGATGCTCGGCGTCGCTGCATCGCACCCCCTCCCCTTGAGGGGAGGGGGCAGGGGGCGGGGTGAAACTCCGGCCCAACCGATTATCGCGTTCAACGCGCAAGGCCCTGACGCCTGCGCTTCACCCAACCCCGAACCCCCTCCCCTCGCGGGGAGGGGGCTTCAAGGCGCCTGCTGATGCCAACCATGACCATGATCCAGGCGCTGAACTCTGCGCTCGACACCATGATGGAGCGCGACTCCAAAGTGCTCACCTTCGGCGAAGACGTCGGCTATTTCGGCGGCGTGTTCAAAGTCACCGAACACCTGCAGCAAAAATATGGGCCGAAGCGCTGCTTCGATGCGCCGATCAACGAATGCGGCATCGCCGCTGCCGCGATCGGCATGGCCGTCTATGGCCTGCGCCCCGTGATCGAGATCCAGTTCGCCGACTATATGTACCCGGCTTACGATCAGCTCGTCTCGGAAGCCGCGCGCATCCGCTATCGCTCCGCCAACGACTACACCGTGCCGATGACCGTGCGCATGCCCTATGGCGGCGGCATCTATGGCGGCCAGACCCACAGCCAGTCGCCGGAAGCCTTGTTCACCCACGTCGCCGGCCTCAAAACCGTGATCCCGGCGACGCCCTACGACGCCAAGGGCCTGCTCATCTCCGCCATCGAAGACGATGATCCGGTCATCTTCCTCGAACCGAAGCGCGTCTATAACGGCCCGTTCGACGGCCGCCGCGACCGCCCCGTGCAGCCCTGGTCGAAGCATCCGGCCAGCGAAGTGCCGGACGGCTACTACAAAATCCCGCTCGGCAAAGCGAACATCGTCCGCGAGGGCGCCGACGTCACCATCCTCTCCTACGGCACCATGGTCCACGTCGCGCTCGCCGCCGCCGAAGATTCCGGCATCGACGCCGAAGTGATCGATCTGCGCACGCTCCTGCCGGTCGATATCGAAGCCATCGTCCAAAGCGTCAGCAAAACCGGCCGCTGCGTCATCGTCCACGAAGCGACGCGCACGTCCGGCTACGGCGCCGAACTCAGCGCGCTCGTGCAAGAGCATTGCTTCTATCATCTCGAAGCCCCCATTCAGCGCGTCACGGGCTACGATACGCCCTATCCGCACGCGCTCGAATGGGAGTATTTCCCAACCCCGCCGCGCATCATCAAAGCGATGCGCCGCGTGATGGAGGGCTGACGCGTGGGCCAATACGTTTTCAAATTGCCCGACGTGGGCGAAGGCACCGCCGAAGCCGAGATCGTCGCCTGGCACGTCCGCGTCGGCGATGTCGTGCAAGAAGACGCCCCGCTCGTCGATGTGATGACGGACAAAGCGACGGTCGAAATGACCGCGCCCGTCAGCGGCAAAATCGTCTCCATCCACGGCGAGCCCGGCGACATGGCCCCCGTCGGCGGCGCCATCGCCGTGTTCGAAACCGAAGCGGATTCATCCTCTCCCGCGAGCGGGGGAGGTGGCGAGCGGAGCGAGCCGGAGGGGGGCGTCCAATCCACCACCAGCACCGCCGCCAAATCCCCAGCCGCCGAAGGCCTCACCGCAACACCGCCAGAGGCCGAACCCCCACAAGCGCCGCCCACCAACAACGGCGCCAAGCCCAAGATTAAAGCCCCCGCCGGCGCCACCTGGTCGGAAGACCAAGTGCAAGCCGCCATGCAAGGCGCGCCGCAAGCGCGTCCCGTTCCCGTCGCCGCCATGCCCGGCGCCAGCAAGCCCAAGCCCGCGCCATCGCAAGCCATCGCCCGTCCCGAACCGCGCGACGCCGCGGTGAAGGAATGGAGCCAAGCCCAAGCCTCGCCCGCCGTGCGCGCCCGCGCGCAAAAGCTCGGCATAGATCTTGGCCAAGTCCGCGGCACCGGCCCCGATGGCCGCATCACGCACGAAGACTTAGACGCCGTCCTCGTCCCCGCCGTCGGCTCGCGGCGCAGCTCAGCGCTGGCCGAAAAGAACGGCGTCGAGCCGGTCAAAGTGATCGGCCTTCGCCGCAAGATCGCTGAGAAGATGCAGGACGCCAAGCGCCGCATCCCGCACTTCGCCTACGTCGAAGAGGCCGATCTCACCGAACTCGAAGACCTGCGCGCGCACTTGAACGCCACCAAGCGCAACGATCAACCCAAGCTTACTTTGCTGCCGTTCCTGATGCGCGCTTTGGTGCTGGCGCTGCCGGACTTCCCGCAAATCAACGCCCGCTATGACGACGAGCAGGGCGTGGTCTATCGCCACGACAATGTCGACATTGGCATCGCCACCCAGACCGATAACGGCCTCATCGTCCCCGTCGTCCGCCACGTCGAAGCGCGCGACGTCTGGGATTGCGCCATCGAAGTCTCGCGCCTCGCCGCCGCCGTGCGCAACAACAGCGCCGGCAAGGACGAGCTCTCCGGCTCCACCATCACCATCACCTCGCTCGGCGCCCTCGGCGGCATCGTCACCACGCCGGTGATCAATCACCCGGAAGTCGCGATCATCGGCGTCAACAAATTGGTCGAGCGCCCGGTGGTGAAGAACGGCCAGATCGTCGTCCGCAAGATGATGAACCTTAGCTCGTCCTTCGACCACCGCGTGGTCGATGGTTACGATGCGGCGGCGTTCATTCAACGCGTGAAAGGCCTGCTCGAACACCCGGCGGCGCTGTTTATCGATCGCTGACCGTGGCCGACTGGAAGCCCGAGAACCATTTTCCGGACTCGCCGTTCATGCGCGGCCTGCCGCCGCTGCGCATCCCGAGCGGCTGGCTGATCAACATCAACGATCTCAGCATGGACGCCCGGCCGGAGAACGGCGACGTCGGCGGTTCAATTCTGTTCCTCGCCACTGATGAAGGCGGCCGCTTCACCATCGAGATCAATATCAAGCCGGAATTCGATCCGGCCGGCCGCTTCATCATGGAAGTGCACTACTGGCCGTGGCCGCGCACCGAGAAAGGCCGGCGCCGAAATAACGTGCCGTTCGCGAGTCTGACGGAAAACAAACTCGTGCACACGTTTGAGACCCGATCGATGGTGGAACTGGTCGAGCAACTTCAACACTGGATCGCCCGCTGCAGCGTATGGGTGATCGAGGGGCATTGAATGAAGTGGGAAGATCATTTCCCAGACTCGCCGTTCATGCGGAATCTGCCGCCTTTGCGGGTGCCGAGCGGCTGGCGCATCGGCTGGAATACGCTCGCGCTTGATTGCAAGGCCGAAGACGGCCCCGGCGGCTCCTCGCTCTTCTACGCCATTCACGAAGGCCGGCGCTTCATCATCGACGTGATGTTTCGCGAGGAGTTCGACCCGAACGGCCGCTTCATCCTCGAAGTTTCGTACCGGCCTTACCCGCGCACCGAGAAAGGCCGCCGCCGCAAGGACGTCACGTTCCGTGACGGCGCAACCGACGACAAAGTGGTACATCTTTTCGAGACCCGCTCGATGCCGGAATTGATCGAGCAACTCCAACACTGGATCGCCCGCTGCAGCATCTGGACGATCGAGGGGCATTAAGTCACGTATCAGTTCGGCCTGTTCGGCGGTCCCAGCTTTTCAAGCATACGTCCCATCTCATCAAGCTGCGCCTTCAGATCTTCGAGGCGCTCGAACGTTGCTTTGATATGTTCGCTGCGCGCCGCAGCCTCCGCCGCCCGCCGTTCCGCCACCGTCTTGCGTTTCGCCATGACGAAGTCCTCCGGTGCGCAATCGAATGGCGCGGAGCGGCGCGATCCGAGTGTTGCTTGCTCAGAATGCCAGATCGCACAACGCGCCGCCGTCGAATTGACAGTATGTAGCGTATAAGCTACAACAGGGCTCATGAAGCCAGCCCTCGAAACGGAGACGTTCCATGGCTGGCTAAAGAACCTGCGCGACCGCCAAGCTGTCGCGCGTATCAACGCGCGAATAATCCGCTTGCGCCTCGGAAATCCCGGCGACGTCGCCCCTGTCGGCGATGGTGTCAGCGAACTGCGGCTGATGTTCGGTCCAGGTTATCGCGTTTATTTTGCAACCGAAGGCGAGACGCTGATCCTGCTGCTCGCCGGTGGCGACAAGAGTACGCAACCGCGCGACATAGAGACGGCCAAGGCGTTGTGGAAGGCGTGGAAAGAGAAGACCGATGGCTAAGGTGAAAACGCGGGCCTATGACGCCGCCAACTATATCGAGTCTCCGGAAGACGCGGTGCTTCTGTTGGAAGCGGCGTTTGAAGACGGCGATGCTGCTGTGATCGCGGAAGCGATTGGCGCCGTTGCGCGGTCCAAGGGCATGAGCCAGGTGGCGCAGGACACTGGCCTATCGCGCGAGAGCCTTTATCGCGCATTGAGCGCCGATGGTAATCCGACCCTGAGCACGACGTTGAACGTCCTGAACGCGCTTGGCTTGCGTTTGAGTGTGTCCGGCCGCGGACCGATTGCTTAGAACCATTCAAAAACCGCAGCGCCGATAGTATGAAAGTCTCACATCATTGACATTCGACCCGCGAAGACATCGGGAATGGAGTGGTTCATGCGATTGATCGCCGCCGCTATTATCGGTCTCTGCATCGCTGGTGCTGCGCTGGCGCAGGAGGCAATTGATCAAGCGCCGCCTCCAAACGACGCGGAGGCAGCAGAGCGCTTCTTCCCTACCTGGGAGCCTTTGGAGGAGGGCAGCGTCCGGCGCGTATATCCCGACAGGGCGCTTCAGCGCGGCATGGCCGGCATTACGCATCTCTGCTGTACGCCGCAACCTGATCGGACACTCGCCTGCGATGTCGCCATCGAGTGGCCTGAGAATTACGGCTTCGGCCGTTCAGCGCGCCGCTTCATCGAACCGCGCATTTTGACAACGGAGTCGTTCACCGCGTTGCAGGCGCGTTCCGACGCGCGCGTGCACGTCGCTTTCCGTTACGAGCTTTTGCCGACGCCGCCCCGCCTCGATCAGGTCGCCGATCAAATTCGCGCGCAAGCCGACAATCTGTGTGGCCCGGCTTCCGGCCCTGCGCCGGATTATATCCGGATCACAGGCCAAAGGCTGCGCTAGGCCAGCAAGGAAACCTCAGCGCAAGAACGGTGTTTCCCCACCATGCTCGATCACACCGGTATCGTCGTCACCGATCTCGCCAAAGCGCGTCGCTTTTACGACGCCATCGCCAAGCCGCTCGGCCTCGCCGCGGCCTCCAATGGCCCAGACTCGTTTCTCTTCGGCAAAAGCGCTGACGAGCCGATTCCCTATCTCTGGATCGGCACGCTGATCCCATCTTACTGGGTCGAAGGCTCGCGCCCCGGCATCAACCAGATGCACGTCGCCTTCGTCGCCAAAGATAAAGCCGCGGTCGATGCCTTCTACGAAGCAGCCCTCGCAGCCGGCGGCAAAGACAATGGCCCGCCCGGCCCACGCGAAGGCGCCGGCGACTATTACGGCGCCTTCGTCCTCGATCCTGACGGCAACAACATCGAAGCCTGCTGCCGCGGCGCCGCGGCGCGCGAGCGGTGAGCGCCGGCGCGCCGAGATAAGAGGATAGATCTCCGCCCTATCCCCCAAATTTCCGCGCCAAGTTGCTGAAAACACAGCGCCCGCACACAAATCAATCCGACCGCAGATTTTCCGGGCGATACTGGCGCCCATGAACATACCCAAACGCCATCTCAGCCGACACCAGCGCCAGAGGCTTGTCCTCTGGGCGCTGGCGATGCTGACCTGGATCGTCTCGGTGTTGTTCGTCGGCAAAAGCGTCACACATCGCCAGCTGCGGCAACGTCATCGCAAAATGTCGCTCGCGGGGCTCGAGTGGATGGGCATTCAGCTCCTCGTCATCCGCGCGAGCGAACTGTCGCGCCTGCGCCGCCGCACGCGTTTCACTTTCGTCTATCGCGGCCGCAGCCTGCTGCGCCGCCACTATTATCGCTCGCTGCTCGGCGCGCGCCTGCGCCGCATGATCAAGCGCAAGGATCTGCACGGCCGCATCATCGCCTTGTTCGATCTCTTGCGCCGCATGGATCACTACGCCGCTCTGCTCGGCGCGCGCATGAAGCGGCGCCTCACGCGCATCTATCCGATCGCGCCTGGGCCGACGTTCGACGCGCCGCTCATGCCGCCGCCCGCGCCTGCATTGGCCTGCGCCGACACCTCATAATCGGACGCCCTTGCCGAGAATTCATCGCCGCGCTGGACACCCGTCCGCCGCGAACGCGCCCGCTTGCCCGGCGCAAAGCCCTTGTCTTTGCGGAGAAATTCTCCGCCACCCGCCTTGTGTGTCGCGTGTCATCTTCCCGCCGGGTCCGCGAGGGCCTAATGACAAGCTGGGACGACGAGAGAGGCGCGCCAGAAGGCGTGAGGCAGGGGACCATGGCGGATATTTTCATTTCCTACGCCAGCGAAGACCGCAATCGCGTGCGTCCGCTTGCCGATGCGCTGCAGGCGCGCGGCTTCACCGTCTGGTGGGATCGTTCGCTCGCCGCCGGCCAGGAATTCGCGACCATCATCGAGCGCGAATTGAAGACCGCCAAAGCCGTCATTGTCGTCTGGACCGAAAGCTCGGCGCTTTCGACCTTCGTGCGCGACGAAGCCGGCCGCGCCCGTGAGGAAGGCCGTCTCGTCCCCGTGCTGTTCGACCGTATCGACATCCCGCTCGGCTTCGGCGCGTTTCAGGCGGAAGATTTCACCCGCTGGAACGGCGGCGCCAACGCGCCGCAAATGCAGATTCTCGAAGAGGCGCTGAAAGCCAAGATCGAGGGCCGCGACGCCGATGGCGGCGCCATCGCCAGGAAGCGCCGCAAGCTGATGGCGCGCGTGCGCCTTGTCTCGGTGCTGACGGTGATTGCCCTGATCATCGGCATCGCCGCGGGCGGTCGCTACATCTTTACGCCGGACGCGCCGCCGCCGCAGACGCAAGTCGATCTGCGCGCCGAATTGTTGCGCTTGCTCGCCGAAGGCAAGCTGACGCCCGAACAGGCGATTGAACTCGCCAGCATCCTCGAAGGCGGCGCGCTGGGCGAGACGCAGGAAATCAACTTGCAGAGCGGCGACGCCGCGCCGCCCGCCGGGGCCGAACTTGCCGGCGTCTCCGAAGCGGAGTTCGATCAAACCGCGCGTGAAACCTATCGCGAGGCCTTCATGGCGCTGGCGCAGCACTCGGACGCCAGCGTCCGCCTCGCCGTCGCGCAAATGTCGCAAGACTCCGCGCGTCCCGCGGCGATGCAGACGCTCTGGACCTACGCGCAGAACAATCCCGACGATCCGCTCCGCGACGAAATCTATCTGCTCTGCGGTTCGGTCGGCGAAGCCAACAGCGATCCGCTCGGCCAGCGCGCGCTGGAAGCCGCCACCAGTCTTGAGCCGCGCAACACCGATGTCTGGCGCATGCTGTCGCGTTCCTATACCCGCACCAACCGCCCCGCCGAAGCCGAAGCGGTGGCGCAAGTGTCCCAAGCCGTCGAGTTGCAGAACGAAGGCCGCGCCGCCGAAGCCGAGCAACAATTGCAGCAAGCGCTGCCGCAGCTCAGCGCTCCGCAGTTGCGCGCGCCGGTCGCCGCCGAACTCGGCCGCATCGCCGAGGCGCGCGGCGATTTCGCCTCGGCCAGCGCGCGCTATTCGGAAGCGTACAATTCGCGCGAACGCATCGCCGCCGCAGCGCCCAATTCCGCCGCCGCTAGCGTCATCGACGCCGATGCGCAGCAACTCGTCCGCGCGCTCGATCGCTCCGGCCGCACCCGCGAAGCGTGCGAACGGCTGCGCCAAGCGCAGGAGGCGCACGACGTCGCCGCGCCCGATCAGCAATTGCTCGATCGCTGCCAACAGCAATTCCGCGTGCCGCTGCGCGAACGCGTCGAACTCGCCCCGCAATTGCGTGTGGAGCAGCAAGTCGCGCCGGCGCAGCCGATGCCGTCGCCGTGATCAAATTCCTCCTCGCCCTCGATGGGCGAGGTGGCTCGCGGCAGAGCCGCAGAGCCGATCAGGCGCTCGGCTTCAGGAAGATCACCTTCGCCGCGCCGTACCCGCGTTCGTCGAGCGCTTCGTATCCCGCCAACTCCGGCGTTTCGTCCGCCGCGCACTCGAACACGATCAGCGCATCTTTTGTGATCCAGCCGCCTTCGCCCAGCCGCGCCAGCACGCGCTCGCCCAACCCCTTATGATAAGGCGGATCGAGAAACACCAAATCGAACGGATCGCCGAGCCCCGCCGGCTTGACGCCCAAATCGGTCGCATCGCGGCGATGAATCCGGGTCGTCCCAAACAAGCCGAGCGCTTCGATATTGTCCCGGATCGCGCCGCGCGCCGCCGCATCGGTTTCAACGAACAACGCAAACGCCGCCCCGCGCGACATCGCCTCCAAGCCCAAGGCGCCCGATCCCGCGAACAGGTCGAGCACCCGCCGCCCATCCAGACCAGGCGAGAAATCGGCATGGCCCAGCACGTTGAACAGGCTCTCCCGCGCCCGGTCGCTGGTCGGCCGTGTCTCGCGCCCGGCCGGCGCTTCGATCGCCCGCCCTTTGAATTTGCCCCCGACTATCCGCATCGGCCTCGTTCCGCTTCGTCAGCGCCATATGTCGCGCTTATCGCCCGTCGCCAAGCGCTTGACCTAAACGTCACGCTTCGGAACAAGGGCGGCTTCGTGAAACTGCCGGGAGAAGAGCAGCCGTGGACTCCTTAGCCGCCCACTTCGCTGATCTGTTCAATCCTGACCTCGCCGTTGCGAATTTCGCGGCCCTGTTATCGGTCATCCTGATCGACCTCGCCTTGGCGGGGGACAATGCCGTCGCGGTAGGCCTCGCCGCCGCCGCCTTGCCGGCGGTGCAGCAGCGGCGTGCGATCTTCTGGGGCATCGTCATTGCGCTGGTGCTCCGCATCATTTTCGCGACGGTCACCACGCAATTGCTCGAAATCGACTGGCTGCTGCTCGCCGGGGGGCTTTTGCTCTTCTGGGTGGCGTGGCGCATGTGGGACGATCTGCGCAAGCATCAGCCCGTCATGGTCGGCGATCCTGTTGCAGGCGAGCACGCCGCCGAGGCGATCACCGCCGGCGGCAAACAGCCGAAAACCTTCATGAGCGCGCTGCTGACGATCATCGTCGCCGACGTCTCGATGTCGCTCGACAATGTGCTCGCGGTTGCGGCCGTCTCGCGCCACAACGAAGTGATCATGTGGTTCGGTCTGATCCTGTCAGTCGTGCTCATGGGCGTGGCGGCGACGTTCATCGCGCGCATCATCGAGAAGCACCGCTGGATCGCCATCGTCGGCATCGTCATCGTCGTGTTCGCCGGCACGCGCATGGTCTGGGAAGGCGGCCACATCCTGTGGCCCGGAATCGTCCCCGGCATCCCAAGCTTCCTCGGCGGCGCAAGCCACTGATCTTCTCCTCGCCCTCGATGGGCGAGGTGGCGCGCGGCGAAGCCGCGAGACGGAGTGGGTGGTACTCGATCCTGGCAGGTAGCGCGGTCACCCGCGCCCGCGTTCAATCGTCCAGCGCGTCCTTGCCGAGCTGATCTTTCAGCACCTTGCGCTGAATCTCCTCGACCGCGCCGGGCTCGAGCGTGCCCAGCTGAAACGGCCCGTACGACACGCGGATCAACCGGTTCACTTTGAGCCCGAGCGCATCCAGCACGCGCCGCACTTCGCGGTTCTTGCCTTCGGTCAGGCTCATCGTGATCCAGGCGTTCGACGCGCCGCCGCGTTCGAGCTTGGCCTCGATCGGTCCATAGCGCACGCCGTCGACGGTGATGCCGTCCTTCAGCTGATCGAGCTCCCCTTGCTCCACGCGCCCAAACGCACGTGCACGATAACGTCGAAGCCAGCCATTTGCGGGCAATTCCAAGCGCCGCGCCAACTCGCCGTCATTGGTAAGCAGCAGCAAACCCTCGGACGTGAGATCGAGCCGCCCGACCGAAATCACCCGCGGCATGTTCGGCGGCAAGTGTTCGAACACGGTCGCCCGCCCAGCCGGATCGCGATGCGTCGTCACCAGCCCCGAGGGCTTGTGATAACGCCACATCCGCGACGGCTCGACGGCGCCAATCAACCGGCCATCGACCATCACTTGGTCCGCCGCCGAGATCTTCACAGCTGGCGTATCCAACACCTTCCCATTCAGCGTTACTCTGCCCTCGGCGATGAGCCGTTCAGCGTCACGCCGCGAACAGACGCCGGCCCTCGCCAGAAACTTGGCGATCCGTTCGGAGTCCGCGTTAGAAGGAGAGGGAGGAGAGGAATTGGCCATGTTCGCCGTGATCTATCGTTGGCAGGTCGTACCAGGGCTCGAAGCGCAATTCGAGGCCGGCTGGACGCGCGGCACCGAACGGATCGCCGCGGAATTCGGCGGCTGGGGCTCGCGCCTGCACAAGGCCGGCGAGGGCGTCTATGTCGCCTATGCCCAATGGCCGGACGAGGCGACCTGGAAGCAGGCCATGGAAAGCCGGATGCATCATTCCGATGACGAGGCTAGGCGCATGTACCGCGAAGCCATCGTCCCCGGCACGTTCGAGACGATCGCCGCTGGCCCGGTCGTGGCCGACCTGCTCGAGCTCCGCCGCGCATGAGCGATCAGCTTTACATGGGCATGGCGCTGTCGCTGGCGCGGACGGCGGCTGATCTCGGCGAAACTCCGGTCGGTTGCGTCATCATCGACGAAGCCACCGGTGAAGTCGTCGCCGGCGCCGCCAACGGCCCGATCGGCATGAACGACCCCACCGCGCACGCCGAAATCCTCGCCCTCCGCCGCGCCGCTGACGTCACCGGCAATTATCGCCTCCGCCCCGGCCTCACGCTTTACGTAACGCTTGAGCCCTGCGCCATGTGCGCCGGCGCCATCAGCCACGCCCGCATCGCCCGCGTCGTCTATGGCGCGAGCGATCCTAAGAGCGGCGGCGTGGCGCATGGCGCAAAAGTCTGGGACCATCCCCAGTGCCACTGGAAGCCGAACGTAACGGAAGGCGTCGAAGGGGACGCGGCGGCGAAGTTGCTACGGGGCTTTTTCAGAGCCCGGCGCTGAGGCGGGGCTTGACCGCCGCCGCGCGCGCTCGCGAGGTTTATCTGCAGGAGAGAAGGATGCGCCGTATTGTCATTCTGTGTGTAACGGGGCTCTCGCTATTGGCAACGAACGCGTACGGACAAGCGGAAGGCGCCGCAGATCTGCGCGCGCAGGCAGCGGATATGATCGTCCGTATTTGCTCAGCAGCGCCGGAAATGAGCGATCTCGCTGACCCGACTGCGCATTGTACGTGTGGTGCACGGGTGATGGTCTCTGGTTTGAACGAGCGTCAGCTCATCGTGTTTACAAGAGTATTTACGCACTTTCCGGATCGGGAGGCTGCGCGCGCCGAAGCCGAGCGAATGATCAGTGACGGGGGCTTCGCTCAGTCGGAGATCACGGAAATGGGAAGCTTGCTTGGGAGCGCGGACAACATCATGGAGGAGTGCCCGACGTGACGCTTCCCGAAACCCAAACCCTCTATTTCGAAGACGTGCGCGTCGGTATGCGCGAGACCTATTCCAAGCACGTCAGCTCATCCGACGTCGTCGGCTTCGCCGAGATCAGCGGCGACCGAAACCCGATCCATCTTTCCGAACACTTCGCCGCGCAGACCCCGTTCGGCGGCCGCATCGCCCATGGCCTCTACACGGCCAGCCTCATCTCCGCCGTCATCGGCACGCGTCTGCCGGGACCTGGCGCGATTTACATCTCGCAAACACTTCGCTTCCTCGCGCCCGTCCGCATCGACGATACGGTGGACGCGAGCGTTGAAATTACGGAGCTGAGCGAAAAGGGCCGGCGCGCGAAATTGCGCTGTGAATGCAAGGTCGGCGACGTGCTCGTCCTTGAGGGCGAAGCAGAAGTTAAGATTCCTGCGCGTCCCACTGCTACCGAGGCGCCAATCCCTTAACCAGTGTCTGGCATAAGCGGCCTGGCCTCCAACCAGGATGCCGGTAGCAACATGCCACAGGCTGTAGAGTTGAACCGCTGGATCAATCTGGAGAAGGTCTCGCTGTTGGCGCTCGATACGAGCGTCCACGGCTGCAAGATCCTGTCTCAGATCGTTCGCGGCTTCGGCATACGCAACGTCAAAGCGTGCACGCGGATTGAAGAAGCAAGAGAGGCGTTCGTCGCGACGCCGTTCGATCTTGCGGTCGTCGATCCAGGCACCGAGGGCGAGGGGATTGAACTCCTGCGCTGGCTTCGCCGCCAGGAAAAGAGCGTCAACCGCTTCGTGCCCGTGATCTTGGTGTCGGGTCACTCGACACCATCGATGGTGCACCGTGCCCGCGACAGCGGCGCCAATTATTTTGTCGCCAAGCCGCTGACACCGACGACGCTGCTCGATCGCATCTTGTGGGTCGCCCGCGATAAACGCCCCTTCGTCGAAGTGGGCGAGTATTTGGGGCCAGACCGGCGTTTCAAGGAAGACGGGCCGCCCACCGGCAATGCTGGCCGCCGCGCCAGCGATGTCGATATCGATGACGATAAGAAAGGCGCCGCCTGACAATGAAGCACGTCGTCCGCACCCACCGCGTTGAAAACAAGCTGTCGCAAGCGATCTCCACCCAAGGTGGCGTGACGATCGCCGAAGCGATCCAACGCGCGACGCAAGCGGTCGAGGACGTGCGCGAAGAATGCATGAGCGCGCTAGACGCCAAGATTGCCGAGATCGACGCGGTAGCGATGGACCGCGCCTTCCAGGGCAACTCCGATGAGATGGCGCGCATCTATACGCTCGCCAACGAAATCCTCAGCGAAGCCGGCGCCTTCAATCTCGCTGAACTTAGCGAAGCTGGCCGCAGCCTCTGCGAACTCACGGCAAACTGGCGCGACGGCGGCATCAACGCCGATCCGATCCGCGTCCACGTGGCGGCGATGAAATCGCTGCGCCGCCCGGACATCGCCGGCAACACCAGTTTGCGCATGGCCGTGCTGGATGGTCTGCGTCAGGTGACGGCCAAGCTCTCGGCGCAAGCCCGCGCCGCCGGCTAACGGCCGATCAAAGCGCGCCGCGCTTCGATCACGTCGTGCTTCATCTGCGCTTTCAGCGCCTCGACGCTATCGAACTTCGCCTCATCGCGCAGAAACGCGACCAGCTCGACCTCGATGGTCTTGCCGTAGAGATCGCCGCTGAAGTCGAACAAATGCGTTTCCAGCAACGGCGCCGGCAGCGCGCCCACTGTGGGATTGACGCCGATGCTCGCGACCGCCGGGAGCAGCACGCCGTCACCGACATCCGCCCGCGCCGCGTAAATGCCAAGCCGCGGCTGCATGTAATCGCCGAGCGCGACATTCGCCGTCGGAAAGCCAAATTCACGCCCGCGCGCGAACCCGCGCAAAACTTCGCCTTCGATCGCCCAGGGCCGACCGAGCAAGTCGGCCGCCGTCTCCATGTCGCCGGTTGTGATGGCTTTGCGCACCAGGCTCGATGAAATCTTCTCGCCGCCACCGACGGGCGCAACCGCACTCACACTAAAGCCGAACTCCTGGCCTAAACTGCGCAAGCTCTCGGCATCGCCCATGCGGCCGCGGCCGAAGCGGAAATCGGCGCCGACGCTGACATGACTGACGCCGAGGCAATCCCGCAGCAAACACTGCGCGAACTCGCGATCGGTGGATTGCGCCAAACTTGCGTCGAAGCCGATCTCGAACACCTCTTCGACGCCCACCTCCGCCAGCGCGCGCGCGCGCTGCGCCGACGATTGCAGTCGGAACGGCGGCGCGTCAGGCTGGAAGAAGCGACGCGGGTGCGGTTCGAACACGGCGACGCCGAGCGCAGCGCCGGTTTGCTCCGCCGCCGCGCGCGCCGAAGCGATCACCGCCTGATGTCCGCGATGAACGCCGTCGAAGTTGCCGAGCGCAATCGCCGCGCCGCGTGCGTCTTCAGGAATTGTGCTGGAAGGACCGAGAGTCGCCATGAAGGTTCACAGAGTCTTTCGATTTCGGGCGATTGCAGGCCGTTGCGTTTCCAAATGGTTGTCTCCGGCGCGCAGGAGCGGCAGCGCGTTCATTCATACTTAAAGCCTGTTTTACCGAAAATTCTTCGCCCTTTGCTATCCGTCATCATGACAACACGGCGCAATAACAGCCGGTAACGTCTCGCCGCCGGGCCGCCGCACCCCGGCCCGGCGGCGGGCGTCGCCGATAACAGCGCCGTCGGGTAGGTGGGAAGAGAGCGCGCGCATGGCCGTGACGATGACAATGCCCATTCTGATCGTGGACGACTACAACACCATGATCCGAATCCTGCGCAATTTGCTTCGCCAACTCGGATTTTCGAACATCGATGAAGCCAATGACGGCGCCGCCGCCTTGGCCAAGATGCGCAGCAAGGATTATGCGCTCGTCATCTCCGACACCAGCATGGCGCCGATGACGGGCGTCGAATTGCTGCAGCGCGTGCGCGCCGATGCGCGCATGAGCAAGACGCCGTTCCTGATGGTCGCCAACGATAATAGCGAAGGCCAAACCGCAGCCCGCCGCGGCGGCGCCTCATCCTACATCGTCAAGCCCTTCAACGCGCAGTCGCTGAAGACGAATTTGGTTTCGGTGCTCGGCGCGTTCTAAAGCGCCATCACGCCGCCATCGATCACGAATGTCTGCCCGGTGGTGAAGCCGCCGGCTTTCGACGCCAAGAACACCGCCATGCCGGCGATCTCGTCCGGCTGGCCGATGCGCTTCAATGCGCTGCGTTCGGTCGAGGCTTTCAGGATTGCCGGGTTCTCCCACAACGCTTTGGCGAAATCGGTTTGCACCAGGCCCGGCGCGATGGTGTTGACGCGCACATTGTCCGGTCCGAACTCGCAGGCCAAATTGCGCGCCAGCTGCATGTCGGCGGCCTTCGAAATATCGTAGGCGCCGATCACAGGCGAACCCTTCAAGCCGCCGATCGACGAGATGATGACCACCGCGCCGTCCTTGCGATCGCGCATCTGCGGCGCGCACATATTGATCAGCCAGTGATTGGAGATGACGTTGTTCTGCAAAATCTTGGTGAACTGATCGTCGCTGATCCCGCCCATCGGCCCAAAGTAAGGATTCGACGCGGCGTTGCAGATGCAGATGTCGATCTTGCCGAAGGCGCTGTTGGTTTCATCCACCAAGGTCTGCAGCGCCTCTTTCACAGCGATGTTCGCCGGCACGGCAATCGCCGCTTTGCGGCCGACAAGATCGTTGATCTCCGCCGCCGCCGCCTCGCAGGCGTCGGCCTTGCGCGAGGAGACGACGACATTCGCGCCATGTTCCGCCAGTCGATGTGCGATGGCCTTACCGATGCCGCGCGAGGAGCCGGTAATGATCGCGGTTTTGCCGCTGAGATCGAACAAATTTGCCATCGCGCCGCTCCCTGTTATGTGAGCGCACTCTAGGCGCGCCCGCGGAGGCCGGTCTAGGCTGA
>Ga0196971_1000751_pt1 | contig 19549 bp, 23 predicted proteins | sample S1v_1013CmetaG_FD_148660 | JGI IMG/M metagenome (GOLD analysis project Ga0196971, IMG submission 148660) | Soil microbial communities from Anza Borrego desert, Southern California, United States - S1+v_10-13C | ecosystem: Environmental > Terrestrial > Soil > Desert | place: USA: California... | reverse complement strand
CAAGTCGCTGCTCGACGGCCTCGATGCCGTGGTCGACGACCTGAAGCTCGAGCGCATCCCGGAGGGCACGCACTGGGTGATCCACGAACAACCGGAACGCGTCAACCGATTGATCCGCGGCTTCCTGGCTGAGTGACAAGCTGAACAAATACATCATCACATCATGGCACGCGAAGACTTTTCCTTTTTCCATTCCCTGCGGGTGCGCTGGGCCGAAGTCGACATGCAGGGCATCGTATTCAACGGCCACTACCTGACCTATTTCGACGTCGCGTTCACCGAATACTGGCGCGCGACCGGTCTGCCCGGCGTGCTGCAACAGGCCGAGGAGGGGCGCGAGATGTTTGCGCGCAAGGCGACTATCGAGTACCAGGCGCCGGCCCGCTTCGACGACGTGCTCGACATCGGCGTGCGCTGCGCCGGCTTCGGCCGGACCTCGGTACGCTTCGTCGTCGAGATCCACCACGGCGATGAACACCTGATTTCGGGCGAACTGGTGTATGTGTATGCGGACACCACCCTTCGAAAAGGGGTGCCCTGGCCCGACGCCTGGCGCGAGACCATCACCCGCTTCGAAAAACTCGCGCCGGCGGCACTATGAGCATCCGCGTCACACTGGGCGGCTGGGCGGTGCAACGGGCCGACGCCCAGGCGGTGCGCCTCGAAGTCTTCGTGCAGGAACAGAAGGTGCCGCTGGACATGGAATGGGACGAGATGGATGCGCGCTGTACCCATGCCGTCGCCTACGACGGCGAGGGCAGGGCCGTGGGCACCGGACGCCTTCTGCCTGACGGGCACATCGGGCGCATGGCGGTGCGCAAACCGGCGCGCGGAACCGGGATAGGCGCGCTTTTGCTGGAAGCGCTGGTCGAGGCTGCAAGGCAGCGCGGCGACCGCGAAGTGATGCTGAATGCGCAGACGCAGGCCGAGCCGTTCTATCTGCGCCATGGCTTCGTCCGCGAGGGCGAGGTGTTCATGGAGGCGGGCATCCCCCACATCCACATGCGCCGCCCGCTTACCTGAGCTGGCGCTCGCGCAGCACGGGCACACCGCTGTCCGGCAGCCGGACGAGGGTGGAAGAGCGCGTGCCGTATTCCGGGGACTCGATGCAGACCGCCGACAGGAGGCGTTCCCACTCCAGGGGGACACCGGTTTTCGGCAGCCGGCTGTCGGCGGCGAGGCTGGTGTCCGCGAGCATTTCAAAATACGCATCTTCCGGCGCCCCCTGGCACAGCAGGCTGGAAAATTGCGCTTTGGTGCGCACGAGCTTCGGCCATGGCGTGTCAAGCGCGCCGTTCGACAACCCGTACACACCCGGCGCGAGCGGCCTGCCGTTGCGCGGATCGTCCGGCGAGCCGTTGGAATACCAGACCAGCTCCTCTCGATTCCCCACCAGCAGGTTGAACCCGTTATAGGCCGCAGCGCGCGGCGCGAGGGCTTCCACGTATTGTTGCGGGGAGGCGATGCCGGACAGGTAGCCGGCGACGAGCTCTCCGCGTGACGGGACGCCGGTCCTTCTTTCAGACGGCGCCCGGATATTGGTGATGGCCGCGAAACGGCCTTCGCGCGTCACGCCCATCCAGGTGCCGCCGTCGCGCAGGTCGCGCCCGGCGTAGATGTGCGCTTCATCGCTCCACCACGTTGCCGGGGCCGAGGGGCGCTCATAGAATTCGTCGCGGTTGGCGGCGGCGACGAGCGGGATTCCGGGGACAAGCTTCCAGGCGAAGACGATCAGGCACATGCGGTTATGTCCACAAAATGTTCGGTGTGGCGTGGGCCGTCGGTCAGCGCGGCAAGGCCGTCGCGGGCAACGGCGTCGGCCAGCACGCTCTCAAAGCCGGGCGGAACGCTTTCGTAGATCTCCATCCACGTCTGCCGGCCATCCTTTTCTTCGGGCCTTCGCTTCAATGCGCCCGTGATCCCTTGATCCGCCGCAAGGCGCCGCTGCATGGCCTGCACGCGACCCTGCAAGCCCGGCGCGTCTTCGCTGCGTACCCGGTAGTAGATGTACAGATCCATGCGTTGCCGAGGGGGCCGCGTCAGGCGGGCAGCGCGTAGGGCAGCTGCGCGAACTGCAGCCGGGGGCCGGTGGCGGAGCCAAGATGAATGCTGCCGTCTTCGGTCGCCGCCATCTTCACTTCCACGAGGCAATCGCTGCCGCCTTCCGGATTTCGCTCCGCATTCACCACCATGCCGCAGGGTTGGTCCGGATCGCCGCTCCAGAACACCTCATTGCCGGGCGCGACGTTACCGGTGTCCACCGTCGCCAGCAGCATGCGCCGCTTGAGCTTGCCGAGGTATTGGCTCCGCGCCACGATTTCCTGGCCCGGATAGCAGCCTTTCTTGAAATTGACGCCGCCGATCAGCTCGAAGTTGATCATCTGCGGGACGAACTGCTCCTGGGTAGGCTGCGTCACCAGCGGGATGCCGGCATGGATATCAGTGCGGCGCCACAGGGCGGTGGCGGCGGGGGACAGCGTCTTGGTCAGCTCCGGCCATGCGGCTTCGGCCGCGGCAGGCGCCGCCGCCCACAGGAAGCGCGGTTGGCCGAAGGCGTCGGGCAGGCGCACCAGGGTGCCATGCGGCGATTCCGTCAGCGTGTACGGCGCAGCGGGCAGCTGCGGAAACCAGGCGCCCAGCGTTTCTGCCGCCGCTTCGCCGCCGATGCCGAGCAAGGCGTGGTCGTGTGTGGCATCGGCCAGCTTGACCTTGGAGCGGAGCACGAACATCTGCAAGCGCTTTTGCACCGGCGGCTGGATCTGGCGCGGCAGCGCCAGCATGATTGCCCCCCCGGCCCGCCACATCAGGAAGGTCGCCAGCAGCCGGCCCTTGGGGGAGCAATAGCCGGCAAGGCGCGCTTCCTGCGGACCGAGGTGCTCGACGTCGTTGGTGAGCTGGTTGTGGAGGAAGCTCGCCGCGTCGTCACCCGCCGCGGAGATGAGGCCCATGTCGGTGAGCGGCGCGACAAAACCGCGCTGCAGCCCGCCCTGCGGGAGTGCGCCGCCGAAAGCCGCCACAGTCCCGGTTTCATCAAATTGCGCGCCCTGGCGTTCCAGGAATTGCAACCATGTGTTTGTCGATTCAGTCATAGACTCAAGTAAGTGCGCGGTTAGCCAGTATCATCATGGCTTGATTATAGTGACGTCTTCAAAAAGCCGTTCAGAGCCCCTTCGCTTTGTCCGGCATCTTTTGCAAAGGTCTGGTTTTGGTCAAAAAGTTTCTTGTATTCATTGTCGTCCTGGCGCTCCTGGGGTCCGCCATGGTCACGTTCTGGGCGTACCGCCCCATCCTTGCCGAGGGCGAGCAGCCGATCGAGTTCGCGATCAAGCCGGGCAGCAGCGTCAAGAGCAGCGCCGAGCAGATCGCGGCGGCCGGCGTGCCCCTCAATCCGGACCTGTTCCACCTGCTGACCCGGCTCTCCGGCCAGAGCGCGCGGCTGAAGGCAGGGAATTATGAACTAAAGCCTGGAACGTCACCGCTGGCGCTGATCGACCAGCTGGTGCGCGGCGAATTCGCCCAGGAGTCCATCGCCATCATCGAAGGCTGGACCTTCAAGCAAATGCGTGCCGCCATCGATGCCCACCCCCGCATCCGGCACGAGACGGCGGGACTGTCCGACAAAGACCTGCTGGCAAAAATCACCACCGACTACAAGTTCCCGGAAGGCCTGTTCTTCCCCGATACCTACCTCTTCGCCAAGAATTCGAGCGACCTGCAGATCTACCGCCAGGCGCACGCGCTCATGCTCAAGCGGCTGGAAGAGGCCTGGAGCAGGCGCGCGCCGGGCGTGCCGTACAAGTCGCCGTACGAGGCGCTCATCATGGCCTCGATCATTGAAAAGGAAACCGGGCAGAAATCGGAGCGCAACATGATTGCCGCGGTGTTCGTCAACCGGCTCCGGACGGGCATGCTGCTGCAGACTGACCCGACCGTCATCTACGGCATGGGCGATCGCTTCCAGGGCAACATCCGCAGGAAGGACCTCGAAACCGATACGCCGTACAACACCTACACCCGGCCCGGCCTGCCGCCCACGCCGATCGCCTTGCCCGGCGCGGAATCGCTGGCCGCGGCGCTGAACCCGGCCCGGTCGGACGTCCTGTATTTTGTTTCGCGAGGCAACGGAACGAGCGAATTTTCTAACAACCTTGCCGATCATAACCGCGCAGTGAACAAATACCAGCGATAATGCCGGCTGGATCGCACGGGGTTGGAAAACATGGCATTTGGCAGATTCATCAGCTTTGAAGGTATCGACGGCGCGGGCAAGTCCACGCACCTGGACTTCGTCGCAAGCCTGCTGAAAAAGAGCGGCAAGCGCGTCGTGGTCACGCGCGAGCCCGGCGGCACGCCGCTGGGCGAAAAATTGCGCTCGCTGGTGCTGAACGAGGAAATGAACATCGAAACCGAAGCCTTGCTCATGTTCGCCTCCCGCTGCGAGCACATCGAGCAAGTCATTGCGCCGGCGCTGGTGCGCGGCGAATGGGTGATTTCCGATCGCTTCACGGATGCCACCTTCGCCTACCAGGGTGGCGGGCGCAGGATGTCCATCGAAAAGCTCAAGACGCTGGAACGCTGCCTCCACCCGCACATCAAGCCGAACCTGACGCTGCTGTTCGACGTTCCCCTGGAAGTCGCCCGGGCGCGCCTGGACGCCACGCGCGAGCTGGACAAGTTCGAGCGCGAACAGTCGGAGTTTTTCGCCGGGGTGCGCAAGGAATACCTGCGCCGCGCGGCCGAAGAGCCGGACCGCATCCACGTCATCGATTCCTCGCGCCCGATCGGCGACATCCAGCGCGAGATCGAACAGATCATCTCCGCTATCTAATGTCCTCGCTCTATCCCTGGCAGCAGGCGCCGTGGCAGCAATTGCAACAGCTGCGCGGGCGACTTCCGCATGCCATCCTGTTCCACGGCCCGGAAGGCATCGGCAAGACCGCGTTCGCCTCGCATTTGGCCCAATCACTTCTTTGCCAGTCGCCGGCAGAGGGCGGGCATGCCTGCGGGCAGTGCGATCCCTGCGGCTGGTTCGCGCAGTACAGCCACCCCGACTTCCGCCGCGTGCGGCCGGAAGTGCTGGAAGAGGATGGCGCCGGCGAAGCCGAAGAGGGCGCAGAGGCCGGTGAGGGCAAGAAGTCCGGCAAGTCCGCCAAGGCGCCGTCGAAGGAAATCAAGATCGACCAGATCCGCGCCCTGGCCGATTTCATGAACGTGTCCACCCACCGGCAGGGCATGCGCATCGTGCTGCTGTATCCCGCGGAAACCCTGAACACCGCCGCCGCCAACGCCTTGCTCAAGACGCTGGAAGAGCCGCCGCCGGACACCCTGTTCCTGCTGGTGTCGAACAACCTCGACCGTCTGCTGCCCACCATCCTGTCGCGCTGCCGCAAGTTTGCGCTGTCGATGCCCTTGCAGGAAGACGCACTGGCATGGCTCCAACAGCAGGGCGTCGCCGATGCCGACGCATGGCTGGCCGAACAGGGCGGGGCGCCGCTCGCCGCGCTGGACGCGGCGCAGGGCGAAGGCCGCGAGACCCTGGATGAATTGCTGCGCCTGCTGGCCCGGCCGGGCGTGGAAGGCGCGCTGAAGACGGCGGAAAAGCTGCAGAAGGCACCAGTGGCCGAGCTTGTGACGTGGTTGCAGCGCTGGCTCTACGACGTGTGTTCGCTCAAACTTTCGGGCAGAATCCGGTATTATCCGCGTTACCGGAAGGAACTGGCGGCACTGGCGCAGGGCGTCGACGTCGCCGGCCTGCTGCGGGTGCTGAAGGCTGTCAACGAGCGCCGCGCGGTGGCCGACCACCCGTTGTCGGCCCGCCTGTTCATCGAAGACATGCTGCTCGAATACGCATCGCTTTTCCCGAACTGACAAACAAGCAAGGACTGCCATGGCCGAAAACACTGTGAGCCCGATTCCTCCCGGCGCCGGCGGCGCGGCGGTCGCGCGTCCGTCGGTCCTGTCCCTGCCGATCAAGGAAAAGGCCGCGCTGTATGCCGCCTACATGCCCTTCCTGCAAAACGGCGGCATCTTCGTGCCGACCAACAAGCCCTACAAGATCGGCGACGAGATTTACCTCATCCTGACGCTGATGGACGACCCGACCAAGTACCCGATCGCCGGCAAGATCGCCTGGATCACCCCGGCCGGCGCCAACAACAACAAGGCGCAGGGCATCGGCGTGCATTTCTCGTCCGACGAGAGCGGCCAGCGCGTCAAGCACCGGATCGAGGAACTGCTCGGCGCCGCACTGCGTTCCACGCGCGCCACGCATACCCTGTAAGAAAAACGCTAATTTCATGTCTGCATTTACACCGTATACGCATCGCCTCGCCCGTTTCGAAGACCTTCCCGCCATCGTAGACATCTACAACAGTACCGTGCCCTCCCGCATGGTGACCGCGGATACCGAACCGATCAGCGTCGAGTCGCGCCATGCCTGGTTCGAGGAGCACACGCCCGAACGCCGCCCGCTGTGGGTGGCGGAAGAAGACGGCAAGATCATCGGCTGGCTGTCGTTTTCGAATTTCTACGGCCGCCCGGCCTACAACGGCACGGCCGAGCTCTCGATCTACCTGCACGAGGACGCGCGCGGCAAGGGGCTCGGGCGCTATTTCCTGTCCGAAGCGATCGCGTTCGCGCCGCAGATCCGGGTGCACACCCTGCTCGGGTTCATTTTCGGGCACAACATCCCCAGCCTGAAGCTGTTCGAAGCCTTCGGATTCGAACGCTGGGCGCACATGCCGCGCGTGGCAACCTTGGACGGCGTCGAACGCGACCTCGATATCCTCGGCAAGCGCGTGGCCTGAAGTCCGGCGCGAGTGCGCCGGCGGCGTTAAAATGCCGGCATGTATATCGATTCACATTGCCACATCAATTTCCCCGAGTTATCGGCCCGCCTGCCGGAGATTTTCGGCAAGATGGCGGAAAACAAGGTCACGCATGCACTGTGCATTTCGGTGAACATGCCGGAATTCCCGTCGGTGCTGGAACTGGCGGAACGCTATCCGAACGTCTATGCCTCGGTCGGCGTCCATCCTGACTACGAGGAAACGCCGGAAGTCAGCGTCGACGACCTCGTGCGGCTGGCTGCGCATCCGAAGATCGTCGGCATCGGCGAGACCGGGCTCGACTACTACCGTCTCGAGGGCGACCTCGAGTGGCAGCGCGAGCGCTTCCGCACTCATATCCGCGCCTCGCGTGCGACCGGCAAGCCGCTGATCATCCATACGCGCGCCGCCTCCGAAGACACGATCCGCATCATGCGGGAAGAAGGCGCCGGCACCGATGCCGGCGGCGCGGGCGGTGTGATGCACTGCTTCACGGAATCGCAGCAGGTGGCCGAGGCCGCCATGGAGATGGGCTTTTACATCTCGTTCTCCGGCATCGTCACCTTCAAGAATGCGAAGGACCTGCAGGCCGTGGCCCGCGCGGTGCCGCTGGAGCGCATGCTGATCGAAACCGACGCACCCTACCTTGCGCCGGTGCCGCACCGGGGCAAGATGAACGAGCCCGGATTCGTGAGCCATGTCGCGGAATTCCTGGCAACGCTGAAGGAAGTGCCCGTGGAGCAGGTGGCGCAGGCAACGACGGCCAATTTCTTCGATCTGTTCAAGGCGGCGAGGCCTTCATGAGAATGCGCCGCAGCCTCTTGCTCGGCGCGCTCGCGGCCGCCGTCTTTCCGGTGACGGTTTTTGCCGACGCCTACGTCGATTTCTTCCGCGCGGTGAAGATCGACAATGCCCGGACCGTCAAATCGCTGCTGGCGCGCGGGCTGGACCCGAACATTATCGAGGCCGAGCGGGGCGACACCGGAATGATTCTCGCGCTGCGAGAGGATTCGATGGACGTCTTCGAGGCCCTGCTCAACGCCCCGAATATTGACCTCGAAGCGAAGGCCGGCAACGGCGATAACGCACTGATGATCGCAAGCTTCAAGGGCAACAAGGCGGCGGTGGAAGCCCTGCTGGCGAAAGGCGCGGAGGTCAACCGGCCGGGCTGGACGCCGCTGCATTACGCCGCAGCGAACGGCCATAACGAGATCGTGCAGATGCTGCTGGAGAAGTCGGCCTACATCGATGCCGAATCGCCGAACAAGACTACGCCGATCATGATGGCGGCGCGCGGCGGGCACATCCGCACCGTCAAGCTCCTGCTCGACGAGGGCGCCGACGCCTCGCTCAAGAACGAGCTCGGGATGAACGCAATCGACTTCGCGGCGAAGCACAACCACCGGGACATCGCCGACGGCCTGACGAGCCGCCTTCGCAAGGAAGGCAAGCTGTAGGCGCCTAGTCGACGCCGATCCTGTTGCCCCAGACGCCGAAATGGACGCTGTTGGAGGTGCGCAGGAAGTGGACTTTCAATGCCGCAATCTCCGCAGCGACCTCTTTCGGAAACCCCTTGCGGCCGCCGCGCAGGTCCATCATCAGGCCATCGATGTAGCGCTCGCACTGCAGCGGGCGTTTCCAGATTTCGGCAAGGCGGTTGGCGATGCGCGGGTACTGCTGCGCCAGCGCATTCGGCCGGGCTTCCCGCGGGAGCGCGGCGAGCCACTTGAAAGCGATGGGCGAGAGGTCCGGCGGGGACTGATCGGAATCACGCAGGCGCGCGGAGTTCCAGTCCCTCGCGGGCAGCGGAGCCACGGGTCTTGCGACGTCGCCATGCAATATGCGCCGCGCCTCGTCCACGCTGACCTTCTCGAAAGGTATCTCCTTCATCTTGTCTCCTCCCCACATGTTCAAGTTTGCAGAGTTACAAGATGTTACAACGTCAATAATTGTTAAATAATTGATATTGTTAATAACTTTATTGCAACAGAGTAGGTTCAGACTATCGCTGGCTCTTACCCTTGCCCCGCGCAGGGCAGGGTCAGCCTGACTTCCAGTCCCCGGACGGGAAGGTTGCGCAGTGCGATGCTTCCGCCGTGCTGTTCGGCGATGTTGCGGGCGATGGTCAGGCCGAGGCCGGTGCCGCCGGTTTCGCGCGAACGCGAGGCTTCGAGCCGGTAGAACGGTTCAAACACGTTCTGCATTTCCGCTTCCGGGATGCCGGGGCCGCCGTCCGTAACGGCAATCAGGACATTGCTTCCCTCGCGACTGATGCTGATCTTCGCAAAACTGCCGTACTTGCAGGCGTTATCGATCAGGTTGGTCAGGCAGCGCCGCAGGGCGATCGGGCGCGCCATCAGCGACGCGCCGGAGCGGCCCTCCAGCGTGACATCCTCGCCGGCATCGACGGCATCCGCACAAACGCTGTCGACCAGGGAGTCGAGGTCGAGGAGCTGCATCGGACCGGCTGCGTCCATGCTCCGCGCCAGGTCCAGTCCCTCGCGCACCATGCCTTGCATCGCGGTCAGGTCGCCGATCAGTTTTTCCCGCAATTCCGCATCCTCCACCTTTTCCAGGCGCAGCCGCAGGCGGGTGAGCGGCGTCTGCAGGTCATGCGTGATCGCAGCGAGGATTTGCGCGCGCTGGCGGATATGCCCGCGGATGCGCGTCTGCATCGCGTTGAAGGCGGCGGCAGCCTGCCGGATTTCGGTCGCCCCGCGTTCGGGCAGGGGAGGGCGCTCAATATTGTTGCCGAGCTCGGTGGCCGCCCGGGCGAGCTGCTTGAGCGGACGCAGCGTCATGCGCGCGACGATGGCGGCAAGCACGCCGATACTGAGCAGGAACAGGACCGCATACAAAGTGAAGTCACCGCGCGGCGTGATCGGCGGCGGACGGGGCGGCAGCACGGTCAGGCGCAGGCGCGCGTTGTCGGGCAAGGTGACCAGCATCGCTTCGCACATCGGGCGGAGCTCGCCCTGGCGGCGGCGCGGCGGGCGGTGGCTGAAGTCGCAGTCCGCCGGGTCGGCCACCGCGGAAGCGATGCGGTAACCGTCGGGCAGGCGGCGTTCAAGCATTCCGGCGAGCTCGGATTGCTGGCCGCTCGCCTGGTCGTCCGCGGCCGCCGGCTCGGCGCGCATGCCGACACCGCGTGCGGCGGAGAGGAAGGGCGTACGCATGTCTGGCGCCACCGTGTCCAGCGACAGGATGAACTGCGCCAGCCGCTCCACCGCGTGGTAGTCGCGGAACTGCCCGATCATGCGCTGGCGCTCGTTGAAGGCGAGGCCGAGGGTGATGAGCGCGCTGGCGATGACGCCGGCAAGCAGTACCAGGACTACCCGGCTGGTCATCGACTGGAAGATGGCCTTGATTCCGCCTTTCATTCGCGCGTCACCGCAGTGGCGAGGACATAGCCTTCATTGCGCACCGTCTTGATGATCTGCGGCGAGCGCGCATCCTCGCCCAGCTTTTGCCGCAGGCGGCTGATTTGCAAGTCGATGGAGCGGTCGAAGGGATCGGCGTCGCGCCCGGCGATCATGTTGAGCAGCTGGTCGCGGCTGAGCACGCGGTTGGCGTGGTCGAGGAAGATCTTCAGCAGGCGGTACTCGGCGCCCGAGAGCGCGACGACCACGCCCTGCGGATTGACGAGGTGGCGTGCGGTGGTGTCCATCGTCCAGCCGGCGAAGCGCAGCATCTGCGACTCCGGCGCCTGCGCCGGGCCGGGAGCCGCCTGGGTGCGCCTCAGCACACTGCGAATGCGGGCGAACAGTTCGCGGGGTTCGAAGGGTTTCGGCAGGTAGTCGTCCGCGCCCATTTCCAGACCGAGGATGCGGTCCACCGGCTCGGCGCGCGCGGTCAGCATGATGACCGGGATGCTGGAGCGGGCGCGCAGGTTGCGGCACAGGGTCAGGCCATCGTCGCCGGGCAGGTTCAGGTCGAGCACGATGAGATCGATGCGGCGTTCATCCAGCACCTTCCACATGGCCTTGCCGTCGCCGGCAGTCGAGGTGCGGTAGCCGTTCTTTTCCAGGTAGTCGGCCAGCAGGCTGCTGATTTCACGATCGTCGTCGACGATCAGGATGTGGGCGGGAGTTTCCATGCACGCATTATGGCAAGCCGGGAGGCGGGAATGTTTGCGAATTGTATCGTGCGCGCCCGATCGTCCGGCAGCCGATACAGAACGATACAAAGCGCCGGCGTTCGCTACTTGCTGCTACAACATCGACGGCGGACGACATGGCGTTGATACATTTTCCCCGCATCATGGGAACCGTGCAAAGGGCACGAATTCAACCAGTGAAGAAGGAAAGAATCATGACCACATTTCGCAAGCGTTTCCTGATCGGTGTGATGGCCGCAACCCTAGGCGCAGGATCCCTGGCTGCCCATGCGCAGCGGCCGGATTGCGGGCCGCGGGGTGCGGGCCACCACTCGCCTGAGAAGATGGCGGAGCGTTTCGAGAAGCGCCAGTCGGCGCTGCATGACAAGCTGAAACTGAACGCCAACCAGGAAGGCGCCTGGAAGGCTTACGTCGACCGGATCAAGCCAGTTGCGCCGGCGCAGCGCCCCGACCGTGCCGAGATCGAAAAGCTGCCGGCGCCGGAGCGCATGGAAAGGATGTACGGCTTCATGCAGGACAACCAGAAGCGCATGGCCGACCGTATCGCGGCCACCAAGGAGTTCTATGCGGTGCTGACGCCCGAGCAGAAGAAAATCTTCGACGACGAGTTCAAGCCCGGAATGGGGCACCGCCACCACCGCGGCCATTCCTGATCAGTGGAGTTTGATGCGAGGGTTGCGCACCCAGTCGATGGTTTCCGCCCAGGTCGCCAGCCAGGTCTGGAACCAGCCGTTGACGGCGATCTGGTGGTTCTTGTGCAGCCACCAGTACATCCATTTGGCGATGTGGCCCTCGACGAAGACTGAACCCCGCGCAACCGCCCCCATCAGGCTGCCTACCGCGCTGTAATCGCCGAGCGAGACCAGCGAGCCGCGGTCGCGGTAGGTGAATTCCAGCAGCGGTTTGCCTTCCAGCATCCGGCGCAGGGATTTGGCCAGTGTGCTGGCCTGCTGGTGGGCTGCCTGCGCGCGGGGCGGCACCATGGGCTGGCCCTCGCCCTGCGGACAGGCGGCGCAATCGCCCATCGCGAAAATCGACGGGTCGCGCGTCGTCTGCATCGTGCGGTGGACCACCAGCTGGTTGATGCGGTTGGTTTCCAGTCCGTCGATCTCTTTCAGGAAGTCCGGCACCTTGATGCCGGCGCACCACACCACGATCCCGCTCGGGATGAATTTGCCGCTCGCCATCTGCACGCCATCCTTGCGCACCTCTACCACGCGTTCATTGGTGTAGATATCGATGTCCAGCTCGCGCAGCTCGTGCGCAACCGCGCCGGACAGGCGCTCCGGCAGCGCGCTCAGGATGCGCGGCGCGGCATCCACCACCACGATCTTCAAGTCCTTCTCCGGATCGAAATTGGCCATGCCGTAGCTGGAGAGCACCTTCGTCGTCAGGTGCAGCTCCGCCGACAGCTCGACCCCGGTCGCGCCGCCGCCGATGATGGTCACCGTGAAGCGGCCTTCGCCCGGGGCTTTTGCTCTGGCCTGCGCGCGCAGGCAAGAGTTGATCAACCGCTCGTGGAAGCGCTCGGCAGATCCCGTGGAGTCGAGCATGATCGTGTGCTCGTGCACGCCGGGCGTATTGAAGTCGTTGGTCTGGCTGCCGATGGCCATAACCAGGGTGTCATACTTGATCGTCTGGCGCGGCAGGATCTCCACGCCTTCTTCGTCGTAGGTCGGTGCGAGGAAAATTTCCTTGGCGGCGCGGTTCAGTCCGTCCATGCTCCCGAGCCGGAAGGTGAAGTGGTTGGCGCGCGCGACGGCGAGGTATTCCAGTTCGTCCGCGTGGCTGTCCATCGTGCCGGCTGCGACCTGGTGCAGCAGCGGTTTCCACAAATGGGTACGGGCCGCATCGACTAAGGTGATGCGCGCTTTGTTCTTGCGGCCAAGCGTCTTGCCCAGCCGGACGGCCAGCTCAAGTCCGCCGGCGCCTCCGCCGACAACCACAATATGATGGAGGGATACCTCTGGCTGTTTGCTCAAATGGAACTCCTTTCGGAAAGGCGGGATCAGGATGATTTTATTATGATGGTGACATTTCTCCGGGAAATGCCGGTCATCCTCCTCTGGTACGACGGGTAAAGCCGTTCTATGATCGCCCGGGAACGATTGATTCACATCAAACAAACTGGTGAATCTGTTTGCTACAGTCGCGACCACCTATCACAAGGATAACAATGAACAACCCTTTCGCCGGCCGTTCCGGCACCGCTACTGCACCGAGGTGACGATGGCTGGCCCGAAAATCAAGGTCGAAGAGTTCCTGAACAAGCTGCCTCTGTTCAACGAGATTGCGCCCGGGGAGTTGAAGCAGATCGCGGATTGCGTCGTCGAAAGCCATGTCGCCAAGGGCGAGGTGATCTTCCGCCGCGGCGATCCCTGCGCGGGATTCCATATCGTCATCTACGGACAAGTGAAGCTCGCTTTCACCTCACCGGACGGCAACGAGAAAGTGGTGGAGATCATCGGGCCGGGGCATAGCTTCGGCGAGGCGCTGATGTTCATGGAAAAGCCCTACATCGTCACCGCGCAGGCGCTGGCCGACACCTTGCTGCTGCATGTGCCGAAGCAGGCGGTGTTCGATGAACTGGAGCGCGACACGAAGTTTGCGCGCAAGATGCTGGCCGGGCTGAGTCGGCGCCTGCACGGGCTGATCTCGGATGTGGAAGCCTACTCGCTCAGTTCCGGCGCGCAGCGCGTGATCGGCTACCTGTTGAAGTCCGAGGCGCAGCATGACGGGGACCAGATCACGCTCGCGGTGAGCAAGACGGTGCTCTCGTCGCGGCTGAACCTGACGCCGGAGCACTTTTCACGCATCCTGCATGATCTTGTGGTCAAGAAGATGATTCAGGTGGATGGCCGCACCATCACCATCCTCGACATCGAGAAGCTTCGCTCGTACGAGGGGCGTTAGCAGGGTTGTGCCGTCATTCCCGCCTTCGCGGGAATGACGGGGAATGGGCGTGTGAGAAATTGAACGGAAGGTGCCCGCAGACAGAATGCGGCACCCAATTAGGCTGGCTTCAACTTGGACGTCCCCAGCGACAGCTCCCGGTAGGTCCGCACCGCCTTCAGCAGGTTCACCCACAGCCAGGTGGACGACACCGCCAGCACGATGCCCGCCGCCTGCGCGAGCACGGGAAGCACCGGCGCCGCCACCAGCAGCACAAGCCCCAGCAGATGCAGGAAAAACTGCCGCTCCGCATCCCGGTCCGGCAGGATCTGCTTCACATTGGGCACCTTCGCGGCGCCCGCGAGCCGGTTCTGCAGGTGGTACCACACCAGGAAGGGTACGATCTTGTACAGCATGCCGTTGATGACGGAATAGCCGAAGCCCGCGATCACCAGCGCCCCCAGCACAAACGGATAGGCAGGGTGCTGCGCGAGCGCGGGGAAGACGGTTCCCGCCGCCCACAGCACGCCAGCGGCGAGAATGCTGATCAGCGAGGTGCGCCAGAAAAACGTCGTTGCATCCGGCTTGGGCCGTTTGCGCTGCCGCAGCAGGTTCAGCGTGATCATCGCGAACCCCATCCAGGCAAGGATGAGCAGGGCAGTGAACCAGGGCTCGGAGCGGCTGCCGTCGATCGCCGCCGCGCTGCGCAGCACCAGCAGCACGAACACCGTCCAGGCAAATCCGCGCGTCATCCACTGCGGATACACGGGCGTCACCTGGAACATCGGCACTACCTGGTAGGCGACGCCGGCCACCAGCAGGCCCAGCCATCCGAGCAAGCCCCACGATACATGCAGGTCGGTGATCAGCAGCAGGGGCAGGGAGAGCGGCCACGCGAAACCGGCGGCCGCGGCAATGCCGAAGCCGGCGGCGGCGGCGAGGGCGCTCAAGGCCAGGCGTATCGCCACCAGCATCGGCGCGGCATGCGGCGCGCTCCACACCCGTTTCAACAGGATCAGCAGCAGCCAGCCGAATCCCGATCCCAGCATCAGCATGGCGATGCGGATCAGCAGCGGCGAAGCGTGCAAGAAGCCGCAGGAAAGCGCAAGCGCGCCCGCGCCGAGCAGTGCATGCACGCTGGCCGCGGTGCGGTTGGTATAAGGAATCTCGATGCCCGACACGACAGGCAGGATCTGCAGCAGGGCGCCGAGCATGCACATGCCGAGGAAGCCCAGCGTCAGCAGGTGCGTCAATGCGAGCGCGTCCGGTGTCCACCGCGATACGAACATCGCCGGCCCCGTCCACGCCAGCAGGAGGCCCGCGAGGATGCCGAAGGCCGGCGCCGTGAGGAAGAAGCGCAAGGGCACCGCCAGCCCCGGCGTCTGTTCGAACGAGAGGACGCGCTGCATCGCTACTGCCAGATCAGGACTTCATACAGGTAATCCTCGCGGCTCTTCGTTTCATGCTGGTAGCCGTTGCGCTGGAGGATGCCGTACAGGGGAATCGGCTCGCGCGGGATCAGCACCCGCAGGCGCTGGCCGGGCTGCAGCCTGCCGAGCGCATCGAGCACGCGCTCCAGCGGCTCCGGCGGCTCCAGGCCGCAGACGTCGATGTCGATAATGTCGGCGCTCATGACGCGATCCCGATCCCGCGCATGGCGCCGATGATGTCGTCCTGGCGGCCGGCGAGCACGCGGTCCGACATCGGATAGAGGATGCTTTCTTCTTTCATGTTGTGCTGCTGCATGAGGGTGTTCAAGGTTTCCGAGTAGCCGAGGAAGCCGTCCGCGTCGCGCTTGGCGAGGCACTCGTTCAGCATTGAGATGACCTCACGCATCTGCCCGTGTTCCATGCGCATGACGGCGGTCGGCCCCTGGCGGCTGCCGGTCGCCTCTTCGAATTCCGGAAAGAGCACCTGTTCTTCCATCGCGAAATGCTGTTCGAGCGATTCGCAGAAGGCCTGCATTGCCTGTTCGGCATTGGTCCACAGCGTGGCCGCAACGGCAGTCTCGGCTTGCGCGAAGAAGTCGTCGCAGCGCTTGTGGTCGGTGCCGAGGTGGCGGGAAATCGTTTCCATTGGCGTCTTTCGGGAGAGGTGGACTGTAAGGCGGATTGTGACGCCGGGGCCAAACGGCAATCCTTGATTCAGGTTAAGGAATGAAAGGCGCGCCAACGACTACAGTGAGCAAAATTGCCACGAAAACCCGGCGGCAATGCCTAGCAGAGGCAAGTCCGGATTACTTGACTGAGATCAAACAAATTGCAAAAGCCATTTGCTACATTCGCTCGTTGCTTATCGGAACTGGAAGGACCTCTGTGCTGAAGACTGCTTTTGAAACCTTTAACGTCAGGGGTCGGCCCCTGCTTCCCATTGTGCAGGGGGGCATGGGCGTGGGCGTTTCCGCCCACCGGCTTGCCGGCAATGTCGCCCGCCTGGGCGGCGTCGGCACCATTTCCAGCGTGGACTTGCGCCGCCATCACCCGGACCTGATGGCGCAGACCGGCAAGTCGCGCAACAAGGAACTCATCGACCGCGCGAATCTGATCGCGCTCGACCGCGAAATCAAGGCCGCCAAGGTCATCGCCGACGGCAACGGCATGGTCGCCGTGAACATCATGCGCGCGGTTGCCGAATATGCATCGTATGTGAAGCAGGCTTGCGAAAGCGGCATCGACGCCGTGGTGGTCGGCGCCGGGCTGCCGCTCGACCTGCCGGAACTCACCGTCGACTATCCCGATGTCGCATTGATCCCGATCCTGTCGGACGTGCGCGGCATTGCGCTCATCATGAAGAAGTGGATGCGCAAGAACCGCCTGCCGGACGCGATCGTCATCGAAAACCCGAAATACGCAGCGGGCCACCTCGGCGCATCGAAGCCCGAGGACGTGGACGCGCCGCACTTCGCCTTCCCCGCCGTGCTGGAAGGCACGCTGGAACTGTTCAAGGAACTCGGCATCGAGCGCGAGCGCATTCCGCTGATCGCCGCCGGCGGCGTCAACTCGCATGAGCAGGTGCGCGAGCTGTTCAAGATGGGCGCCAGCGCGATCCAGCTCGGCACCGCATTCGCCGTCACGCAAGAGGGCGACGCGCACATCAACTTCAAGAAGATCCTCGCCGAAGCGAAGCCGGAAGACATCGTCACCTTCATGAGCGTGGCCGGCCTGCCGGCGCGCGGCGTGCGTACCCCGTGGCTGGTGAACTACCTCGAGAAGGAAGCCAAGCTGCAGAGCAAGGCCGGCCCCAAGCAGTGCACCGTCGGCTTCGACTGCCTCGCGCAGTGCGGCCTGCGCGACGGCATCGCCAAGGCAGGCCAGTTCTGCATCGATACCCAGCTCGCTTTTGCGCTGGAAGGCGACGTCAAGCGCGGCCTGTTCTTCCGCGGCTCCGAGAAGCTTCCGTTCGGCAGCGAGATCCGTTCCGTGCGCGAACTGATCGAGTTCCTGCTGTCTGGCAAGCGTCCGGAAAAGACGATTGACAGCAGCGCAACGAACCCGGCTTGTGCCGCCGCGACGCCAGCCTGAGCAGGCTTTATCAGGGAAAAACTCGTGCAGCAGACAACGACACAGATGGAACTCGTGGCGCCGGCGGGAAGCCTGCCCGCGCTGAAGGCCGCCGTTGATAACGGTGCCGATTGCGTCTACCTCGGCTTCCGCGATGCGACCAACGCGCGCAACTTCGCGGGCCTGAACTTCGACGACAACGCGATCGCGGAAGGCATCCGCTACGCCCATGGCAAAGGCAGCAAGGTGCTGCTCGCGCTGAACACCTATCCGCAGGCAGAAAACTGGGCACCGTGGCGTACCGCGGTCGACCGCGCGGCGCAGGCCGGCATCGACGCCATCATCCTGGCCGACCCGGCCCTGATGCAATACGCCGCCAACAAGTATCCGCAGCTGCGCCTGCACCTGTCGGTGCAGGGCTCGGCAACCAACTTCGAAGCGATCAACTTCTACCACAAGCGCTTCAACATCCAGCGCGCCGTGCTGCCGCGCGTGCTGTCCATGGAGCAGGTGGAGTACGTCACTCAAAACACACCGGTGGAAATCGAGGTATTCGGTTTCGGCAGCCTGTGCGTGATGGTGGAGGGACGCTGCGCGCTCTCGTCCTATGTGACCGGCGAAGCGCCGAACACGCACGGCGTATGCTCGCCGGCCAAGGCGGTGCGCTGGCAGCAGACGCCGAAGGGACTGGAGTCGCGCCTGAACGGCGTGCTGATCGACCGCTACGAGGAAGGCGAGAACGCCGGCTACCCGACCCTGTGCAAGGGCCGTTTCGACGTCAACGACGAAAACTACTACGCGATCGAGGAGCCGACCAGCCTCAACACGCTGGAACTGCTGCCGCAGCTGCTGCAGCTCGGCGTGCGCGCGATCAAGATCGAAGGCCGCCAGCGCAGCCCTGCCTACGTCGCGCAGGTGACCAAGGTATGGCGCGAAGCCATCGACAACGCGCTCGACAGCTCCCAGCGCTACTCGGTGAAGCCGCTGTGGATGTCCGAGCTCAACAAGGTCGCGGAAGGGCAGCAGCACACGCTGGGCGCCTATCACCGCCCCTGGAAGTAAAGGAAAACGACAATGAAGCTTTCGCTCGGACCCATCCTCTACTTCTGGCCGCGCAATACCGTCTTCGAGTTTTACCAGGAAATGGCGAACGCGCCGGTCGACATCGTCTACCTCGGCGAAGCCGTCTGCTCGCGACGCCGCGAGCTGCGCCTGTCCGACTGGATCGACATCGCTGACATGCTGGCTGCGGCCGGCAAGGAAGTCGTGCTGTCCACGCAGGCGCTGCTGGAGTCCAAGACCGACATCGGCACGCTGCACCGGATCACGGAAAACGGCCGCTACGGCGTCGAAGCCAACGACATGGGCGCGGTGAACTGCGTCGCCGGGAAAACACCGTTCGTCGCCGGCCCGCACCTCAACGTATTCAACGCGCCGACGCTGCAGTTCATGGCCGAGACCGGTGCCAAGCGCTGGGTGATGCCGCTTGAAATGAGCCGCGACGGTCTCTCGCACATCCAGAAGGACCGCCCCGCGGGCATCGAAACCGAGGTGTTCGCCTACGGCCGCATGCCGCTCGCCTTCTCCGCGCGCTGCTTCACCGCGCGTCACCGCAACCTGCCCAAGGACGACTGCCAGTTCGCGTGCATGGAATACCCGGACGGCCTGCCGCTGAAGACCCGCGAGAGCCAGCATTTCCTCACGCTCAACGGCATCCAGACGCAATCGGCGCTGGTGTACAACCTCGTGGCCGAACTGGGCGCGATGGAAGAACTCGGCGTGGACATTGCGCGCATCAGCCCGCAGGCGCAGAACACGGCAGCCATCGCGACATTGTTCCGCGAAGTGCTGGACAAGAAGCTGAGCGGCGCCGATGCACTGAAACAAATGGAAGCACTGATGCCCGAGCAGCCGTGCAACGGTTACTGGTACGGCAAGCCCGGCCTCGACCGCATGGTAGCCTGACCAGAGTCCGTAGGGTGGGTAGCGCGCAGCGAAACCCACCAGCACCCCGCCTCCATAAAAAGGTACCCACATGACCCCCAACCGCTTCGTCCTGCCCGAGCCCGTAGGCAAGCTGCTGTCGCTGCTGCCGGTGTATCCCGGCTCCTTCCTGTTCGCGACCGGCCTGAACCTCGCGCTCAAGAGCAACCTGCCCGCCGACGTGCAGCAATCGCTGTCCGGCAAGAAGCTACGCATCAAGGTCACCGATG
>Ga0196971_1000750_pt1 | contig 19576 bp, 14 predicted proteins | sample S1v_1013CmetaG_FD_148660 | JGI IMG/M metagenome (GOLD analysis project Ga0196971, IMG submission 148660) | Soil microbial communities from Anza Borrego desert, Southern California, United States - S1+v_10-13C | ecosystem: Environmental > Terrestrial > Soil > Desert | place: USA: California... | reverse complement strand
CCGTGAGCCCCGCCGCCGGGCCGCTCACGCTCAGCTGCGACCCGCTGGCCCAGGCGACCACCAGCCCGCCGACGATGCCGGCAATGACCCCGGAGAACAGCGGGGCGCCCGAGGCGAGGGCGATCCCGAGGCACAGCGGCAAGGCGACCAGGAACACCACGATGCCCGCAGGAATGTCGCTCCGCAGGTGGCTAATGTAGTAATTAATGTGTTTATGCACCATAAGTTAACGCCTCATTGTGTGAGATTGCTCGGCCGGTTGAGCCATGTAGATTCCGTTCGATAAACGTTTGTAGGTAGTTTTTGTTATTCGCTAAATTGTAGATGGATCGGCATATCGGTAAATCGATTCGATCCTGTGATCGGGCGTAAGCGTAATCAAATCGTTAAGGATTCCGTTGTCGAGTCCGTAGACCCAACCGTGCAGTGCCGGACGGCGCTCCGTTTTCCACGCTTGCTGGATAATCGAAGTGTGCGCCAGACTATAGATCTGCTCGATAACATTGAGCTCCACCAACCGAGCGGCACGTGCTTCGGCGGTAGGTTGCCGCTCGATTTCATCCTGATGTAGGCGGTAGACGTCCTTGACGTGCATCAGCCACTTGTTGACCAAGGCAAGTTCAGCGCGCTGGCTCTCCAGCGCAGCCTTGATGCCACCGCAGTTGTAGTGGCCGCATACAATGACGTGCTTGACCTTTAGCACCGAGACGGCGAATTGGATGACACTCAGGCTGTTGAAGTCGGTCGTGATGATCTGGTTTGCGATGTTGCGGTGGACGAAGATCTCGCCCGGTTCCGCGTTGGTGATGATTTCAGCCGGAACGCGGCTGTCCGAGCACCCGATCCAGAGGACGCCGGGCGTTTGTTCTTTTGCCAGTCGCTTGAAATAGTCGGGTTCCTTGGAGATTTTTTCCTCGGCCCAGGCTTTATTTTCAAGTAATAACTTCTCGAATGGTCTCATCGTGAAAAAGGTCCATATTTAGCCGGGGTTCCGGCTCAACGCGTTATTAATCTATAACAGGTATCGAATCGATACAAACAGTTTCCTCGTGCTTGGCAATCGTGACAAACGGTTATTGGTCTAATTCGCTTGCCTGAAGTTCTTCCGGTAACTCCGCGTAAGCGGAGGGGCTGGTTACGGTATTGATACGCGCAAGCCAAGCGGTTACCGCCGGCCGACTGGCGTTGGTAAGAATGCCGGGCATTAGCCCCCCAAATAAGATTAAGCCGATCAACACGCTTGCGAGCGCCAGTTCGCGTGGACGCAAATCGGAAGCGGCACGAACGGCAGCCAGTCTGACAGGGCCCAAGAAGGCCCGTTGGAAAAAGCCGAGGAAATAGGCCGCACCCAAAATTACCCCCAGCAACGCGGCTAGGCCGGCACCGATGTGCGCTTTGAAGGCGCCGATTATGATCAAGTGTTCGGCGGCGAATCCATTGGTGCCGGGTACGCCTATCGCGGCAGCCCCCAGGATGAAGAAAAAGGCGGCGAGTAAGGGGGTCGAACGCGCCAAACCGCCGAGGTTGGAAAGCTCGGTGGATCCCAGTCGATGATGCAGAAATCCAGCCAGTAGAAAGATGCCGCCGGAAACTGTCGCAAAATTAATTAATTGAAACAATGCGCCCTGAACGCCCTGGTGGTTTAAGGTAGCGAGGCCGACTACCACGAAGCCCGCATGACTGATGCTGGAATAAGCCAACAAACGCCGCAGATTGGTTTGCTTCAGAGCGATGAACGCACCGTACAAAACGCCAACGGTGCCCAGTGCCGTCAAGATCCAAATATTTTCTCTCGCCGCATCGGGGACCAGCGGGATAGCGAAGCGCATCATTCCATAGAGCCCGAGCTTGAGTCCCGTGATGAGGGCAGAAACTCCAGCCGGCCCTTCCATTGCCACCGTCGGCAGCCAAGTGTGAAACGGAAACAGAGGCGCCTTGACGGCAAAGCCCAGAAAGAGAAGCAGAAATACCGCGGTGCGCAGTTCTTCGGAAACCGGCAGGTGGAGCAGCGTCAGGTAGTCGAAGGAAAGCCCGCGCGGGGCGGAAAGCCCCATCTGCTCGGCATGGTTCAGCGCCAGGAGGATGATGCCGAACAGCAAGGGAACGCCGCCCGCCAGCATGAAAAGCGTGTACTTGCTGGCGGCATAACGCCGTTGCGGCCCGATTCCCCAGAGGCTCACCAGGAAGAAGATGGGAATTAGGGTAAGCTCCCAAAATAGGAAGAACAGCGCCAGATCGAGAGCGCAGAACACGCCCAGCGTGGCGCTTTCCAGGAGCAATGTGAGAGCGAGATAAAGCCGCACCTGGGTTTGCACCTGTGTCCAGGAGGCTAGGATAACCGCCAAGGTCAGCAGCGCCGTCAGAGGCGGAAACAGAATTGATAGGCCGTCTATCCCCACGACATAGCCAATGTTGAGGCTCGGTATCCAGACCGCGCGTTCTATCAGTTGCATTCTCGCGGAGTCGAAGTCGAAAAGGCCGAGGAGAACCAAGGATAAAAGCAGCTCCGTGAGAGACGCCACTAGGGCCAACCGGCGGGCCGATGCAGGATTCGTAAAGAAAAACAAGGATCCGGCTGCGGCCAGAGGAACGGATATCAGGATGGTGAGAATCGGAAAAACGGCGGTACTCAATTCTGTCTCCATAGAATATCAAGTCAATGTTTCTTTTCTTCGAAACGTTGCGCCAATTCGCTTACCGATTCGTTTACGATTTTCAGCCACGGGTCGGTGTAAAAACCGACGCCTAAGAGAACGGCGCAGACCACTCCGTTAAGCGTTGCCTCGGGAACGGTAAGTCTGGTTTTCTGCGGCTGCAACACGGCCTCTTTGCGTTGGGCCAGAAATGCGCGCTGGAAAGCCCATAACAGGAATGCCGCGGCGAGGACGTTGCCGGTGGCTACGGCAATCGTTATTCCCCAGTCATGCGCTTCGATCGCTCCTTCCAAAAGAAGATGGGCAGCGTCGAAGCCGGGTGTCCCGGGCATCGCCATGGTGCTCAATGCGGATACCAGAAATGTGATGCCCAATAGCGGCATGAGATCGAACAGTCCCCCAAGGCGGGGTAGCAAGGCGCTTCGGGCGCGACGAAACATCAAACCGGCGGAGAATAGAAGACCGCTGGCGGCGATGCCGAAATTCACGGAAAGCAGCAAACTGCCCGCCAATCCCTCGGAATTCAGGCAGAACACGCCGACGACCAGCATACCGGTATGGCTGACCGCGGCGAAGGCCAGAAGCCGCCTTAGATTCAACTGCATTAGCGCCATCAGCGCCCCGTAGAACATCCCCCCCAATGCCAGAACTACAACGGCTGGCTTCAAGGCCTGAACCGCATCGGGCACCAGGGGCAGCACGAATCGCAATAATCCGTAGATACCCACCTTTGCTCCAACCATAAATACGCCGATGGTGGCCAAAGTGCCGTGCTGGGAAACTTGCGGCAACCACGCGTGAAAAGGAAATTGCGCCATCCGCACGGCCAATCCGTAAAACAGGAGTACAAACGCAGCGGATTGGACTGAAGGAGAGGCAGGGGTTTCGAGCAGGGCGCCGAGCGCGAAGGACCAGTCGTCAGAGGCACGGACGTGATTCCAGGCTAAGGTAAGAATGCCGAGGAATAGCATCAACAACCCGCTGAGCATGAACTGCAGGTAAAGCCTGGTCGCCGGACCGTTCGCGGAGGCGGTGCTCCAGCGGCGCAGGATAAACGAGGCCGGGACGAGCTCCAGACACGCCAGGAGCCAAAACTGGAGCAGGTCGACGGTGAGGAAAAGCGCCGTAAGCACGGCCTGGAAGCCGAATAGGCTTGCTACATACAGCCCCGGCGACCGGCGCGGCGGCGTAATCTCCCCGTACAGCATGAGCAAGAAGCTCAAGAGGGCGGTGACGAACACGAAGAGTACGCTTAAGCCGTCAATGCCCAGGTGATAGTGGAGGAACGGCAGCAGCGTAAGGTGTTCCGCGAACTGCAAGCGCGCGGTGTTCGAGTCGAAGGCTATCAGCAGATAACACGTTAGGGCGAGTTCGAGACCGGCGCCCACGAGCCCGATAATGAAAGCTTGCCGTTGAGACTGGGCGAAATAAGCGGCGCCCATGGCAACTAGCGGCAAAAAGATCATCGTGCTCAGGATGGGGAACGCGGCTTGCGTCGCCCAGTTGATTTCATCGAGCATGGCTTCTCACACGGTTGCTAGCAGAGTGACAATGACTAAAAGAATCAGGTAGCGCGGTTGAGTCAGAACGGATTCGACGCCTGTGAGCCGCATGCCCAGCCGGCGCCCCTGGGTCACGAGATCCATACCCAGGCCTTGTAAGACCAGACGCTCTTCGAACCAGTGGAATGCGGAAGCAAAGAGATCGGTCAATATTCCGAGCAGTCCGCCGATCCGACGCGCGTTTCCGGTCGTACCGTAGCCCGCGCCGAGCCGATGTTCTTCCCGTTCGGCCAACGCCGAAAGTCCCCTCATGGCCGGCGCGGGCAGTCCGACAATTTCTTCCACGACGCGGCGATCGAAAACGTTCAAATCGGCTGCGAAGCGGCCAATCGGCTTGACGAGGGTCTGATGACCCAAGTGTTCCAGCCAAAAACGCTGTAACGACGCGGTATAAAGCCAGCGCGAACGGCCCGCGAAAGACGGAACCGGCCGGGCCGGTCTATCGAAAATGCGATGCATCAGCGCCGGCGCGGTCAGGAACTGGTAGCCGCGTAGTACGGTGTGAGCGCCCAGATGCCAAGCCGCCAATTGCCACCAGCCGAGACCGCAAGCCAGAAACATCAGTCCGACCTGTCCGGTGGTGGAAAAAATCAGCGCGGACTTGACGTCGGTCTGGGTCAAGCTGCAAATAAAGCCGTAAAGGGCCGTCACCAGACCCATGGCCGCCATGAGCGCCATGGCCGTAGGCGCCGCCTCGAAGACCGCTTGAAGCCGCAACACCAAGAAAACGCCGGCATGAATCATGACGGCGCCGTAAAAGATGGCGCTGGAGGGTGTCGGCCCTTCCATGGCGCGAGCCAGCCAGGGCGACAGGGGAACTTGGGCCGACTTGGCGGCGGCCGCCAATAGGAAACAAACTGCTATCAGACCGGCTTGCGGACTATCGAGATTCGCAGCCCCTCGGATAATCTGCGGCCATTCCACACCACCGGTCCAAGCGAACGCCAAGAAAATTCCCAGAGTGAAGCCCGCATCGCCGATCCGGTTGGTCACGAAGGCGTGGGTAGCGTTGGCGGCGGCCACCGGCCGGTCGTAGGCATAAGCGATAAGGAGATAGGAGCACACACCGGCCAATTCCCAGCCGATGAAGGTGAAAACCGCGTTCCCCGCCAATACCAGCAACTGCATGGCGCCGGCGAAAAGGGATAGGATCAGGAAAAAACGATGAAAGCCGGCTTCGCGGTGCATGTAATTCACCGAAAATCGGGCGACCATCAGCGAGAACAACGCGAACAGCGACGACAAGGCCAGACTGAGGTTACTCAGTGCAAAGCTGACGTTTACGAGGTAATCGCCGCTGGACAGCCAAGTGCCCAGAATAACCTGCTCGGAAATAAGGTCCGTCTGACGGCACCAGAAGACCGCAATCGTCAAGATAAAAGATATTGCAGTCATACCGACCGCGATGGCTGCGGTCGGGCGCTCTCCCGGTTCTCCTTCGAGACGTCTGGAAACAAGACCGATGCCGATGGCCGAGGCCGCCAAAATCGGCAGGCCGGGGACCAGCGGTATGATCCAATCAAGCATAGGACGCCCCCGGCGATGGTTGTTGAATTAAGGCGGGAGGCAGCGGACCGGTGTGCCCGGTATACCAATCGGAGGAGCGCTCGACCGTAGGCAAGGGATGACGCTCCCCGTCCCAGGGCATGAATCCGCGGCCCGGCACGAATATCGAAATTTCCCCGGTATCCGGATCGATGGTAGACAGAAGCACCCAACCGTTGCCGATCAGCTCCTGCAATGACGGCTGACGCTCGTAAATCGCGGTCAAAACTTCGGTTTTATGCTCCACGACGATTTGCAGCCGCATGGCTTCGTGGATTTCGACCATCTGCCGGGGAAGCCCGGTTCGAAGATCGCTGGCCGCACCCTCCATGACGCCGAAAAGTCCGGTGACGTTGTGGGGCACTTTAGTCCCGCAGCCGAAGCGCTCGTTGTTTACGGTAGAAAAGTAGTATTCGAGATTGATGCCGGCGCCGACGGGTCCCACTGCCAGCAAAACGTTTTCGAGAACGTTGCCGATGGGGTCTTGGGTCGGATCGTATGAAATCAGGAACACCCGGCGGTCGAAAAATGCGCCTTGGCTGAAGGATCGCCGTCCGACGAAAGCCGAGGCATTGGTGGCATGGCCCAGCTCCGGGCGCGCCTGGCTGAAATCGGTGGCGCGCTCGGCGATGTGGGCAAGCGCTTTATCCGGAGTCGGATTGCGCGGGGCCGAGGCAAGCCGGCGGCAACGCTCGTGGGCCGAGAGGCGCCGGGCAGCGTCCAGGTCGTGCTTGAGTTTGCTGAGCACGGGCCGCGAGAGCGGAGGGAGATCCGCTACGTCGTACCAGAGGATATCCTCGTTGCAGGTATTGTGTTCGGCACCGAGGAACCAGGTATCGTCAGGAATGATTATGCCCTTTTCGGCAAGCAGCCGGCGCACTTCGGGACGATTGGCCATGGCGGCGAAAGCGCGCGCATTGGGGCCCCCGTGGCGTCCGCTGCACGCGCCGCAGTCATAGGCCGCGAGATGCGGATTGTTCTGGCTGATCGATCCATGCCCCATGAGGACGACCAGCGGGGCAAAGCCATAGGTCAGACCGGTGACGCGCAGAAACGCCGAAACGCGGTCGGCCTGTTCCGAGTCGGTAAAGCCGAGGCGGGGATTTTCCGGCGTTGCGGGAGCGCTGCCGTTTGCCGCCGTAAGAAGGAGTTCGGTGGGCACCTCCGGAACAAGCAACGCATCCGTTCGTTGAGCAAGAGCGGTTTGTCGGGCCGGGAAAAACACTTTGCCTATCAGCGCCAGCAAGATGCCGGGCGATAGCAGGTCGATCAAGATCTGAGAGGAAATAAGATTCCGGCGGATTTCCTGGTTGAACACGGCGCTGATTCGTTGGCGAAGGCTTCGGCGCCCATCGTGCCTATCGCGCAGGTCTTCCTGGCCCGGACGGGGAACTTCGCGTACTTCGTGTGCCGGCGTGACGACGATCGGGCAAAGCGGCGTGATATTGTCGTCGTCGAGACCGCGCCAGTTGATCGGCACACCGAAGAAGCCGGCGGCGCCCAAGGTTTCGATGCTCGGATTTAATTCTTCGAGGTGGCGTCGAATGCCTTCCTCCCGGTCGTCGATACAGAATATGACCTGCGCCTCCGGGCGATCGTCCCGCTTCGCCCAGCGGCCGCGTCCCTGATTGTTGGCGAGGGCGTTGAATAGTTCTTCCCGGTAGCGCCGTTCGTAGGCACAGAGCCAAAGATGGCCGCGCTGCGATGAAGATAAACCGTCCAGCGCGGCGAGCAGGACTTCGCAATCCTGCAAAGACAGGGTGCGAATATCATGTCCCGAGAGACCCAAATGCTGAGCCAAACGGAACAGACGCCAGCCGCTGTTGTAAATGGTGAGCCGTTGCGGTTTTTCCGCCAACGAACTGTGCTTCCAGGTAGAGATCATGTCCGCGACCGACCACCAACGTTCCCGATCGGAGCTCTCCGATCGGGATTCGGTGAGCAATTGCTGTGCGCAGGCGGCCAAATATTCGGGTAGATGGCCTTCGAACAACGCGTGGCGGACCAAGAATTCGGAGGGATTCCGTTCAAAATAAGAGCGCAGCGACGGCCAGGTGCCGGTTATGCCCCAGATTTCACGGCAGAGCCCTTCGGTCGCCACGCGGTCCAGAATTAGTCGAACCGCCAGATAATCCATGAGAGAGGCAGGCGCTTCCCGATTGGCTTCGTAACCGGGATGATGCTGCCGCCAATTGATGATGCCCGACCAGCCGGGCAGTTCCAGGGCTAGGCGCTCCAAATAACATTCCCAACGATCCTCCGGAAGTCCGATGCGGACCAGCTCGGCATGCACGGCGTCGACCGCATGTTCGGGCAAAGTCGACAGGATTTCCGGCCAGTCTGGAAGATCGCTCAGACCGAGCGCGAGATCGTAGGGCGCCGAACGGCGCCATGCGGAATACAGTCCTTCCCGGCGATCCGGTGCATGCCAGGCGGCCAATCCTTCATCCAGATGGGAAGCGCTGAAGCGGATCAGTATCGGGCGGACGATGTCGAGCATATCCCGACCGGTCAACGCTGCGAGCAGACCGCGCAACGAAACGCCATGGCCGACATCGGCGAAAGTGGATTCGAGAAGCGCGCGTGACTCCATTTTCATCTTCTGACGGGCAAGGGTAGTGTTTCCCCTCGCGTCATTCAGCAAGCCTTCCGCTTGCCGAACCGTAAGATCGGTCAGGTCTTCGGGATGCGGGGCGGTGTGTTCCAGTCCGAGAACCCTCAGGCCGGCATTCCACAAGTCGCGAATCAAGCCGGCTTCATGCAAAGCCTCTCCGTTTCCCGCTATCCGTTTGACGGAGTCCAGGAGAAGATGGCGCGCTCCGGGCGGGACATCGCTTTGAAACCGAGCGAGGGCCGCCATTTCGTCGATTTGCCAATTCAGTTGGCTCGGCGTCAGCGCATCCACGCCGTAAATCAGGGTTACGCGATAGACGTCCCGGCGCAGAAGGGCCCGATCGCCGATTCGCAGCAGTACCTCGTCGCCTTTGAGTTCGGGTTTTTCCGCGAAGGCGGCGGCCAGGTCCTCATCGCGGATGCGGCCTTGAGCATAGAACTTCCGGAACTCCTCGTCGGACAAATAGCCGCGGATGCCGGTCAGGCGCTCGACCGACTCCAGAGCTTCCTGGAACGGCAGATGCTGATAACCGTGCAGCGTGTTGTGGTGCACGAAGTTCAGGATGGGCGCCTGCCCCGGCAACACGTGATCGAGGTAGTCGACCGCTTCCTGAAGCCGCTGGCGGATATCGGGCTTCGAATCTTTCGATTGGGGCGATAGCACGGTAGCCTCCTTAGAAATTTTTGTGGCCAAAGATCGCACTGAGTCCGTAGACGGAGGCGTTCATCAACTCCACAACGGGTCCCGGCACGAGTCCCAGAGCCATAATGCCGACCGCCAAAGTGCCCGCGGCGATTAGTTCGTGGCTGTGCAAATCACGGACGTTTTGCATCTCGGGACGCACCGGACCGGTGAATAGCCGGGCGGCGGTTCGGATGGCGTAGGATGCCCCGATGAGTACCCCGAGGCTTACAAACACCATGACCCAGCCGAAACTCTGGAAGCCTCCGATGATGGCGTGAAGCTCCGCCACGAAACCGGCCGAGCCAGGCAATCCCATGGACGCGAGAAGCGCCAAGGTGGTGAAGAACGCGAAGCGCGGGGTCACGTGAACCAGCGAGCTGCAGTCGGAAATTTCTCGGGTGTGGGTGCGCTCGTACAAAAGCCCGATCAATAGAAACAGCGCGCCCGCGATGAGGCCGTGGGCGGTCATCTGCAAGATGGCGCCCAGTAATCCGCTTTCATTGAGCGCGGCGATGCCGAGGAGCACGATGCCCATATGGCTGATGGACGAGTAGGCGATCATGGCCTTGAGATCGGTTTGCCGCCAAGCCAGCAATGCACCGTACAAAATGCTGATCAAAGCGATGCCGGCGAGCACGGACTGGAGAGCCAAGGCCGCCTCCGGCAGCATGCCCACCGCTTTGAGCAAGCCGTAGGCACCCATTTTGAGGAGTGCGCCCGATAGCAGAATGCTCACGGGACTCGGCGCTTCCACGTGGGCGAGCGGCAACCAGCCGTGAATGGGAAACACCGGCATTTTTACGCCGAAGCCAATCAGGAAACCGAAAAAAATCCAAATCTGCTGGTCCCGAGGCAGGCTCCGGGCCGTGGCCGACATCGATCCCATGGTGGTGGAGTGCTCGGAGGAGGCGGTGAAAATCATCAGCAGGCTGACCAGCATGAACACCGACCCGCCCATGGTGTAGAGGACGAAATTGAGGCTCGCCGTGTGCTTGCGTTTGCCGCCCCATTGGTCGATGAGAAAAAAGAGCGGAATCAGCGTCAGCTCCCAAAACACGTAGAACAGAGCCCAATCCTGGGCCAGAAAGACGCCGATCATCCCGAATTCGAGCGCGAGGAGCCAAAAATGATATCCCTTGACGCGCGTCGTCACGCTTTCGGAAGCCAGCATCGCCACGAGACTGAGCAGAGCCGACAACACGACCATGGGCAAGGAAAAACCGTCGACGCCAAGGGCATAGTAGCTCCCGAGCTCCGCGTTCCAGGGCAAGCTTTCCGCAAATTGGATTGTCGACGAAGAGGCGTCGAAATGCAGCAGAAGCCAGACGGCCAACATCAGGACGACAACGGACGAAACCAGGGCGGTGATCCGAATAGAGCGGATTTGTTGCGCCGGGATGGCCAATATGGCTAATGCACCGACGATGGGTGTCCAAAGGATCAGGCTGAGGATATACATGATCAAATGCTCGTTTTGCTCGGCAGGATTCCGAATCTTGTAGTTTTTGTCGGCCGAGAGCCATGAATGGTGTAATTGTTTTGACTCGATACGAGAAATCAAAATTTCGACGAAGGGTAGCTTAACATGGTCTTGTTGCGCAAGACGCCACTCGAGAGATGGATGACATAGGCTCCGGTCGACCGGCGAAGCGCAGCGGGCGGAGCTTTTGCAGGGTTGCGGCAGGTCCGGCCTTGCACTAAAGTGTCCAACTCGCAAGATTCTTGCCGAATATCTCTCCCTCCATCCGTCCTTATATATGAAACCGACCAAGACCCGCTTCGCTCCCAGCCCAACCGGGCTCATGCACCTTGGCAACGCACGTACGGCGCTGTTTAGTGCGTTGTTCGGCGATCGTTTCCTGCTCCGCATCGAAGATACCGACCAGGAGCGGAGCCGCAGCGAGTTTGTCGATGAACTTATGGGCGACTTGCGTTGGCTGGGCTTGAATTGGGATGAAGGCCCCGAAACCGCGGAGCCGAACGAACAGTATTTCCAGTCCCGCCGCGGCGTCGTCTATCAGCGCTATTACGAGGAACTGGAGCAGCAGGGCCGAGCTTATTTCTGTTTTTGTTCGCAGCGCGAACTGGAAATCTCCCGGAAGGTTCAGATGAGTTCCGGTCGTCCTCCCCGTTATTCGGGGAAATGCGCGAATCTGAGTTCCGCGGAGATAAGCCGCAACCTGCAGGAAGGGCTTGAGCCGACTTTGCGATTTCGGGTACCGAAGAACGAGACGGTGGAGTTCGAGGATCTGGTGCGCGGCTCCCAAAAATTCGCGACCGACGACATCGGCGACTTCATCATCCGCCGCGCCGACGGCAGTGCGGCGTTTTTCTTTTGCAATGCGATCGACGACGCCTTGATGGGAGTGACCCACGTGGTGCGGGGCGAAGATCACCTGGCCAACACGCCGCGCCAAATGATGATTCTCGCGGCGCTTAACCTGCCGATACCGCAGTATGCCCACATTTCGCTGATCCTAGGGGATGACGGGGCGCCGCTGTCCAAGCGGAACGGCAGCCGCAGCCTGAATCAATTGCGCGAAGAAGGCTATTTTCCTGTCGCTCTGTTGAACATGCTGGCCCGGCTCGGCCATCACTACGAAAGCGACGAAATCATGGATTTACCGACCCTCAAGGCCCGTTTCGATCTGTCCCATCTGGGCAAATCGCCGGCTCGCTTCGATATCACTCATCTCGATCACTGGCAGCAGGAGGTAGTGCGTTCGGCGGACGACGAGACGCTCAGGAAATGGCTGCGCAAGGAGACCTGCGCCATTGTTCCCGATGATCGATTGGCGGAATTCATCGAAATCGTGCGCAGCAACTGCGTGTTTCCGGATCAGGCCGACCGGTGGGCGCGCATTCTGTTCACCGACGAGTTGCAGCTGGAGCCCGAGGCCGCCGAAGCGGCGAAGCAAGCCGGCGAGTCTTATTATCTGTCCGCCATCGATGCGGCCAATGCGGCCGAAGCCGAGTTCGACGTGTTCATGCGCGAGCTGAAAGGCAAGACCGGAGCCAAGGGGAAGGCGCTTTTCATGCCGCTCCGCGCGGCGTTGACCGGGCGTCTGGACGGGCCGGAACTCGGAACGCTTTACCGCGTGCTGGACAAGCATCGCCTGCATCGCCGTCTAGCCGAATTCACCTACGAGTCCGAATGATGCTCAAGATCCACAACAGCCTGACCGGCCGGAAGGAAGTTTTCACCCCCATCGAGCCGGGCAAGATCCGGCTCTACGTGTGCGGCATGACCGTGTACGACTACTGCCATCTGGGTCATGCCCGCGTCATGGTGGTGTTCGACATGGTGGTGCGCTATCTCCGCCATCTCGGCTATCAGGTCACCTACGTCCGGAATGTCACCGACATCGACGACAAGATCATCAAGCGGGCCAACGAGAACGGTGAGCCCATTGCGGCGCTGACCGAACGATTCATCGAGGCGATGCATGAGGACGAGCGGGCGCTGGGGGTATTGCCGCCGGACATCGAGCCGCGGGCGACTCGGTCCATAGAGGACATGCTGGCGATGATCCGGGCGCTGATCGACCGTGGCTATGCCTATGTCGGCGGGAACGGAGATGTTTTTTATGCCGTGTCCAGATTCGAGGGTTACGGTCGTCTATCCGGCAAGAACATCGAGGATCTCCGGGCGGGCGAACGGGTGGACGTGGACGAGGCCAAGCGCGATCCCTTGGATTTCGTGCTGTGGAAAATGGCAAAACCCGGTGAACCCTACTGGGATTCGCCCTGGGGCAAGGGGCGTCCCGGCTGGCACATCGAGTGCTCGGCCATGTCCACCCGCTGCCTGGGCAATCATTTCGACATTCACGGCGGCGGCATGGATTTGCAGTTCCCCCACCATGAAAACGAAATCGCGCAATCGGAAGGCGCGACCGGCGAGAAGTTCGTCAACCTGTGGATGCACAACGGCTTCGTGCGGGTGAACGAAGAGAAAATGTCCAAATCCCTGGGCAATTTTTTTACCGTGCGCGAGATTCTGGCTCGCTACCGTCCGGAAGTCGTGCGCTTCTTCATTCTCAACAGTCATTACCGGAGTCCTCTGAACTACTCCGACGAAAATCTCGACGAAGCCAATGCCGCGTTGACCCGGCTTTACACGGCCTTGCGCGGACTCCGTTGCGATCTTCCTCTGCATGAGGGAGAGGGCAGGGGCGAGAGTTTTATCGCCCGCTTCGAAGAGGCGATGAACGACGATTTCAACACCGCCGAAGCGATTGCCGTGTTGTTCGATCTGGCTCGGGAGGTTAACAAAGCGCGGACCGTTAACCCTGCGGAAGCGGAAAAATTAGCAGCGACACTGAGGCGTATGGGGGGTGTGTTGGGGCTGCTTCAGGCCGATCCGGAAGATTGGTTTAAGGGGAAACCACATACCATAAAGCCAACCGGGGGTGTTAGCTTCGGCGGCAGTGCTCCAATCACATTCATTCCTGCCGCTTACTCCGATGAGAAAATCGACGAGCTGATTCAACAGCGCCTCGACGCCCGAAAAAACAAAGACTGGGCCACCGCCGACCGCATTCGGGACGAGCTCAAAGAGCAGGGTATCGTATTGGAAGACGCAACGGGCGGAACGACCTGGCGGCGGCTTTGACTTCAATTTGTTCGCCTGGTAAAGCCGCCTTCTGCCGACGGACGGGGGCTTCCGGTATCCTGGATACCAGGAGCGAAAAGTCATAATCTGTGTTCGAAAAGGTCAAAATCGCGAATTAGTAGGAAATTCATGGAGGAGGCGTTGTGACAGTTGAATCGGACAAGATGAAAAAGATCGGAGTTTACTTCGGGATTGTGGCGGCCGTTATTGCCTTGGGGGTCAGTGCTTTTTCGTCTTTGGGAAGCGCTTACGAGTCGGAAGGGCAAAAATTTTCGGTAGAGGTCATTGCCGAACAGCAGGACGTGATCTGGGGTTTCGACTTTCTTCCCGACGGGCGCATCGTGTTCACGGAACGAAACGGGCAGTTGCGTATCCTCGATCCGAAAACCAAGGCGGTGCAAACCGTGCAAGGAGCGCCGGCCGTGGTTCAGGCCGGACAAGGTGGATTGTTGGACGTGAGGGCTCATCCCGCTTTCGACAGAAATGGCTGGATCTATCTGACGTATTCGGAAAAAGCGGATCATGGAATGACCACGGTCCTCGGGCGTGGCCGGCTGGAAGGCGCGGATCTGAAGGATTACCGGAAGCTTTTCAGCGCTTGGGAGCCCAACGGGAACAACATTCACTTCGGCTCGCGCATAGAATTCGATGGCGGCGGCAAGCTCTTCATCTCGGTCGGCGATCGGAACGAGCGGCATAATGCGCAAGATTTGCGATATCACAACGGCAAGATCCTGCGTCTGAACGAGGATGGAAGCGCGCCGGCCGATAATCCGTTTGCGAAAAATCCGGACGCCAAGCCGGAGATTTGGAGCTACGGCCACCGCAATCCGCAAGGGCTGGTAAAACATCCGGTTACCGGTGAGCTGTGGGAGAGCGAATTCGGGCCTCGCGGCGGCGACGAAATCAATCTGATCCGTCCGGGAGCCAACTATGGCTGGCCCGTCATTACTTATGGCCACGAATATTGGGGGCCGAAAATCGGGGAGGGCACCCAAAAAGCGGGCATGGAACAGCCGTTGGCATATTACGTACCGTCCATTTCTCCTTCCGGAATCGCCTTCTATTTCGGCGATGCCTTCCCGAAGTGGAAGGGCAATCTGTTCGTGGCCAACTTGAGCGGTCAGCATCTTCGCCGGCTGGTGATCGACGACGGCAACAAGGTGGTGAAGCAGGAGGAATTGCTGAACGATCTCGGCCTGAACTTTCGCCATGTAAGGCCGGGGCCGGAAGGACTCCTTTATTTTTCGACCGACGACGGCAAAGTCGCTCGTCTGGTGCCTAAGCCCTAACCAATCGCCCGTTTGCCGCGGAATGAAGCCGTTTGAGTATCTTGCAATTTGGAAGCGACTATGAAATTAGAGAATTCCGAAGCTTTATTGTTTGACGACCTCGACTTAAGACCCGGGCCGTACGATGCATTTCGTTTTTGCCCTCGGTGCGGCGGCGAATACTTGAGTATGCAGGAGCACCGCGCGATAAAGTGCGGTCGCTGCGGTTTCCTGTATTTCTTCAACACGTGCGCGGCTGCGGGCGCATTCGTTTTTTACCAGAACCAGTTGGTTTTGTGCGTGCGCGCCAAGGATCCGGCAAAGGGCAAGCTCGATCTTCCCGGGGGATTCATCGAGTTCAACGAGACGGTGGAAGACGCGCTGCGGCGGGAAATCGCCGAAGAGTTGAACCTCGAAACGATCAACTACCGCTATCTAACCAGCGTGCCGAATGATTACTTGTACGGCGGCATGCTTTACAAAGTGACGGATATGGTCTTTCTTTGCGATGCCCTGCATATCGGTACTTTAAAGGCGGCGGACGACGTGGCCGATTATCGGCTGGTGTCGCCTTACGATATCGACCCCGAAGAACTGGCGTTCAACTCGACGAGAACGGCGCTTGAAAAACTGCTGATATTGTTGGATCAGACCTAAGTGCGGTTTAGCCTGCAGCCTCCAAAACGCGGTAGGTTTGCCAGATCAGCCGGAAAGACGAGGTCAGTCCGATTCCCGAGCCGTTAACCCAGGCGTCCAGTTCATCCGGGTTAAACCATCGGCACTCGTCGATCTCGCCGCGGTTGAGTTGCAGTTCACCGGAATGGACTGCGCGATAAACGTGAACGAATTCCCAACCGGTTTGTTCGGAGGCGGGTAGCTTAAATAGGAATTGGAGAGGTGCGCGGCTCGGGACTCCAAGCTCTTCGCCCAGTTCTCGCACCGCGCAATCGTCGTAGCTCTCGCCCCAATCGACATGCCCGGCGGCGGACGTATCCCAAAGCCCGGGATTTACGTCCTTGGTCCGTGAGCGTTTTTGCAGAAGTATTTCGCGGAGATCGTTGAATACCAGGATATGCACGGCCCGGTGACGCAACCCTAACCCATGGACCACGCCCCGAGCACGAGGACCGATAACGCCGTCATGTTCATCGACTTCATAAAGCAATTCGTCATTCATGGATGGTCTCGTGTTAGGTTGGTTGCGATTGCCGTTCCGGCGCTTCACGGACGAAAAACCCTGCCGCCATTCATGCGGCGGATGCAAAAAAGCTATCCCTGCAAGGTAATTAGGCGCATGCTGGGAGGTGGCGGATTTTCGCCTACCGATCAGGAAACAGCCATGAAAACGCGAATGAAAGGCAACAGCCCGAGGAAGGAGAGTAAGGGCAAAAGTAAACGTAAGCCAGCTAAATGAACAGGCGCTTCAAGCAGACGGCGCATTGGCCGCCGGTAACAGTTATTCCATGCTTGGCCTGAATCGCAGAGGAAAAATATGCCTGAGATACCAGAAATACCCCCATGGTGGGGCTACAGCAGAGACCATGGCTGGGTCATCATAGACCGGACGATTCCACCGAATAAATCGGACCGGAGCCAGGAATTTTTGTTCTTCCGGTGCCGTGATTCGGTCACGTTTCTGGATAAGAGAAGTCGATGGGCTGCCCCGCGTTATATATACGCGTCGACCTATATCAATTCTCTGACACATCCGGAGTCCGAGGAAGCGGCTCTGGAGTACGGCAAGCTCAAGTCTCGATGGACTGAATTCGAAGCCGAGATACGAAGTCAGTATGAGTCGATCGAAAACGAGCGGCAGCAATCGGAACAAGAGCGTGTCCGGTTAGAGGTGGCGAAAAAAGGAATAAAAGCCACTAAGGCTAGGGTGCGCAAAGCCGCTGCGGGAGGCAACGGCGAATCGCAGGCAAAGGATGAGTAACACGAAGATTCCTCTGTCATCCGTGTCGCGGATTGATCCGATACCAGCGTCCGATGCAGTGATTCAGGAAGTGAATGTCTCGGTGTTCAAGAATGATTCCGCTTCTTCCGCAGTGGCTCTTGGCGGTTCGATCGGCAACCGATGCCGAGCCCGCTGCTTGCAAAAACCATGGATCAGGCCCGGAGATTTTCCGGGCACCGACAAAATGGCCGTGATCGGAAAACTCAAGCCGTTGATGCCTTAGCGGTACCGCCGAGCAGCACCGTTGCGCTGCTCGGCGACAACATCGCCGGCAAGACCACCCCTTGTCCATGCGGTCGCTCACGCGGCCCCGGTGACTACATCTCGGTCTGTTCCGAGATTTCGAGGGCGTCATCGACCCCAATGCCGAGATACCGTACCGTGCTTTCGCGTTTCGTATGGCCGAGAAGCAATTGCACGGCTCGCAAGTTTTTCGTACGCCGGTAGATCAAAGTGGCCTTGGTCCGACGCAGGAAGTGAGTGCGGTAGGCCGCCGGGTCGAGCCCGATTGATTGAACCCACTGATTGACGATGCGAGCGTATTACCGGGTAGAGAGATGGGGCGAAGCGTGCATTCGGCTTGGAAAGAGATACTGGTCCGACCAGAGTTGGGTTTGGCTGATTCAGGCCGCCAGGGATTTCCGAGTTTGTTCGGTGATTTCGAACTGAACGGGACGGTGCGTTTTCTGCTGCATGATGATGGCTCGCGAGAAGACTTGGCTTCCTTGTGCCGCCTCGCAAACCCGTAGCCGAACCAGGTCGCCGCGCCGCTTACGGTTGATCGCTAGATTGAACAGCGCCAGTTCCCGCGTCCGATTCGCCAATTGGAGACGGATTCCGGATGGCCCAGATCTCCTTCAGCTTGAGCGGGGATTCCTTGCGAAACAGGGGTTCACGGAGTGCGGGTCACAAGGTCCAGCCGGGATGAAGTCCCGGCTGGAGAAGATCGATCGTACCCTACTTGAAGCCGTAAAGAATCACGCTGCCGATGCTGCCGCTGTCGGCGGGTCCGTTGACGTCGGGGTGGTTGTTGTAGGTCGGTACATAAACCATGCCATTGGCCACGACCGGCGGTGTGAATTTCGAGAACTTGCCGTAGTTGTAATAATCGCTGTTGCCGAGAGGGTTGATCCGAAGGCGCTTGAGCTGTTTTTGGCCATTGAGGGTGACCACCGTGCCTGCATCGTAAGCCACTAGCCGTCCATCGACGATGCCCTGGTTGGCATTTCCGTTGAGCGGAAACGTCGCGAACAGTACGCCGGTGGTCTTGATCCCGGCGTTCGAGGACACCGTCATGAGGCCGCCGGGCATACCTCCCGGTGCGGGCACCGTCGCCGAGGCGACGTCGCTGCCGTTGGCGCGGAAGCCGGCGACCCGCGACGAAGCCTTCTTATAGTTGTAGGCCTTGATCGTGGCGTTTTCGCCTATTGGCACCGAATGACGTGTTCAGATTGAAACGTTGTCAAGCGGAGGGAAGCGTGGAAACTGATCGTCGAGGGTTGACGCAGAAAAATGGAGGATGCAAGGGGTCGAAAGCGCCCCTTCCTCAAGGGGTGCTTTCGACCCAAAGCCGTCATTGAGGTTCTCCAGAAAATCTCGTTTTCTGGCGCTTGAAGTGTTCATATCGGCTGATGATCTTGCCCCCCCTTTCGTGGATACCCGTTTCATGCAGCAAAACGTCGAACTCCATTTTTTGCCAGCCTACCTCACTGCTGTGTTGCCGAGGGTGGGGGACAGTCCTCTTGCGGGCGGACAGACACAAGCGTCTCTACCAGCAACCCGGGAACTCAATGGATACTGCTCATAGGCGCTGCCCAATCATCGAGCAGGCTGTCTAACGGATTGGCGTTGGGTTTGATCAACATCCACGGTTGACGATGCCTCTCCGCGAGTTCATCGTTTGGCGACGGGATGCGTTTTGGAGATAGTTTAGATGCGTGAGGGAATAAGCGTGCGTTTGGCGATTTTCGGAAGACACGTCGGCCAATCGACAGCCGCCTGTCTAACGGCAATGACTAAAGGCGATCTCGCATCCGTCACTTTACAGCATTGGCAGATCGCACTCACAACCGGACTCGCCGCGGGGGTTTTCGGCGTTCTGGTGAGTCTAGGACCTCTGATTAAGTTTTACGATAATAAATGGACGACCGCGGCAATCGCATTTTTCGGAACGGTCATTGCGGACCGGTGGTCCCATCCCTCTCATTTTGGTGGCCCATGGTCGGAGGCGCTTGTGACGGCTTTCGGCGCCGCCGCACTTTGCCTCCTTTTATCGTACACACCGATCGGCAAGGCCATCGAGAAGCTCGAAAAACCTGAACCTCGGCCAACATCGGACCGGCACGAGTAACGTAAGGAGCCAAGCGGGTCTGATCCTCTGTACATGCGCATCTGCTGCTCCTGAGACAAAGATGCTTGGAGTGGCCTGCGCAATATGGATTGAGGCGATAGGAAGCGTACAAGCGTAGCCGGCCTTTCTGCGTGTGTTATTCAATCCGATGTTTGAGAAAGGAGGGACCCACATGAAAGACGAGTTATGCTCGAAAGTTGTGGATGAGGGGCTGAGGTAGGCGGCGTATTCTGGATGGTCTTCGAGGTCATCCATTCCTGTTGAGAGGAGCGAATACGCCATGAGTGAAGATAAGGTCATTCGGTTGAAGAGTCCAGGGACACCTGG
>Ga0196971_1000748_pt1 | contig 19753 bp, 25 predicted proteins | sample S1v_1013CmetaG_FD_148660 | JGI IMG/M metagenome (GOLD analysis project Ga0196971, IMG submission 148660) | Soil microbial communities from Anza Borrego desert, Southern California, United States - S1+v_10-13C | ecosystem: Environmental > Terrestrial > Soil > Desert | place: USA: California... | reverse complement strand
CTCCCGTTTCGCTTCCGGGTCGTAGCAACGCCGCCCATCCCGCTTGCGTCCCATGACCAGCGGCCGCGACAACACTGAGCTTTTCTCTGTCATAGGTGTCCACCTGCTTATACGTGGACACCATCCTCACCTCTTTCGCGCAGCAGTTCCAGACGCCGTTAAAAGAGCGCTTACGTTCATTCTTTTCACTCGCACTTTACTTCTTCCTTGAATTCGTCATGCTTCGCCTCCTGCTTAACCCTGCATGGGCCGTCCTTAAATTCCGTCTTCCACTCTCCGCTCCATCGTGCACCGAATCCGTCCTTGCACTTGATCTCCCGCTTGAACTCTCCGTGTTTCGATTCAATTTTCACCTCACAGGGACCATCCCAAAACTCCTCCTTCCGTTCACTACCCCACCAACGCTTCCTGTCACGGTGACCGTCGTCATCGCCGGCAAGTACAGCATTGTGCGGACCAAGAATCAGGATTAGGAGAATCGTGAGCAATGGTGTCTTCATGGCTATCGCTCTAAAGGGTGAATGCGCCGAGGATCGAAAGGCACTCAGGTCTTACGTTGCAGACCAAATGTTAAACCTCATCCGTCTGCACCTGCCGGAAAAGCTTCAATGCCCAAAGAACCTTACGGGCGCGGGTCGGGTGGAGCGCAGATTTAGGCCGGACGCGAGAATGCAAGACCTACCGCTATTTCTGGGAGCGTTTAGAACGTGGACGACGCGTGGCCGATAACAAACGCTCTGACCATAGGGCACTAGCCAAACAACGAAAGCCTGACACCTTCCATAACGAACGCTCTGGCCCTGGGACACTGGTCAAATAACGAACGCCTGACACGTCTTCCATTCTCATCGCATAACCAAAGCCGAGCGCCTTCTCGGCTCAGGTCGTTATCATGGTGTTATCGCCAGGTGGCGGATTGTTTCGCAGGTAGTCACGAGCCTCGCGGATTATCTGTTCCGCTGTCTCATTACGTGGTTTGCACCGTTCCGCCCAGGGACGACCCGGATGAAGAACATCCCACCGGGGGCGCAAACCAGCATGGCGTCCCTTCCCTGGATCGTGGTTACCAAACCCGTCAATAATTTTGTTCCACAGTGGATTAAACTTCGCGATAAGCAAGGACTCGCCGAGCGGAATCCAGATATCGTCAACAATTAAATAGCGGCAGAAAAAGTCGGTAATATTCAGATTGGATGCTTCCTCGAGGCTTTTCGCGTGTTGCTTTAGTCGGTTATTAAGAACCTTGCCGGGAGAAGCCTCCAGATCTCCGCCTCTTCTCGCGCCTTTCGGCACGGCCTTGCCGACGTAAATGGGGGCGCCGTATCTCTCGTTTCGATTGCATTTCGCAATTGCTTCGTAACCTTGGAATGCGCCTATGTAATAGATGGCGTAGATTCCGGCGCCATCAAAAGTTTCCAGGTTTGCCAAGGGGATAACGGGTCGTCGCAGCATGGCTTGACCGACACTTTCCCCCAAATGACGCTTATCAAGGGGATTGAAAGGAAGGACATTGCTATCCGTCATGCGACGTTCCTTCCCCTCGCGCGACTCAGGTTGCGTATCGTGGCTTCCGCTAACCGTTCCGCCACGGATGCCGCGACTCGACGAGCCAATGCGACGGGGACGGCGTTACCAAGCTGCCTCATGGTCTCTGTCCACGAGCCGTGGAAAACATAACCATCGGGGAAAGTTTGAAGGCGTGCGGATTCGCGCACGCTGAAATAACGAATGCTTCCTTCTTCCAGAACCATCATGTTTTCGCCCCCAGGCACTCCGTGATCTCCTGCCTTAAGGGTTTTTGCTGGAAGGTCGAGCGGACTACCCGTGTGTCCTTTATATGATCGAGCGCCATCCTGAAAGTAGTGGTTGTAGAACTCCTTCGCCGATCTCTTCCTGGGGTCTGGAATATCGATCAAGGCGTCCCGGACCGTGCGCCATGCGTTTTCCTCCAGTGGCAGAAGCGACGAACTCAGATTCTTGATTTTGCTTTCAAATTTTTCCGGCAAGTCCGGCCGCTTTGACTTTGGTACGTCATGCCTGTCCCAGTATTCTTCGGAAACCCATTGGGAATACAGGAGCGCGTCGAAAGAATGCGTTGGGCGAGGGAAGGACCACTCAATGCCAAGATCGGAACGGAAGCCTACGATGAAGACTCGCTCGCGCTTTTGTGGAACGCCATAGTTAGCAGCGTTGACAAGGGTGGGAACAACGTTATATGTAATCCCCCTGCCATGGAGCGCGCCAGAGGTTTTCTCTTGTTGCAGCCTGCGCAAGTGATCCATCCACGTTTCACGTTGCCTTCTCGTGACTTCCGGGAATTCCAATTGAAGCAGGATGTATTGGTAATAGTTCGCGAAGCTTGAACGGGTAAGGCCTTTTACATTTTCGATAATGAAGGATTTTGGCCTTAGTTTCCGGACGAGTTCCATCGTCGCTGGAAACATGTCGCGTTCATCGCCATACGCCTTGTGCTTGCCCCCCATCGAAAACGGTTGGCATGGTGGCCCCCCCGCAAGCAGGTCAATTCCCTCGGGGATTGAGGACCAATCAAAATGTCGGACATCTCCTTCCCAAAGCGGCCAATCCTGAACCAGTGGATATCCGCGCTTTTGATTCTCCCTGATCGTGTCGCACGCCCATCTATCCCATTCCACGACGGCTAGCGAGTCGAAGCCCGCGAGGGATACTCCCATGGCAAGCCCCCCCGCGCCCGCGAAAAGCTCAACGGATTTCATTCTTCACCTTTTTGTTCCCGCAGAAAGTCCCGAATAATTAGTGACAGGCGTTCGATATCACCCATTTCACACTCCCAGACAACGAGCACTCGCCACCCCAAGGATTTCAACTGTTGCTGGTTGCGTAAATCCCGTTTTCTGTTCGCTTCCAGCTTTGGCTTCCAGAAGTCCAGTTTCGATTTTGGTAGTCTTGCAAGCTTGCAACCCTTGTGACGATGCCAAAAACAGCCGTGCATGAAAATTACCGCGCGTCTCGAAGGAAAGACCAAATCCGGCTTTCCTGGTAGTTCCCTGACGTGAAGCCGATAACGGAACCCCATTCCGTGGACTAAGCGACGAAGCTTCATCTCCGGGGCCGACCCCGTGCCTCGAATGAGGGACATTCGCTTGCTTCGTTCTTGCGGGGAAAGGGTATCCATCAATTCGTTCCTCACTGAGACTGAATCTCATCGTGGGCGCGGTAATTTTATCGCAACCCATGCGCTCAGGTCTCTTGAGGGCCAACGTTTGAATCCACCGACCTGTGCGTGCTTTTTCGCGCAGGTCCTCGTTCAATGATGGGATGATTCCTTGCAAGTGTGAGCTGATTTTTTTGTCCGTCCAGTCTTACACGATGTTGGCGAAAAGATTTAGCGCTGGCTGGCCAACCCCCTTCCCTCGTATCAGCGCTTCTCTGGCGATGGCTCGGCCACTTTTAGATATTTTCGGGTCTCCCCGATTTCCGGACTGATTTGCCCGGCTTCAGGCAGAACTTTCCCGGTACCAAGCCAGTAGCCGTACTGTGGCCATTCTTTAGAAATCGCCTCGATGTGCCAGGCGTAGACCTTCTGTTTCTTATGCTCCAAATTGCTGAGCTGGTTCGCTCCTATCCCTGTCTTTTGGGCGAATTCGTCCCTCGTCACTCCCAAGGTCTCTCGTAACTGTTTAATGCGGTCGTTCGCGGCAAATTCGTCAAGCATGGATTTGGTCTTGTACTATTTACATGTTTGTATAAAATACACGTAGAAATAGCGTGTTATTTCTCAATGTAACGCAACGAGGGGACATTATGGACGAACAGGCCATCCGTCAAGTGCTGGTGCTCCCGCACGTGCAGGTGATGCACCGGGAAAAGTTCGCGGAACTGGTTGGGGTTTCGCCCGGCGTGGTGGAGGGCTGGGTCGACCGGGGCCAGGTGGACAGCATCGTTATCGGCAAGCACCGCCTGATCAACATGGTCAAGCTTACCCAGCGCTGCCTTGAGTGCGAAACCTACGCCTAAACCGAACTCAGGGGAAATCACTGATGGCCAACGATCCCTTCCCGATCCCTCTTGGCGAGCTCCAGGCGGCGTGTCAGTTCATCATGACGCAGTGGGCTGACGACATGAAGCGCGGCGGCGACATCGAGCTCGGCTATGTGATGTGCCGGAACCGGCTTCAAGGATTTTTTCTCCTCGCCGCCGGCACCGTGGGAGAGCGCATCGTCAAACACGCGCAAGACGCCCTCGACGCCGAGTACCGCCGCTTGAAGGCCGGCCAGATCTTGGCCGCGCCCGGACAACGTGGCGCCGTCCCGGAGAATGCCCGATGACTGCCTCTTGCGTCTTCAAGCTTCTCGCCCGAATCGAAATCCAAGTGTTTCTCGCCGCCGTCCTTCTCGCCGGCGCCTGCATCGGCATCGGCGGGCTGATTGCCGATAGCCTCGTGACAGTTCGCCTCCTCGGCGGGCCGGGTGGCTAGAGCGTTTCTGGTTTAGTGTAGCGCCCGCGAGAGCGGGCGCTACACGTCTTCCGTCCCGTTCGAGCGCCCCGAGCATTGGAGCCCGGTACCGGAAGAGCCCAACGGGGCGCGGCACGATGCCGCGCGGCGACCGAGGCACACGGACGTGCCTTCGGTTGCCCCCGGTGCCGGGCGAAACGCGCAGGACCGGGACGCTCGCCGGGTGCCCTTGGGTTACTTTTCTTTGGGCACGCAAAGTAACTCGCCCGCGGGGCGAGACCCGCTCTCAAACAAGTCGCCGCCAACGGCGGCTTCCTTCTTAGACCGTACAACAGAACTGAAAACGCTATACGGCCGACTCTGGACAAGCCGGTGTATATCTGACAGCGTAGGCAACTCTCGACTGCCCTGCTTAGCCGTCGAGAGCCGATCTAGGAACAACAACAAGGGAGCCTGCCGATGAATACGACAACCGAACCTCCAAAGGACCGCTTCTGCGACCTGGTGATGAAGGGTGGCATCACCAGCGGCGTCGTCTACCCGAAAGCCATCGCACTTCTGTCGAAGCACTACCGTTTCAAGAACATTGGCGGCACGTCCGTGGGCGCGATTGCGGCGGCAGTTACGGCCGCGGCCGAATACCACCGCAGGACGACCGGCTCGCACCAGGGGTTCGAGATTCTGGCGGGACTTCCCGAGGAACTGCAGACGGCCCCGCCAGGCAGCGGCCGGAGCAAGCTTTTCAGCCTGTTCCAGCCACAACCGGCCACGCGGCGCCTTTTCTCGGTGCTGATCAGTTCGCTGAACCGCGAGGGAACGTTCCGACGTATCCTCGCGATCCTGAGCGGCGTTCTGCGCGCCTATTGGCCCGCCACGCTGGTGAGCATCGCTGTGGCGGCGGTCGTCGGACTCTTCGGGCCGGGCTGGTTTACGGCATTCCTCGTGCTGGTGATCCTGCTCGTCGTCACGATTGGAGCCTGGATCTACCTCGACGTCACGCGCAACGTGGTGAAGAACGGATTCGGGCTGTGCACCGGATTGACGGAAGAGGCGAACCACGAGGCTTTGACACCCTGGCTGCACGCTCTTATCCAGAAGGCCGCCGGGCTTGGAGCAGACGATCCGCCGCTGACGTTCGGCAAGCTGTGGAAGGCGCCCGGTTTCCCGCCGGATTGGCTGAAGCTACCTCGTGATACGCCTTTCCGCTCCATCGACCTGCAAATGTTCTCAACGAACCTGGCGCACGGGCGTCCCTACATCTTTCCCTTGCAGGTCCCGGACGAGGGCTCGACGCGTTTTCGGGATCGCGACCGGCTCTTCTTCAATCCGGATGAGCTGGGGCGCTATCTGCCGGGAGAGGTGCTGAAGTGGATGAAGACATACGGCAAACCATACCAGCTTGAAGAGAAAAGGAAGGGCAGAGATCCGGATGAAGGAGAAGCCATAGAGCTAGGACTTCTGGAGCTTCCGAATCCGGAAGACTTCCCGGTGCTGTTGGCGGCCCGGATGAGCCTCAGCTTTCCTTTCCTGTTCGCGGCAGTGCCCTTGTGGGCGATCAACTACGATGCTCCTCCCGGAAAGCGGCATTTCCACCGCTGCTGGTTCTCGGACGGCGGCATCAGCTCGAACTTTCCCATCCATTTGTTCGACGGGCTGGTTCCGCTGTGGCCGACGTTCGGCATCGACCTGGAGCCGAAGATCGAGGGTCGGGAGATGGTCTTCTTGCCAAAGGAATATACGGAGGGTTATGGCGAGCGCTGGAACCTTTTCGCGGACCAGAAAAACTCCGCCTCTCGGTTCGGTGGCTTCCTCTCCGCGATCATCGCAACCATGCAAAGCTGGAACGACAACGCCCTTGCGAGGATGCCCGGCGTGCGAGACCGGACTGCGCGGGTGAGACTTGACGGCCACGAAGGCGGGCTCAACCTCAACATGGAGGCGCCCGTCGTCCAAAACATCGCGACGAGGGGCGAGAAGGCGGCCGCCGAGCTAATTTCGCGCTTTGTCGCGCAGCCACCGGACGGTCCCCAACCCGAAGGCTGGGACGAACAGCGGTTCGTCCGATTGGGGGTGCTGCTGAAGATGCTTGAAGAGCGGGCCCCTGGGATACTGAACGTGCTCTACTCCGACTGCCCCCATGCGACCGATATCAAGACGCTCATCGACAACGCAGCGCAATCGAACGGCAGCGACGGCACACAGAAGCCGCCTGCCGGCTACGAGAATCCGCTCACGCCGGAGCAGGTGCAAGCGCTTCACGAGGTGCTGGAGGCTCTGAAGCGGCTGATGGATACACTCGGTGATCCGAACAGGAAGAGCGGCTTCAAGCCCATACCAAAACCGGAACTCCGGGTGAGGCCGCCGCTGTGAACCGAACCACCGCGCAGCAGAACTGTTCCCGAAAAATCGGACAGCCGCTTAAGTGACGTTTCTGTTGTAATCACCGATCCCACGACGAGCTGAATCCGGGGCAATGAAGAAAACGAGAAGAAATCACTCGGCGGCTTTCGGTGCGGAGTGCTGAGTGGAAGGTCGGGAGCGTCCGGCGTGCGAAAACACGATCACGGGCGGGACGTCGGTAGGTCTCGATGCGCACTCTTAAACCTCAACGGGAAAACGGCGCTGCCGGCTTCCGCATGCTCGAGTAAACCCGACACCGTGCCATTGCACTCTCGCGCTTGTCATATTCCCTACAATCTGTCGCTGAGAGAGCTGGCTCCGGAAATTTGAACAGTCGGCTAAGTGGATAAACTGCTCCCTTGAGGCGTGGGTAACGCCGATTGATTGGAGCACACCATGAGCAGACGACCGCGCCGGAACCACTCACCGACCTTCAAGGCCAAAGTGGTCCTGGCCGCCCTCCGGGGCGATAAAACGCTGGCCGAATTAGCCCAGCAGTTTGATGTCCACCCTAATCAAATCAGCGACTGGAAAAGCCAATTGCTGGACGGGGCCGCCGGGGTGTTCGGCGGCGACACCCCGGCCGAGCCAGCCGTGGACCTGAAGGCGCTGCACGCCAAGATTGGCCAGCACACCTTGGAGATCGATTTTTTAGTCGGCGCACTCGGCAAGGCGGAAAAGCCGGGCGCCAAGCAATGATCGACCGCACTCCTCGTCTGTCGCTGGTCCGCCAGACGGAACTCCTCGGAATCAGCCGCGGGAGTGTTTATTACGTCCCCAGACCAGTGCCGGACTCCGACCTAAAACTGATGCGGCGGATCGATGAATTGCACCTGGCGTATCCCTTCATGGGCGCCCGGCAGTTGCGCGACAGGCTGCGCCACGAGGGCTTTGCCTAGGCCGCCGGCACGTGTCCACGCTGATGATGAAAATGGGCATCGAAACGCTGACGAGCCGGCACGTCCGCATCAACATGGATGGTAAGGGCGCCTGGCGCGACAACGTCTTCGTCGAGCGCCTCTGGCGAACGGTGAAGTACGAGGAGGTCTACCTCAAGGCGTATGACTCCGTCCGCGAAGCCCGCGACTCCATGGCTCGATACCTCGTGTTTTACAATTCACAACGTCCTCATTCGAGTCTGGACAGGCTAATCCCGGATGAGTTTTACTCGAAAATCCTAGCGGCCCTTCCCAAGGTCGCCTAACCCCAGCAGGAAGTCCACTTACCCAGGCTGAAATCCTGTTCAAACAATCGGGGCTACCTCTCCGGCTACAACCCGTGACATTCTTGGGTAATCCAGAGTGTCCGCCGTATCCCTCCGCGGATGATGATTCGGGTTCCGGTAAAACGCTTTATCCGTGATCATCACTGCCGGGTAGCCCGCATTCCAATAATTGACATGATCCGAGAAATCGACGCTGGGCAGGAACCGGGGCGCGGCAATCGACTCCACCGGCAGGACGGTCGCACCGGACATGGCTTGACGGATCCGGCAAACCAGCGAGCCTTGGCCCGCTTTGCCGACCACGGCGATGAAGTTCCCCGTGGTCGGATAGAAGAGCGAGAGTTCCGGCGCCGGGATAAGGTCCCGCGGTGTCGCAGTGGGCGCCGACCACGATTCTGTGTTTCGAGTTTGAGCCGAAATCGGCCACGACGTTCCGGTAAGTCGTTCGGCTAACCTGGTACGGTTGCTCGACCACGCGGCCTCGATCCTTGTCGAAAGCCTTTCGAATATAGGCGGCAACGCGGTCGAGATTCTCCGGGTGCCTTGCATCTCTGGGGGCCAATGTTTCCGACAGCATTCGGACATGACTTTCTAGACGGCGCGGATCCCCCAGCGGCGAGGCGGCCGCAGCGATTTGAGTCATCAAGCAGAGCAAGACTAGAAAGAAAATCCCTCTTGGCTTGTCGATCAACATACCGTATGTATCTCGGAAGGTGTGAAGGAATGGTCTCCGTTCTCATCCATCCCCGGCTCCCACGAAGACGGAGCAAAACGAGCGTTGGTTATCCCCTGGAATCAGCCGGACGAAGAAAGCCGCCGCGGATGGAAAAGCATGCTGTTTCGACCGGTGCCCGCCATGTCAGATTCCCCCACTTGAAATCGTCCTGTACCGCCGTTCGCGTCGGTGCTGAAGCGTACCGGGCATCTGCCCGGTGTCGGTCGAATTTGTCCGCGCTCTTACGAGCCGAGACTGGCTTCACCTTCCGATAGGCTCGGCCCAAGCCATCATCCGACTCTCCTCCGAGTGGAACCCCGGTTCCGCCAGAAGGTCAGTTTCAACAAGGGACAAGCTGCCGTTTCATAAAGATTCAAGCGGAACGGCGAAGCAGGGTCGGCAAAGGATCGTATCGAAGCCGGAGCGCCGGCAGGAGACGGGCGATGCGTATAATCAGCAATGGTCATTTCGATGCATTGATTTCCGGGACGATCGCGGGTATTGCCACCACGCTCGTGGCGGCTGCGTGCGGCACAGCCGAGCGTTCCGGCGCCGTGGCGCCATTGAACGCCGTCAGCCACATCACTTGGGGCGACCGAGCCGCGCGGCAGAAAGATGTCAGTCTCAAATATACGGGAACTGGCTTCGTGCTGAATCACGCCTCGGCCGTGCTGTGGGCGACGCTCTACGAGCGGTGGTTCGGCCGAGTCGCCGAGTCGGGCGATGTCGCGAAGGCATTGATGGGCGGCGCGGTAGTTGCGGGCCTTGCCTATCTGACGAATTATCACCTGGCTCCCGAACGCTTGACGCCCGGATTCGAGAAGCGTTTGTCGGCCAAGTCGTTGGCAGCCGTCTTTGGCACATTGGCTTTGAGCCTGCCGCTCCGCGGACTGCTCCAGGGGGCGAAGCGATAATCGGCCCAGCCCCGACGATCGGAGATTGCCGGCTCGGGTGGTCTCGCGGTCATGGGATTTGCGGTGTGCCGCCGAGGCTGTCGTTCCCGGAACGACAAGGCAGCGGTCTTATCCGGTTTCCGGGTGACTGGGTGCCGGTAATCGCGAGCGCTATTCCCGAACTGCGCTAATCCTTCGAGAACATCGAGTACAAGCCATACAGCAGTCCGAACCACGCAAGGGTTTTCACGATCGGCAGACCCAGCAGAACCAGAGCGCAGATCACGACCAGGCTCATGCCGCTCCAAGTGCTTTTTTCGGTCAGCCGATGCCTTAGCCAGTAGGAGGGGGCCGATTCGGTCCTATTATCATCCATGTTTCATCTCCTTGCCGATTGCCGTTTTGGCTGATTAGTTACCGAAGCCCTTTAGGGCGTGATTCCGTTGAGCGGCCTTTTCCAGTTGCACCCCGACGGCCGCGCCGCGCAGAAAGGCATCAATCCAGACATTCACCCGTTGAGCCTCCTCATGCTGTACCCAATGAGTCGCGGCTTCGACGAAAATCAGCCGCCCGTCGTCGCATAAATCGATGCTCGGCTGCGCCATTTCCCGCTCCAGAAACCGGTCCTGGACGCCCCAGAGGAGCAGGGTTGGCACTTTGATCCGCGGATTGGCCGGATATTTTGGCGGCCAGCGCAGCATCGCCCGATACCAATTCACCATGGCGGTGTACGCACCGGGTTGGGACCACGCCTGACGGTACCAGTCCAGGTCTTCGGCTGTGAACGTGCCGGGCCGGCTGCTGCGCTGCAAGGCTTTGGTCGGCAGGCGCCACTGTCGAAGCCGGGAGATCACTTCCGGCAATTTAGGGATTTGCAGGAAGAGAAGGTACGCGCTTCTGAGCCACTGGGTCGGACTGTGCAGGAGATGTCTCTGGAACACGGCGCCGTGGGGTCCATTGAGAATCGCCATGCGCTCCAACCGCTCGGGATGATGTTCGGCGATCCACCAGGCCACGGCGGCACCCCAGTCGTGGCCCACCAGGAACGCCGTTCGTCGGTTGGCCGCGTCTATCAAGCCGACGGCATCGGCTGCGATCTGTTCAAGCCGGTAAGTCCCGACGCCTTCGGGTTTGTCGCTCCGATTGTAGCCGCGCTGGTCCGGAACCCATACGCGATAACCGGCGGAAGCAAAATAGGAAATCTGATGCCGCCAGCCATACCAGAATTCCGGAAATCCGTGCAGGAATATCAGCAGAGGACCCGATTCCGGGCCAGCCTGAACCACGTGCAAGCGTATTCCGTTCGTGACAATGAATTGGTGTTCCATGTGCCGAAATCTCCATTCGGGATGCCGCCATTACCGGGCCTTGCGCGGCGAAAGCCAGGAGCACCCAGGTAAGGTTCGGCCCACGGCATCCGGACGATCGAAGCACCGGCGCATTTACCCAACTAGTTTTGCCACGGCGCTTTCGATGCCCTTCACCACTCGGTACAGCCAACGGTAATTCACCTTGTCGGGCGTATCCTCGGGCTTGTGATAGTACGGGTAACGGAGCGGCGCCGTATCGGTCACCATGAGGGCGGGATAGCCTTCCTTCCAGAAGGACCAGTGGTCCGAACTCCAGGCACCGGGAAAATGCGTGGGCAGCACGAGGCCGCGGCAGGTGAGGCTCGTCTGTTCCGGAAGCGCTTGCTCCACAATGGCGAGCAGCGGACGCGAAGCCCGGTTGGCCACCACGGCGATGAAATCCCCGCGCTGCGGCAGCAGCCATCCGCCCAGGGAAAGCTTCTGGCTGCCTTTGACTTCGGAGCAATATCCCAGCGTTTCAAGGCTCAACATGCCCAAGATCCGCTCTCCCCGCTCGCGGCTCCGTTTGGCATACACACGACTGCCCATCTTGGACGTTCGCAGAAAAGGCCGCTCTTCGTTGACGAAAGCCACGAAACGCAGGGTCCGCGCAATCGGGCGTTTTGCGAAAGCCGCCGCTAGGGCGAACAAGGCAGCGACCGCCGAACCATTGTCGTTGGCTCCCGGCGAGCCGCGCACCGTGTCATAGTGAGAGCCGACGACCACGATCTCGGCGGGTTGCCCGAGGCCCGGCATTTCCACTTCGATATTGGCGAAGGCTTTGCCCCGCGCTTCGTAGGTCTGCCGCTGCGGTGTCCAGCCGCAAGCACGGAAACGTGCCTCGATGAAATCTATCGCCGCCTGCAGCGACTCGTAGCGATAGAGATTCCGTTCCCCGATGTCGCCGGCGAGTATTGCCACGTCTTCCTTTAGAGTTTCTTCCGAATACGTCATTCCAGATTCCCTGGTGTTTCGGTCTCCGGCTGATAGCCGGATTTATTGTTCAGACTGTGGCGCAAAAGCCGAAGTTCTGAACTTGACCAGCCAGAATTCAATTCCGGCCATGTCCTTATTCGGATGAGTAATAATTACCTTCCGCAGGATTGATCTGGCAGTCGGCGTGAGTTGGTGATGTTCAAGCCAGGAGCCTGGGTGCACGGCGGGCTGAGTGGGGCGGGCGGAGAGCTTGTCGATTTTCAGACGGCGCTGGCCGAATTCGAAGCGGGCCGGGCGTTTTTCGCCGTTCCGGGCGAGTGAAAACTCTACCACCCCGCCATTCTGGGCCAAGCGAAGTGGAATGTCGCGGTGATCCACGATCGACGGCGTCTGCGACATGGACTTGCGGACTTTGGCAACCCGCCGATTCGCTGGGTGAGGTAGTCTTCAAAGACTCGACAGAAGAGTAAACTTCGCGTTTTCGCTTTTGCCTAGAAATGCAGTTCCATGGTTACCAAGCGCTTTTTTTTGCAGGGCTCCGTGGTCGCGGCCGTGGCAACAGCGGTCATCTTCTTCGGGTTACGGTCTCTTGTCCCGATTTTTGGGGCCGCATTCTCCTTTTCTCCCTTCCTTGTCGGTATCGTGCTGGCGGCGTGGCGGGGCGGATTGAAAGCCGGATTAGTCGCGACGGCCTTAAGTACTGTCGCAAGCGCTTACCTCTTGACGGAACCTGCCCACTCGCCCGCTATCGCGTCTTCTTCTCTTGAACAAATCCATGTGGGATTCCTGCTGATCACCGGAATCCTGATTAGCCTTGGGATATCGCAGTCGCTTAAGGCGGAACAGCAGGCACTTAGGAAAGCGCTGGAACGGACGGAATGGCTCAAGCGTGAAATTACCGAGCGGCAGCAGGCCGAAGAGGCGTTGCAACAGGCGCATCGACTGTTGGATGGGGTCGTGAATAACACCCATTTGCTGATGGTCTGTCTCGATGCAGACTTTAATTTTATCTGGGTCAACCGGGCCTACGCGCAGGCATGCGGCCACGAGCCGGAATTCTTCTTAGGCAAGAACCACTTCGTCCTGTACCCCTATGCGGACAATGAAGCCATCTTCCGTCGAGTGGTGGACACCGGCTCCCCCTGTTTTTTTGAAGCCAAGCCGTTTGAGTTTAAAGACCAGCCCGAGCGGGGAATAACGTACTGGGATTGGGGATTAATCCCCATCAAAGACGATGCTGGCAAAGTCGAGCGCCTCGTGTTCACTCTGCTGGATGTGACGGCGCGCGTGCGCGCGGAGCAATCCCGCCATGAGAGCGAACAGCGCTTTCGCCGGTTGGTGGAAGTCTCCTCGCAAATCGTCTGGGTCACCAATGCCCGAGGCGAACCGGTCGAGGATTCTCCCTCCTGGCGGGCCTTCACCGGACGCACCTACGAACAGTGGGTCGGCTGGAACTGGCTGGAAGTGGTTCACCCCGATGACCGCCAGCGCCTCACCGAGACTTGGCGCCAGGCCGTAACCGCGGTGGGCCCTTACTGTGTGGAATTCCGTATGTGGCACGCCGGCGGCGAATATCGGTACGTGGTGGCTTGTGCCGTGCCGATTCTCACTGCCGATGGTTCGGTCCGGGAATGGATCGGTATGAATACGGATATCACCGAGCGCAAGCGGGCCGAGCAGGCCATTCAGCGGCTTAACCAAGACCTCTCGAAGAAGGTGGCGGAACTGGAGACCCTTTTGGACGTCGCCCCGATCGGATTGGCCATCGCCGAGGACCCCGAATGCCGGCATATCCACATCAATGCCACGTTTGCCCGGCTGTTGGATGTGCCGCCGGAGGTGAATGCATTCTTGAGTGCGTCGCCCGAAGAGCGTCTACCGTGGTGCGGGAGGGCCAGGAAGTGCGTCCCGAGGAGCTGCCGGTGCAAAGAGCCGCCGCCTCCGGGCAACCGGTCTGGGATGAAGACATTCACCTGATTCGTGACACAGGCAAGTCCCTCAGGCTTTTGAGCTATGCCTCGCCTCTGTTCGACACGGAGGGAAAGGTACGCGGCGCGATCGGCGCCTTGAGGAAGAACTCGCCTGGCGTGCGGCCAGATTGGAAGAAGAGGACCGCCGCAAGAATGAATTTCTGGCGATGCTCGGCCATGAGCTCCGCAATCCCTTGGCCCCCATCCGAAACGCCGTAAAGGTGATGAAACGGCTGGATCCGGCGGATTCCAAGCAGCATTGGGCGCGGGAGGTGATCGACCGCCAGGTGAGTCATCTGGTTCGGCTCGTGGACGATCTTCTGGATGTCTCGCGCATCGTCCAAGGCAAAATCACCCTACATAAAACCACGGTTGAGGTCGCCAAGGTAATCGAGCTGGCCCTCGAAACCAGCCGACCGCTGATCGAGGCCCGCCATCACGAACTCATCCTCTCGCTGCCCGAGGACTCTATGCGGCTGCGGCTGAACGGGGACAGCCTACGCTTGGCTCAGGTGGTTTCGAACCTCCTCACCAACGCCACCAAATACACCCCGGAGGGTGGCACGATTTGGCTGGAGGCGGCGCGTGAGCAGGATGAAGCCGTCATTCGGATCCGCGATACCGGTGAAGGCATTCCAGAGACCTTGCTGCCTCGCCTTTTTGATCCGTTCACGCAGGCCGAGCAAAGTATTGATCGATCCCAAGGGGGACTGGGGATCGGTTTAACCCTGGTCAAAGCGCTGGTGGAATTGCATCGGGGCCGGATAGAAGCAAGGAGCGAAGGCCTCGGTAACGGCAGCGAATTCATCGTGCGGCTGCCCGTTTGTGAACCATTAGATCCGGCGGACACATGAACTCCGCGGATCAATGCGCAGCGGTGTTGAGGATGACCTGTAGACGTGCCAGCCGTATAGGCCCGCGCCGGCGGTGCCCAACCCGTCCGTTAAACCTAAGAGGGTGTGTGCGAAGCGTCACGAGCGGCCCGAGAGCAAGCCTGTCCTGAGCTTATTCCAAATCGCTTTCAATAAGGAATTAATTTTTGTAGGGTGGGTTAGGCTGCGAGGCCGTAACCCACCAAGCGACCTCGAATCGGTGGGTTACGCTTCGCTAACCCACCCTACAATTAATGTTCACTCGAATACCGAATGGAATTAGTCGAAGGGGAGCCCGGCGCGCAGAAACCGGAGTGTACAAGTGCTACATGAGGATTTCGAGCACCGCGCGACGCCGCCATCGGGACGCGCAGTAGCTTCCCACACACTCTCTAAGCGATAAAGATCCTTTTCAGGAGCGACCTCTTATGCAAAAGAGGTTAGAGAGCCTCATATATCTCACCACGGAACCAACGGAGGGGGCTTAGATGGACGAGCCGCGGTCGAGAATGGTCGATGTCGCCGGGCACAGGGCGCGAGTCCTGGAGGCGGGCCGTGGTGGGCCGGCTGTGGTGATCCTGGCAAGCCCGCTGATTCATGCCGACGTTTACCGGCCCACGATCGCCGCGCTCGCGCGCCGGACGCATGTCTTGGTGGCCGATTTGCCGGGCTGCGGGGCGGCCTCGCGGGTCGAGCGACCGCTGGAAATGCACGAACTGGCCGATCTGGTCCCACCGCTACTCAACGGAATGGGGCTCGATTCAGCGCTGCTGGTCGGCCATTCAAACTCGGGCGCGATCGCGGTGCATGCCGCCGTGCGGCATCCGGAGCGGGTCGACCGTCTCGTGCTGGCCGATTCCATCGGCGCGCACCCGAGCGTCTCGCTCGTGCCGATTCTTGCCGGCCGTGCCTGGGATGCGGTCATCGAGTGGCGGCTAACCCTGACCGGTTTGCCCGCCATCGCCCGCAACGTGCTTTACCACCCGCGCAGCTTCTGCGCCCAAGTAACCCGCTGTGCCGGTGACGGGCTCCTGGTGGTGGCGGCGCACGTTCGGTGCCCGACGCTGCTCGCCTGGGGAGCGCGTGACCATACCATGCCGGTCGCGGCGGCGCATCGGTTCCAGGCGGCGATCCCGGACGCTCAGCTCGTCGTCTCACCCACCGGCAGCCACGACTGGATCATTGAAGAGCCGGAAGCATTCGCGTGCGCGGTGGTCCCGGGCGTAGCATCGCCGGATGGGGCGCTAGACTGAATTCGACTCAACGCAACACGGGTACGCGTTCCCTCTTGTCCGGCTGTAGACCGTGCCGTGGTCGACAAGGGTGCGACGCCCAGCCACGATAGCGCTCCATTGCTTGATGGATCCGTCGGAAACTCGCTCGGCGAGACGAATGAGGGAATATTCGCCCTGTGCGGCTTTTGATGTAAGCGGCGATGACACGCTCCACCGTATCTTCGAACGGGAGCGTTCCTCGGATGTCAGGGAATCCGCAGTCCGGGTCTCGTTCACCGCAGCGGCGCCACCCGCCCGGTCGCCCGGAATTGCCGGTAATCCTCGAGCACCAGGGCATGGTCGAAGACCAAGGGCTGCGGCAATTCATCCGGCATGACCACGCTGCAATGCTTGGCATCGTCTGCGGCTGTCGGCTCGCCGGTGGCCTGTGCGACGTACACGGCGGTTACGGTATGGCCTCGGGGATCTCGATTGGGACCTGAATAAATCCCCAACAGAGCAATCAGGCGAACCTCTAGCCCGGTTTCCTCTTGGGCTTCCCGGCTAGCGGCCTGTTCCATGGTTTCACCGACGTCGACGAAGCCGCCCGGAATGGCCCAGCCTTGAGGCGGAAAGGCGCGTTCGATCAGGACAATAGGCCGGCCGGGCCGGTCGATCAATTCGATAATGGCGTCGGCGGCGAGGGCGGGGGTAATCGGTCGTGGCATGGCGTTTCCCTTGCGCACAAGGAATCCTGGTTCATCCTGCTCCCAAGGGAAGTTGTGGAGAAAGACGCGGACGCTGTTGAAGCCGAGGCCTTGCGCCCAGCCGAGTTCGCGATCGATCGTGGCTTCGTCGAAAGTTTCCGCCTGCCACATTTAGAGTTGATTGACCGCCGTGCTGGGGATGAAATTGGCGCCCACCAGCCAACCGGTTCGGGCCGGCCGGGCGGCGGCCTGATCTCGGCTCCAGCGCGGTTCCGCCGAGACTGCCGCCGAAACGAGCAGCAATATCAAGGTAAAGTGGGGGCGACGCGTCCAATCATATCGGTATGTCCCTTAAGCGCGGCATCCGCCGACCACACATCGCCTTCTGCTTCAATGGATCCCGACTTTCCTGAATCGGATCGCCGACATTGCTCTCGTCGTCGGTGAACCGATTCCTCGGCCGATCTTATCTCACCAGATCATTCGGGTATTTCGGTTTGGAACCTCCCGAATTTGCGAAGTTTCCGCCATTGACAGGCGAAATTTTATTCAAGGACCGGACGCATCCCAGGCTTGGGGAAAACACCGCAGCATTCATTCATCCGCCCCTCCAATTTCCGGGGCTCGCGCCAGAACCTTCTGCCACCGTTAAAGTCGTATGTCTAACTTGACTCTTCCCCTGCGGGAAAGTCACATGGCCCTATTTTGCAGTGGCAATAGGTTGCCCGATTTTTGGAGAACGCTCATGCCTCATGAAGAACGACCCAAATCACCCGAATCCGAGGAACGCACCGGAATGGGCGGAGCCGGCTCGGGCGGTGATTCCGCCACCGGAACCGGGGCCCCTCCAGGTGCCGGCGGAGCGGGCGGACAGCCCATCGCGCCGGTGACGAAGCACGAAAAGAAAGAGGAAACTGTGCCTTCGCCTACGAGCAAAGACGATTCTTCCGGTCGGCAAACTCGCAAGACTAACACTAATGTCGATCCCACCGGCATCGCACCCGAATCGCGCGTTGGGGCGGCCGGGGCGCGCGAGGACAGCGAAGCGGGAAACGCGTAAATCCCGGGCAGTGCGGCCTTATCGACTGACACACCCCGCCTAAGGCAGTTCCAAATTCCGGATCAAGCGTTTTTCATCGGTTGCAAATTCGTTCAAGCGGATGCCTTGGGAAAACGAGTGGCGGACTTTTCTTGTGGCTGCCCGCCCAGCCGAAGCAGGGGCAAAGGCGAAGGAAAAAAGAACGGTGTTCCACCGGATCGATACGCTTCATAAGCCTCCCCGTAGGCCTGAAGCAAACGGGCTTCCTCGTGTCGGGAGCCCAGGTAGGCATAGGCGGTGGCGACCACATTGAATACGAGGCCATTCACCGTTAGACGCGGTGTTAGCCAAAGGACCGGCACGGCCAAGGCATTGAGCGGATGCCGAATCCAACGGAACGGGCCTCCTGCCTTCATCCTGCCGTCCGAACCGAGGCGAGGTCCCTGGGCTTCGGGTTCCGGCGGCACATCATGCGCGCCTGCCCACCAGGCTTTCAACCCCGGCAGGCCCAACATGTTTCCCGGCCCGATCTGACCGACGGCGGTAGCTCCATAAGCCACGATTCCGAAGCGGAGTAACTGCACCAGTTGTGCGGATGGGCTTTCCAGCGTGTAAAGCGTCCTATCGGGAAGCTGCCTGATATATCGGGCCAGCATAGCCGCCGAGGCGAACGAGGTCGCCACGTAAATGGGTCGATACCAGACCTTTCGCTGGCGTTCGCCGATGAGGTTTGCCGCTGTCTGCTTGGCGCGGCGGCTGGCCAGGAGGCTGTGCACTGCACAAAATGCCAGCGTTGCGACCGCTGTTCGTGCAACGTTATGCCACATACGCATTCCTCCGACGAATGTCCTTGACGGTTGAAAATGGTGGCCAGCGGGAAATCGCCTACTGCTCGATTCGAGCGGCCGGCTTGCGGTGGCCCCAGCGGGTCCAGTCGCCGTGCTCCCGCGTATACGGAGACGGTGTGAACAGGTTGGACGGCGCATCGGCAGACTTCGGCTCGTCAGTCAGTTGCCGCTTGATGGCCCACCGGCCCAATGCGCGATCCAGCAAGCCCCCAGCTACCCGGTTCCAGAACACAAATGGCTTTACGATGCCGATATTGACTTCGCGCCGCGGGCGCAATGCACAGACCAAGAGGGCGTCGACCACCCGTTCGGTCGGATAAACGGGCGGAAGAGGTCTTGCGGCATAGCCTTCCCTGCTGCGTGCATTGTCGAAGAACGCCGTGTTGATGGGCGGGGGCGACACGGTGCAGACCTTGATGCCTGGCCACTGTCTGTGGAGTTCGGCACGCAGCGCCTCACCCAAGCCGATGATGGCAAATTTCGAGGCGGTATAGGCGGTTTGCAAGGGAAAGCCGCGCTTTCCCGATAGCGAACCCAGATTGATGATGGTGCCTTCGCCTTGGCTCTTAAGGATGGGAAGCACCGCATGGATGCCGTGTACGGTACCCATGAAATTGACCTCCATGACGCGCCGGATTTCCTCGGCATCCAGTTTATCGAACAAGGCATAGACCGACACGCCGGCATTGTTGATCCAGGTATCGATCCGGCCGAAGCGCTCGACTGCTGTCCGGGCCAGCTCACCGACCTGATCGCGCTGCGTCACGTCCATCGGTACGGCGATTGCCTGGCCGCCGGCTTGGGTAATGTCGTGAACCAGAGCGTTCAGCCTGTCGTTGCAACGTGCCCCGACGACCACTCTTGCACCCCGCTTGGAAAACGCCCGGGCGGCGCAATGGCCGATGCCGGAAGAGGCTCCGGTGATGACGATCACCTGTTCGTTGAGCGGCTTAAGCATGATCCCTCTCCTGCCAGTGGACGTTGTCGCCGAGCAGCATCCGGTAGAGCGTGTGCACGTACGGATCGTTGGAAAACATGATGTGTCCGGCCAAGTCGAAGGTGAAGCCGTGGTCCTCGATGGAGCGGCACCAGCCGCCGATGGTGTCGTTGGCTTCGATCAAGAGGGCATCGGGGGCATGATAGGCGGCGC
>Ga0196971_1000747_pt1 | contig 19764 bp, 17 predicted proteins | sample S1v_1013CmetaG_FD_148660 | JGI IMG/M metagenome (GOLD analysis project Ga0196971, IMG submission 148660) | Soil microbial communities from Anza Borrego desert, Southern California, United States - S1+v_10-13C | ecosystem: Environmental > Terrestrial > Soil > Desert | place: USA: California... | reverse complement strand
TTGCAACGCGATGATCATAAAAGGTGTTACCCATGTCTCCCGACAGGTGTTACCTATGTCCCCCGGCTATACACTGCGCTCTACCCACCCTACGGTTCTCTACTAGTCCAACTCGCGCAGCGGGTGCGCATGCGCCGGCCATGCCGGCTCGAAGAAGCGCTCGATCATCTCCGCGCTGACCTCGGACAGCTGCGACGGCGACCACTTCGGTGCATTGTCCTTGTCGATCACCACCGAGCGGATGCCTTCCAGCACCTCGCCGTTCTCGAAACTGCGGCGCACCATCGTGCGCTCCATGCGCAGGCAGTCGGCGACACTCATCGATTGTCCGCGGCGCAGCTGCGACAGCGTCACGCACATCATCAGTGGCGAACGCTTGCCCATCGTGTCGAGCGTCTTCTTCGCGAAGGCCGCGTCGTCCTGCGACAGTGATGCGACGATGGCCCCCACATTGTCGCCGGCGAAATGCTTGTCGATCGCGTTCCGTTCAGCCGCCAGCATGCTTGCCGACGGTTCGGCCTGTGCCTTGAAACGCGCGGCGAATTCGCGAACCGATTGCGTGATGCTGGAAGCATCCGCCGATTCCAACATGGCGAACAAGGCGGCGAGTTCGCCGGCGGGCACGAACACATCTGCCAGGCCGGCATACAGCGCGTCAGCGGCCCCGATGACTTCACCCGTCACGCCAAGGTAGGTGCCGAGCTGCCCCGGCGTGCGCGACAGGAAATAACCGCCGCCGACGTCGGGGAACAGGCCGATGTTCACCTCGGGCATCGCCATCTTCGTACGCTCGGTGACGATGCGCATGCGGTTGCTTTCCCCGCCTTGCGCGACGCCCATGCCGCCGCCCATCACGATGCCGTCCATGACGGCGATATAGGGCTTCGGGTAGAAATGGATCAGGTGGTTCAGCGCATACTCTTCGGTGAAGAAGTCTTCCAGCAGGGCGCTGCCGCCCTGGGGCGTCGAGCGCCCGGCGTCATGGAAGAAGCGGATGTCGCCGCCGGCGCAGAATGCGCGTTCGCTGCTGCTGTGGATCACGACCGCCTTGACGGCGCCATCGTCGCGCCATGCGAGAAGCGCCGCGGTAATTGCGCGCACCATGTCGAGGGACAGCGAATTGAGCGCCTTCGGGCGGTCGAGCGTGATGAAACCGATCTGGTTCTTGATGCTGGTCTGGACGAATTGCGTCATGGTGGATAGTGCGGGATCGTAAAGCGGATTATTGTATCGGCATCGTCCCCTGCGTGCAGTCGTCGTGCCGACATTCATCCCGAGGGGGGAAACAAAAAGGGCGCATTCGATGCGCCCTTGGTTGACACGGCCTGTGCGGCCGGTGAGGTCTTTACGCAGTGGCCGACATGTCCGGCATGCGCTTGATGGTTTCGTGCTGATGGTCCTGGATCTTCGTCTTGTACTTCAGTACCTGGCGGTCCAGCTTGTCAATCAGTGTGTCGATCGCTGCGTACAGGTCTTGCGCAAAACTCTCGACGTGAATGACATTGCCCCGTAGTCGCAGATTCACTTCCGCTCTCTGTCTCTTGTCTTTTTCCGAAGGTTTTTCCACACCCAAGATGACTGCGATATCAATGACATGATCGAAGTGGCGGATGATGCGTTCCAGCTTGTTTACCACGTATTCGCGGATGGCCGGTGTCAATTCGAGGTGATGTCCACTGATTGTGAGATTCATACAGCGCTCCTATGGATGGTGTCGCTGGAGGTTCGCGCGTGCCCGCGCAGACGAACCACGCCGAACACAACGACTGCACTACAACACAATTACTACAGGGATTTGCGCAGATTGACTGGAGGGATTTTCAGGGCTTCGCGATACTTGGCGACAGTGCGTCGCGCCACGACCATGCCTTGTTCCCCCAACATATCCGCAATTTTGCTGTCTGAGAATGGATTCTTGGGGTCTTCTGCTCCTATCAATTGTTTGATCAGCGCGCGGATCGCCGTCGATGAAGCTTCACCCCCCGCTTCCGTGGCGACGTGGCTGCCGAAGAAGTACTTCAACTCGAACATGCCGTGAGGGGTCAACATGTACTTCTGAGTTGTCACACGTGAAATAGTGCTCTCGTGTAGACCCAGTGTATCAGCAATTTCACGCAAGACAAGAGGGCGCATGGCGACCGCGCCATGCGAGAAGAAATTTCGTTGACGGTCGACAATTGCTTGTGCAACACGCAAGATCGTGTCGAAGCGCTGGCGCATGTTCTTGATCAGCCACTTCGCTTCCTGCAGCTGGGAAGTAAGCGATCCCTCACCCTTGCTTTGCTTCAGGATGTTGGCGTACAGCGCGTTCACGCGCAGACGCGGCATCACGTCGTGGTTGAGGAAGACCTGCCAGCCGTTCTTTGTTTTCTTGACAATCACGTCCGGCACCACATAGTCCGACGCATCGGAGGCGAAGAGTGCGCCGGGATGCGGGTTGCAGCAGCGGATCACTTGTTGTGCCTCGCGCAGGTCTTCTTCGTCGCAGTCGAGTACCTTTTTCAGCTTGTTGAAGTCGCGTTGCGCGAACAGCGCGAGATGCTTCTCGACGATTTCGAGCGCGCGACGTCGCGTGACGAGCGGCACCTTCGGAAAACGGCGGATCTGGATCGCAAGGCATTCCGATGCGTTGCGCGCGCCCACGCCCGCCGGCTCGAAACTCTGCACCAGCTTCAGCGCAACCTGGAGTTCTTCGAGTTCGATACCGAGCTCTTCCGGCACGCGCGCGTGGATTTCCTCGATCGGCTCTTCCAGGTAACCGTTGTCGTCGAGCGCATCGATGATCAGTTCGACGAGCGCCCGGTCGCGCTGTTCGCGCACCGTCACGCGCATCTGTTCGAGCAGGTGCTCGCGCAGCGTCACCTCGTGCGCTTCAAGCTGCGGGCGCGCGTCGTCGTCTTCCGGCGCCTTGGAGGTGCGCGCGACATCGTCGAAGCTCCAGTCGCTGTCGCCGGAGGCGCCATCCGATCCTTCGCCACCCTCGAAGCCGCCCTCGGGCTCTTCGGAAGACGACGTCGAGCCGCTTTCCGGCGCAGGCGCCTCGGGCGAACTGCCGTTGGCGGCCGTCGTTGCATTGATCGCGCCATCGGCAAGCAGGCGCACGGAATGGTCGAGGGGATCGTCCACCCGTTCCAGCATCGGATTTTCCGACAGGATTTGTTCCAGCTCCTGGTGCAGCTCGAGCGTCGACAGTTGCAGCAGCCTGATGGACTGCTGCAACTGGGGCGTCAGCGCCAGATGTTGCGAGATTCGAAGTTGGAGTGTCTGTTTCATACGCTTTGGTCTTCTTCCATCACATCCGGAAGTGTTCACCCAAATACACGCGCCGCACCGACTCGTTGGCGATGATGTCGTCGGGCCGTCCGCTTGCCAGGACAGAGCCCTGGTTGATGATATAGGCGCGGTCGCATATACCAAGGGTCTCACGCACGTTGTGGTCTGTGATCAGCACGCCGATGCCGCGTTCCTTCAGGAAGCGCACGATGCGCTGGATCTCGATCACCGCGATCGGATCGACGCCGGCGAACGGTTCGTCCAGCAGCACGAAGCGCGGGTTCGTTGCCAGCGCGCGTGCGATTTCCACGCGCCGGCGCTCGCCGCCCGACAGCGACAATGCCTGGTTCTCGCGCAGGCGCTCGATCTGCAGTTCGGCCAGCAGCTTGTTCAGGCGCGTTTCGATTTCCGCCTTGGGCAGCGGCTTGTCGTTGACGCGCTGCAGTTCCAGCACCGCGCGGATGTTGTCCTCGACGCTCAGCTTGCGGAATACCGATGCCTCCTGCGGCAGGTAGGACAAGCCCAGCGTCGCCCGCCGGTGGATCGGCAGGCGCGAGATCGCGACGCCGTTGAGGTCGATATCCCCCGCATCCGACGGCACGAGGCCGACGATCATGTAGAACGACGTCGTCTTGCCGGCGCCGTTCGGTCCGAGCAGGCCGACCACTTCGCCGCTTGCAACCTGCAGCGAGACATCGCGCACCACCTGGCGCGTGCCGTAGCTCTTCTGCAGGCCATTGACTACCAGCGTGCTCGTCATGTCATTTGTCCTTCGACTCGGAGCGCGGCTGGATGGTCGCCTTGATGCGTCCGCCGCCCGGCTTGCTGGCGCCGCTCGCCGTATTGTTCACTGTAAAGAATTCGGCGCGGCTGTCATACGAAATGAACTCGCCTTCGACTTCATCGGTCGGCTTGTTGCCTTCCAGGCGGCGCATCTTTGCCTTCGAGAACAGTTTCACGATTTCCGTCTTGCCATCGTATTCGATGCGCTCCGCCTGCCCCTCGATCCACTGGTTCGGGCCGGCGTCGCGCTTCTGGCGGAACGTCGCCACGCCGCCCGCCGGCGCGAGCAGGGTCGCGAACTGGTAACCGGCCGGGTCCTGCGAAACCACCAGCTTGTGGGCACGCATGACCAGCGTGCCGCGGGTCAGGACCACGTTGCCGGTAAAGGTGTTGATCTGCTTGACGTCGTCGTAGGCCATCTGGTCTGCCTCGACGTTGGTCGGCTTGTCGGAGTCGGCCTTTTCCGCGTGCGCGTTGCATGCGCCCAGCGCGATCAGCGTCAACAGCAACAAGAAGAAATGTTTCATGAAATATCTCGAATGTGAAGCATCAAGTTATACCGATTCAGCGCACGGGGGCTTGATACGTGCCATGAACATTGCTCGTCAGGTTGAACTCCCCGGTTGCATTGTTCGCCACCATGCCTACGCCCGTCAGCTTTGCGCGATCGGTCGTGATTTCCACCGCCTTGTCGGTCTTCATCACGTCGTCGTCGGGCAGCACCAGCATGTACTCGGTGCGGATGCGGACCGGTTCCACGGTCGCCGATCCGGGCCGGTCCATGCGTACGTTGTCGTACAGGTGCACCTGGCTGTTGTCGCTGTTGACGCGCGCGCGCTTTGCCCTGATGGTCATCGGCGCCTCGGCATTGCTGATGTTGTTCACCACCGGGTTGACGATATCGTAGGAGTCGTCCTGCGGATTGTGCGTGAGCCTTTCGCCCGAAAAATGGTATTGCGCGGTGCCTGTCTTCGACAGTTTCACGTAGCTGAATTTTTCGACGTAGAAATCCGGTTCGCTGCGCTCCGGGCTGGGCTCAGCGGCGTCTGTCGCCCGTCGCATCACTTCATACAGCCAGAAACTCGCGAGTGCCAGAACGACGAGCGGCGCAAGCGTCATGAAAAACCGGAGGCGCGGTCGCATCGTGCTTACTTCAGGTAGGGCGCCAGCGCCGCTTCGTAATTGCCCTGGGCACGCAGGATCAGGTCGCACAGTTCGCGCGCCGCGCCCTGGCCGCCGCCGGCCTTGGTAACGTAATGCACCCGCGATTTCACTTCCCCGTGTCCGTTCGGCACGCTCGCGGCAAAGCCGACGCGCATCAGGATGGGCAGGTCGATCACGTCGTCGCCGACGAAGCCGCATTCTTCCTTGCCGATGCCGGTTTTCGCCAGCAGGTCTTCGAATGCCTCGAGCTTGTCGTGCACGCCCTGGAACAGGTAGGGAATGCCGAGGTCGGCCGCGCGCTTGGCGACGATCGCCGACTTGCGCGCGCTGATGATCGCAGTCGCCACGCCGGACTGCTGCAGCAGCTTGATGCCGTGTCCGTCCAGCACATTGAAGGTCTTGATCATCTCGCCGTCGGGGGCGTAATGGAGGCTGCCGTCCGTCAGGATGCCGTCGACGTCGAATATCATGAGACGGATGCGCGCCGCCCTTGCCATTGCCTCTTGCATCAGATCACCTTCGCATGCGTCAGGTCGTGGATGTGCAGCGCGCCGACCAGCTTGCCGTCGCCATCGGCGACCAGCAGTTGGTTGATACGGAAATGTTCCATCAGTTCGACGGCTTCGACCGCGAGCTGGTCGGGGCTGACGGTGCGCGGGTTGGCGTGCATGACGTCGGCCATTTTCAGCTTGCCGAAGTCCTGCGCCTTCTCGATCAGGCGGCGCAGGTCGCCGTCGGTGAAGATGCCGACCGCGCGGCCTTCGTCGTCCACCACGGCGGTCATCGCCATGCCCTTGCGGGTAATTTCGAGCAGCGCGGTCGGCAGCATCACATCGGGCTTGACCGATGGTATTGCCGCTCCGGAGCGCATCACGTCGCGCACGTGCGTCAGCAGGCGCCGCCCAAGCGCTCCGCCCGGGTGGGAGCGGGCGAAATCCTCCTCGCGGAATCCGCGGGCGTCCAGCAAGGCCACCGCCAGCGCGTCGCCCAGCGCCAGCGTGGCGGTCGTGCTCGCGGTCGGCGCCAGGTTCAGCGGGCAGGCTTCCTTGTCGACATGGACGTTGAGATGGATATCGGCCAGCTGCGCCAGGCGAGAGGCATCGTTGCCGGTGATCGCGATCAGCTTGGCGCCCATGCGCTTGATGATGGGGATGATGGAAACGAATTCGGCCGCTTCGCCGGAATACGAAATCGCGATGACGGCGTCGTTCTCGGTGATCATGCCAAGGTCGCCGTGCAGGGCTTCCGCCGCATGGACAAACAGCGCGGGCGTGCCGGTGGATGCCAGCGTGGCCGCGATCTTGCGCGCAATATGGCCGGATTTCCCGATGCCCGACACGACCACGCGGCCGCTGCAGTGCAGCAGCAGCATCATGGCCTTGGCAAAGTTGTCATCGGGCTCGTCGGAGAGCCGGCTTTTCAGCGCGAGCAGGGCGTCTGCTTCGATTTGAATGGTCTCGCGTGCGAGCGCCAGTGCGCGTTGCGCATTTTTCGCATCGAAGTCTTTCGGCAAGGTTTTTGCATCGGTTACACTCATGCCGGAAGTATAGCTGAATTACGAAAGCAAAAAATCTGCCAGTCATAACAAAAAGTTGGGCTTTGACGACTGTCAACGGCTGTTTTTGTTTCGTAAGCCCTTCATTTTTAAGCGATCGTGCAAACGGGAAAAAGATGTCTGCAAGGACGGCCCGCGTACACCGCTATCGACTGCTCCTATAAGAATTAATGTTCTCGGCCCTCGAACTCACGCTGATCCTGCTGACTGCCGCCGTGCTCGGCGTGGTGGCGTTCCGCATGCTGCACCTGCCGCCGATGCTGGGCTACCTGGTGGTCGGCATCGTGATCGGTCCGTTCGGATTCGGGCTGGCGGAGCAGAGCGACACCACGCATGTGCTGGCCGAGTTCGGCGTGGTCTTCCTGATGTTTTCGATCGGGCTGGAATTCTCGCTGCCGAAACTGGTTTCCATGCGGCGCACGGTCTTCGGCCTCGGCATGGCGCAGGTGCTGCTCACGATCGCGGCCACCATGCTGTTCGGCTGGCTCGTGGCGCAACTCCTGCCGCAGATGATCGACATCAGCTGGCGCGCGGCTTTCGCCCTCGGCGGCGCACTTGCCATGTCTTCCACCGCGATCGTCTCCAAGCTGCTTACCGAACGGCTGGAACTCGACAGCCCGCACGGCAGGCAGATCTTCGGCATCCTTCTGTTCCAGGATCTGGCCGTCGTGCCCTTGCTGATCCTGGTGCCGGCGCTGGCGAAGAATACCGACAACCTGCTGCCGACCCTGGCATTGGCGGCCATGAAGGCAGGCATCGTGCTCGTACTGCTGCTCGTGATCGGCCAGCGCCTGATGCGCAGCTGGTTCCACATCGTCGTCAAGCGCCGTTCGCAGGAATTGTTCATGCTCAACCTGCTGCTCATTACGCTGGGGGCGGCGTGGATCACGGAAAAGGCAGGGCTGTCGCTGGCGCTCGGTGCATTCGTCGCCGGCATGCTGATCTCGGAAACCGAATACAGGCACCAGGTGGAAGAAGACATCAAGCCCTTCCGCGATGTGCTGCTCGGCCTGTTTTTCATTACCGTCGGCATGCTGCTGAACGTGCGGCTGGTGCTGGAGAACTGGTGGCTGGTGCTGCTGCTCCTGACCGCCCCCGTGCTGCTGAAATTCGCGCTGATCGCCGGGCTCACGAAATTGACCGGCGCGTCGACGGGTACCGCCCTGCGAACCGGCCTCGGCCTTGCGCAGGCAGGTGAATTCGGCTTCGTGCTGCTCAATCAGGCGGGCGGCCTGCAACTGATGGATCCGCTGCTGATCCAGCTCATCCTGGCGTCGATGGTGCTGTCGATGCTGGTGGCGCCGTTCCTCATCGCCAATTCGGATGCGATCGTGATGAAGCTGTCCGCCAATGAGTGGATGTTGCAATCCCTGGCGCTGACGCAGATCGCCACGCGCACCATGACCACCCAGAAGCATGTGCTGATCGCCGGCTTCGGCCGCACCGGGCAGAGCCTTGCCAAGCTGCTGGAGGAAGAGGGCATCGCCTACCACGCGCTCGACCTCGATCCGGATCGCGTGCGCGAGGCGCAGGCGGCCGGCGCGAATGTTTCCTATGGCGATGCCGCGCGGCGCGAAAGCCTGGTGGCGGCGGGCATCCATCGCGCGGCGGCGCTCGTCGTCACCTATGCCAGCACGCCCTCGGCGCTGAAAGTCCTGCACTTCGCGCATGAACTCGCGCCGTCCCTGCCGGTGATCGTCCGCAGTCATGACGATTCCGACCTCGACAAGCTGCGCGAGGCCGGCGCGGCGGAAGTCGTGCCGGAAGCTATCGAAGGCAGCCTCATGCTTGCCTCGCATGCGCTGGTGATGCTGGGCGTGCCGCTGCGGCGCGTGGTGCACCGCGTGCAGGCCGCGCGCGACGAGCGCTATGCTTCATTGCGCGGTTATTTCCATGGCGCCAGCGACGCGCCCGAGGATGCGGAACACCTGCACGTGCGGCTGCATTCGGTGACCCTGCCCGAAGGCGCGAAGGCGGTCGGCAAGATGCTCGCCTCGCTCAAGCTGGGCGAGATCGGCGCCGAAGTCACGATCGTCCGGCGCGGCAAGAGCCGTATCGAGGTCAAGCCGGAGACCGTCCTGCACGCCGGCGACATCATCGTGTTGCGCGGCACGACCGAGGGCGTGGCGCGGGCGGAAGAGAGCCTCCTCAAGTAAGCGCGTCCTGCCTTGCGAGGAGGAAACGAAATCCCGCATATCTCGCTACAATGCAGGGAGTACTCCTCGCCGTCTCCGAAAGAAATCCATGCAAGTGTTTGAGCGCATCCTAGGCATCATCCTGCCGGTCTTCATCATCATCGCGGTCGGTTACGGCTATGCACGCGTGCGCGGCGAGCGTGTCAGGAATGACATGGCATCGGTCAATCGCGTCAGCATGGATGTGTTGTGCCCGCTGCTGGTATTCACTGCGCTCGCAGCCAAGGATTTCGATCTCGTCCACAACGGCATGCTGATCCTGGCGGGTGTCATCATCTCGCTGGGCTCCGGCCTGATCGCATGGCCGGTCGCGCGGCTGCTCGGCTACGACGTGCGCACCTTCATTCCGCCCATGATGTACAACAACTGCGGCAACATGGGCCTGCCGCTCGCCGTGCTGGCCTTCGGCACCTCGGGCCTGGCCGCAGCGGTGGCGCTGTTCATGGCCTGCAATCTGATCTACTTCTCGGCCGGCATCAAGATCATCGAAAGCGGGCGCAACTACCACACGCCGATGTGGAAATTCCTGGTGAGCCCGATGATGCTGGCGATGATGGTCGGCATGGTGTTCGCCGTTTTCCGCATCACGCTGCCCACGCCGCTGATGCAGGCGCTGAAGATGCTCGGCGATGCTTGTATCCCCATCATGCTGTTTGCGCTCGGCGTGCGCATGCTCGATGTCAATTTCAAGAGCTGGCACATCGGCCTGGTAGGAGCGATCGTGTGCCCGGTGGGCGGACTGGCCGTCGCCTGGCTGCTGGACGGAGCGCTGACCCTGACCGACGCGCAGCGCGGCCAGATGTACCTGTTCGCGTCGCTGCCTCCCGCCGTGTTCTGCTTCATGGTGGCGGAACAGTACAAGCAGGAGCCGGACAAGGTGGCATCGATCGTCCTGCTCGGGAATCTTGCCGCGCTGGCCTTTGTGCCGCTCGGGCTGTGGATGGGATTGCCGCGCTGATTGATACGTCAGGCGGTACGGCGGACCTCGAACCGCCCCACGGCGAAGGATGAGGCATCCGCGTCATTGACGACAACGTCCTTCACCCGCGCCGCCGAAGGGCAGCGCCTGGCCCATGCAATGATGTTTTCGACAGCTTCCGGATCACCCTCGACCACCGCCTCGACCGAGCCGTCGGCGCGGTTGCGCACCCAGCCGGAAAGGCGCAGGGCGCGCGCCTGCGCCTCGAAGGAGGCGCGATAGCCGACGCCTTGCACCAGTCCGACGATACGCAGGTGGGCCGCCATCGCTTTTCCTTTCCTTATTTTTTCTTCAGCATCGGCGCCAGGTACTTGCCCGTCACGCTGGCCGCATTCTTCGCCACGTCTTCCGGCGTGCCGGCCGCAATGATCCGGCCGCCGCCTGCGCCGCCTTCCGGCCCGAGGTCGACGATCCAGTCGGCCGTCTTGATCACGTCCAGGTTGTGCTCGATGATCACCACCGTATTGCCCTGGTCGCGCAGGCGGTGGATCACTTTCAGCAGCAGGTCGATGTCATGGAAGTGCAGGCCGGTGGTCGGCTCGTCCAGGATGTAGAGGGTGCGGCCCGTATCGCGCTTGGACAGTTCCAGCGACAGCTTCACGCGCTGGGCCTCGCCGCCCGACAAGGTGGTCGCGCTCTGGCCGAGGCGGATGTAGCCGAGTCCGACGTCGAGCAGGGTCTGCAGCTTGCGCGCAACGACCGGCACGGGCTTGAAGAATTCATGCGCTTCCTCGACCGTCATCTCCAGTACTTCATGGATGTTCTTGCCCTTGTACTGGACTTCCAGCGTCTCGCGGTTGTAGCGCTTGCCGTGGCAGACATCGCAGGGCACATACACGTCGGGCAGGAAGTGCATTTCCACCTTGAGCACGCCGTCGCCCTGGCAAGCCTCGCAGCGCCCGCCCTTGACGTTGAATGAAAAGCGCCCGGCGCTGTAGCCGCGCTCTTTCGCCGCCGGCACTTCCGAGAACAGATCGCGGATCGGCGTGAAGACGCCGGTATACGTCGCCGGATTCGAGCGCGGCGTGCGGCCGATCGGCGCCTGGTCGACGGAGATGACCTTGTCGAAATGCTCCAGCCCGCTGATCGTTTCATAGGGCGAGGGCTCCGTCTGCGAACCGTACAAGTGGCGCGAGGCGGCGTGGTACAACGTATCGTTGACCAGCGTCGATTTGCCCGAGCCGGACACGCCGGTCACGCAGGTCAGCAATCCGACCGGCAGTTCCAGTGCCACGTCCTTCAGGTTATTGCCGGAGGCGCCGGTGATCACGAGCTGGCGCTCGGGATCGGGCGCGGTGCGCTTCTTCGGCACAAGGATCGCCAGCGTCCCGTTCAGGTATTTCGCGGTCAGCGACTTCTTGTTCTTGAGGATGTCCGGAAGCGGTCCCTTGGCGATCACTTCGCCGCCATGCACGCCCGCGCCCACGCCCATGTCGACGATGAAGTCGGCGCATCGGATCGCATCCTCGTCATGCTCGACCACCAGCACGCTGTTGCCGATGTCGCGCAAATGCTTGAGCGTGTTGATCAGCCGGTCGTTGTCGCGCTGGTGCAGGCCGATGGAGGGCTCGTCCAGCACATACATCACGCCGGTCAGGCCGGAGCCGATCTGCGATGCCAGACGGATGCGCTGCGCCTCGCCGCCGGACAGCGTGTCCGCGCTGCGCTCCAGCGACAGGTAATCGAGGCCCACGTTGTTCAGGAACTTCAGGCGCGACACGATTTCCTTGATGATGCGGTCGGCGATCTCCTTCTTCGCGCCGGTGAGCTTGAGCTTCTCGAAGAATTCCAGCGTGTCGCGCAGCGGCGTGATCGCCACTTCGTGAATGGAGCGTTCCTGCTTGCCGGTGCCCACCTTCACATAGCGCGCTTCCACGCGCAGGCGCGCGCCTTTGCAGGTCGGGCATTCCTTCTGGTTGATGAACTTCGCCAGTTCTTCCTTCACCGCGATGGAATCGGTTTCGCGATAGCGGCGCTGCAGGTTGTTCACCACGCCTTCGAAGGTATGCTCGCGCACCACCGCGCGGCCGCGCTCATTGATGTAGGTGAACGGAATCGTCTGGCGGCCGGAACCGTACAGCACTGCCTGCTGCGCCGCATCCGGCAGTTTCTCGAAGGGCATGTCGATGTCGAAGCGGTAGTGCTCGGCGATGTTCGACAGCATCTGGAAATAGAACTGGTTGCGCCGGTCCCAGCCCTTGATCGCACCGCTGGCGAGCGACAGGTTGGGGAAGGCGACGATGCGCTTCGGGTCGAAGAATTCGATATGGCCGAGGCCGTCGCATTCCGGGCAGGCGCCCATCGGATTATTGAACGAGAACAGGCGCGGCTCCAGTTCCTGCAGCGAGTAGCCGCAGGTCGGGCAGGCGAACTTGTTGGAGAACAGCTGTTCCTTGCCGCTGTCCATTTCGAGCGCAATCGCGCGGCCCTCGGCGAGACGCAGCGCGGTTTCGAAGCTCTCCGCCAGGCGCTGCTTCACGTCCGCCTTGACCTTCAGGCGGTCGATGACGACATCGATGGTGTGCTTCTCGGTTTTCTTCAGCTTCGGCAGGTCATCCACTTCGTAGATGCGCGCGGCATGCGTGCCGCTCTGGATGCGGAAGCGGACAAAGCCCTGCGCCTGCATTTCCTCGAACAGGTCCACATGCTCGCCCTTGCGATTGGCGACGACCGGCGCCAGGATCATCAGCTTGGTGTCTTCCGGCATGGCCAGCACGGCGTCCACCATCTGCGACACGGACTGCGCGGCCAGCGGGTTTTCCGGATGGTCGGGGCAGTACGGCGTGCCGACGCGCGCATACAGCAGGCGCAGGTAGTCGTGGATCTCGGTGACGGTGCCGACGGTGGAGCGGGGGTTGTGCGACGTGGCTTTCTGTTCGATCGAGATCGCCGGGGACAGGCCTTCGATCAGGTCCACATCCGGCTTCTCCATCAATTGCAGGAACTGGCGTGCGTACGCCGACAGCGATTCCACATAGCGGCGCTGTCCTTCTGCGTAGAGGGTGTCGAATGCGAGCGACGATTTTCCGGAACCGGACAGACCGGTAATGACGATCAACTGATTGCGCGGCAATTCCAGGTTGATGTTCTTCAGATTATGCGTGCGCGCACCGCGAATTCTTATTTCTTCCATGAACTGCTTTCAACATGCGCCCAACTGGGCTTTATACGGGTCAACCTGATACTATAACGGGTTTTGGGCTTCGCCGTATCTGCCCACGCCACCCTGTTTTCTACGCCTGATGTCATCGATTCCTTCCGTCGAACCCAGTCCCCGCATGTCGCCCCTGGAAATCCGGGCCAGCGCCTCGCTTGCATCGATCTTTGCGCTGCGCATGCTCGGCATGTTCCTGATCCTGCCCGTCTTTGCCGTCCATGCAAGATCGCTGCCGGGTGGTGACAGCGCGACAATGGTCGGCCTGGCAATGGGAATCTACGGCCTGACCCAATCGTTCGGGCAGATCCCGTTCGGCGCCGCCTCCGACAAGTACGGGCGCAAGCGGGTCATCATCATCGGCCTGGTGCTGTTCGCCCTCGGTTCGTTCATCGCGGCGGCGGCAAGCAATCTGACGTGGGTGATTGTCGGCCGCGCCATCCAGGGCGCCGGAGCGATTTCGGCAGCGGTGACCGCATTCATCGCCGACTCCACGCGCGACGAGCACCGCACCAAGGCGATGGCCATGGTGGGCGGATCGATCGGGCTGACTTTCGCCGTCTCGCTGGTCGCGGCGCCCGCGATGTACAAACTGATCGGCATGGAAGGCTTGTTTGCGCTGACCGGCATCTTGTCCCTGCTGGCCATCCTTGTGGTGTTATATGTCGTGCCGCCGGCGCCGCCGAAACCTCCGGTGCAGAGCGTGCCGTTCTCCGAAGTGCTTTCCAACCGCGAGCTGATGCGCCTGAACTATGGCGTGTTTGCCCTGCACGTCACGCAGATGGCCATGTTCGTGGTCGTACCCTCGGCCCTGGTTCAGTATGCGGACATTCCGCTACCCAGCCATTGGAAGGTTTACCTGCCGGTAGTGCTGGTCTCGTTCGCGCTCATGATGCCGCCGCTGCTGGCGGGCGAGAAGCGGGGCATGATGAAACAAGTGTTTCTCGGCGCCATTGCCTTGATGGCAATCGTCCAGGCCGGCCTGTGGATGTTCCTGTCCAACCCGACCATGCCCTCCGCGGTCCTGATTATTTTGTTGCTGCTCTTCTTCATATCCTTCAACATATTGGAAGCCTGCCAGCCTTCGCTGGTGTCGCGCATTGCGCCGCCGGCCGCGAAAGGGGCGGCGCTCGGCGTGTACAACACCTTGCAGGCGCTGGGTCTGTTCTGCGGCGGTGCGCTCGGCGGATGGCTGCAGCAGCATGCCGGCGCAGCGTCCGTGTTCGCCCTGGGCGGTGTGCTCACAATTGTCTGGATTATAATTGCCGCCACCATGAAGAACGTGCCCCGCCGCGGCGCTGCCGCGGCCTGACCTGCATTGTCCGCACACAACCGTTTTGTTTGATTCAGCTTTAGGAGAAATTTATGGCCTCGGTTAACAAAGTCATCATCGTCGGCAACCTGGGGCGCGACCCGGAAACGCGCTACATGCCGAACGGCGATGCCGTCACCAATGTTGCAGTCGCGACCACCGAAAGCTGGAAAGACAAGAACACCGGCGAGAAGAAAGAGTTGACCGAGTGGCATCGCATCACCTTCTACCGCAAGCTGGCCGAAATCGCCGGCCAGTACCTGAAGAAGGGTTCCCAGGTCTACGTCGAAGGCCGCCTGCAGACCCGCAAGTGGACGGACAAGGATGGCGTGGAACGCTACACCACCGAAATCATCGCCGACACCATGCAGATGCTGGGTAGCCGCCAGGGCATGGGCGGCGGCGGTGGCGGCGCCTCGATGGACGACGATTACGGCGGCGCGCCCGCGCCGCGCCAGAGTTCCGGCGGCGGCGGTGGAGGTGCAGCGCGTCCCGCATCCCGCCCCGCGCCGAACTTCAGCGACATGGACGACGACATCCCGTTCTGATGTCCTTCCGGACCGCATGCAAAAGCCCCGCCGCGCGCGGGGCTTTTTTTTCAGTTGAATCAAGCTTTTGTGACTTTTTCTGCATTTTCTGCAATAACATGCGCCTGCAATTTATGTTTCTTCTCTACAATTTGTTAAGATGACTTAAGCAGCGGACCGGCACTGATCCGCGCTCCATCCCAATTCCTGTTTCAGCCAATGTTTTCCATTCGTCGTGACCGGCCAGATGCATTAGCCCAGCCCCAATTGGAAAGCCTCATGGAGGCGGCCGGCGACGCGGTATTCCGCCTCGATACGCAAGGAGCGATCCTGTACGCGAGCCGCCGGGCTGCGGATTTGACCGGATCGCCGGAACTGGCGGGCCGTTCGCTGGCTGAACTTGTCGAACCCGCCGACCGTCCCGCGCTGGACGCCCTGGTTGTACAGGCGCGGACGGCAAGCCAGCCGCGCAAGTCCAATCTGCGGATCCAGGCCGCAAACGGGGTGCTATGGATCGAGCTGCAGGTCTCCGCCTATGCCGCCGCCGGCGGCGAAACCGAATTGCTGGCTGTCGGACGCGACATCTCCGGGCAGCAGGCGACCGAAGAGCGCCTGCGCCACATGGCCACGCACGATGCCCTTACCGGGCTGCCGAACCGCTCCCTGCTGTCGGACCGCATCCGCATGGGAATTGCCCATTCGCGGCGGACCGGCGAGGGATTTGCCGTGCTCGCGCTTGACCTGGATGGTTTCAAGAAAGTCAATGACGCCCTCGGCCATCCGGTCGGCGATGCCCTCTTGCGCGTCGCCGCGATGCGCCTGTCCGAGACCTTGCGCGATGTCGATACCCTTGCCCGCGTCGGCGGCGACGAATTCGTCGCCGTGCTGCCCGGCGCCATCACGGAAGGCGAGATCCAGGTCATCGCGCGGCGCATGATCTCCACCATGCAGCTTCCCTTCGAGATCCAGGGCCACACCCTGTATGTGGGGACTTCGATCGGGGCGGCGGTATTTCCGGAACACGGCGACAGCGAGGTCAAGCTGCTGGCGCATGCCGACACGGCGATGTACCGCGCCAAAGAGACGGGCAAGGCGCGCTGCGTCATCTACAGCCACCACCGGTTCAACCAGCCCGAGCACGACGTCTCGATGGAGGCCGCGATGTTCCAGGGCGTGCGGGACGGCGAATTCCTCCTGCACTACCAGCCCATCGTCAACGCCCGGAGCCGCCAGATCGTGGGCTTCGAGGCATTGATGCGCTGGAGCCGGCCGGGGCAGGGGATGGTGTCGCCGGCACAGTTCATCCCGATGGCCGAGAGCAATGGACTGATCAACCTGCTCGGCGCGTGGGCGCTCAAGGCCGCCTGCGTGCAGATCAGGCGCTTCGAGGAAGCGGCCGGGCGGCCGCTGTATGTGTCGGTCAACGTCAGCCCGCGCCAGTTCCGAAACGACCAGTTCCTGGACATCATGGACGAGGCGATGAAGCTGTCCGGCCTGGACGGCCAAAAGCTGCTTCTCGAAATCACGGAAGGCATCCTGATGTCGGACCCTGAGCATGCCGAGTCGCTGCTCAACGCCATGGCCGCCCGCAACGTGCGCATTGCCATCGATGACTTCGGCACCGGCTATTCGTCTCTGGCCTACCTGAAGCGCTTCCCGATCGCCACGTTGAAGATCGACCGCGCCTTCATCAAGGACCTGCCGGCCTCGGTCAAGGACGTGGCTATCTGCAATGTGGTGCTGAGCCTGGCAAGCCACCTCAATTTGACCACCGTTGCCGAAGGCGTGGAGAGCGAAGAGCAATTGCAGTTCCTCGCCGCGCACGGCTGCGGCATGATCCAGGGCTACCTCACCGGCCGCCCGCTGCTGCCGGAGCAAGCGATCGAATTACTCAAGAGCGGACGGCCCGTGAAGCAGGATGCCGTTGCAATCGAATAGCGAACAGAGCGAATGACTGCATTGAACCCGTCCGTTTCGGCAGACCCCGACAAGACGATGGAACTCATCTGGGCGCGTTCGCGCCAGCGCGGCGACCTGCCCGGGTTTTCCAAGGTCGTCACGGCGATCATTGCCGCCATGCGCGGCGATGACGATCGCGAATTCAACATGACACGAACCGTATTGCAGGATCCGGCGCTGACGCAAAAGGTCCTGCGGCTGGCCAACAGTGCGATGTATTCGGTCTTCGGGCAGGGCATCAATACGGTGTCCAAGGCCGTCATTGTCCTCGGGACGGAAGCGATCGGGCATCTGGCGCTGGGGTTGAAGCTGATCGACGGCTTGTCCGCGGCGTCCTCCGAGTCGGCGCTGGCCCGTGCGGAGCTGGAAAAATCGGTCATGGCGGGACATATCGCACGGCAGGTGGTCGCATCGACCAGCACGCGCGACACCGAGGAAGCCGTCGTCTGCTCAATGCTGCATTCCCTCGGGCGCATGCTTGTCACTTTCTACCTGCCCGAGTATTGGCAGCGGATCAGGGCAACCGCCGCCGAAAAGGGGGGCGATGAAAACCGCGCCGCCTCGGAGATCCTCGGTCTCGGGCTGGACGAAGTCGGCCGCCTGGCGGGACAACAATGGGGGCTGCCGGCCGCGCTGGTGGATACCTTCAAGGACATGCCGCCCCGGCCCGTCGGTGAGCCGCTCGACCACACGGACTGGCTCACGGCCGTTTCCACGCTGTCTTCCCGCTTCGCCGAGGCCTTGTGCAAGGAGGATGGATCCAGGCAGGCGGCCCTTGCCGGCCTTGCGGAAAGCTATGCCGACATGCTGGGCCTGGAGAAGGAGCTGCTCATCGCCGCAGTGGAAACCGCGCAGCAGGTTGCCGCGGACGAAGATGCGGTGACCATCAAGCCGCTCATGCCCGCTTCCGCTGCTGGGGCCGCCCTTGCCGGCAAGCCCGCCGACGCCGCGGGCGTCCTGGCGCGCGGCGCCGCTGAAATGCGTGGTGTGCAGCAGACGGCAACGCCCAGCCAGCTCATGTCGCTGGCCCTGGAAACCGTCTACCAGGGGCTTGGATTTACGCGCGTCGTCGCTTTTCTGCGCGACGCCGAGCATGCAAGTTACGCCGCCCACTTGTGTCTAGGGGAGGGTGGGCAGGAACTGCTGCCGCGCCTCGTTTTCGGCGACGCCTACGAACCCGATGTCTTCCACGCCGCGCTTGCCAATGACAAGATGATTTTTGTCGAGAATGCGCAGGCGCCGGCTTTTGCCAGCAAGGTGCCGCGCTGGTGGAAGGATGCGCTGCCGACGGTACGCAGTTTCATGGTGCTGCCGCTGACCGTGAACCGCCATCCGATCGGCTTCATCTACGGCGACTGGGACCGCAGCAAGCCCGCGGCCCGTATCGAGCAGGTCGAGGTCGGGCCCCTGAACGAGATCCGCACCCTCGTATCGGCCATGATTGAACAGCGGCGCCAGGCAGAGCCGGCCTGGATACGCAAGCTGTTCTGAACCCCCTCGACGCGTTTGCGCTAGCACAAACCTTCCGGCAAGTTTTGCCGCCGATAATGTTATCAAATGGTAAATTGCTTATCCTTTTGAAAACAATGAGGCGGATAAATGGAAACCTGGGTTTTCGTATCTATTGTCTTTGCCGGTTTGCTTGGATGGTTTGCACTGACGCGCGAAATGCCGGCGCGCTATCGGAAGAAAAACATGTTGACCGGCGGGGAGCGCGATTTCTATTTTCGTTTGCGCAACGCCCTGCCCGAATGCCACGTCTGTCCGAAAGTTGCCGTTTCCGCACTTGTCGAGCCGGCCGGTATGGGGAAGCTGCGTCAGCAGGCGGTGAATGCACTGGGCGGCAAGCGCGTCGGCTACGCCGTTTTTGATGGAGACATGGAATTGCTGGCCGTGGTGGAGCTGGCGCACCGGTCGCGCCCGACGCGGTTGGAGCGTATGCGCGAGGCATGCTTCGCGAGCGCCGGGATCAGGACACTCAGGTTCCCGGCCAAGCGCCTGCCGTCCGAAGCCAGGATACGCTCGAGCATCTTTGACCGCAGGTCGGCACGGAGCAGCCCGGATGTGCGGCCGGCCGCCGACAAGGAACTCGAGTTCCGCAAGACGCCATGGCGAAATACCGCCAACGCGCATCTCTGACCCCTGCGAAAGCGCCACGCCACAGGATAAAATCGCCACTGCCGCCGCCAACCCGGCTGCGGCATTGACGATCACGCCATGGCCAGACTTCCGCGACTTGTCGTACCCAACCAGCCGCACCACATCATCCAGCGCGGCAACGACAAACAGACCATTTTCCGGGATACCGAGGACTACACCAGTTTTCTCGCCTGGCTCAAGGAAGCTGCGCGGCACTTCAAGCTTGCCGTGCACGCGTACGCACTGCTCCCCGACCACCTCCACGTGCTCGTCACGCCGGCCGACGATGCCGGCCTCGGAAAGATGATGCAATGGATCGGCCGGCACTATGTCCCTTATTTCAACAGCAAGTATCAGCGGACGGGTACCCTATGGCAGGGGCGGTACCGTGCAACGGTGATTGATTCGGAACAATACTTCCTGCTCTGCAGCCGCTACATCGAATCCCATCCCGTGCGTGCCGGACTGGCCGCCTCGCCGGAAGACTATCCCTGGACGAGCATCGCCCACCACATCGGCGTAAAGCCCGATCCACTGATCACCGACCACCCCGTGTATTGGGCGCTTGGCAACACACCGTTCGACCGCGAGGCAAGTTACAAGTCGCTGCTCGATCTTGGCATCAGCCAGCGGGAAGCGGAGGTCGTCACCGAGGCAACCTTGAAGGGATGGCCGCTGGGCTCGGAAAAGTTCAAGGCAGCTCTGGCCAAGCAGGTCAACCGGC
>Ga0196971_1000746_pt1 | contig 19809 bp, 16 predicted proteins | sample S1v_1013CmetaG_FD_148660 | JGI IMG/M metagenome (GOLD analysis project Ga0196971, IMG submission 148660) | Soil microbial communities from Anza Borrego desert, Southern California, United States - S1+v_10-13C | ecosystem: Environmental > Terrestrial > Soil > Desert | place: USA: California... | reverse complement strand
AAGCTGCCTCATCGGGTAATAACAATAATAAACCCGGCGGAGGCGGCGGAGGAGGCGGCGGAGGCGGCGGCGGCACCCCGGCAGATACACAGGCAGATACCGCAGCCAATAATACAAGCAGCCAGCAGACCGGAGCAGGTACCGCAACAGTAAAAAAGGGAGCCGATGGGAAAACCTCCGTAGAGGTAAAGGTTGACGGCAGTAAATTAATCAGTGCGTTGACCACGGCAGGAAGTGCACCGGTAGCAATTGATGCCAGCACAGCAGCGCAGCAGGATAACCTGAAGGTGAATATTCCTTCCGATATATTCTCCAAGGCGGCGGAAGGACAGAAACCCGTAGTGGTGAACTCCAACAACGTGAACCTGACTATTGACCCCGGGACCTTTATCGCAGGAAATCTCAAGGGAGAGGTCCAGCTTGGAGTATCACAGCTCTCCCCTGACAGCATCAAGGACATAATAGACAAGAAGGATAGTGAAGCTGATGAGGTTTCCCTCGTATTCGATTTCGATCTGTCCATAGGTGGCAAGAATGTGACGGATTTCAACAAGCCTATGACGATCACCGTTAAGTTTGATGCATCAAAGGTTACTGACCTGAGCAAGGTTGGAGTATACTACTATAATGAAAAGGACGGTAAATGGGAGTATGTAGGCGGGAAGGCGAACCCCGACGGAACGATCACCTTCACAGTGGACCATTTCTCTAAATTTACCGTAATGGAATACAGCAAGACCTTTGCTGATATTGCAGGCCACTGGGCCAAGGCCGATATTGAGCTTCTTGCGTCAAAGCATATTGCCAGAGGACAGAGCACAAACATATTCGCACCTAATGCCAACATAACAAGAGCCGCTTTTGCATCGATGATTTCAAAAGGTCTCAAGCTCAAAGCGGTATATACCGGTAAGGTATTCCGCGATGTAGAGACAGACGCCTGGTACAAGGGTGATGTTGACAATGCATATGCAGCACGTATTATAGGGGGAGTGAGCAGCGAAGACTTTGCCCCCGATGCAGAAATCACAAGAGAACAAATGGCCACTATGCTGATAAGAGCCTGGGAGCATGAAACGGGACTTAAAGCAGAACTGGCAATTGATGCAACGAAGGTGAAGTTTACTGATGAAAGTGAAATAGCAGGCTGGGCCAAGAGCAATGTATTCCTGGCCAGTGCATCAGGGCTGGTAACAGGCAGCCCTGACGGCAGCTACGATCCTAAAGGAAAGATGACAAAAGCACAGGCAGCAGCGGTAATCAGGAGACTGATGGAGAAGTTGAACAGACTATAAGAGAGTATCAGGCGCAAGTGTGCCGGACTATAGACAGGGTACAGCCTTTACGGTAGAATATGTAATACACATATTTTAAGCGTAGAGGCTGTTTTTTATAACGAGTAGGAAAGTATAAATTTCTTTAGTGTACCACTTTCCGTCAACGAGTTTCAAAAAAGGCTTCCTTGGTTGTTAAAATACTTCAATGGAAGCCTTTTTTATTAGGAACATGGAGGAAACAACCGGACTACCCATGGAAACCGGTTTCTATTTTGCGAAAAAATTATCAAATTCAGCAGCAGCCAATAATTTGTTGTGACTTGTCGAAAAGGATGTTTTAGCCAAGTTATTTATAAATATTTAGCATATATAGTAGATGTGTATTACTGGATTATGTTGATATACCTACGATTTAGGGCATATGAAATCCTATTAACAGAAAATTCTAAAATTCCATTGAAAACCCTGTAGGTTTATGATATATTTAAAGTGGAAATAGAAAGCGGTTTCTATAATTCTGTAAATATTATAGGAAGAGGTGGGAAATTAATGAAGAAGACTATCGCTTTAGCCTTGGTATGCCTGATGATAGCAGGTTTGCTTGCAGGCTGCGCACCAGCTGCTCCGTCAGCATCAGAGGCTCCGGCTGCAACACCTGAAGCACAGGCAGCTCAGTCGGCCGAACCTAAGGTGCTTAAGATCTGGTCCTTTACGGACGAAGTGAAAACAATGGCGATTGCCTTCCAGGGAAAGCACCCTGAGATTAAGGTTGAGTACACAATGATTCCTATGACAAATGGTGAGTTCCAGACAAAACTCAAATCAGCCCTTCAGTCCGGGGATCTGCCGGATGTTGTCTCCCTTGAGGCGTCCTTCGTGAGGGAATATGTAGAAAGTGATTTTCTTGCAGATGCCAGCGACCTGCTGCCATTGGCAAAGGAGCTTGACACATATCAGTTCACAATTGATGTCGGTACATATGAAGGCGTAACAAAGGCCTATTCCTATCAGGCGACACCCGGTGCCCTGTTCTACAGGAGAAGCCTGGCAAAAGAATACTTCGGTACGGATGACCCGGCAGCCATTCAGGAGCTGCTTTCCGACATGTCCAAGTTCGAGGCTGCTGCTAAAGTAGTCAAGGAAAAGTCCAAAGGCAATACCTATATGGTATGTTCCACAGGTGATTTTCAGAATCTGTTCTTTGCAAACCGCAAGCAGCCCTGGGTAGTGGATGGGAAGCTTGTTATAGACCCGATGGTCGACACATTGTTTGAGACTGCAAAATCCTTCCGCCAGAACGGTTATGAAGCTCAGGCCAATCAGTGGCAGGAGGGCTGGTTTGCAGGTATGAACGACTCACTGGTGGATGCAAAAGGTAATCTGAAGCAGGTGTTCTGCTATCTGGTGCCAACCTGGGGCCTTCCATATGTGTTGATGCCCAACTCGGCACCAAAGGAAGTAAAGGTTGAAGGTTCGGACACAGTTAAAAATGTAGGCAAGGATACAGCCGGTGACTGGGCATGTATCAGCGGGCCAATGCCTTATCAGTGGGGCGGCACCTGGGTAGGAGCAATGGATGGCGCCAAGAATATGGATACTGCAAAGGAATTCATGAAATTCGTGGCATTGGATAGTGAAAACCTCAAAGCCTGGGCACTCGGAACATATACAAATGACTACCTGAAAAAGATCGATCCGACGGTAGGGGATAAGCTTTCCCAGGGGCCTGGCGACTTCATATCCAGCCAGAAGGTAGTCAATGAGATCATCAGCCAGTTTGATGACGCATCAACCAGTAAATTCCTTGCGGGGCAGAACTCCTATAAAGGTTTTGCTGTAGCGGCTCCCAATGTCAGCCTTAAGCTGCTGCAAGCATCGGATGATGCTATTCAGAGATCCCTTAATGACCCCCTTAACAATTATGCTTCAAATAAAGCAACGAAGGAAGAGGCATTGAATCAGTTCAAGGATGCAGTAAGAAGTGCCCTGCCGGATATCATTGTAGAATAATTAAAGGTACAGAGCGTTCCAAACGACAAAATCTGCGGTGCGGATTATCTACCGCAGATTTTGTTCTTCTATATAACAAATTTCAAATAAGAAAGGATGTATCTGCCTTGATAGTGAACGCTAAAAGCACTAAAAAGCGAAGCAGTAAACTGAATAAGAACTATTACGGCTACCTTTTTACTGCGCCGTTTATTATTGGATTTCTTCTTTTCAGTCTTTATCCTCTGCTTTATACCTTCTACCTGAGCTTTACAGATATGACACTGATGAGCAGAAGCCATAAAATAGTCGGGATGGGCAACTTTGTAAAACTGTTTTCCGAAAAGTTCTTTCTGCAGTCCTTTTTAAATACCTGGAGCCTCTGGCTTTCGAACTTCATTCCACAGCTCGGCATTGCCATGCTTTTAGCCGTATGGTTTACCAGTACACGTCTGAAGATAAGATATGTTGGTATATGGCGTACATTCTATTATCTGCCTAACCTTTTGATGCCTGCTACTATTGCTGTACTTTTCTTCAACTTTTTCTCCCTATACGGGCCGGTCAATCAGATTACAGTACGTGCAGGCATCATGAATGATGCGATTGATTTTTTTCGGAGCAGCGGTTGGACGCAGTCCATCCTTGTGTATGTTCAATGGTGGATGTGGTTCGGCTCCACACTTATCATACTGATGGCAGGGATGACCTCCATATCCCCGACGCTTTATGAAGCTGCCATGGTTGACGGAGCTTCTTCGGCGCAGATGTTTACACATATTACACTGCCGCTTCTGAAGCCGGTGCTTGTCTATACTCTGGTAACTTCTCTGGTAGGCGGTATGCAGATGTTCGACATTCCATACATGCTTACTGACGGGCGAGGGTCTCCAAATGGTGCAATAATGACTATGAACGTATTGATGTACATGAAGTTCTCAAGCAATAAGGGGCATATCGGGGCTGCAGCTGCAGTGGGGACGATTATCTTTATCATAACCTGCGTGGTATCTCTGCTGATATTCAGACTACTCAGGGACAGGGACAGTATTGAGGAAGGGAAAATAGCCAGGAGGTTGAAAGGGGGAGCAAAGCATGAGTTATGGTCTTAAAACCCGGATATACCGCTTTTTAATATACATTGTACTTATTGTATTGCTTGCCATGTGTGTTTTGCCTATCTGGATCATGCTTGTAAACGGAACCCGTACAACTGCTGCGATCCAGCAGGGTATCAGCCTGCTGCCCGGACGAAATGCGCAAGTAAACTGGAGCAACCTGACCGGGAGGGGCTTTACCATTGCCAGAGGACTTTTAAACAGCACCTTTATTTCAGTATCCGTTACGGTGCTGACTGTATATTTCTCCATGATGTTTGCTTATGCAATGCATGTATATGACTTCGCCTACAAGAAATTCCTGTATGGTTTCATAATCCTGCTGGTTATGGTGCCGACACAAATCGGGGTTATAGGCTTTTATCGCTACATGTCCTATTTAAAGCTTACTAATTCCTTTATTCCACTGATCCTGCCGGCAATTGCGGCTCCAAGCTCGGTGTTTTTTGCCAAGCAGTACCTGGAGTCGGCGATAGTAAAGGATCTGATAGATTCGGCGAGAATTGACGGCTGCAGTGAACTGAAGATATTCCACAGCATAATGCTTCCAATAGCAAAACCCGGTGCATTTACCATGGGGATCTTTGCTTTCGTCGGATCATGGAATAGCTTCCTTACTCCCTTCATAATGATCTCAAAAATGGACATGTACACTCTGCCAATGCTGGTGCAGACCTTGCGAGGAGACACCTATCGGACGGAATACGGAAGTATTTATCTTGGACTTGCTATATCCGTTGTTCCGATTCTCATAGTTTATGCAATATTCTCCAAGTATATAGTACAGGGCATCGCCATGGGCGCAGTAAAGGAATAGTAACTTATTATGTATAGGTGGTGGTTGATTTGATAAAAAACCCTGTGCTTACAGGTTTTCATCCGGACCCGAGTATGATATGTGTTGATGGAACCTTTTATATTGCAAATTCTACATTTGAATATTTTCCGGGAGTGTCTGTTTCTGCTTCGAAGGATCTGGCAAATTGGGAGACTGTTGCTTATCCGCTGGACACCGTCAAGCTGTTGGATATGAGAGGCAATGCCAAGTCAGCAGGGATCTGGGCTCCCTGCCTGAGCTTCCATGACGGTTCTTTCTATCTGGTGTACACAAATGTAAAAAACTGGACTTATGGTCCTTTCAAGGATACACCCAATTATGTGATTAAGGCCGCATCTGTGGAAGGTCCGTGGAGTGAGCCGGTGTTCCTGAACTGCTCCGGTTTTGACCCGTCGCTTTTCCATGATGAAGACGGAAGAAAATACATACTGAACATGGAGTGGGATTACAGGAAAAAGGGCAAAGAGCAATTCAGCGGAATTTTACTGACCGAGGTAGACCCGGAGACACTGAAGCCTGTCTCGGAACCGAAGAATATATTCAAGGGTTCTGAAAGAGGCATGGTAGAAGGTCCGCATATATACAAGGCCAATGGATACTACTATCTGATCACTGCTGAAGGGGGCACCGCCTATGAGCATGCAATGACTGTCGCCCGCTCGAAGCATATAGGAGGGCCTTACGAGCTGCATCCCGATACTCATCTGGTAAGCACAAAGGATGCGCCGGAAGCTTATATAAAAAAGACCGGTCACGGCAGTCTCTGCCAGGCACCTGACGGAAGATGGTGGGCTGCTTTTCTATGCGGGCGGCCTTTGGATGAAAGCATGAGATGTCCTCTGGGACGGGAGACCTCCATTTCAGAGGTTATATGGAAGGATAACTGGCCGTACCTGAGAGATGGCGGCATCATACCGCCTGAAGTCTTTGAAGGTTATGGTGAAAAGCGTGAGCAGAAGCTTTATACCTACAATTTTTCTGAAGCGGCCTTTAAGCTGGATTTTATGTCCTTAAGGGTGCCTGCCCGTTATGAACTGCTTAAGGATGGAAGGCTGCGCCTCTATGGGGGGGATTCACTCCAGTCGCTTCATGATCAGAATATGCTGGTAAGACGTCAAACTGACTTCTGTTTTGAAGCAGAGACCTGCCTCACTTTGCCTTTTAAACATTTCCAAAGGATGGCCGGTCTGTTATACCGCTATGATGAGGAGACCCAATATTATCTGAGGGTTGCCTATAATGAAGAAAAAGGGGAACAATGCGTAGGCCTTTTGTGCTTTGACAAAAACAGATTCTCAATGCCCCTTGAAGAGAATGAAATGCCAGTAGGAAATGGGAAGGTTTATCTGAGATTGACAGTAAAAAACCGTATCGGGGAGTTCTCTTACGCTGGGGAAGATCAAAAATGGCATGTTATCCCTTACTCTATTGACGTAAGCACTTTATCTGATGACTATGCGACCCCCATGGGCTTTACCAGTGCTTTTATCGGGATGAGCTGCCAGGATATGGCTGACGGAAGCGGGTATGCGGACTTTGATTATTTCACTTACAAGGTGCTTGATTGAATAACCCACAAATATGCGTTATAATGGAAAAAATTGAGTAACTGAGGAGCGGAAAAATGGTAACAATATACGACATTGCCAAAATGGTAGGCTGTGCCCCGTCGACTGTTTCAAAAGCCTTTAATAACTATAACGGCGTGAATAAAAAGACCTATCAGAAAATAATGGAAACGGCTGAAAGCCTGGGTTATACCATGAACAACAGTGCAAGGGCACTGGCAACGAAAAAGACATGGCTTATAGGTGTCCTTTTCTGTGAAGATGCCGGCACCGGTATTGCCCACCAGCATTACAGCACAATATTACAGGGCTTCAGGAGCAGAGCCGGCGAATGCGGCTATGATGTGGTGTTTTTAAACAAGCGGTTCGGAAATAAGGAAGCCTCCTTTCTTGAGCATTGTATTTACAGGGGTGTAGACGGTGTACTTATAGCAGTAGGAGCTAAGTATGAGCATGAAATAAGGGATGTTCTTGAAAGTGACATAAAAAGGGTATCGGTAGAGTCAATGTATAAAAAGACGCCTCTTGTTGTGTCGGATAATAAAATGGGCAGCATGCAAGCCCTTGAATACCTGTATTTTCTTGGACACCGGAAAATTGCACATATTGCCTGCCCGTTATGGAGTGTAGCGGGCAATGAACGTTATGAAGCATATAAGGAATTTCTGAAGCTTAAGGGACTTGAGGAGAATCCTAAATACATAGTTGAAACCGGGAGCTATGCCTTTGAAGAGGGAAGTAAAGCTGCTGCCGAGCTTATACAGCGCTGCTGGGGTGATCTGCCGACAGCAGTCTATGCCGGTTATGATGATATAGCCTGGACAGCTATGACAACATTTCAGGCCCATGGCTTCAGAGTCCCGGATGATATATCCATTGTCGGCTTCGATGATGTGACGGTGTCTGCTTATACGACCCCGACGATGACAACAGTATCCCAGGATAGGATCGCAATCGGGCAGAAGGCGGCGGATGTATTGATTCAGTCAATTGAGAATAGAGAGATGGACGCTCCTGCAGAGCTTCGTGTACCCACAAAGCTGATTGTACGGAATAGTTGTGTTCGTATTATGTGATGAATTGGGAGGAACTGAATGGATGAAGTTTGACAAGAGCTTTATTTTTGGAGTAGCAACTGCAGCTTATCAAATTGAGGGTGCATTTAATGAGGATGGTAGAACGGCCTCCATCTGGGACACCTTTTCAAAGACGGAAGGAAAGGTGTACAACATGGAAAATGGTGATATAGCCTGTGACCATTATCACCGATATAAAGAGGATGTTAAGATCATCAAGGAGCTGGGTGCAGACTGCTACAGGCTTTCCATCTCCTGGCCGAGAATATTTCCGGAGCATGGTAGATACAATCCATCAGGTATGGCTTTTTACAAAGAGCTTCTGACAGAGCTTAAACAGAACGGTATAAAAACAGCAGTTACTTTATACCATTGGGATCTGCCCCAATGGGCGCAGTCCATCGGCGGATGGGAAGCAAGGGAAAGTGCTGATTGGTTCCTGAGCTTTGCAAGGCAGTGCTTTACAGAGCTGGATGACCTGGTGGATATGTGGATCACCCATAATGAGCCCTGGTGTGCCGCAATATTATCCAATGCCATGGGAGTTCACGCTCCGGGGAAGAAGAATATTGCCGCAGCACTCAAAGTCGGGCATCATATATTGCTTTCCCATGGAATGGCGGTAAGGTTATACAGGGAGCTGCACCTCAAAAAACCCATCGGCATTACACTGAACCTCACACCGGCATATGCTGCGGGTAATAGCTTCGCAGACATACTGGCTGCTTCGAATCATGACGGCACTTCCAACAGATGGTTCCTGGAGCCGCTTTTTAAAGGTTCATATCCTTTTGATATTGCAAACCTGTATGCTGCGAGGGTTGGAAATTTTGATTTTATTAAGGAAGGCGATTTTGACGTAATAACTGAGAAGTGTGATTTCCTGGGGATCAACTATTACACCCGTTCCCTGGTGGAATTCGATCCAATGTCACTGACACTCACTTCAGGAGCCTGTTCTTCCAGCCCAAAAACAGACATGGGCTGGGATATAACCCCCGAAAGTCTTATTGATATGGTCAAAATAGTAAGGGAGAGGTATACCAGCCTGCCTGTTTATATTACGGAAAACGGCTCAGCATGGCCGGACATTCCGGAGGATGGATGTATTCATGATAAAAACAGAATAGATTACCTGGACAGCCATCTGAAAGCGGTTGCCAAAATGAATGAGATGGGTTTGAATATTGCAGGTTATTTCTGCTGGTCTTTAATGGATAATTTCGAATGGTCCTTTGGCTATTCAAAGAGGTTCGGAATAGTATATGTCGATTATGAAACACAGGCAAGGATAAAAAAGGACAGCTTTTATAGATACAGGCAGATAATACAGGAAAGGAAGCTTTAAAGGACAGTGTATACATGATAGAAAAGGAGATATGTCGATGGACGAGTTTTTTAAATCAATAAAAAAGATCAAATATGAGGGACCTGGAACGGATAACCCTCTGGCATTCCGTTATTATAACCCTGATGAAATAGTCGGCGGCAGGACCATGCGTGAGCAGCTCCGCTTTGCCATGAGCTACTGGCATACACTATGCGGCGAGGGTAAGGACATGTTTGGAAGCGGTACCATGGATAAAGGCTTTGGTGGAAGCAGCCCCGTTGAAATATACAGGAACAAGGCCTATGCGGCTTTTGAACTTATGGATAAACTGGATATCGATTTTTTCTGTTTTCATGACAGGGATATCGCACCGGAATATGCGACCTTGAAGGAAACAAATACTGCTCTGGATGAAATTACTGTGCTGCTGAGGGACCTGATGAAGCAGTACGGTAAGAAGCTGCTCTGGGGAACGGCCAATAACTTCAACAATCCCCGCTATATGCACGGTGCAGCTACCTCCTGCAGCGTGGATGTATTTGCCTTTGCAGGAGCGCAGATAAAAAAGGCCCTGGAGATAACAACTGAGCTTGGCGGCTCAGGCTATGTGTTCTGGGGCGGCAGGGAAGGCTACGAGACTCTGCTGAATACAGACATGGGCTTTGAGCTTGACAATATGGCCAGGATGATGCGGATGGCGGTAGCTTATGGACGCTCCATCGGCTTCAGGGGAGATTTCTATATTGAGCCTAAACCCAAGGAGCCTACCAAGCACCAGTACGATTTTGATGTTTCGACAGTATTGGGATTCCTGAGAAAATACGACCTCGATAAGGATTTTAAAATGAATATTGAAGCAAATCATGCAACACTGGCACAGCATACCTTCCAGCATGAGCTGAGAGTTGCAAGGGAAAATGCTTGCTTCGGCTCCATTGATGCCAACCAGGGAGATTTGCTGCTGGGCTGGGATACCGATCAATTCCCGACCAATATATATGACACAGCCATGTGTATGTATGAGGTACTTAAGGCAGGGGGCTTTACAAAAGGCGGCCTCAATTTCGATGCTAAGACTCGCAGAGGCTCCTATCAGCCTGATGATATCTTTTATGCCTACATAGCGGGCATGGACGCTTTTGCAATGGGTTTGAAGATCGCAGACAGGCTTATTGCAGACGGCAGGATCGACAGGTTCATTGAAGAGAGATATTCCAGCTATAAGACAGGCATAGGCGCCGATATCGTTGCAGGAAGAGCTACGCTGGCCGATCTGGAGAAGCATGCTTTGCTGCTGGGGGATGTAAAGGATCTGAAGAGCGGAAGGCAGGAGTATCTGGAGAATATTGTGAATTCAGTCATGTTCGGATAGATAAATTTGCAGCATGGATTTGGACTATAACGAAAGCCTGCAGTATTATTTTAGTGCTGCAGGCTTAATATTTGTTTTGATTGCGGCCTATTGCGGATTCAAAAAACTTTTTTTGAAATTTTACTGGAGCAATATGGTATATATGGCTTAAAAGCATAGCCGCAATAATATTGACAATGTAATGATTAAAGTGATAATATATCAAGGTAAACCGCAAAATAATGATATAATATAAATATTAACGCGGGTAAAAATATGGAAAAAATTTTCATGCAAAAAGCTTTGGAAGAAGCGCAAAAGGCTTTTGACAAGGATGAAGTTCCTGTCGGTGCCGTAATAGTCAGAAATGGCGAAATAGTAGCAGCGGCACATAACTGCAGGGAGTTGTCCAAGGATGCAACGGCTCATGCCGAAATGCTTGCCATAAGGGAAGCCTGTGAGGCACTCGGTGGCTGGCGTCTGCTTGACTGTGACATGTATGTCACACTGGAGCCTTGTACGATGTGCAGCGGCGCGATAATGCACGCCAGGATAGAAAGGCTCTATATAGGCGCCATGGATCCGAAAGGCGGCGCAGCAGGCTCGATACTCAACCTGTTTGAGGATTACCATTTTAATCACAGGACAGAGGTAACAAAAGGCATTCTGGAGAATGAATGCAGCCAGATATTAAAAGATTTTTTTAAAAGAAAACGATAAACACGGAGAGGTGTCCGAGTGGTCGAAGGTCCATGACTCGAAATAATAATTTCATAGCGTCAAAGGTCACAATTTAACATGGAAGAGTATCGAAGTGGTTGTAACGGCCCTGACTCGAAATCAGGTTGTCACGAAAGTGGCACGAGGGTTCGAATCCCTCCTCTTCCGCCATACAGACTATGCGAACCCGCATGAACACTGAGTTTATGCGGGTTTTTTTCATGCCCTTTTCATGTTGGAAAAATAACTTATTTCTCGAATTGTTATCAATGTTATCCAAATTGTTATCAAAATACATCCTTTTTATTCCATATGCGAAGTAGCCATTATTATAAATTGTTGTAAAAATGTTATCAAACTGTGCGGACAGCTATAAAAGGCTATGGAAAGAAATAAAGAAAAATGTGTGAATATAAAGGAGGCAAAGATCATGAACGAAAATAACATAAACTATGATGCCCTTATAAAGAAGGGTATTCTCAGGTCCAGAAATGAAATCAGCCAGGACAAAATCAACCTCATATCCGGGGCCACGACCGCCCCATTGATTGAAACACTCTGGACATTCTCTGGATCCAATAGTGAAGCTATAAACAGAATTTCAAGCATTTTTAATAAGCTATACAGTGAGAACCGGGGAAACGAAATGCTGGACATCATGCGAATTCTATATGATGTTGTAGGCATGGAATTTTCGGAGGATGTGGATCTGCTGGTAACTCATTCGGGGGCTAGGCAATACTTCCTGTTTTCCTTCCTGCTGGACATGGATGATTGTATGCAGGACTTTATAGCGGAAGAAGCAAGAATATAAAGCAAATGTAAATGATAATCACTTGTTCAGCATTTCAACAGCCTCAACTAAATGCTTATAAGCAAACAAGTCCATTTTCTTAATGTAGCCAAGTTTTTTGAACTCGTCGGATAGAATGTCAACTGATGCATAATAGCTGTCCTCTTTAAAGAGGGGCATTCCATCTTGATTCGTCAGGATGGCAGCAGCAAGACACATAACTATACAGGCCCGCTGCACGGCTATCTCACCGTTGAAGTTTTCGCTGTAAATATGGTTGCGGATATTAATAATTCCTTTTTGCAGAAGGGTATATTCCTCGGCGTGGTACAGACCCCTGCCTGCGATACAGGCGGCGGTCTGAATTGCGTCCCGCAGAGCATCTTCAGCACTGGCGGTCATGCTTCGATACTCCAACTCGGTTTTAGCTATATCGAAATAGTTTAACTTTACTTCGGAGAAATCATTTATGTAGCCGACCAGAGCGGAGATATCATATAACTGTTTTATGATCTCCATTTCCTTGTCGACATTATATGGGATACCTGACGTGTGAGGAGCGAACGCCGTGAGCTTGTCCGCGAGGATACAGTTTGCATTCGGAAGCCGCACAGAAATAGCGGGTGGCTCTATAAGCAGCAGCTCGTTTTCAATGCTCTTTTCTATTGTCGAGCTGTAATGGTTTTCCTCAAACAGAACGTCAAGCAGAATCGTTTGTTCCCTGCCGGTCAAGGGTGATGCAAAAGCGAACTTGAAATGACGTTTTTCAATATTTAAAGCAGCATCGCGTATTTGCTCTGTTGTCTTAACAAATGGCCAAATGGCGGCAGCTATCTCTAAGTATTTATCTATCTCGGTCCCAGGTTCGACTACGATATCGATATCAGTCGAGAATCTCCGAGGCTTGTCCATCAAAAGTATCAGCGAAGTTCCACCCTTAAAGATAAAAGGCAGCCCTGAACGGGCGATAGCCTCCAAAAGCCCAAAGGCAAAGATCACCCGTTCGATAAGGGCAGGGTCACGCTTGCTCTGCTGCTGGATGCTTCGTATATGCTCGGCGGTAAATGTTGTTTGATTAATCATGCCCCTTCTCCTTTACGTAAACGGTGATTTTCGTCTTTTCTTTAATAAAGGTTTTGATTTCGGCATCCCTGTTCCGACGCTTGGCATACCTAATCATAAGGTTGTAGTTGATACTATACTTTGAAAAGGCCTCCTCATATATCTCAGGGTAATCGCTCCGACTGACAATTCTGTCAAGCAGCTTGTTTGCGAATAGGTCGACAAGCAGTTTCTCAAGAGTAGCGTTGAAACCGTTAACCGGCGCTTCTGATGTAAGGGGAAGCACTGAAACGGTGACGGTTCCCGAATACAGGGCTATTTCTTTAGCGCTTGGCTTATACAGGGTTGTATAATTGTTTTTTTCATGAAGCGCATTGAACACGCTTTCGCCAAGGGGCTTTTCAACCTCGACAAAGATGAAATTACGAGCCATTTGATGGTTTGCGAATTCATTGTAAGCGCGGGTTTCCCAAATGATGAATGCAAGTAACGGAAACTGCTGTTTCAAAAATTCAAGGATATAACCGGCATCTTCTGAGAGGTCAGCCTTATAGTCCTTCTGAGAGGAATCCTTGTCGTATATCTTGAACGTGTCATGCGCTACCCGCTGAATGACGTGCTGCTGGCACAGATCGTAAAGAATCCAGCCAACGGTACTATCTTTTAACGTTGGGTTTTGCGTTTTGATATAGTCTTTCAGCTCATTTCTTGTAAATACAGATTTGTTGGAAAAAGCAGAGCTGATTTCATTAGAATAATTCATTTTAAGACTCATCTCCATGCCGATATAATCTATACATTATTATATCCATGATACAAGAAAACAGTCAAGCGTTTTGGCAAAAAACAAAATTTTTGCCAAAACGCTATTTATGTTGAAGCTAAAATAAATATGGAATATTCTGTCGGCTAGTGCTATTATTAATACTGTGTATATATAAAATCTTATGGTAGCAGTGAAATGAGTCTTATCGATTTGGTGCCAAGCAATTTCACAGTATTTATATCTGGGAATAGGTTACTGCAAAGCCGTTACAGGCAAAAATGCGGTGGCATTTTCACCGCTCTAATTGTTTATCGTTGACGGGCGGTATAGCGTATATCGGAACGTGAACTTAGAAAAAAGAACGAACCGGTATTGGCTGAAAAGCTCCTTATAAGTACGAGATGGTGATTCGAATATAATTGTGAGGTAGCGTGACGATTAGAAAGGAGGATTTTAAACGTGGTTGTTCAAAATCTTCCAAACGTAGGTGATAAGTTATTCCTAATGCACAGAGAGGTGGTAGTAACAAAGGTATATGCTATCTTTCGGCTTATCAAGATACACTATACGAAAGAAAACGCTGAGTTTTTCGTGGATGTCTGTGCGGTCACTGAGTTCCCAGATAACACGAATTCGGTCTCGATAGAATTTTTAAGGGGGGAATCGCTGTGAGTAACATCATGCACTTTATTGAAGGGTACATGAATGGTGACGCATGGGAAGAATTATGCGTTCAATGTTACCGTATACGTTACCAGAGCGTTCATTATACTGCGATACCCGCTGCACAAAAGGGTGATGCAGGAATCGAGGGATATACTACCGATGGGATTGTACATCAATGCTATTGCCCAGAACGTGAATATTCAGATAACGATCTATATGGACATTATCGGGACAAAATGACTACTGACCTTGAAAAACTGGTCAGCCCCAAACATGCCAGCAGTTATGCTGATAGGTTACGCAGCATGGGTGTGCCTCCTATTCGGGAATGGCATTTTAATATTCCTGAGTATAAAGATCATCGAATTCTAGCACACGCAGAGACGAAGCGGCAAGAAGTATTAGCGGCTAAAGCAGCTTATCCAGAGGGGTTTGGTCACATTCATAAGGATTTCGTGATAATCATAAAACAAACAGCTGATTTCACTCTGGAAATCAGCAGAATTATTCGCACAAATTTGACTGATATGCGGCTCAATGCCGCGATTCAGCATACAGCAACGCCCGACTGGTCGAAATGCGATTCACAGAAAGTTGAGAATATTCGACGAAAAATAAAGGCAGTCATGCATGTTGATGATGATTCAGATGAGGATTTGAACGCGGTCATCAGTGTCTATATTGATTACTACATATGCGGGTTAGAGAATATGACCGCTCTTCGCCAGGATTTCCCTGAGATTTATGAAGATCTGTACAAGCTTGAGCAGAGCTATAAAAACGAGGTGAGAATAAAAACCTTGATGCATACTGACAGATCTATGAATAAAGATTTGTTTGAAAAAATTCTGGACGAATTTCAAACAAAACTGGAGAAGGATTTTTCACGAATATTTACGATAGCCTCCATTGGAGAACTCAAGCAGGATTTGATTGCCAGCTGGCTCGCTGATTGTTCGATGGAGTTTAGGAGTGTATAACAATGCCGGACAACCCTCTTTTACGCGGTAATATCGTATTTGACGCAAAGCCCGATGCTGTACCTTATAACTATCGAGTTAGTTATAAGGTATCTCAGCTTTGCCTCATTATGCGCATATGTGGTTGGGGGGACAGTTGCTCTCTGGTTAAATTGCAGATGATTTCGTTTGCATTGTTCTCACGGAACAATTTGGAGAAACTCATAAGGTTTGCTGAAGGCAAATTTTCCACTCTGTCACTTGTAAGATTCGACCCTGCTGTCAATAAGGCATTGACGTTTTCCGTAGCATACGGATTTGTTGCTCAGCAAAAAAATGGTAACTACAGATTAACAGAGCGTGGCCATAACCTTGCTGAACAGATAATAATGGCTAGTGATTTAATGGCGAGTGAAATACACGATCTTAACGAATTATCAAAAAAGCTCACCGAGAGCAAGATCAAAGAACTTACAGATATGTGGAGGATTAAAAATGCTGAAGATTAATCGGCTTCGTGTCGAAATTAATACCGCCAATGGCATATATGGCATTGATGAAACCTTCGAAAACGGATTAAATTTTGTGGCGAGTTCCGAAAACACCTGCGGGAAGAGTTCAATTCTTGCCGCTATTTACTATTGCCTTGGATTTGAGCAAATTATCGGGGGTGTTGGAGGTATTGGCAGTAAAGTCTTAACGTCAGCATTCAAAACATCTATTGATGATGCAGGAAAACCGTGGCCTGTTACAGAATCTGGAGCATATCTGGAGATTAGTAATGGGCATGAGACGGTTACGATTTTTAGGAATATCGTAGTGGAAAATAAAGATAATAGGCTGATCACAGTGTTTTATAGTGACTACGATTCTATTGGCGATCCTAAAACTCAGGCTATGGATTTATATGTCAATATTCAGAATGCCGCAACAGGAGAGCGCGGATTCCACACTTTTTTAGAAGAGTTTTTACATTTGGAATTACCTGCGGTTCGTACATCCGACGGTAGCGAGCGTAAATTATATCTCCAAGTCGTTTTCTCATCTATGTTTATTGAACAAAAGCATGGATGGTCTGATATTCTCTCAGGAATGCCCATTTTTGGGATTCGAGAATCAAAGAAACGCGTAGTTGAGTTTATTCTGGACCTCGATACCCTTAAAAATGAAAAAGAGCGGGATCGCCTTAAAACGGTCAAGGCAAAGCTTGAGCGCGATTGGGAGCAACTTATTGCTGATTTTCGAAAAGCCGTAGTATATGAAGCATGTGACATCACAAATCTTCCGCTTCATCCTCGAATCCTAACTGACAAAGATTATAACCGTATCATAATCACAGTCGGTAACGAATCTACAATTGATGACGAAATTATTCGTCTTCAAGGTGAGTACAATTCGTTACGTCAATTGAAGCCTCGTGTGCATGACAATTTTGATGCGCTCAATTCTGAGCTTTCAGAAACCGAGTCGGCGATATCAACACTTGAGTCAAAATTAAGAAGTATTGGAGAAAAGTTTTTCTATGAGCGGGCAGTAATTTCACGTCTATCAAATGACTTGGAAATAGTGAATTCAGATATTCGCAATAATAACGATGCAGCAAGATTACAAAAATTCGGTTCAGAATCTACAGGAGAGTTTTCAGCTGATGTTTGTCCAGTATGTAAACAACAAATCCATGATAATTTACTTTCTGTAATAGCAGATAATGTTTTCATGAACATAGAAGAGAATATTACACATCTTAAAGAGCAAAAGAAGATGCTTGAATTTTCTCTGTCAAGCCATAAGAATATCAAGGATGAGCTTCAGAGAGATCAGCAAAGATTAGAAGCAAGCCTATTAACTTTGAGACGCTTGGCACAAACCATAAGATCTGATCTTTATACAACTACGGATACAGAAGCATCGGAAGCAATAATGCTTAAAAAGATTGAAATTTCTCGCCGCATTGAACAGCTTTTGAAATTGAGAGAGACAGTATCTTCGTTAATTGATGCCTTACGAGAACTATCCGCACAGTGGAATGAGTACTTGGATAAAAACGGTAGATTGCCAAAGAGCGATCTGTCTGAGTCTGATTCGGAAAAAATCAATCTGCTTAAGAAAAGATTTGTTGAAAACCTTAAGCGCTACCATTATAGCAGCCTTTCCAGTTTTGATGGTATTGATATCTCGCCGGAATCACTCTTGCCGACAATTGATGGGTTTGACATGAAATTCGACTCCTCAGCAAGCGATGGGATCAGAGTAATCTGGGCGTTTACGATGGCACTTTTGCAAGTGTCTATCGAAAAAAAGGGAAATCACCCATGTGTGATTATTTTTGATGAACCTGCACAGCAGAGCATCGTTCCTGATGACATGGATAGCTTTATAAACTCTTCGGTACAGTTAGGTAAGAGTTGCCAGATAATTACTGCGATAACCTTAAATAGTAAAGAGCTCGTTTCAATCATTGACAGCCTGAATTCAAAAGCATATCGCAGAATTACAATTTATGATAAGGCTTTCAAACTTTTTAAAACGCATCAATAGAGACCGCTTTATGGCGAATCCCGTAGGATTCTGTATGCGACAGCTTGGAAGAAAGCGCTTTGGCTTCAATTTGGAAAATATCGGTGGTATAATAATAAACAATAAATCTTTTGAGGTTGATTTATTATGAAATCTGTTTTACTCGGCAATGGAATCAATATTCAATTTGGTGGCAAGGCATATTCAAATGACTTTATCATGAAGAGGATCATTTACAACGCTAGGGCGAATAAATACGATCCGTTGTTTAATGGCCTGGTTTCGGGTAAAGACATTGAGGGCATCTTTAGAGCTTTCATTGATATTGCAAACAAAGCTCGGAACGGTGATTATGATGGAAACGGCAATTCCGATGACCGGGAAGCCATTGAGGATTTCAAGAACAGATATACCGCTCCCGTTACGAAATATAATGAGATTATGCTTGAGGATTGGTTTCTGCTGATCCGATTGTTCTTTATTGCAAATGCCGACATTAAAGACCAGTGGCAGTCAGCGAAGCAAGGATTTGAGCGTATGATTCTTGATGCAATTTATAACGATGGGATGCTCACCAACGTCCATCAAAATATGAATGAAAATGTGAAGCGTTTTTTTGCTGGCTTCGATCAGATATTCTCTCTCAATTATGATTGCAACCTCGAAGCGTTGACAGGTAAGAATGTGCTTCATCTTCACGGCAATTATTCCGTCCTCGCTGACAGTGAAAACCCCGACACTGTCGAAGGAAATATCCGTCAGCAGGCAGGGCAGTTGGTCGTCATCGATGAGTTCCGGCATTGCTTTTGCAATGCATTGCTGGATTATAGTGGTGAATTCAAATTCAGACGAGCGTCAACCATCAAAAGAGGCACTCTAGAAATGGACCGCTGGCTTGAGCTATCAAGGCGCGATGAGGCGGAATATAAAAAGCAGATCGCACTTCTGAAGGAAAAGAACGAATATGCTTTCCAGTTCGTCAGGACGTACGTTCAGACCCCTGCTCTGAAAGTCGGCACGGATTATCATTTTGACGAGCTCTTAAATTTAGGTGGAGAAATGTATATCATTGGACTGTCTCCGAACAATGACAGCCATATATTTAGGTGCATAAACGAAAGCAAGTTAGAGAAGATCTGGTTTTACTATTTTTCCGAAACAGATAAAGCCATCCCCGTCACCAAACCCTATGAATTATTGCGCGTCGAGGATCTATGGAAATCATTAGACGCTAAAAAGAAAAAATACAATAACTGCTATCCCATACCGAATAACCCCGAGATGGATAAGTTCATCGAAGTGCTTAATGCGTTGTCGTTTGACCCAATTCCTAAGAAGAAAATCATCGACGAAATAAACTCCATCCCACAGTTTGAAGCGACCCGGCTGTGCGCAATCGTAAGAAAGAAGCTGGAAGAGCTAAAAAGCCTTGGAAACCCTAAAAGCGAAGACGAGCTGGTTCGGGGCTTTGGAGAGATCAGCCGTATAGGGCTGCGTGAAGGAGTTTTGCCTTCATCCCTGTTTATGCTGTACATAATGAATTACAAGGATTAGGGCAAGCTGAAATCTAGGTCTTTAGTTGAGGATAAAATATGGCATCTTTTTTACCTAATTTCTCTAAATTGTAAATTTTAATAGTGCTCTTACAAAGAAAAGAAAATACTAGGGAATCCATTACATCGCCGCAATTAATTTCTCGATCCCCACCATGTTTATTGCTCTTTTCAGATTATATGCAAGAAAACTAAGCCCCAGTTCTGCTGTGGCTTTTTCTTTGCC